>Ga0302270_10000152_pt1 | contig 74323 bp, 56 predicted proteins | sample III_Bog_E2_3_FD_198773 | JGI IMG/M metagenome (GOLD analysis project Ga0302270, IMG submission 198773) | Peat permafrost microbial communities from Stordalen Mire near Abisko, Sweden - III_Bog_E2_3 | ecosystem: Environmental > Terrestrial > Soil > Wetlands > Peat | place: Sweden: Abisko... | reverse complement strand
GTCTATTTGCCGCGCTCAACACCAAAACAGGCAAGGTCATCGGCCAGAACCAGCAGCGCCATCGCAGCGAAGAGTTCCGCAACTTTCTCGACACCATAGAGAAAAACGTGCCGGAAGAATTGGACATCCATCTCATCATGGACAACTACGGCACTCACAAAACCAAGCTGATTAAGGACTGGCTCGCCAAGCGGCCTCGCTTCCATGTCCACTTCACGCCCACCTCCGCCTCTTGGCTGAACCTGGTGGAACGCTGGTTTGCGCTGCTCACAGATCGTCAGCTCCGACGCGGCGTCCACCGCTCGACCAAAGAACTGAAAACCGCCATCGACGAGTTCATCGCGCATCACAACCGCGATCCGAAACCTTTCATCTGGCACAAAACCGCCGATCAAATCCTTGATTCCGTCGCTCGCTTTTGCGGACGAATTAATGACTCAGGACACTAGGCCTTCTTTCCGTCACAATTCGGCGTTCGATGACCAGGCAACTGTCCTCCGGGCATGACCTTTGCAGAACAATTTGCTGCTTCTTCCAGGTTGAACCTGCGTCCAAGTTCCAGCAGGCGAATCAACTCCGTCAACTCATCTTCGCTGAAATTCCCGAGCATCTCTTTGGGAAGCCGCTGGACAACCGGGTCCATTTGCGTGAGGAGATCGAGGCCGGCCTCGGAAATGCGTGTCCAGACCACTCGCCGGTCATGCCGATCACGATTTTGACGGATGAGTTTGAGGGCTTTCAACCTCCCCAGCAGACGCGTTATGTCAGGATCCGTCGCGATCATGCGCGAGCCAATGTCGGAACAGGTAAGGGCGGCGGGATGTGCTCCGCGAAGGATACGGAGCACGTTGTACTGGGTGGAAGTCACGCCCCAGGTTCGAATCTGAAGATGGAATGCGCGGTTGATACAGTCGGCCGTTCGCATCAGGTTCAGGAGCGCCTCCTCCTCCAGGCTTGAGAAGGGACGCTCCTGCGCGATTTCGTGCTTCAGGTCTGCCATTGACCCTCTCAGAGTTGACGCACCGCTACTGCTTGACGACGTCGAGGTCGATGTTCAGTTTCACATCGTCGCCGATCGCTCCGGAAGGGAAAGCAGTCCCAATTCCGAATGCCGTGCGGCTGATCGTCGTGGAAGCAGAGAAGCCGGCATGCTGCTTGTGATCCATTCCGGGGACAGGCCCGACTGGACCATCCGCCACCAGAACCACCGGCAAGGTCACGCCATGAAGCGTGAGATTGCCTGCGATCGACAGTTGGCCGCCGCTCCTGGCTACGCTTGTGCTTGTAAATGTCGCGGTCGGAAACTTGGCCACGTTGAAAAAGCTGTCGGACTTGAGATGGTTGTTGCGCGCTTCTTCGCCTGTGTCAACGCCGGTGACGTCAATGGTCGCGGTCACCGAGGACTTGGTGATATCGGCTTCGTTCAACGTCACAGTAGCGGTTACGTGGCCGAAGCGCCCGTGGACCTTGGAGATGGTGAGGTGGGTGACGCTGAAGTCGACTTCACTGTGGGCGGGGTCCGAGGTCCAGGTGGAGGTTTGAGCGAGTGCCAGGGGAGCAGCGAGCGCGAGAATGCCAGCTAGAGTTGCAATACGTTTCATGGGCAGAGATCCTTTCGTTTCGGGCTTGGGGCCGGTGGGGTTCCGATTGCGGTTTTAGGGCCTGGAGCACGTTGGGGATGCCAGGCGCCAGGCTCGGTGTTGCCAGATTCCTTGATACGTTTAAGACGCAGATCGCTAACTATTCGTTGCAACAATTATTTTTTAGTTTAACTTGACTTCAACCCGTCTGCTATCCTCCCGCCTATGCTCGGATCGGTTCTTTCTCACTTTCAGCGGTTGCGTCCCGCACAGCGGCATACGTTTTTGGCCGCGTTTCTCGGCTGGACCCTTGATTCGCTGGACTTTTTCATCCTCACGTTTTGCGTCACCGCGATCGCCTCAGAATTCCATACCAGGGTTTCCGAGGTTATGGGCGGAGTGTTTCTGACCCAGGCATTCAGGCCGGTGGGGGCTCTGGTGTTTGGGATGCTCGCCGACCGATACGGCCGCCGGCCGATCCTGATGATCAATATCGTCTGCTTTTCGGCAATCGAGCTTGCATGCGCCTTTGCCCCGTCGCTGACGGTGCTCCTCATTCTTCGGGCTCTCTTCGGCATTGCGATGGGCGGAGAGTGGGGAGTAGGAGCAGCGCTGGCTTTCGAATCTCTGCCAAAAGAGGGGCGCGGGACCTTCTCGGGAGTCCTTCAGGAAGGGTATGCGATGGGCTCGATTCTGGCCGCAGCGGCATTTGCGGTCTTCTTCAAAGGATTCGATTTTATGGTTTTCGGTCATCTCATCCTGCATTTACCGGGAATTGGTTGGAGGGGGATGTTCATTCTGGGAGCCTCGCCTGCATTGCTCGTCTTTTACGTTCAGGCTCGCGTTCCGGAGTCGCCCGTGTGGCTGGCGGGAGCTCGCAAACGCGCTGCCCGGCGCATGCGGGTCGCGGGTGAACCAGGAAACTCGGGCAAGCTACTGGCGTTTCTTCCCACATTCCTGTTTCTAGTCCTGCTCATGACCGCGTTCATGAGCTTCTCGCACGGAACACAGGACCTGTATCCCACATTCCTCACGAGCTACGCGAAACTTACTCCCGGCGCCGTGGGGTTGATCGGTGTGCTCTACGGATTTGGATCGATCGCCGGCGGGATTGTCTTCGGCACTCTTTCAGAACGGTGGGGTAGAAAGCGCGCCATTGTGACAGCGGCCCTGATGGCGATCCCCGTGATTCCGCTCTACGCCTATGGACATTCGGCAATCACGTTGGGAATCGGCGCGGTGCTGATGCAGTTCATGGTTCAGGGAGCGTGGGGAGTCGTGCCGGCGTACCTGACGGAGCTATCTCCCGCGCCAGTGCGTGCCACCGCACCGGGGCTCGCCTATCAACTTGGCGGTTTGATTACCTCGTGGAATGGAAAAGGGCAGGCACTCGCAGCCGAGCGCTGGCACAACTACCCCGCCGTCCTTGCAATCACTGTGATTGTTGTTGCCTTGTCCCTTGCCGGGTTGGCGCTGGCGGGACGCGAGGCCAAAGGACAGGACATGGCCGCGATTTGAGAATTCATCTCTGGGCCTAAGCCGAAATCGAGCTTTGTGCTTCTGCGTCGGAACGCTTAAGCAAAGTTCACATCCTACAACCTTTGAGGCGTATCGATTTGCAATGGCGCGCTTAGAATGGTTGTCATGAATCCCAACTCTGGCCGGAATGTAGCAATTGTCGCCATCGGGCGAAACGAGGGCGAGCGGCTGAAGAGTTGCCTGGAATCGACGGTCGAACCAGGCAGGATCGTCGTCTACGTGGATTCAGGTTCAAACGACAAAAGCGTCGAGTACGCCAAGTCAATGGGCTGCCATGCGTTTGAACTGGATGTAACCCGGCCGTTCAGCGCCGCGCGCGCACGCAACGAGGGCTTCGAGTGCGTGATGAAACTCGATCCCAAAATCCCTTTCATCCAGTTTCTCGATGGCGATTGCGAACTTGTAAAAGGCTGGCTCGAGGTCGCAATGGCGACACTGGCCAAGCAGGACCAGGTTGGGGTGGTGTGTGGCCACGTGCGCGAGGTCAACCCCAGCGCATCCGTCTACAACAAGCTTTGCAACCTCGAGTGGCAGCAGAGTCCTGGCATTATTCTCACATCGGGCGGACGATTCATGATCCGGACCGAGGTCTTCACAGAGGTTGGCGGGTTTCGTGAAGAAGTGATTGCGGCGGAGGATGATGAGTTTTGCGTCCGGGTGCGGCGCAACGGCTGGAAGGTGCTGATGGTCGATGCGATGATGGCGCTCCATGACGCGGATATGAAGCACTTTTCCGAGTGGTGGCTCAGAATGTTCAGAACCGGCCATGCCTACGGCCATGTGGCCGCGCTTCACGGCAAGACCGATGATCGCTATTTTGTGGATGATTGCCGCAGGATTTGGATCTGGGGCCTGATTCTTCCGGTTACGCTTCTTGCTCTCGCGCCCTTTACCATGTGGGTTACGGCAGCCATTCTAGTGGGTCTTTACGCTGTCCAGTTCGACAAGATTTATATTCGCGGGCGAAAGCGCGGGTGGACGAAGCACGATGCGCGCATTTATGCGTTTTTTACCGTGATCGCGAAGTTCCCCATGTTGGAAGGGCTGATCGCCTATTATCGGCGTAAATGGCGCGGCCATGGCATGACGATTATCGAGTACAAGAGGAGCGCGGCCCGGTCATGACGGAGCCTGCAAGCGATCAGGCGACAGGTCCTGCATTCAAGCGCGTTGAGAATCCGCCGGCAGCGACTGCGGCAGGAGTGCGAAGGGTTGCGCTCCTGGGCGCGGGATACATTGCGGATTGGCATGCTCAGTGTCTTCGCTCAGTCGGCGGAGTCGAGCTGGTGGCGGTGTGCGATCGCTTCTTAAGCAAGGCCCAAGCCCTGGCAAACAAGTTCGGCATCCCGAAGGTCTACGGCTCGGTTGAAGAAATGCTTGCGGCCGAGCGTTTGGACGCAGTTCATGTGTTGCTGCCTCCGAATCTGCATTTCGATGCTGCGCGCATACTGCTCGAAGCCGGCGTGGATGTCCTCATCGAGAAGCCGATGTGCGACCGGGCGGTGGACTGCGACGAACTGGTTCGCATCGCCGCTGCGCATGGCAGACGACTGGGCGTCGGGCACAACTTTCTGTTTGCCCCCATCTACGAGAAGCTGAGGCGCGACATTCGCAACGGGGTACTCGGCCGGATCGACAACCTGGTAATTACCTGGCATCGGCCACTCCCGCAAATCCTGCATGGGCCGTTTGACACATGGATGCTGCGCGATCCCAGGAACATCCTGATTGAGGTTGGATCGCATCTTGTGTCGCAGATGCTCGATCTGACCGGAGAGCCGGAAGCGATTTCGGTGCTGCCCACCAATGGAGTCAACCTTGCGAATGGAAGAAGATTCTACCGGCGATGGCAGGTGGATGCGCTGGCGGGAGCGACGGCGGTTGAATTGCGGTTCAGCTTTGTTCCTGGCTTCAGCGAGTACAAGATTGAAGCTCGTGGGACGCTTGCCGCCGCCGCGGTGGATTTCGAGCGCAACACGTATTCTCTGGACGAACACCGGCCCGGCGATCCCGACTTTGAGACCCGCGCGATTGTGGTCGGCCGGGCAAACAGCCTGAAGGCCCAGGCTAACCAGACTCTCTCGAAGTACATCAAGTCCAAGCTTCACCTCGAAGCTCGAGGCAACGCTTATGGAGAGAGCATTGCGCGAGCGCTGGATGCATATTATGGCGCGTTTTATGGAGCACACAGCGCAGCGCTCGACGACAGGCTTGACGGTCGCACCGGCGCACGCGTCGTTGGCCTTTGCGAGCGGATGGGAGCCCTGGCGAATCTAGCTGCGGAGGAGACCGTTCTCTGGAAGGCGCCACAGGTTGCGGCCTGCGTTGGAACCCCGCGGATTCTGGTGCTGGGCGGGACTGGATTCATCGGCAAAGAGCTGTTGCGGCAGTTGATCGCGGATGGCCACAACGTGCGCCTTTTGGCGCGCGGGCTTGCCGGCATTCCGCGTGAGTTGCGCGAGTCTGGAAAGCTCGACTGCATCGTTGGCGATGTGGCGGACAGGACCGCGCTGCTGCGAGCGATGGATGGCGTCGACTGTGTCTTCCATTTGGCGCGGGCCAATGTGAAGAGTTGGGCCGACTATCAGGAGTTCGAGATTGAAGCGACGCGACGGGTGGCTGAGTGTGCGCTCGAAGCGAAGGTCAAGCGGTTCATTTACACGGGCACGATTGACTCGTACTGCCTTGGCGCAAAAGCTGGAGTGATCACCGAGGCCACGCCTTTGGATGCGCAGATCGAGCATAGGAATCTCTATGCGCGGGCCAAGGCTGTCTCTGAACGAATACTGGAGAAGATGCATCGCGAGCGGGGATTGCCGCTTGTGACTGTACGCCCTGGGATCGTGATTGGGCGCGGTGGCAGTCCCTTCCACTGGGGCATCGGGATGTGGTGGAACGACGCAGTCTGCCAGATTTGGGGAAATGGAACGAACAAGCTGCCGCTTGTCCTCGTTGAGGATGTTGCCGCTGGGCTCATCGCTGCGATGCATGCCGATGGAGTTGAGGGGCGATCGTTCAATCTGGTCGCCGATCCGTGTCTAAGCGCGCAGGAGTACCTGGACGAACTCGATCGCGCTGGAAAGATGAAGATTCAGCGCCACGCCACTTCGATTTCGAGTTTCTATCGGGCCGACATGATGAAGTGGATGGTCAAGCTGGCGGTGCGTCATCCCGAGCGACGCATTCCTTCTTATCGCGACTGGGAAAGCAGGACCGGGAAGGCGGTATTTGATTGCTCCGCAGCGAAGTCGGTACTCGGATGGAAGCCTTCGAGCGATCGAGCGGAGTTGATTTATCGAGGAATCGTGGAGCCGCTCAGGGAGTTCCTCGACTAGGCTATTTCGGAACCGCACGGCGCGGCCAGAGCCTCGAACGTACGATCTCAAACGAATCCTTACGATGTAGAATCGCTGGGCTTGCGCGGAAGAATGCGCGCGGGGATGCCCACGGCAATCGAATTGGATGGAACGTCCGTGATCACCACGGCATTCGCGCCAATCGCCACATCGTCGCCGACGCGAATGGGACCGAGCAGCTTTGCCCCAGCGCCGATATCCACGCGGTTTCCAATGGTCGGCGATCCACGGTGCTGTGTGTGTCGAAGCCCGACCGTTACGCCATTGCGGAGGATGCAGTCGTCTCCAAACACCGCATCGCCACTGACGACGATGCCGCCGAAGTGTTCGATCACCAGACGCCGTCCGAGCACAACCTCGCAGGGCAACTCAATGCCCGTGAGCGTCTCGACGAATGGCTTGCAAAACTTGTAGAGGAACGAGAAGGGCAGGCGCAGTGGCCGCCAGGGAATGGTGTAGCGCCAACGGCCATAGCGGTAGAAGACCATTGCCCAGAAGCCGTGGCGGGCAAGATCAGAGCCGTGAGCGCGAAAGTCTTCCCGGATGTTGTCAAACACGCGCCACCTCGAGATTCATCGCGCTGTTCGTGCTGGAAGTTGATAGGCTCATCGTCGTCTCTTGCGTTTTCGGTCCTACCAGGGACGCGGCGGGCTGATCCGGCCGCCGTTTGTTTCATTCCAAGCCTGCCGCATCAGACCGAGCAGGAGGCTTGCCTCTTCTGCACGCTCTCGCCGGACAGGGTTCTTGCTGAAGCGATTGCGTATCCATCGCAGATGGTAAATGGTTTCTTCGAGACCGCGGGCAAGCCACGCCTGGAAGCCATGGTGTTTCCGGTAGTAGAGCAGAGTGGCCCGCATGCGCCACAGCACTACCTGGGCGCCTGTCCTGGAGAATTTCAGTGATCGCAGTTGGCGTCCCGACTCACCGCCAATGTGGGTGACAACCACGTCGGGCCAGTAGAGCACGCGCAAGCCGGCAGCCTTGACGCGCAGGCAGAGATCGACCTCTTCGTAATAGAGGAAAAATGCCGGATCGAAAAGTCCGGTTTCGACGAGGGCTTCCCGACGCAGGATGGAGAATGCACCCGGAACCCAATCGACTTCTGCGAGATCGTTGGGATCCGCCCAGGTACGATCGGGCGCCCCAAAAACGCGCGAGCGAGGAAAGCGTGCGGCGAGGCCGGTGAGAACGATGGCATCTATCCAGATTGAGTGAAAGGTGCGAGCGGATGGCTGCCATGCGCCGTCCCGGCTGACCAGGCGCGCTCCACCAATGCCGATCGTGGCATCGGCGTCCATGTAGTCGATCGCACGCCTCAACGATCCGGGATGGAAGAACGCATCGGAGTTCAACAGCACGATGTATCGGCCGCGGGCCTGTTCCATGGCCAGGTTGTTTGCAGCGGCAAATCCCAGATTGACGTCGCTGCGGATGAGGCAAACCGGAATTTCCGACTTTGTGAATTCAGCGTCGACCATTTCTGCTGAATCGTCGCGGGAGGCATTGTCGACGACCAACACCTCTGCGCTAGCTCCGAGGGTTGAGCACTCTGAGAGCAGGGAAGTCAGGCACTCGCGGAGCAGGTCGCGGGTGTTAAAGGAGATTACGACGATCGAAACCTCGAAATCGTACCTGTCGAGAAGTTTCATGATCGAGCGATCTCCAATGGGAACACAGTGCCGCGGGCCCGGCCGAGAGGGCAGCAGATCATCGTGCTGGCGACGTTTTTAGAGATCCTGTTCATGGCCGGAGTGCCTCAAGTATAGAGCGAAGGAGCGAGGGAGATCGATTCTGGGGAGTCACTCGAAGGAGGGATGGGACAGCGCTTTGGGGCTACCTGGCGTTGGTAGACGGGGCGTGTCGAGTGCGGCGAAACGACTATGCTTAGGAACATGGCTTGAGCGCGGCCTACTCGAATCTCCGATCAAAAAAGGCGGGGCTGCAAAAGGTATGAATACGAAGCCACGAAAGCGGAACTCTCCGATCTCCATCGCATTAATTGCTGCGCTGTGCGTGGCTGGGCGTGCATTCGGGGCTGCCTCGCTTGGGGCTGGCGAGGAACCTGGGACTGCAGGTCCGGGAGATTCCGGCGGGGGTACACATTTCCGCGTGACGAATCAAGTGGTTCTTCCCAACGTGACCCGCCTGGGAATCAACCTCGGAGAGCAGACCTACTACGATTCGGGCCAGATGACGAGAAACCTCCTCTACCGGAACCCGGGATTCGAGGGCATGGAGTATCGGAGCATTCTGCATTGCATTGTTGGGGGCCAGGGAACCTGCATCGACACGCGGCACGCATTTCAATGGCCAGCGGGCTTTTGGGATGGCGCGCGGTTTGAGGTGCTCGATGGCAGCGCCTCAGGACAGCGTGGCAGGGTAATGACAAGCGGGCCGAGTGCGGGCGGTTTCGGCCTGGTCCTTGACGGACGCTTTGCCCAAGGCGCTGGTGATTGGCTCTCGGTAAGCAAGGAGTTTCCAGGAGACCCGGCGTCAGGCTGGTGGCCTTCTGTGCATGGCGGGGCGCACCTTGAAGCTGAGCGAAAGGATCTTTCGCCGCTGACGGCCGGGCGCCAGGCATTGCGCATTGAGGCCGGAAGCCCTGGTCAATCGGCAGAAGTCAAGTCGTACTTCGACTCGACCGAGGGTCGGTCTTTCGTGCGACTCAAAGGCGCTTACCGCCTGAATTTCCGCGCCAAGTCCCTCAACGGCGCGCAACTCGTCCACGTCAGCGTCAAGCGGATCACCAATCCGACCCGCGTGTATCTCGATCGGGATATTCCGCTCACTCGGGCGTGGGGAGACTATAAGGCCGATTTCAATGCGGATGAGGCAAATGCAATCCTCGGACCCGTGGAAGTCAGCTTCAGTGTCAACAATGAAGCTCTCTTGTTGGACGACGTGGATCTGGAGCAGACCTCCGGAAGCCGATCGAATGGAACCGCCTTCCGCGATGAGGTCGTCGAAACGCTCAGGGATTTGCATCCGGGCGTGATTCGGCTGATGTCGAGCCATGCGCAGCTTGGAAGCACAGTCGACAACCTTTTGAAGATGCCCCTGGCCCGGCAACGCTCGGGGTTCTCAACGTGGTCCTCCACCATGGAGGACATTCCGGTCGGGATTCCCGAGTTTCTTGAGCTTTGCAGCGAGGTTGGCGCCGAGCCGTGGATCGTGGCGCCGACAGCAATGACCCGCGAAGGAGCCCGCGAGCTGGCCGAGTATCTCGCCGGGGCAGCCTCGACCGGGGGCGGGACCATCCGTGCAGCGCAGGGCCGGCATGACCCGTGGACTCGCGCCTTCAGAACCATTCACATTGAGTTGGGCAATGAAACGTGGAACGGAATGTTTCAGGGGGAGACGATTGAGGATGCCGCCGCATACGGTCGGCGGGCCAATCAGGTCTTCGGCGCCTTCCGCGCGGCCGCCGCCTCACAAGCGGCCCAATTCGACCTGGTCGTGGGGGCTTTCACCGTGGTCCCTGATCGAAACAACTCGCTGCTGACCGCGGCTTCCCAGGCCGATTCGTTGGCGATCGCGCCCTACCTGATGCACAGCGTGACGAATTGGAAGAGCGACGATGACCTCTATGGTCCTCTTCTGGCGCAACCGGAGCAGATGTCACGCGACGGGGTGGTTCATGCTACCCACGTGTCGGCACGAGGGCGGCAACTGGCGGTTTACGAGGTGAACCTCCATACCACGGAAGGAACCGCGCCTGCCGCGGTTCTCGATCGTTTTACGCCGTCGGCTGCGGCGGGCATCGCGGTAGCGGGCCATATGCTGCGCATGATGCGCGACCAGGGTATCCGCGACGAGATGCTCTTCGCCCTGCCGCAGTTCAAATTCAAGCGCAGTGATGGAACGCCGGTTCGTTTATGGGGAACCGTGGTGGAGATGGGCGGCAGATGGCGGCCGCAACTGATTTCGGAAGCCCTGGCAAACCGAGTGATGAGCGGGGATATGGTGCGGGTGGAAGTGACGGGCGAAAACCCAACCCGAGACCAGCCAGAGGGCAACGATGGCGTGCAGCTCAAGAGCGTTCATGAACTGGACTCCTATGCCTTTCACCATGGCAACAATTACGGCATGGTCCTCTTCAACTACGGCCTGCACACGGCGCGAGCTGTGACTCTTGAAGCGCCGGGAATCAATTCCCATTCAAGGTTGAAGGTCTGGCGGATAACGAATTCCGGTCCGGGGAGTTCCAATGAAACCACAACACAGGTTACAGTAATGGAAGAGGAGATTACAGGCACTAATCTCTCACTGCCGCCCTGCTCGATGGCTGTACTGGAATGGCGGGAATAGACACAAAACCTGCATGGACATTGAGATTTCTCGATGTCCTGTTTCAGTACACACGATAAGGTAACTTCTTTAAAAGTTATCAAGGTAACCTTCCTAAGTTACCCATTTGCGCAGATATGACTATCGAATGAAGTAGAGAACTCCACCCTTGGCTTCCACCTTTTCGCCATTGTTGCAAGAGGTTCTACAAACTAAGTTCTAATCATTCAGTCCACGAGGTCCGATGGATTGAGAGTGATCGCCCGGATGAGGCAGCGTGGGGTTGCCAAAATCTGGGTATGAGTTCCGCTCGGCATGGGAGAACCGGGACATTGCCGGGCGGAACAGGTTATCAATTCGGGTCGGAAAAATCTCGGGTCTGAAAAATCGAGAACCATCAAGACAATCGTTGGATTGGCGCAGTGGTGCATGCGGCATCCGAAGAGGAATTTTCAAGCGCACGATTTGGCTGGGGAATGGAAGCTTGAGAATGAAGAGACTTTTGGAGCACCCAATCGCAGTTCTGGGATTGCCGCTGGACAGCCTTACGGCTGAGCAGGCGATCGATGCTATTGAGGGGCTGATTCTTTCCGGCGGCACTCACCAGGTGGCGACCGCAAACCTCGATTTCTGGTTAAACTCTCTCGCCGATCAACACCTTCATCGAATCATTGCAGGCTGCAGCCTTGTGCTCGCGGATGGTATGCCGCTGGTTTGGGTGTCGAAGCTGATGGGCTGCCCTCTAGCCGAACGGGTGACGGGCGTCGACCTGGTTCCCCGACTCGCCAAGTTGTCTGCCGAGAAGGGCTACAGGATCTTTCTGCTGGGTGGAAGGGAGAACGTGGCTGAAAGGGCAGCGCGGCTGCTCGAAGAGCTTCATCCGGGGACGCGCATTGTAGATACCTATGCTCCTTCTGAGGAGACGATGGCGCTTCTCGATCATAGCGAGATACTTGGCAGGATTCATGCGGCGAGGCCCGACATTCTCCTGGTTGCACTGGGGAATCCCAAACAGGAAAAGTGGATCTGGATGCATCGCAAGCGCCTTGGAGTGCCCGTGGCAATAGGTGTCGGGGGCAGCTTTGAGATTTTGGTGGGAGACGTCCGTAGAGCGCCGAAGTGGGTTCAACGAGTCGGCATGGAGTGGGCCATGCGAACCGTTCAGGAACCTTCGCGTCTGGCCCCGCGGTATTTTCGCGATTTCGCGGGCCTGGCGCGGCGTTTGCCGTTGACTCTGCTGGCTGCCTGGCTGCAGCGCCCCTTCTCTGCCCCTTCTCACTTGACCTCCGTGAATACGCCACAGGGAATGCACGTTTATCTGCACGGCAGGCTGTGTGCGAACGCCGCGGCGGAGTTGCAGCGGGTTGCGGAGTTGAGCATTGCCAGCGGCCTGGTGACGATCGTGCATATGCAGGGAGTGAAGCAGATAACGGCTGCGGGGTTGGGTGTGCTGATGGACGTTCGCCGGCAACTGCTGGATGCGGGTCTCACGCTCTCCTTGGCCGGCCTCAATTTCAAGCAGCGGTTTTTGCTGCATGCGTGGTGTGCTCAACCGTTGTTCGATGAGTGGCAATCGACCATCGCTCACGGGCGGTCGATGGCTCCTGAAGCGGAGGCGGCAAGCAGAACTCCACTTCGCGCCGAACAGGAAGCATTGCCGATACAGACGCGCATCCGAGGATAGAACCTCGAAGCTGCGGGCATTGTGGGGGACGGAGTGGATCTGATCATCCTGATCCCGGCGGTAGCCTGCTGGGTGGCACTTGCGAGGGGCACCGTGAGAAGCGCGTTCGTCAACGTCTATATACCCGTGGTGCTTCTGCTTCCCGAGTACTTCACGCTCAGGTTCCCCCATTTGCCCCCTCTTTCGTTTGCCGATGCGGCGATTTTGCCTCTGTTCCTGGCTCTTTGCATCAAGGAAGTGCGCCGCTGGAGGTTCTCCTGGATGGATCTCCTGGTCGTGCTGTTTGCCTTCAGTGTGGCTGTGTCGGAAGGACTAAGCACAGCGCTGGCAGACGGTACCTGGAAGAGGCTGTTTCTGGCAGATGGAAGCCATGTGGAGGCGAACCTGCCCAACGGCGGCTTGATGTTGTTTGCGGAACTCACCACGGTCGTTGTGCCCTACATGCTGGGCAAGCTTTTGATTGAACAGGGAAGCGGCGACGAAGAGCCGGCACGGATCCTGCTGGTGCGGCGGATGGTTGTGTTACTGGCCGTCGTAGCCGGAATCAGCGTCATCGACTTTGTCTCGGGAAAAAGTAGCTGGCAGACTGTGTTTATCAAGTTGTTCGGTGGTGTGCCGTCGATCTGGCCGCAGCAGATGCGATGGGGCTTTGGGCGCATTGCGGGCCCGTACGGCCATGCCATCCTGGCAGGAACGATCTTCATGCTAGGCCTGATTTACTGCATGTGGCTGCGCTCTTATGTGCCCGAGTGGGGAGCGCGGCGCGTGATTGCCGGGCTTCCTTTGACGTTTCGCGGATTGGTTATGTGGGCACTTGTAGGCGGCCTCCTCATGGCACAATCTCGTGGCCCGTGGGTGGGCGCGGGGCTGGCTGTGGTTCTGGTTTTCCTCATGCAAAGGTACTCAATGTGGAAGGCTGCGACCTTCTTCGGCCTGGTTGCCGCGGTCTTCTTCGTGGCGGCCTACTACTATGGCAAGCAATATACAGATGTTCAGAGCTCAGATGCTGTGAACGACGAGCAGCGAAACGCGATCTACCGAAGGGAACTGCTGGACAGCTACAAGCCGATCATCAAGGAACGGAAGGCATTCGGCTGGGGCATCACAACGTATCCTGCGATGAATGGCCAATCTTCGATCGACAATGAATACCTGATGCTTGCGGTGACTCAGGGGTTCGTTGGACTCGGACTGTTTGTGGCTATCGGCGCCGGAAGCATATTCAGGCTGCTGCATCTGTTGACTCGGCCGATGGCAATGGAAGATCGAGCGCTGATCGTTGCGCATCTGGCGGCGCTTATAGGTGTGATGACCACCATCACAACTGTGTTTCTTGGGGAGCAGGCGATCTTGCTGTTCTTCTTGATTGTTGGCTGGGGCCAGGGGATGAATCCGCAACGCGCAGAAGAGACGGCGCCAGGCGGACTCCTTCCGCAATTTCGGTTTCAAAGAGTCTTGACTTAGCGAGAGCAGGGGACGGGAAGCATGGAGCAGATTTCAATTTCGGTGCTGGCGGTCGCAATCGTGGTATTTGCGGCCCCGCTGTTCGTCGACCTCGCTCTCTGCATTGGGGGAAATTTCTTCCGGGCGCGACGGCCGGGCGCAGCCGCGCTCCGGGAGATCCGACTGGCGGTTGTTGTTCCGGCACATGACGAAGAGGCCATGATTGAGAGCACGCTCACGTCATTGCGAGCTTCCGGGCCCGGAACGCCGGTGTATGTAGTTGCTCACAATTGCACCGACGCTACAGCGGAGATTGCGGCCGATGCCGGTGCTCGCGTGCTGGTCTTGAGCAATCCCAGGCTGCGCGGCAAGGGAGCAGCGCTGCGGCATGGGTTCTCGACAGCTATCGCAGAAGGATCAAATGCCATCCTGGTGGTAGATGCCGACACGGATGTCAGTTCAAATCTGATTGAATCCACGCGGTTGAAGCTTTCAGAAGGCGCCGAAGCAACCCAATGCAGGTACGAACTGGAGCTGGCTTCGGGTCAGGCGCGCAGTCCGATGGCGCGCCTCCGCGCACTCGCATTCAGAGGCATGAATGTGTTGCGTGCGAAGGGCAGGGCAGGGCTGGGCTTGTCCACCGGGATATTCGGGAATGGATTTGCGCTCACCTCCGCGACGTTGGAGCGAGTTCCATTTGACGCTGACAGCATCGCCGAGGATGTGGAATACCACACCAAGCTTGTATCAGCGGGCATTCCGGTTTTCTGGGTTGGCGATGCCTCTGTCCAGGCGCAACCTCCAAATTCACGGGAAGCGCAGGCAAGCCAGGAAGCGCGTTGGGAAGGCGGACGCGTGAGAGTCGCCAGCCGATCGACCAGGCGCCTACTCACGGCAATCCTCCATGGGCGCTTGCAGGCAATCGAGACCCTGGCCGATGTGTGGAGTCTCCCGCTTTCGCGCGGAATCATTGCTCTCGTGCTCATGATCGGGCTTCCAGTCCATTGGCTCCATGTGTTTGCAATTGCCTGTGCCTTGGTGACTCTCTGCTACGTTCTTGAAGCGGCCATGCTGGGTTCGGAGCCGGTGAGTGACCTGGTGGCTTTGGCCGCTGCGCCGGTGTACCTGCTTTGGAAAGCACTGATCACACCGCTTGTTCTGCGTCAATCGCGCAGCCGCGCCGAGTGGGCCCGCACCAAGAGAGAGGCGGCGCAGCAATGAGCAGCCCTCAGGTACATCATCCCGTGGCGGACGATCCCGCAGACCTGCGAAGCGATCGCGTGGAATGGTCGGTCGATGCCGAAGCGGCCGTAGAGTTGGGGAGCGCCGACGCTGCCCGGCATCCGCTGCATGAGGTGAACAAGAAGTTTGGCCTCAACGTGACGGCGACCATTGTCGCGCGCATCGTCAACATGGCAAGAGGTGTATTGGTGGTGCCGTTTCTGCTGGCACACATCGGCCTTGAAGCTTATGGAATCTGGACAACGATTTTCATCCTCGTCATGTATGTCGGGTTGACCACGCTGGGGATCTCCAATGTCTACATCAAATACGTTGCGGAGTTTCACGCGCGGCACGAGTACGACAAGGCCAATGCCCTGATTTCGACCGGGTTGGCAGTGACCATTCCGTTGTGTGCTGCCGTCTTCGCCGCCATATGGCTGGGTTGGAATTGGCTTGCTCCATGGCTGCACCTGCCGCCTGCGCACGCAACCGACGGCAAGGAAGCCGTGCTGATTGTGCTCGGTGTGTTTCTCTCCAGCATCGCCCTCAATGCATTCGGCGATATGTTGACCGGTACGCAACAGATTGCGGCAACGCAGGTGTTTTCGACGATCAGTATTCTGGCCGAGTTTGTCCTGATTGTGTGGCTGGTGAGTGCGGGCCGGGGCATTGCAGGACTTGCCGAAGCGTATCTGGCGAGAACAATCATCAATGACGGGTTGACGTTCTGGTGGGCCTACAGGAAGTTGAAGTGGCTCAAGCTCTCGCCCAGGCTGGTCAGCCGCGAGTCGCTCCATTATGTCATCCACTTCGGCGGCCTGGTTCAGTTTCAAAGCATGCTTTCGATCTTCCTGGCATCGGTGGAGAGGGTGGCGGCATTGACCTTCATGGGCGCGGAAACAGCCGGACTGATGGACGTGGCAAAGAAGTGGCCAAGTTCGCTTTCAACTATCCCGACGGCATTTTTCGCGGCGCTGTTGCCGGCTGCCTCCCATGTGGAAGCTGCTTCAAGACGCCATGAAGCGTTGGCGAACCTTCGCGTGCTCTATCTCCGAGCCACGCGGCACTCGAACCTGTGTACATCGGCTTTCGTGGCAGTGCTGGCGTTTTGGGCGGCGCCCTTGATGCATGTCTGGCTGGGGCCGGCAATTCCCGTGAAGGGATCGCTGATTTCGTTATTTGTGGTTTTCAGCCTGACCATGCAGATGCACATGCTCACCGGGACCGGCACGTCGATCTTTCGCGGCATGGGACGTGTTTATGAGGAGTTCACTTATTCCATTCCGAACCTGTTGCTTCTGGCAGTGATGCTGCCGCTGGCTCGCTGGGTTGAAGGGCGATGGACTGCGCTGGGGATTGGCGTGGCAGTTTGCGCGGCCACTGTGCTTGCGGCCTTTGTGCTGATGGCCAGGGTATTTGCGGTGCTGAAATTGCGCCTTGGCCCATTTCTGCGCGAGGTCATCGTTCCAGGCATCACTCCTTATCTGGTGGCTGGGGCCCTGGCCTGGCCGGTTGCGCATTATGTTGCAATGCTCACTCGCTGGCAGGGCGCAGCAGTGATCGGCGTGGCAGGAACCCTCTATTCAGCAGGCGTTCTAGTGGTTTTGTTTAGGTGGGTTCTGACTGAAACTGAAAGGCGGCAAGTGAGCAAGTACATCGGGCTGGGCCTTGGATTTCTCGGCGCCCGGGAGGCCACTGCATGAGAATGCGTATTGCTGGCAAATGGATGTTTGGATTCCTTGCCGGTTTGGCGATCGCTGTTGCTCCCGGCTCTGCGCTGCTTTCCCTTCAGGCACAAGACGCTCCTCAGACGCCGGATGCATCCCAGGGGCAGCAGGATCCAAAGTTGAAGCCGAATCCGCTTGAAGTATTGCGGAACTTCGAGCCGGCAGAGGATGAAGAGTACCGTCTCGGAAAGGGTGATGAGATCGCGGTAGATTTCGCGGGTCGGCCCGAGCTCTCGGCCAAACTCGTCATCGGGCCGGATGGACGAATCACGCTTCCCCTTGCCGGAGATATCGTTCTGGCAGGATTGACGCGCTCGCAGGCGGCGGCGGCGATTGAGGCTGCCCTTGCGCCGTACTATGCGAATCTCGCCGCTCAGGTGGCAGTCACAAAGTACACCGCAAACAAGGTTCTTCTATTGGGTGCGGTGGAGAAGCCGGGAGTGATTACATTTGATGGCACTCCCACATTGCTTGAGGCCCTGACCCGAGGCGGAATGAACACGTCAAAGGACAAGCCATCGCAAATCCCCGAGCGCTGCGCGATCTATCGAGGTCACGACCAGGTCGTATGGGTTGATCTGAGAGCGCTCTTGAATTCTGGGAATGCGTTGGCCGATCTTCGGCTTCGCCGGGACGATGTCATCTACGTGCCCACGGGGGCTGAGCGATTTGTCTCTGTGCTGGGAGAGGTGAACAAGCCCGGCGCGGTTCCACTTTCCAGCACATCGACCCTCGCCAGCGTGCTCGCTGAGGCGGGTGGCTTTACTGGCAAGGCTGGAGCCAAGCCGCATATTCAGATCGTCGATCCAGCATCGGGCAGCTCGCGCACCATATCGTTCAACGACGTACTCAATCCCGTCAAGTCGCTTGAAATTACAATGCGACCGGGCGAGATCATTTTTGTTCCGCAGTCCGGGTTTTATCGCGCGACCTATGTTCTTGAACGGCTCAATCCGGCCATCTCCATTGGAAGCCTCGCGTTGTTGACAGGAGGTCTGTGATGATCCCCCAGGGCAATCGTCCCGCTCTGCTGGACTCTCCTCGCGTTGTCGACGCTTCTGCCGCGGCCCAGCCGGGACCTGGACAGGCGGCCAAGGCGCCCAACTCGGAGCAGGCTTTTTTTCGATTGGATCTGATGCGCAGCCTGCAACTGCATCGGCGACTCGCATTGTCGATTGCGGCAGTTGGCTTTGTGCTGGGGCTGATCTTCTATCTTTCCAGGCCGCCGGTTTATATGGCGCAGTGCCTGGTTTATGTCCAGCCGGCTCCGCCCAGCGTGATTCAGCAGGGCTACGCCAGCCGGTGGCCTTATGACGCGTCGACCTACGACTCCTACATCCAGCAGCAGATTGGCAATGCGATGCGGGAGGATGTTCTAACCAACGCGCTGAATAAGATTGGAGCTGAAGCAAGGAAGCCAGACGAGAGCGATGAGGATGCTCTCAACGACCTGCGGAAACAGCTCGCAGTTGCACGAGTAGGCCAGACGTACCAATTCTTTATTGAAGCCCGCGCCTCGAGCCCGGAGCTTGCGGCGAAGACAGCGAATGCCGTTGCCTCGAGCTACATCGAGAGCACCACCCACGACCAACGGGCTGGAGATCAACAGCGGCTGACCATGCTGCGCGAAGAGCGGGACCGTGTGCAAAGTGCGCTCGATGCGGACCGCGCCGAGCAACAGGAACTGAACAAGCAGCTTGGCGTTGCCTCGATATCAGGCGCTCCCGATCACTTCGACCAGGACATTACAGAGCTTCACACGGAATTGGTAAAGGCGCGGACGGAGCACGACGCCGCGGCAGCAAAGTTCGCGGCAATGGGTGCGAATCACGGCGAGCCAATCAATGCGATTGACGCGGCGGCTGATGAGAGTGCCGCCACCGATGCGGGGCTGGTGAGCATGAAGACCGCTCTGAACGCGCGCAAGGCAGTGTTGATCAGCAAGATGGCGAACCTGACTCCGGGTAACCCGGAGTACAAGCAGGACGCGGCTGAACTTGCGCAGATCAATGGCAACCTCGATCAGATGATGAAGGACCTGCGCGTGCGGGCCGTTTCGCACATTCAACTTCAGTTGCGCTCGGAACTGGAGCGCACGGGGGGCGTTGAGGCGCAGTTGAATACCCAACTGCGGCAGCTCGTTTCCAATGCAACCAACGCGACGTCGAAGCTGCAAAGGTCAAGCGACCTCGCGGCGGACATTACGCGTCTGCAGGCAAGATACTCCTCAGTTGACGAGCAGTTCCACAATCTGATGCTCGAGGATGCGGCTCCGACCGGGGCCTATGTGAGCACGCCGGCGGACGTTCCGAGTCATCGGGCAAAGTCCGGCAGGACACGCAACGCGGCCGTCATCGTGATGGCTGGGTTATTCCTCGGGCTGCTTGCGGCAGTAGTCCGAAACAAGCTGGATCGGCGCGTGTATGTAGGCTCCGATGTCGAAAGCATTCTCGGCTTTGGCCCGATGGCGATGCTGCCGGATTTTGGGGAAGTCTCTGAAGGTGCTGCAGAGGAGCACCTTCTGCGCCTGGCCGCGGCCATCGAACATGCACACGAGCAGGGCCATTTGCGAAGCTGGGTCTTCACGGGCTCAGGTTCCGGTACTGGCGTCACCACGATTGTCACCCGCGTAAGGGCCCTGCTGGCAGCCATGGGAAGGCCGACCGTGTCGGTGGATGCTTCAGGGACTTCTGGAGACGAGGAGCCAGTGGGAGCCCCTGCCGCAGCGACGCAAGGGACCGCGGCGCTTGTGGCAACCGGGGCGGGGCGTGGGCTTCAATCGGCGCTCTCGCATCAGATGGTGAGTGAGAGCGAGGATAAGACACTCGTCCTGACAGATTCCGCGCCCATCGCGGTGTCAGCGGAGACTGAGTACCTTGCCCGGTTTGCCGATTGCGCCATTGTGGTGATCGAGTCGGGCGTAACCACGCGGGCAGAGATTCGTGACGCGGCTGCGACGTTGCAGAGGCTGAATGTCGGTGCTGTTGGATTTGTGCTGAATCGTATTGGCAAGGCCAAGGCCGATCACGCCTTTCTCGCTTCGGTCGACGCGATCGAGAGGCACCTTCAATCGCAAATGGGTGCGGTTGCGCGGCGAACCAGGCGGACCGATGCGGTTGTCGTGGCAAAAACAACCAAGGCAATCATCAAGCCAGCCGAAGTGCCCTCGAGTGTTCCGGTCGAGCAAAAGCCTGTCGCGGCAGCGAGCACCGAGTCATCGGGTTCTGAGGCGGCAAGTCCAGCATCGTCAAGTCCTCAATCAGCGAGTTCCCAGGCAGCAAGTTCGCCTGCCACCAGCCAACAAGCCACCAGCCAGAGTCCCGAAACAGCTACAGAGCCATTTTGGAAAATAGATCCGGAAAGGGTCACATCCACCGAGCCTTTGGATTCGAAGGCATGGACGCGGGCTGACTCAGCCGTGAGTGCGCACGAAGCTCAAACCCAGGCCGGACTGTTTGAGCGCACACCCGCGCCGCCAGCCGAAATCACTCCCGTTGATCAAGCGTCCACGGCCCCATTTGCGGCTAGAGGTGTTGAGACTCCATTTGGAGCACAGTTCTTCAAGACCCAGCCTTTGGCTTCCGCTGGATCGATGATTTGGCCGGAGGCAGCTTCGACGAGTTGGCAGGCGGCTGCACCTCCCGCGCCGCTCGCGGCCCCGGTCGCATCGCAGCCAGCGACTCATGCACCGCAGGCCGGCGAGCCCCAGCGCATGGATGAGCCGAAGGCTGTTCCCGCGCAGCCAACCTTCGATCCTTCTTATGAGGAGCAGGTCAGGGATTCAGTCCGGACGGAGTTTCAACCTGCTGAAATCCCGTCGCTCGCGACTCCCGTCGTTCACCAATCGATGTGGGCGCAGCGTGAACGTCTGCCAATCCCTGGCCAGCCGGAAGCACCGCGCGGAAGAGAACTCCCAACCGCGCCGGTAGCAGCGATTCCACCTGTAGAGCCTGAGCCTGAAGCCGACCCAGACATTCCCTGGTGGCTTTCCGATGTTCCAGGGCAGCGTGCGGGGCAGCCAACTCCGTTTGCCTGGCCAGGGGACTTGGCGGCCAAATCGCGCAAGGACGCAACGCATCCAGGACCAGATCCTTTCGAGTTTCCGCTCCACGCCGATCCGTCTCGAAACAAGCGAGCAGTCTCGCCTGTTCAGCAACCGCCGCGCGAAGGCATCGGTAGCGTGCAAAGCCGCGCAACCTCACAGCCTGCCCAGATTCCAACTCACGTGGCAGTGCATGAGGATGCTCCGGAGCGCCTGACTTCTCGGCTGAGCGGGTTGAGAAGCCTGCTCACCGGACTCGGTTTGAAGGAGGTTCATTCTCCGGTTGGGACTGCTGAAGCGGAGAATCAGCGTCGCACATCACCGGCAAGCGGGAGTCCGGCTGCGGAGGTTTCAAACCGCGGTTTGCAGGGAATTGGTAAGTCTTCTCCATCTCAGGGTCAGGTGGTCACGCCGGGCATGCGCGAGCCGTCCGCGCAGCCGGAGTTTCTGAAGCCGGCCACAACCGATTCCGAGTTCCAGGCGGAAGGAGCGAGGCCAGGGGGAAAGTCCATGGCTCGAACCTTCCAATCCGGCACCGAGTTCGAAATTCCCACGCTTCCTTCGAAGCGAGGGCAGTATCGCAATTTGTAAACTGCAATGTTTCCGCAAAACCGGCCCCGTTAATCGGCCTTCACAACCAGCAACGCTGGTTTTCACCTGCGCTACTTGGGCCGGATTTTTTCGAACCGATCGCGGGTGCGGACCCATGTGTTCCCAGCCATGCGGCCAACAGCGTCCAGCGCGCCGGGATCGACGCGAAAGTCTTCGAAGAGCGATTCCTGAATGTGGAAGCGAACCACTTCGCCCAGCACGATCACACCTGCGCCTGGTTCCTTGCCGGTATAGATCACCTGCAGGAGCTTGCACTCCATCTGTGCCGGAGACTCCGCCACTCTGGGCGCACGAACTGCTTCGCTCGCCATCGGTGTTAGCCCGGAGAGCACGAACTCGTCCACATCCGGCGGCACCTCGGCTGCTGTCGCGTTTGCAGCATCCGCAATGTTTTCGCTTACTACATTCACTACAAACTCTTCCGTCTCCTCAACATTGCGGAGAGTGTCCTTCCGCATCTCGCGGGAAGGCATGTCGTTTGGAGCGCTCGGCCGGCGTACCACGGGGCAGAAAAGAACAGTCGGCGGGTTCGATCCAACTCCCGCGAAAAAGCTGAATGGCGCAAGATTTGCCTGACCGTTCCGGTCCACGGTCGAAACCAGTGCGACGGGCCTTGGCACGATGATGCCGGTCATCAGCTTGTAGATCTGGCGTTGATCGCATTCCTTCGGGTCGATCGAATGCAGTGGCTTGGGAACAACGCTCAGTCTCTCCATTTTGATAGGCTATTCCATTCCGGTACGTCCGGCTCGCGAGATGTGATACTTCTGGTCCATTGCAGTAAATTTGTCCAACAGTAACATTGAATGATGCACAATCGAGTTTGAAGGAGAAGTTGTCGTGCCTCGCATCCATTTCCAGCAGCAACTCGCCGAGCTCAAGGACAGGCTCCTTGCCATGGCCGCACTCGCCCAACAAGCCGTTGAGACGGCTGTGGACGCCTATCTGCAGCGAGATAAAGGGCTTTGCCAGTACGTGAAGCAGAACGAGGCAGCCATTAATTCCGCGCAGCGCGATCTGGACGAGATGGCCTACGAGCTCCTGGCCAAGGAGCAGCCCATGGCCATCGACCTTCGCTTCATCCTCGCGGTGATCAAGATCAACGGCGACCTGGAGCGGGTGGGTGATCAATCTGTGGGCATTACCCGCCGTACCAAAGACATTCTGAAGACTGACGCCGTGGATCTTCCCGTGGATTTTGCAGCCATGGGCGAGTTCGCCGGGCGCATGATCCGCTCATCGATTCAGGCGCTTCTTGACGGCGACGCGCGCCTTGCGGATTCCGTGCGTGAGATGGACGACGAAATCGATCGGATGAACCGCCGCGCACACTCCGACCTGTTGCAACTGATCCAGGACAAGCCCCAGTTCACCCAGCAGGCGATGAACGGCATCCTTGTGGCTCGCAATCTGGAGCGCATCGCAGATCACGCATCGAACATTGCAACCGATGTCATCTTCTGGATTCGGGGAGCAGATGTTCGCCATCAGCTCAGCGTTTCGATGGATTAGTTGAAAAAGGTTCCTACGGTCCACGGAACATGCGTCTTCTGCTGGCCTTAAGAAGGCAGGGAGACAACAGACGCAACGACATCTGCGGGGGTTGGAGCGGCAGCATCGGCCAGTTCACCTTCGCTTAACGGCCCGTATCCCCACCCGGCAAACAAGCAGGGAATTCTGTTGCCACGCGCCGCTTCAATATCGAAGATGCGGTCTCCAACCATCCAGGTCGAGTCACGATCGAGCGCCTGTTCGGCGATCAGTCGCGCCAGCAGGTCGACCTTGCTGTGGCTCGGGTACTCAAGCTTGTCGCCATAGATCGCTTTGAAAAGCGGCGTCAGGGCAAAGTGATCGAGGATTCGAGTTGCAAAGCGTTGCTGCTTCGACGTGCAGACGTAGAGCGGGAACCCTTCATCGCGCAGTTCAGAGAGCATCTCCCGGACGCCGGTGAAGACCGAATTGTTCTTCCATCCTTCGAAGTCGTAGCAGCCCCGATAGTCGGCGGCCAAAGCGATCCGGTCTTCGTCGCTACCACCCGGCAGAAGCTCAACGACCCACTGTTCCACGGGAGGACCGACAAATCGTTCCAGCGGTCCGGGGGCGGCGATCCCGTGGGCCTCGAGAACTTTTCCAAGGCAGCCAACGATGCCAGGTTTCGAGTCGGTGAGAGTTCCATCCAGGTCGAAGATAAGAGCGGGGATCCTTTTGGGCACGGTTCAAGTCTCGCAGAAAGCTCGGTAGACCGTCCAAGATCGAACCCAACAGAAACCCCCAAGCCTATCGAGCGCGTGGGGGATGGAAGGGACTTCGTTTTTGTGCGGCCTAAACCTTCAACTGTGGGTGCGTCGCATAGTGGAGCAGCACCGCGACCGCGCAACTGGTGAGGCGCGTTTCAGCGGAGTCGGCGCGGCTGGTGAGGATGGTTGGGACACGTGCGCCAAGGACGATGCCGGCCAGTTGCGCCCCGCCCAGGTACTCCAACTGCTTGGCGAGCATGTTTCCGCTCTCCAGATCGGGCACGACAAGAATGTCGGCCTGACCGGTGACCGGAGAAACAAGTTTCTTGATCCGGGCTGCCTTCTCGCTCACAGCCGTATCGAAGGCCAGGGGCCCATCGAGAATGCCACCGGTAATCTGGCCGCGGTCGGCCATCTTGCAAAGGGCCGCTGCGTCGAGAGTGGATTGAATCTTCGGGTTCACCGTTTCAACCGCGGAGAGCAGCGCCACCTTTGGCTCGGGAATGCCGAGGGCATGAGCCAGGTCGATCGCATTCTGGACAATGTGAACCTTGTCTTCAAGCTCGGGCGAGATGTTGATTGCTGCGTCCGTGATGAGCAGCGTACGCGCATACGCCGGCGTATCCATGATGAAAACATGGGTGATGCGCCGGGCAGTGCGAAGCCCCGTGTCGCGCGCCATGGCCGCCTTCATCAGCTCATCTGTATGCAGGCTGCCCTTCATCATGGCCTGCGCATTGCCTGCGCGGCACATGGCCACGCCCAGCTCGGCTGCCTTGGCTTCGGTGTCCGCCTGCAAAATCGGGTACGCGGAGATATCCAGCCTGGCCTTCGCAGCCAGGGCCTTCATCTCCGCTTCATCGCCAATCAAGGTCGGCTCGATCAGCCCTTCCTGGGCCGCTTCCACTGTTCCGCGCAGAGCTACGTCTGTCAGGGGCCAGACCACGGCGGTAGTGATGGCGGGCAGATTCTTGCAGCGCTCTATGAACTGATGGAAGACGTGATAATCGGCCGGGTGGTCAATCAGTGGATCGACTGCAACACCTTCTGCCAGCGGAGCCAGGTCACTCATGAATTTCTTCTCCTTGCCCGCCGGGCAATCGCTCGCGAGCTTACGAATCCATTCTCGCCTGAGCCGATTGACTAGCCTGTGCTAAAGATCACACTCCGGCAATTCATACCGTATAGTGAAAATCGAAATCCTGCTCGCCCGAATGCCGGCCTGCCGCGTGGATCGCCCCGGAAATGAATCCTCAAGCAAAAAATGCGGCAGACGTTCCGTAAGATAGGGAGATGCGGAATGCCGGAGAGTTAAAGGCCGAGGCTCTCGTCCCCAATCCCAATCAGGGGCGGGTCGATGGGTAGCAACCGGCGAAGGTTTCTCACCCAGGGTGCACTGGTGGCAGCCGCGCTTACTGCGCGCAAGGGTCTGGCCACCCCCGCGGCGCCATCCCCGCGCATGTCGTTCGTTGAGGGCGCAAAGGCCGCCAGGCTTGGGTTCACGCTGCGCACAGGATTGACAGGGCGCGGGTACCAGCCGGCGTCGATGACGGGTGGGTTGGGGGTGATCGACTTCGATGGGGATGGATGGCCCGACCTCTATTGCGTGAATGGGGGCACCATGCCCGGCCTGGTAAAGGCCGACGCCAGCTATTGGAATCGCCTCTACAAAAACAACCGGGACGGCACGTTCACCGACGTGACGGAAAAGACAGGCGTGGCCGGCAAGGGCTACGGAATTGGTGTTGCCGTAGGAGACTACAACAACGACGGCTACGAAGACATGTTTGTCCTGGGCGTGCACGGCAACCAGCTTTACCGCAACAACGGCGACGGAACCTTTACCGACGTGACGGACGCGGCAGGGCTGCACAAGCCTGCGGTTCTCGGTCTTTGGGCCATTGCCGCGGCATGGATCGACTACGACGGCGACGGCAACCTTGACCTGTTCATCTCCAACTGCTGCGACTGGACGCCGGAGAGCGATCCGGTGTGCGGAGGAATGACGGCCGACACCCGGGAATCGTGCCATCCAAACAGATATCGGCCGGAGGCTATGCAGCTCTTCCACAACAACGGGAACGGCACGTTCACTGAGGTGACGCGGACCGCCGCACTGCCCGATCCTCTGGGCAAGGGCATGGGCATTGCAGTGGCCGACTTTGCCGGCGACGGGCGGCCGGGAATCTATGTGGCCAACGACAACATGCCCAACCTGCTGTTTCGCAACACGGGCCGCGGTTACGAGGAGATCGGGGTTGATGCGGGAGTGGCCTACGACGGTGGTGGGCGCAGCATCTCGGGCATGGGCGCGGACTTCGGCGACATCGACGGCGACGGCCGCTTCGACATCGTCATGACCGCGATCAAAAACGAGAGCTTCGGCGTGTTCATGAACCGCGGCAACGGGGTATTCGAAGACGGCCGCGCGCAGACGCAACTGATGAGCGTGACCAACCCCTTCAGCGGCTGGGGATGCGGGCTTGTCGACCTCGACAACGATGGGTGGCTCGACTTCTTTGTGGCCGCTGGCGGCCTGGAGACCAATGATCCATTGCCCAACCAGCTCTTCCGCAACGTGGGCGGCAAGTTCACCAGCGTGACGCGTGAGTCGGGCCTTGGGCTGGGGCCGCCGCGGGCACATCGCGGATGCGTTTTTGCCGACTTCAATCGCGATGGCCGCATCGACATCGCCGTGAGCGCGCTGGATGCTCCGCTCGAGCTGTGGTGGAACAAAAGCACTGAGCAAAACTGGCTCCAGCTTCGCCTCACAGGTACAAAGAGCAACCGTTCGGCGATCGGGGCGCAGGTGACGCTGGTCGCGGGCGGGCGGACTCAACTTCGCTGCGTGAACAGTTCCGTGGGCTACGCCTCAAGCAGCGATCTCACGGTGCACTTCGGGCTGGGCGCGGAGACGAGCGCAACGGTGAAGATTCAGTGGCCGGCAGGAGCGCATCAAGACCTTGGGGTTGTGAAGTGTAATCAGCGTTTGGAGATCCGCGAAGGACTGGGGACGTAGAGACTTGTCGATCATGAGCATGAAGAGCCTCGCTGGGGCAAAGCCTGGGCGGGGCTTTCTGGGTTTAGGGAGTGGATTCAGGCTGTCGGCAACGCCACGTTGTCAGGCTCGCGCTTGCAGTGATCTGGCCTCAGGGTGCATTCTGGCCGTGCCATGAAAGCAATTCAAATTCACGAGACAGGCGGGCCTGAGGTTCTCAAGCTCGCTGAATTGCCCATTCCCCAGCCGGGGCCTGGGCAGGTGTTGATCCGCGTAGAAGCCACGGGAGTCAACTTCATCGAGATCTACTTCCGCAAGGGTACGTACAAGGCGTCGCTGCCGCTGGTGCCGGGCAGCGAGGCTGCGGGCACCGTGGAAGAACTGGGGCCGGGCGTGACCGGCTTTGCGGCCGGCGACGCGGTGGCTTCGGTGAGCGCGCTGGGCAGCTATGCGGAGTACGCGCTGGTTCCGGCCTCTGGGCTGGTGAAGGTGCCCGCGGGCGTGACCATGGAGCAGGCGGCGGCGGCGATGCTGCAAGGCATGACGGCGCACTACCTGGCGCATTCGACCTTCCCGCTGAAGAAGGGCGATACGGCGCTGGTGCATGCGGGCGCGGGCGGCGTGGGGCTGCTGCTGACGCAGATGGCAGTGAAGATCGGGGCGCGGGTGATTACGACTGTCTCGACCAAGGAGAAGGCGGAGCTTTCGCGCGAGGCCGGGGCGAGCGACGTGATTCTCTACACCGAGCAGGAGTTTGAGCCGGAAGTCAAGAAGCTGACAGGCGGCAAGGGCGTGGATGTGGTGTACGACTCGGTAGGCAAGACGACCTTCGAGGGCAGCTTGAACAGCCTGCGGCCAAGGGGTCTGCTGGCGCTGTTTGGAGGATCGAGCGGGCCGGTGCCGCCGTTTGATCTGATTCAACTGAGCGGCAAGGGGTCGCTGTTTATCACTCGGCCGACGCTGTGGCACTACGTGGCCACGCGGGCTGAACTGGAGTGGCGCGCGGGCGAAGTGCTGGGATCGGTGGCGAAGGGCGAGCTGAAGCTGCGTACTGAGTACTTATATCCGCTGGACGAAGCTGCGCAGGCGCAGACGGATCTTGAGGCAAGGAAGACTACGGGGAAGATTCTTCTCGAACCGTGAAAAGGCAGGGAGAAGGGAAGAGGGAACAGGGAACAAAAGGGCGATTGATCGAGTGAATGGAACCGGAAGATTTGGATCGTGGAGCCTATTTGATCATCGGTTGATGGCTTTCTTGAACAATTTGAAGTTGGGGCGAATTCAATCGTCGGGCGGCTAGTGGGAGCAAGAAGGAGAATCAGCCGTGCAAATCTATGACAAAGGCGGCAACCTGTTGGCCAGCTCAAATCCCCCGGAGTCTCGAATATTTGATGACATGGTTATTCGAAACGCTTTCCTCGCAGGCAAAGAGCTGGAAGGGATATCTTTCGATGGATCAGATTTAAGGAGTTCAGATTTTAGCGGCGCGGATTTGTACGGAGCGATCCTCTCAGATTGTAGATTTGACCTGTGCATACTTGCAGGGGCTGATCTGAGGAGCTCATTTCTGAACAATGTTAGTTTCTGCAATGCAGATCTTCGCGGAGCAAGATTCTCGCGGGATAACATGAACATGGGACTAAATATTTGGAACGTGAACTTTGCTGGGGCAGATCTCGCCGGGGCCGATTTTACCGGCGCAATCTATGACGAACTAACAATTTTTCCGCGCGGGTTCATTCCCGAAGAACACGGCTTGAGCCCCGAGGTAAAAGTGGATTGAAATGGGGCTAATGACCCAGGTTAGCGGGTCTGGAATTTACAAACTCGTGGTTGTCAGGCGGGGTGATGGAGACGATTCGGGTTGGGGCGGAGGATCGGGTGTTTGTGCTGACCGGGGCGGGGATCAGCGCGGAGAGCGGGCTGGCGACGTTTCGTGCATCGGATGGATTGTGGGAAGGGCACCGCATCGAGGATGTTTGCACGCCGGAGGCGCTGGAGCGGAATCCGGGGATGGTGTGGGAGTTCTACTCGGCGCGGCGGGCGGCACTGAAGAATGCCAAGCCGAACCCGGCGCACTTTGCGCTGGCGGAGCTTGAAGAGAAGCTGGGGAAGCGGTTCTTTCTCTGCACGCAGAATGTGGACGACCTGCATGAGCGTGCGGGGAGTGTGCGGCTGGTACACATGCACGGGGAGCTGTTGAAGTCGAGGTGTAGTGCGGAGTGCGGCACGGCGCCGGTAGTGGACCGGATGGTCTACAAGGACCTGAGTGCGGTGGGACGGTGCACTTGCGGAGCGCGGATGCGGCCGCACATTGTGTTCTTCGGCGAGGTGCCGCTGGAGATGGGGCGGATTCAGCAAGAGATTGAGAAAGCAACGCTGATGGTGGTGGTGGGGACGTCGGGGTCGGTGTATCCGGCGGCGAGCTTTGTGCATTGGGCGCGGCAGGCGGGGGCGCGGACGGTGTATGTTGGGCCGGAGCGGCCGCTGAATGCGAGCGCGTTCACGCATGTGGTGGAGGGGAAGGCTGGAGAAGTGTTGCCGGGGCTGTTTGACGTCAGCTCTTAGCCATTGGCTGTTAGCTTTTAGCTCTTCCACCCTTGCGACAAAAGCAAGAACGTCGCAAGGATGGGGCACCCGGCTCCCCGTAAGGCAAAAAGGCCCGTGGCTAAAGCCACCGGCCGGTTGGGCGAATACTCAGAGGCCTGAAGGCCTCTGCTCCCTCCGTTTAGAGCGCGAGAATCTCGTCCCAGAGGGCCTTGTCGATGGGGATGCCGAGCCGCATGTTTTCAGCGCGGATGGCGATGGTTTTTTCGCCGGGGTAGCGCATCTTTGTTCCCGGTTTTGTGGGCCGGGCGTTGTGGACGGAGGCGACGATGTCGTCGGCGAGCTGGTTGACGCGGGGATCGGGACCGAAGGCCTGCGGGTGGATGGCGAGAAAGACCTGGGAGATGCCGCTCTCATGGAGGAAGTCGAGCGAGAGCTGGTGGGTGGCCAGGCCGAGGGCGGTCATGCTGGCCACCATGTCCATGAGCATGGCCAGGCCAGAGCCTTTCCAGTAGCCGATGGGGAGCGGGCGTAGGGAAGCTTCGATGGCGGCGGGATCGCGAGTGAGATTGCCTTCGGTGTCGAAGCCGCCGTCGACGGGGAGTTGCTCGCCGCGTAGCTTGTAGGCCTCGATGGTGCCGTAGGAGAACTGCGACATGGCCATATCCAGCACGACCGGGCCAGCCTTGCGGGGAACCGCGATGACGAGTGGGTTGTTGCCGATTACTGGATCGGATGCGCCCCAGAATGGCATGTTGGGCAGGGTGTTTGTCCAGCAGATGCCAATGCGGCCTTGTTCGGCGGCCTGGCGGCCATAGGTGCCGGCGCGCAACCAGTGGGTAGTGTTGCCAAGCGCGACAAAGCCGATGCCGAACTGAGTGCTGAGGTCGATGGCGCGCTGCATGGCTGCCCAGGCGGCCAGGTTGCCGACGCCGCGCTGGCCATCCCAGCGCTCGATGGCGTTGAAAGCAGCGACGACTTTGGGTTCGGCCTCGGGGCGGACTTCGTCGAGGCTAATCATCTTGATCAGGCGCGGGAAGCGGGCCACGCCGTGGGTGTAAACGCCGTCGGCAGTTGTGTCGGCAAAGAGGAAAGCGCAGCGGGCAGCGCGCTCGGGCGAGAAACCATGCCGGATGAGGGATGCGGTCAGGGTTTTCTCGACGACGTCGAAGGGAACGCGATGGAGGCCGGGCATGGAGGCTCTTTGAACTTTCTTCCCGATTGTACCGGCGGGCAGGAGGAAAGTAGGACAGCGGCCGCCGGCATCATTTGGCAACTGGCACCGTGCCAGAGGGAACGTTCCTGATGTCAGCCTCATTGATGCCAGTGAGCAGCCGCTCGCGCGCGATGTTGAGGACGTCCGTGAGCGATTGCGCCGTAAATGCCTGGCTGAGGAAGTTGGGCTCGCCGGCAACGCCGAGCGCAGAGTTGAGGACGGCACGCCGTATCGAATCAAATGGGAGGTTCTGAATCTCAGGCACGGTCATCACCATGTCGGGGTCGTGGATGATGGCTTTGATCGTATTGCCCAAATCCTGAATGGTGAAGTTGCCTGGATTGGTGTCGATGAGGACGTTGCCGCTTTTAGCGATCTGGTTGGTCGCATTTTTTATAGCGTTGAGAACCTGGGTCTGTTCCCCCGCAGGGAGCGTCTTGAACTCAGTGGTTGAAAGCGGGTCGGAGTTGGGATATTTCTGGGTGACGTCATCGGCCATGATAGACGCGGGACTGTCCGGGCCGCCCGGGCTGTAGTTTGAGGTACTCGGTGTCTCGACACCGGCCTTCTCAAGACGGCTTGCACCGATTTCTTGCCCTTCGATGGATTCAGGACCGTAGCCCTTGATTCTTGGAATGGAGCGGCTGAACTTGATGACACTGGATTTGCCGTATCTGAAGACAGTGGCGAAGCTTCCCTGGCCTGCGACCTTGCCCAACTGCACCGGCCCATTGCCGGTCTGAACCCATTTGTTCGCGATCGTCTGCGGGTTCGGCAGTTCGTTATTGATGGCGTTCTGCGGCACTTCGCCGTCGATGGCCTCCTGCAGAGCGCCGCCTTTGATGGGATTGGTGAAGGTGGAGCCGGGAGAGATGCCTCCCTTGATGAGTGTGCCTGCGGCTTTGGTGACTCCTGGTACGACCGCATAGGCGCAGAGCCTTCGCCCTGCGGTGACGCCGGCGTCGTAAGGCGAAACGTTTGAGCCGACCGAGGGCGTGGTGAGCTCGGAGTACATCGTCTTGAGGACCACGGACTGACCGGGCTCGAGTCCCCAGGCTGTAGCTGCGTTTTGAAAATCGCCTTGCGCGAAGTAGCCCGCCCCGGCGAGGAGACTGCCCATGCCCTTGAAGCAGTTGCCGAAGCCATCGATGACGCCATGCAAGTAGTCGGCCGCATTGGCGACGGGATTGGAAGGTTGCGTGGCTGGAGGCGAGCCGGAAGGCGGCGGCGAACCAGAGCCCGGGCCGGATGACGACGACGGTGATCCAGGCTGAGTGCCGATTCCCGGTGGTGTTCCCGGACCTCCTCCGCTGGTCTTCCCGGGTGTGCCCGAACCCGGAGTGCCTGACCCAGGACCTGTATTGCTGATGCCGGTTTTTAGCGGCGGGCCCCCGGGCGTCCCCGGGGCGCCTGACCCTGGTGTGCCGTTGGGGCCGTCGTTCACGCCTCCCTGGATGGGCGCGCCCGGCTGACCTCCGGGGTTAGTCCCTCCAATCGCAGGGTTCCCGTTCGAGCCATTCAAGGCGTCGGCCGGGTTGCATAGCGCGAACTCCTTTTGGGCCGTGGCTTTAAGTTGCTGCGCGTCTGCCTGCGCTGGCGCGTTGCCTACCTGCGAGATCTGAATCCGATAGCTACGCTCCGCGTCATCGATCGCGGCGCCCAAATGCGCGGCGCACGGAACCAACACCCCACGCTGCTGTTGCGTGAGAGTGTTGCCGTTTTGCGCCATGCTGTTATCCCATTGCGCCCAGGCCGCGTCGGCCTCGGGCCAATGATCGGTTTTCGCGTCGTAGCCGGAACTGGGATCGTCGGTGATTGTTGCCGAGATCTCGTAAAGCTTCTGCACCGCTTGCGCCGGAGTTCCCGCGCCGCCGCTGCCGCTCTGATAGATGTCACCGACGGGAGCCTGCTGCGCGTAGGCGAAGCACGCGAAAGCAAGCAACGATCCCAGAACCAGTCTGCGCATGAGTGCCTCCTGACACAGCTTCAAGCGCGATACGCGCGAACCTTTGAAATAGATAGGGCACGATAATACCCTCAAAAATGAGTGGAGGGCAACCGGGCTGCTCAGCGACGCGGTCCTGCGGTTGCGGCGCGAACCGTTCGCGATGGGAAGACGGAGGAAAGACGCGTCAACTTGACCTCCTGGGGAATGGGATGGCTGCCAGCCTGGCACCGAGAGAGCTGTTCGAGAGTCTACGAGGGCGATTTTTGCGGTCGAACAAGCCGCATCGTACGCTTGCATAATCAGAAGGAATATCAGTTCCGATGGTATTCTTCTCGAACGGAATTTGCCGTCCGCCCTTGTACGGTGAGCATTCTCGACGCTTCCCCAGGTATCGAAAGATCAGCAGACCAGTTGTAGCTTCATCGAATTGATTGCAACGGAGCTTTGCAGCATGCCAAGCCGTCATCGAGTCCCTGTCTGGCTGATGGGGCTAACCAACTTGACGTTCGGTCTCTACGGAGGAGTAATCGCCTTCGCGGTCCCACAACTGCTGGGTGACCGCCAGGTGCCCGAAGGCGTGATCGCCGGCCTGACCGCCGTTGCATTCTCGCCTGGATTCTGGTCTTTTTTGTTCAGCCCTACGCTTGATGTCCGATTCAGTAGGCGGTGGTACGCAGTCATGTTGGCAGTCTTCGCCGCGTCTACTCTTGTTGTGGCTTTTTTGAACCTCGATCACATCGCATTGCTTGAAACCGTTCTGACTGCGGGCGAGTTCGCTGCCTACCTCTATCAGAGCGCTATCGGTGGTTGGATTAGCACTATCACGTCCTTTGAGGAGGAGAAGACCGTCAGCGTTTGGATGACCATAGCCAACGTCGGGGGATTTGGGGTGATGGCTGTTGGCTGCAACCAGCTTGTGCGCCACCTGTCGCCGGTTGCCGTTGCGCTGGTGCTTGGAGCGTCGATCCTTCTGCCGATCTTTGTCTTTCCTTTCATGCAGGCGCCTGGCCCGGATCGCCGGCTCGCCAGCGAGTCGTTCCCGCAGTTTTTTGGCGATCTTGTCTCGCTGGTCAAGCGGCGGGAAGTGCTCATCGCGATCATCCTTTTTGCCGCTCCGGCCGGTACTTTCTCGCTTACCAACTTCCTTGGTGCGCGTGGCGGCGACTTTCACGCCTCGCCCGGGTTTGTCGGCCTGGTCGGAGGCATAGGTGTGGCTACAGGCGGCATCGTCGGGTGCCTGGTTTTTCCCGCCATTAGCCGTCTCATGCCTCTCCGGTATCTCTATCTCGCAGTGGCATTGGCCGGCGGATTGTGCACATTGGTGCTCATTTTTGTGCCGCGCACGCCGGCGTCGTTTGCACTCACTTTGATTGCGGAAAACCTCTTCCAATCCCTGGCCATCACCATCAGCTTCGCAATCGTTTTTGAGACCGTTGGGCGCGACAATCCCCTGGCCTCCACCACCTTCTGCTTCGTCACCTCGGCCTATTGCCTTCCTATCTCTTACATGCTCTACGTTGACGCATTCGGCTTCGCCCGTGGGGGAATCGCGGGCAGCCTGGCCGTCGATGCCATTACCGGTATTCTCGCCTGCATCCTGCTTGGGGTGATGCTGGTGTGGCTTTCGCGCAGAGCCAAAGCAGTGGCGGGGTAAGGGCGCGAAGCGTTAGAACTTGAAGCGATATCGCAGTTCGCCGCTGATGAGGCGGGGATCGTTGAAGTGGAATCCGCCGATGGTGATGGAGTTGTCGAGGAGGACGCGGTGGTTGGTGACGTTGATTGCGGAGGCCGAGATGCGCCAGCGCTCGCCGAGGGAGTGGCCTGCCGAGACGTCGAAGGTGGTGTGCACGGGGAGATAGGGGCCGTAGTAGGGGCTGGGGTTGTTGGGGCACGAAGATGGGTCGGAGCAGGCGAGGCCATTGGAGAAGCCAGAACCGTAGTAGACGTTGGCGGAGAACCATGTCTGCAACGGCAGCGCGGCAGTGAAGCCCGTGTTGAGGGTGTTGCGCTGGTCGTGGTCAACGGGAGAGTAAGAGAAGTCGCCGGGGTTGCAGGCGGCGTCGCCTTGAATGCTGCACGTGAATCCGCCGACGATTGCGCCGCGCTGCTCGGCGATCTGGTTGGAGTAGGTGAGGTGGAACTGGCCGAGGTGGGCGAGTTGCGGCGAGCGGAGTGTGAGCTCCCAGGCGCGGACAAGCGCTCCATCGACGGCGATGGGGAAGTACATGTTGGACTCGCCGAGGTTGGAGTGGTCGAGGAAGTTGTTGACGCGATTTTTGACGTTGGCGATGTCGAGGTTCCAGCCCTTCCAGGGAATGGCCAGGCCGAACTGGTGCTCCTCGTTGCGCTCGGAGGCGATGGGAGTGAAAGTGTTTTCGCCACCGCCGAGGGTGGCGGCGTAGTTGAGGACGGAGCTGGAGACTGTTAGCAGAGGCGCGGGCTGGAAGAAGTGTCCGTAGAAGCCGCGGAGTACCCAGTGGAGGCGGGGAATTTCAACAGTAGCTCCTATGCGGGGATAGATGGCGGATTCAGTGGTTCCACCCTGATAGCCCCCGTGGTAGACGGAGAAGCGCTCGCCGCCGAGGAGGGTGACATAACGGCCGAGACGCAGGTGATCGGAGACGTAGAACTCAACGAGCGTGGCGCCGGCGCTTGCGGGGGTGTTGGGCTGGGAGGTCGCTGAGCCATCATTGACCTGGACTCCGAAGAGGTCGGACTCGCCCTGGTAAAAGGAGTACGCGCCGGCAGAGAAGGTGTTGGGGCCGGCATCGAAGTGGGCGTCGAACTGGCCGCCGGCATAGTTTGAGCCCTGATGCCAGGTTGTGGAGGCGGGTTGATCGGAGGCAAGCGAATCGTAGTTGGCCTGGTTGTAGTGGTAGAAGGGCGCGGCTGAGAGGGTTGCCTTGGGCGAGAATGTGTGGACCCAGTTGAAGAGGATGAAGGAGTCGCGCTCGGATTGGGCATCGCGCAGGCCATAGGACTCGTAGTATTGGCTGGCCTGTTCCCAGTCGTTGGGGTCTGGATCGTAAGGGATCTGGAAGTGGTCCTGGCGGTATTGCGCGTTGAGGCGGAGCTGGTCCTGCGGAGTTTGGTTGCGCAGGAAAGAGACGAAGCCGCTCTGCGAGTTTGTGGCGTCGTGGAGGACCTGTGCGACAGGTGTGGCGAGGCCGTAGTTGGAGCGGGAGCCGGTGAGGCTGGCGTACCAGGCGGATTTGTCGGAGTGGTCGCCGGCGGAGAGCTGGGCTTCGCCGGAGTAGAAGTTGCCGAATGAGAGGAGCAGTTCGGCGTCGCGGGTGCGCTCGAAGCCATTTCGGGGCACGACGTTGAATACACCGTAGGTACGGTCGCCTACGTCGGCGCCATAGCTGCCGCGCTGGGTTTCGAGCGCGTCTATGTCTTTGGGGTCGATCTGCGGGCCTACGTTGGAGGCGATTTTGGTGTTGGGAATGGCGACGCCATCGATGAGCCAACTGGTCTGATGGCCACCGCGCATGTGGAGCATGTCGTGGGTCATGTATGCGCCGGGGACGTAGTCGGTGATCATCTGCATGCCGAGGGTGCGGCTGGCGCCGGGGGTTTGATCGATGTCGGCGCGGGTGATGAGGGTGGTGGGGGTGACGGAGTCGGTGGATAGCTCGTCGTGGACATGAACGGTTTCAATGGCGGCGGCTACGCTGAGCATGACGTGGAGGCCGGGGTTGGTGCCGGATGCGACGGTGAGAGGCTCTTTGGTGGTGGCGAAGCCGGAGGCCGAGACGGTGAGGGTGTAAACGCCAAGGGGGATCTGGGGGAGGGTGAATTCGCCCTGAGCGTCAGAGTTGGCGTGGAGCGTGAATGTGGAGTCGCTGGCCTGGAGCGTGACCGCGGCGCCGGCGACAGGGCGGTGCTGGGGATCGTGAACTACGCCGTGGAGGGTGGCAAAGACGGTGGCGTGGGCGGGGAGGGAAGCACAGATGAGGACAGACGCGAGCAGGGGCAGGATGGTCAGGGTGGCGCGGTGTGGATGGTGGAACCGTGATCGAAACAGAAACAAGGGAAGCGCCTTTCGCGTGGGTTCCGGGACGAGCCAAGCCGTAGTTGATTCCGCACACAAAGAGTGGAATGGTCTCCCGCCCTAGCCGCAAAAAACAACGACGTGGCGAGGGTGGGGCACCCAAATGGCTGGGACGGTCTGCTGTGTGCGGAATTCTCTTTTGTGCGATTTAGGCGAGGGCGGGAGGACCGCGGCTGGAGCGGGTGCGCGCAAGGGAGGCGCGGGCGGCAGCGGGGGCGGCTGCTGGGGAGTGGAGTTGAGCGGGGAGGGAGACTTCAGTGGCGGCCGATGCGGTGAGGCCGTGCAGAGGAGCAGCGGTGAGGGCGTTGTCGCCGGGATAACTGGGGCAGGTGGAGGGCGCAGTTACGATGGGCTTGCCCGAGGCGATGATTGCAGTTCTCAGGCGGGCCATGGAGCAGTGATGCGCGCCGTGGCGGCGGCAACAGGGCGGCAAACTGGCGTCGTCGTCTCCCAGGGCAGCGGCCAGGGGGCCGAGCAGGAAGAAGAGCAGGAGCAAAATGGAAGCGCCACGCCGCATATGGAATTCAGTGTACAAGAGGTGCCATGAGCGAGTGCACTCTGTCGCATTTGGAGCAGGTTGGATTTTCGCGGGGCGGTTGACTTAGTTAGACTTGTGGAATGACACAGACAGGCAAAGTTTGTCCCGAATGCGGTTATGAATTCCGAGGCAACGGATGGGATGGAATTGACGCTCACTGGCGTGGCGAACACGCAACAATCATGAGGTACGAAGAGGCGTGGCCACTGATCTCCGCAGGCAAGTATTTGAGCAGGGAAGCACAGCGGGGAGACCTGAGCGAAGCTATCGTAACTTCTGCGAACGGACTCGAAGGAGCAGTGCGCCAGCCGCTGCGCATTGCGCTCTTTGGTTTTGGAACGGTAGGGAGTTCGGTGGCGCGGATCCTGGTGGAGTCGAAGCCGCAGGGTCTGGAGTTGACCCATATCTTCAATCGCGGGGTGGCGCGAAAGAAGGCGGACTGGGTTCCGGCGAGCGTGACCTGGAGTGAAGACGCCGATGCGGTGCTGGGCTCGGACGCGGACGTGATTGTGGAACTGGCAGGTGGCCTGGACCCGGCGGGCGGCTGGGTGCGCAGGGCGCTTGAGAGTGGCAAGAGCGTGGTGACCGCGAACAAGAAGCTGATCGCGTTTCACGGCATCGAGCTTGAGCAGATTGCCGCGGCGAAGGGCGGGCACTTGAAGTACGGCGCGGCGGTGGCCGGCGGAATTCCGGTGATTCCGGGGCTGGAACAGGGACTGGCCGGTGACCGCATTGAGCGGATCGAGGGGATTCTGAATGGGACGTGCAACTTCATCCTCAGCAAGATGGAGGGTGGGGCGGACTACGCTGCGGTTCTGGTGGAAGCACAGGCCAAGGGCTATGCCGAGGCTGACCCCACGGAAGATGTCGGCGGGTTCGACGCGCGGGCGAAGCTGGCGATTCTGATGCGGCTGGCAATGCGCGTGGCAGTGAATCCGGAAGAGATTGTGCCCAGGCCGATCACGGCTGTATCTGCTGTGGACTTCAGCTATGCGCACGACCTGGGATGCACGATCAGGCAGGTGGCGCGTGCGGAGCGGACGAACGGCGAAGTGGCGGCGACCGTGGGCCCGATGCTGGTAGATAAGCGCTCGCCGATGGCGTGGTCGCGCGGTACCGAGAACATGGTGATCCTGACGGGGCACTATGGCGGGGACGTGGTGTTTTCGGGGCACGGAGCGGGCGGGCATCCGACAGCGGTGGCGGTGGTGAGCGACCTGCTGGCGCTGGCGCACGGTTCACGGCGGGTGGAGATTCCGTCGGCACCGGCGCAGTTGAGCGCGGAGTTTGAAGTGCCGCACTTTATTCGATTCACGGTGGCCGACCGGCCGGGGATTGTGGCGGAGATTACCGGAGCGTTGGCGCACGAGAAGATCAACATCCGCGCGATCGTGCAGAAGCCGGGCTATCCTGCCGAGGCGCTGCCCTTTGTGGTGACTGTTGAGCCGTGCAAATCGTCGGCGCTGAAGCGGGCGCTCGAAGGGATCAAGAAACAGGACTACATGATTGGCGAGCCGCTGGATTTGCAGATGCTGGAATGACAGTTCACAGTTCGCAGTTCTCAGTTCTCAGTTCGCAGTTCACAGTTGTCAGTTGTCAGTTGTCGATTCTCAGTTTCTTGGGCGACCTTGTACGCACGGTGAGGTGAGCGATGGCGATTGATGTGCGTGGGGTGTGTCCGCTGCTTCAGGTGTATGACATGCCGACGGCGGTGCGGTTTTACCGGGACAAGCTGGGATTCGAACTTGTGAGCACTTCGCCGCCACTGGGCAGTGAGGATCGCTTCCACTGGTGCCTGCTGCGGCTGGGCGATGCAGAAGTCATGCTGAACACAGCGTATGAATTCGACGACGAGCGGCCGTCGCGCGAAGAACACCAGCGGGTTCGCGGGCATCGGGACACGTGCCTCTACTTCGGGTGCCCAGATGTGGACGCGGCGTATGAAGAGCTGCGCGCCAAGGGCGTGGACGTGGAGGAGCCGAAGGTTGCGCACTACGGGATGAAGCAGATGTATCTGGGAGATCCGGATGGGTTTGGGATTTGCTTTCAGTGGCGGGCGGAGTGAGGGGTTAGGGATTAGGGGTTAGGAAATCGGGAATACAGTGAAGAATTGAAGAAGTGATGAAGCGCAATAGAGAATTGGTGAGACGTTGAGCACGGGTTAGCGCCATTCGATCCAAGGTGCGAAGTTTGAGGAGAGAGGTCGGGGATGATCGATTCGATTTATCGGTGTGAGATTTGCGGGGACGAGAGCCAGAATCCGCAGAAGTGGATCGTGATTCAGTGCAACAGTACGCAGCTTACGGTGTTCAAATGGACGAAAGAGGCGGCAGATGCGCCGGGGGCGCGGCACTATTGCGGAGAGGCACACGCGCAGGTGTATATCAGCCGGTGGCTTGAGGCGCTGTGCGGATAGCCGGGGCGGGATCTGCTTGAGCGGTCGGTGCGCTCAGAGGCAGATTCCATCGAATTTCAAGTCGATTTTGGTCAGTGTGTCATCAGGCTGCGGCTCGCCCAGCTTTCCATGGAGCGACGGATCGAAATGCAAGGCGAGGTACTCGGCCTTGTTTGCGCAGACCAGATCGGACCCCAGTTTTTCGATCAGGATCGTGTCGGCTGTGCCGTTCATTTGCCGATAGGCAACGCCGTCTACCCGAAGCTCTGCTTCGATTTCGCCTCTCTTCATACCGGTATGAAATCGGGATGAGTAATCGTTGAGCGTGGCCTGGAATCTTGCCTCTCGCAATCGCCCGAGGCGCCAGTTCCATGCAGCTGTCAATACAAGTCCAGCCGCCAGAAGGCAAGCGAGACCCATCGCCCATCTGCGCCATCGACTCTTCATTTCCGGCCACCCATCTTGCAATCCTACCGCTGAACAGGAGCCGGGCCGGTGGATTCGCGGATGACGAGTTCGGGGGCCATGACGACTTCTGAGGGGTAATCCAACTCGCGGTTGGCGATGCGCTCAAGCAGGATCTGCGCGCCGCGCTTGCCCATCTCGGCCAAGGGCTGGCGCACGGTGGTGAGCGAGGGCGTGGCGTAGGCGGCGGATTGAATGTCGTCGAAGCCGACCACAGAGACATCCTGCGGGACAGAGAGGCCGGCATCTTTGAGGGCGCGGACAGCACCGATGGCGGCGATGTCGTTGAAGCAGAAGATGGCGGTGAAGTCGCGCGTCTTCTCGAGCAGCGCCTGCATGGGCTTGTAGCCGATCTCGGGCGCCATGGGGTGGTAGCCGTCCTTCATCGACCATCCGGCTGCGTCGATGCGGATAACCAGCGAGTGGTCGAGCTTGAGGCCGATCTCTTTGGCGACCAATTGGATGGACTGCCAGCGGAACTCGGAGTCGGGAATGGCTTCAGGGCCGCGCATAAAGGCTATGCGGCGATGGCCGAGATCGTAGAGGTGGACCAGGGCCAGCTCGACTGCAAGATGGTGATCGAGCACGACGTTGGTGACGTTTTTGACGGCGCTGTGGGAGGAGATGGCCACCACTGGCAATGGAACGTCAAGGTGGTCCGAAGGGGTATTGAGCAGCAGAAAGCCGTCAATGGCGCGCTCGATGAGCATGCGTGGATACTTCTCGAGGAGCTCGTCGTTCCAGTCGTGGCAGGCGGTGAAGTAGAAGTAGTGGGCTGCGGACAGCTCCTGCACAACGCCACTCATCACGCGGGTGAAGTAGCCCTCGGATAGGTCAGGCGCAAGCACGCCCACGCTCATTGAGCGGCTCTGGCGCAGGGAGCGGGCAAAGTAGTTGGGGCGGTAGTTGAGCTGCTTGGCCGCGGCGACGACGCGGTCGCGCGTTTCCTGGGGGATGGACTTGGCGGAGGGAGAGTTGTTCAGGACCAGGGAGACAGTCGTCTGGGATAGCCCAAGGTGTTCAGCGAGCATTCGAAGATTGACGTGTCCTGGTGGCGTAGAAATCTTGCCCTTAGCCATGTTGGAGTTGTAACACGTTTAATTCATGAGAGGACATCAAAAAGGCGCAAATGAATCGATTTTGTCCAACGTTCCCATGGGAGGGAGCCTGGGGTGAATCGGTAAATGGAATTGAGTTCTATGGCGGGCTTTGGGCCGCGAGTCAGGGTACGTGGATTTTGTTGACGCCAGGGTGGAGCGGGTAGGTCCGGCCGTTGACATGGAATGTTCCGGTCAACTTGCCGGGGAGGGTGATGCCGGCGTCGATGGCGGAGCCGTTGCGGTGGTAGTCCACGGCGATGAGGCCCTGCGGGTGGGGGAACTGGGCGGTGAGCGAGGGCAGGTCGCCGAGGTGGGGCGCGATGCGGACGGTGGCGAAGCCGGGGCTGGCCGGCTCAATGCCTGCGACGAGGGTGAGCAGGTCGTAGATGGGGTGGGCGCTCCAGGCATGGGAGTCAGAGCGGGTTTCTCCGGGGGTCTCGGGCCAGGTGGAGAAGTGGAGCGGGAGGAGCTTGCGCCAGGGGGCGATGGAAGCCAGGTATTGGTCAGCGAGACCAGTGTGGTCGAGTGCTCTGCCAAGATAGAAGCGGAAGTAATAAGAGGCAGACAGGACGCCGTCGGGGGTGGTTCCGGGATCGATTGAAAGGATGCGCTTGAGGACATCGGCCTGGCGATCGCGGGGGATGACGTCGTAGAGGACGGCGAGGATGTTGGCCTGTTGGGAGAAGTTTTTGAGGTCTGGGTTGTCGGCAAGGAGGTTGCGCTGGGTGCTCCAGCATTCGCGGGCGATTTCGGTGCGGACGCTTTGGGCCTGGTTGCGATCGCGACGGCTAAGGACCGGATCGCCGAGGGCAATCTCAAGGTCGGCGGCCTGGTCGAGCGCGCCGAGGTAGTGGAGTGAGGTAACGCAGGAGACTCCGTTGGAGTCGTAGGTTGGGATTTCTCCCTTCGAGACCCAGTCGACGAAGCTCCACCCCGGTGTCTTGTGAAGGAGACCTGCGGGGTCGCGGTATTGTGCATACCAATCGAGGATGGCGCGGACGCCGTCCAGCTTTGAGCGGATCAGGCCGTCGGGGTCAGGACGATACATCCACCAGTCGTGGAGCACGCCAATGTAGATGAGCGAGAAGGTGGGGATGGACTGGAAGAGCGAGCTGGGGTAGCGGCTGTCGGTGATGCCTTCTGGGATGCGCGAGTCATCGAAGGCATCGATGGCCTGGCGTGCGATGCGGTCGTCGCCGGCGACGGTGTAGGAGATAAGCATCTGGATGCGGGTGTCGCCTAAATACTGGAGCTGCTCGTAGTAGGGCGTGTCCATGTAGGTCTCGTGGGCGTCGAGACGCGCGGTGCGCCAGCTGATCTCCCAGATTCTGTCGAGATCGGCGGCCAGGGTGGGATCGGATGCCGGACTGGTTGTGTTGAGTTTGGCGCGCTGCTCGAAGGGGTAGGCGGTGAAGTTGGCGGTGAGGGAATCGATGGTGAGGGGCTCGTCGGCGGTCTGGATGTCGAGGTCGAGATAACGCCAGGTGCGCCACCAAAGCGGCTCAAAGACGCGGTGTGCGCCGCCGTCGGGGAGGAAGCTGTCGGTGAGGCCGAGGGCGGCGCGGGGATGTTTGACGCCTTGTGCGTCGGTGTATTCCAGGGCGTCGCGATCGGCTTTCTGCTGTTTGTTGTCGTAAAGGGCTTCGGAGTAGGTGATGCGGATCTTCGCGCCATTGCCGCCGGAGACGGTGAGGCGTGGATAGGCGGTGGTGAGGGTTTTGCGGTCAAAGAGCAAATGAATGTGGTGTCCGGAATCTACCTTGAAAACTGAACTCGAGAGAACGTGTGGATCCAGCCCCGCGTTTGACGATGCGTCGCTCGCGCTCTCGGAACGATTTGTGTCTGCATCTGAAAGCCGGACCAATTCGCCCATTTCGGTAGTCTCGTACCTCATGTGCGGCAGCTGATCCGGCACGAGCCCCCAGGAATTGTCTCCGGTGACGCCGGCTGAGTGGGCTCCATTGGCAGGAAACATGCTATCGCGCATGGGGGAGGCGACCGGGACCCAGGCGGAGCCGGCGGCGGTGGGGGATTGCCAGTCCCAGTCGTAGTGGGCAGCGTCGATCTCCTCGCCGGGGCCGGCGGCGAAGTAGGTTTTGAGAGTTACGGTTGAGCGGTCGAGCGGCCGCTGGCCGGGCTCGAGCTCAACCTGCCAGCCGTCTTTCGCATTGGCAGACCCGTTGACGCCTGTGCTTATCGAGTCGGGGCCGGCGGCTTCGCTTTCAAGGAGGAAGGCGGTGCGGTCGGAGATTTGGGCAAGCGGGGCGAGGACGCCGAAGTTCCAGACGGTGGCGGTAATGAGGTTTTCGCCGGGTTGGAGGAAGGGCGCGAGGTCAAAACGCTCGTAGCGCCAGTGGAGCAGATCGCCGCGGGCCGGGCCGTCGCCGACGCGTGCCCCATTGACATAGAGGATGAAGCGATTGTCTGCGCTGACGCGGACGGGGTAGGTGGCGGGCACGGCTGCGAGACTGAGCGCGCGCCGGAAGTGGAGGACGATGGGCTCGCGCAGCGGGGCGGTGGGGTGGGTGATCCAGGCGGCGTGCCAGGTGCGGGTGGACGGATCGGGAGCGGGTTGGGCCGCTGCTGTTTGCGACTGGGCCAGGCTTTGCGACGAAATTGACCCGAGGGCCAGGGCCAGGACAGAAAGATTTCGGCGCATGAGGATGGAAACGTTTCGATTCATGGGTATCGACCTATATTGAGGACAGACAAGCTTACCCGAAACAGGCAATTGCGGGGGGAGAGCGTTGGTCCCTAATGGAAAAAAACGAGCAAGAGAATCAGAATTGGGCGAGATTCCCCAGAATCAACGGGCGGAGGCAGTTGCGGGCCAGATTTCCTTCTTGTATGCACTTGATTTTGCAGCCCTGTAACCTTCTATTCACATATCCCCGGTAGCGTAAGTCGTGGTGAGTTCCCACGTGCCCGATATTCCAGCATCCCAGTCCACAACTGAGCACGAGGTGCCGACCGCGGGAGCGGGCGACGCCCAGATGCAGGCAGTGCCGGTTGAAGTGCCCGTTGCAGAGGCCTCCGCGATTCGCCGATTCCTCCTGTCTCGAGGCAACTCTGCCATCGCGGATAGGGGCTTCCACTGGCTGATGGTGCTTTGTGCTCTGAGCATCTTCGGCATCGTAATCCTCATTGCCTACGAGCTGGTGCAGCGGTCACAGTTGGCCTGGGCAAAGTTCGGCCTGGGTTTCTTCTTTTCGGCGTTTACCGACCCGGATACGCATCAACCCATCTACTGGGACCCGGTCAACGGGCACTTCAGCGCGCTTCCTTTCCTCTACGGAACGGTTCTCTCCTCATTCCTGGCGCTGTTGTTCGCGGTTCCGCTGGCTATCGGTACGGCGGTCTTTTTGACCGAGATGTGTCCTCAGCGTCTGCGCGGCCCGCTGGCGTTTCTCACCGAACTGCTGGCGGCAATTCCGAGCGTGATCTACGGATTGTGGGCTGTGTTTGTGCTGGTGCCGATCCTGCGCGAGCATGTCAACCCGTTCCTCGTGAAGTCTCTTGGATGGACGACACTCTTCAACGATGACAATCCGACGGGTCTTGGCTATATGTCGGCGGGCGTCATCCTTGCCGTCATGATCTTGCCGATCATCTCGTCGTTGACTCGGGAAGTGATGAGCGCAGTGCCGGGCTCGCAGCGCGAGGCGGTTCTTGCACTAGGCGCAACGCGCTGGGAGATGATCCGCATTGCGGTTCTGCGCAACGCGCGCATCGGTATAGTGGGCGCTGTGATTCTGGGGCTGGGTCGCGCGCTGGGCGAAACGATGGCCGTGACCATGGTGATCGGCAACAGCACCGACCTGCCGGGATTGTTAAAGAACCATTCGCTGCTGGCAAACGGCAGTTCGATGGCCTCGGTAATTGCAAACCAGTTCAGTGAGGCTTCAGACGATCTGCATTTGAGCGCACTTATGGAGATCGGCCTGGCTCTGTTTATCGTGACTATTATTGTGAACGCGCTGGCGAGGCTGCTGGTGTGGATGGTGACGCGCGGAGCACCTGCACAGAGGAACTAAAAGCAGGGATTAGGGATTAGTGGTTAGGGATTAGGAAACGAAGCGGGAGATTGGATTGAGAACAGGGCAAAACAGTTTGCGGTCGAAGTACAGAGCGCTGATGGATGGCGTGGCCACGGGACTGGCGATTCTGTCGACGTTGCTGGTGGTCGTGCCGCTGATAGCGATCTTCATCTACCTGATCATCAAGGGCGCCAGTTCGCTGAGCATCAACTTCTTCACGCAGATTCCCAAGCCTGTGGGCGAAGACGGCGGGGGCATGGCCAACGCGATTGTCGGCTCGGGAATCCTGCTGGGCATCGGCAGCCTGATTGGTATTCCGATCGGAATTGCCGGAGGCATCTTTCTGGCTGAATTTGGGCGGGGCGGCAAGCTGGCCAACGCGATTCGTTTTACAGCCGACGTACTCAACGGCGTGCCCTCGATCGTGATGGGTATTGCGATCTACTCTCTGATCGTAGTGCCGACGCACCACTTCTCAGGATACTCAGGCGGCGTGGCGCTGGGCATCATGATGATTCCCACGGTCTGCCGCACCACGGAGGAGATGCTGCTGATGGTGCCGCACTCGGTGCGCGAAGCAGCGCTGGCGCTGGGCGTTCCTAATTGGCGCTCAGTATTGTCGATTACTTTGAAGACGGCTTCGCCGGGCGTGATTACGGGCTGCATGTTGGCGTTTGCGCGCGTGGCTGGAGAGACGGCGCCGCTGATCTTTACGGCATTTGGCAACTCGAACTGGACCGTGAATCCGAATGAGGCGATTGCGGCGTTGCCGCTGCAGATCTATGTGTATGCGCTGTCGCCCTACGATGAGTGGCACAAGCTGGCCTGGGCCGGATCGCTGGTGTTGATCGTTTTGATTGTGGCCGCGGTTTCGCTGGTGCGCTATGTAACCAGCCGCGGCGTTTTGAAGGGAGCTAGCTAGTGGGAGTCGGCATTGAGGTATCGAACCTGAACGCGTGGTACGGGACGACACACACGTTGCAGGACATCAATTTGAATATCCCGGCCAACCAGGCTACTGCGCTGATCGGACCCTCCGGTTGCGGCAAGAGCACGTTTGTGCGCTGCCTGAACCGGATGCACGAGACCAACCCGATTGCGCGCGCGACGGGCACCATCAAGATTGGCGACCTGGACATTTACAAGGACGCCAAGCCGGTAGAGATTCGCCGCCGCGTGGGCATGGTGTTTCAGCGGCCCAATCCGTTTCCGACGATGTCGATTTACGACAACGTGATTGCGGGACTGAAACTGAACGGCTACAGCAATCGGCGGGTGCTGGATGACACGGTGGAACGTTCGCTGAAGAACTCGGCGCTGTGGGACGAGGTGAAGGACGACCTGAAGAAGAAGTCGGGCGCGAGCCTCTCAGGCGGCCAGCAGCAGCGGCTTTGCATAGCGCGCGCTCTTGCTGTGGATCCCGAGGTACTGCTGATGGACGAGCCGGCGTCGGCGCTCGATCCGGTTTCGACATCGAAGATCGAGGATCTGATCTTCCAACTAAAGACTCAGTACACAATCGTGATTGTGACGCATAATATGCAACAGGCCGCACGTGTGGCCGAGAAAACTGGTTTCTTCCTCAACGGCCGCATGGTGGAGTTCGATTCGACGCACAAGATCTTCACCAACCCAAGCGACAAGCGGACGGAAGATTACATAACAGGCAGGTTTGGATGACACGCATTCGGTTTCAACAGAGTCTTGACGATCTGAAGGAAAAGCTACTGGTGATGGCCGGTTTGGCCGAACAGGCGATCCAGCGCGCCATCGAGGCCTATCGAGTGCGCGATCTGTCGATTTGCGATCTGGTGAGCCGAAGCGAGTTGGCGATCAACAGGCTTGAGCGGGATATCGACCAGGCCGCGCTCGACCTGCTGGCGATGGAGCAGCCGATGGCCATCGACCTTCGCTTCATCCTGAGCGTGATCCGCATTAACGCGGATCTGGAGCGCGTGGGCGACGCAGCCAAGAGCATCAGCGACCGGGTGCGCAGCATGGAGCAGATGGCAACGGTCGATCTGCCCGTCGACATTCCGAGAATGGCGACGCTGGCGGCGGACATGGTTCGCAAGAGCCTGCAGGCCTTTATCGAGGGAAATGCCGAGGTGGCGCGCAGCGTGCTAACGATGGATGATGCAGTGGACGCAATGAATCGCGCGGCCTACAAGGCGCTGACCAAGGTGATGGGGGAGCAGAGCCATCTTGCGCCGCAGGCGCTGAATGCGCTGATGATCAGCCGCAGCCTGGAGCGGGTGGCCGATCACGCGACCAACATTGCCGAGGACGTGATCTTCTGGGTGCAGGGAGCGGATGTTCGGCACCACAAGAGCGTCACGGGCGGGCGCGACCCGAATGCGGGACTTCCGCCTGCGCCCGCGGCCATTGAGGAAGCCAAGCCGGCAGCGGAGTAAAAACGGCAAGCAGAGGTTGGGATGGAGAAGTGCGCCTGGATGAGGGGCGCACTTTTGCTTTTTGGGTCAAGTGGGATGAGTCGCAGCGCCTGCCATGATTTGCAATGGGAAACATCCCTCAGTGGGTCAAGCCACCGCAACTCTTGCGGCGGTTGCGGCACCCTTCGACTTCGCTCAGGGCAGGCTCTGAAGTCGTGCCCTTTCAAAGCCACTGAACACCCGAGAGAAATCTACATTAGAGTTCCCACCAGTCGAGCGCGGCCATGCGCGGATAGTAGAGGCCGGCGCGGACGGCGGAGCCGGCGCCGTGCAGGTTGCGCAGGACGCGGGCGTAGGTCTCAAGCTGGCGCGCGTAGAGGGGGCGGAGAGCGGTAACGCCGGGGGTTGCGTCGGGTTGGGCAGAAGGCGCGTGCGCGGTTTTGTAGTCGACGATCCACCAGACTGACCCACCTTCAGAGCGCGGGGCTGGGCCGGCCTGGAAGAGGCGATCGATCTGGACAGAGTGGATGGTGCCGTCCAGAACGCCGGCCCAGCGGGTTTCGCTGGCGGCGCCGGGGTGAGGCGAGAGAATCCACTCGGCGTTGGGGTCGGTGGACGCTTCGAGCACGAGGCGCATGGCCTGGGAGGCGAGAGATTCAGCCTGCGCAGGGTCGACGCCGGCGGAACGAATGGCGGCAAGGATGCGCGGGGCAAACTGCTGGAGCGAGGTACGGGCGGAGGGCCAGTCAGACTCGGCGCGCAGACGGGCCAACTGTTGAAGCAGGCCGTGCACGGCGGTGCCGAGAGCGCGTGAGGTCAGGCCGCCTTCGTGGCGTGCGTAAAGCGGTGCGTTGGCGGGAGCGGAATCGACGGTGAGGAGCCGTTCTACCTCGAGCTGAGAGTCGCCGCCGACTGAGAAGTTGGCCGGAAGGCGGCGAAGGCGCGTGGGCTTCGGTCGCGAAGGCATTTGGAGGATGTTGGTGTCGGCCTGCGCGGCGAGAGAGGTGAGTTCGCCGGGCTGCTCGTCGCTTGAGAGTGTTGCTGATGAAAGCGCGGCGCCCTGCTCCTGCTTCCATGCGTTGAATTGCCGGCGGATCTCATCTTCGAGCGCGGGCCAGGCGGTGGCAAGAAGGCTGTTGGATGGCTCGGCGAGAGTGAGTGAGCCATCTTTGTCGGCCTTGTACCCTGGGCGCGCGAACAGGTGAAGTTCGTCGCGTGCACGCGTGGCGGCGACATAGAGAATGCGGCGTGATTCCTGCTGCTCGCGCGAGCGGCTTGCCTGATCGACAAATTCCTTGGCGGAGCCTTTGACGGATCCCTTGGACTGAATCGGCGCGATGAGGAATTCTGTAAGTTCGTCGCTGTTGAGCGAATCAGAATCGGGAGGAATTCCGCGTTCAAGCCAGGAGAGCATTTTAGCGTTGCTTTTTCGATCCTCCAACTGGAGATCGGGAACAACGACTACTTCGAACTCGAGGCCTTTGGACTTGTGGATAGTCATCAGCTGGACGCCAAAATCCGAATCGGCTTCAGGATCAGGCAAGGCGTTCAGGCCTTTGAGCGCGGCGTCGAGTGCTGGGCCGATCAGGTCCGCATCAGCATTTGGAAGTTGGTCGAGGCGCGCGAACAGGAGATCGACATTGGCGCGAGCGGTGGGGTTTACAGTTGCGTCACCGCCAAGCATGAGCCATATCTGTTGGAGCCAAGTGCCAAGCGCGGCCGAGGGCTGAGCGGCGCGAAGGGTGGGCGCGGCAGCGATTGAGTGGAGCACGCGCTGCGCCGCGGGTCGGCCTTCAGGGCTGAGCAGTTGGATGCGTTCCGCGAGGAGGTCGGGGATGGGGCGCGCGATGCGGTCGGGACCTGCTGGATCGGGCATCTCGGCAAGGATGGCGACGTCGGCGAGCGAGAGGCCGCACCACGGTGCGCGCAAAACTCCGAGCCACGCGACGCGGTCTTGCGGATTCAGCAGTGCGCGGGCGAGAGCGAGTACATCGAGAATTTCGGGGCGATCAGCGAGCCCTTCGAGCTCGATGGCGCGGAATGGAATCTTCGCATCGCGGAGGGCCTGTGCAATGGGGATCAACGAGTTCTTCACGCGAGCCAGGACGGCGATGCGGTATTTTTCATCCTTCGCTTTGAGCGCGTCGCGAAGTTCATGGATTCGTTGTATGTGGCTCTGAGCTATGGAGACCACCTGCTCGATTTGCAGTTGCTGAGCCTGTTGTCGGCTGAGCTTCGCTGCCGGAGAGGCCGCCTTGAACGGTGCAAGATGGGGAACGAACGCCAGATGGAGCGAGACCGACGGATCGATCGGGAAGGAATTCGTTCGATCTGGTACCGAAGGGGAAAAGTCGATGCCGCTGCCATCCTCTTCGGCAAAAATTCTTCCGAATTTCCCGTTGAGATCCGCGACAACGGGAGGCGCGGTGCGGAAGTTCGCGGTGAGCTGGACGAAGTCGAACTGGAGCGGCGGAGCGCCGGGGATTTCAAGGCCGAGGTCGCGTACGCGGAGAAAGAGCTCGGGTTCGGCGTTGCGGAAGAAGTAGATGGACTGCATGGGATCGCCGACGACAAAGCATGTTCGGCCAGTGCGATCGGGCCATGCTGCAACGAGCGAGGCAAGGAGCTGATGTTGGCGGCGGCTGGTGTCCTGAAATTCGTCTACGAGCAGATGGTGGATTCGGTCGGCGATCGCGATGGCAGCATCGGATGGCGATCCGTCGGGGTCGCGGAGGACGGACTGCGCAATTTGGGCAACCTCAGTGAAGTCGACCAAGGCATTCTCGGCAAAGATGATCTTGAGCTGGGCAGCGGCATGGCGTAGGAGAGTGAAGGAGGCGCGGACGATGTGCCACTCGTCGCCGGTATACGTGATGGGCGCAAAGGGGTGCTCGAGCTGGGAGCGAAGGAGTTCCCAGTCGGGAGCGCTTTCAAGCAGAAAGCTATGCATCCAGCGGTCACGATCAGAGAGCATGTCGACGAGCTGCTGTTCCAGGTCATTCCAGTTGTTGTCGCGCCAGCCGAGCAGATCGGCGATGGCTTCGCGGAGTGGGGCGTCGGCCTGGTCCATCGATTCCAAAGTGCGGCGGGCTGCCTGGCGATAGAGAAAATCGGGCGGCTGGGCGACGTTCAGGCCGCCGCCGAAGCTGGAAAGGAACGGCTGTTGCAAGGCCAGCTCGCGGCAGAATGAGTCGATGGTGGAGATGCGCAACTGAGCGGGGAGATCAAGAAGGTTCCAGCCAAGCGCCGCAGAGCGGCTCAAGGCTGCTTCAGCGAGTGGAGTTGGATTGATCTTGGCAAGCCCCGTGAGGATGCGGTTGCGCATTTCAGCGGCGGCTGCGTTGGTAAAAGTGATGGCGACAATCTTTCCTGGCTCCTCCACTTCGGCCAGCAGGCTCAGGAAGCGTTCGGTAAGCAGCGTAGTTTTTCCAGAACCGGCGGGTGCCTGGACGAGGATCGATCGCGTGGGGTCGAGGGCGCGATCGCGCTCTGCCTGGTCTTTGGGTACTGCCCTGGGCATATTGCTATTCATCGACAGCCCCTTCTGCTTCGGCGTCTTCATCGACGGGCTGGCGGTTCTCGATGATTCTGCAAAGGGCTTGCAAGCCGCAATCGTTACACGTATCGGGGTAGGCGCGCGGGTCAACGTCTGCGCGACCGGCAAGGAAATCGGCAGCGAGCTGTTGAATCTCCTTCCGCCATTCCGTGAGCTGTTCGGGCGTCAACGGGCGTTTGACGAGATTAGTATTTCCGCGGATTCTCGGAAGGAGTGTTGATTTAGCGTCGCCCACACAGCCGGCGAAGTCCCGTTTGTCGGGGCGGATTTTGGCGAAGACGAGGCCGCCCAAATGTCCATGAAGACTGGGCGCGAACACAGCGTAGAGGGGAAGTTGAACATCGTCGGGGCGGGGCGGATTCCAGGATTTGGGGTTCACGTCGCCGGTCTTGTAGTCGATGACGAGGAGACTATTGTCGGTGAGGCGATCGATACGGTCGAGGCGGAGGTTGAGCTCAAGACCGGCAATGGTGACAGCTGCGGAGACCTCGGTGCCTTTGACCTGGAACGACACCCGAGTTGACTCGAATTCGAGCCAGAGGGTGATTAAACCTGTGAGGCGATCCTGTTCGAGGGCGAGGTAGCGGGCGGGCATACGGTCGCGAACACCGGAGGGGAGCTTGTCACGGAAGACGTGCAGGACGTGGTCTGCAACGAAGGATGAGAGGCCGGAGTCGATTTTGGCGAGAAGTTCTGCAGAGGAGTGGATGCCCTGGGTTGGTCCTGCCCAGATGGAATGGAGCACGAAATGAAGCAACTGTCCGCGCTGGATTGGGGTCAGGCCGGCCTGGGCTGGCTCCCAGCTCTTTGCATCGAGCCGTGCGGTTGCGAATGCCTTGAAGGGACACTGGGACTGGGCAGTGAGGACAGCGGCGCCGCCATGGAGATGGCCAGGCCGATAGGGAATTCGCGTGAGATCGTCCTTGAATTCGGCGACGGGATTTGCGGCGGACTCGGCGACAAGATCAGCTGGCAAGGGCATGGGCTCACCGGCAACGTGGACGATTAAGCGCGAGGGCAGAGCTTCGACGCCCTCCCTTTGTCGCGTGCAACTGAAGCGGATCTCAGCGGCGGAGTGGAGAAGGCGGTTGGTGATGGTGTGCGCGAGGTCCCAGTCGAGCTGGGCCGTGGCGTGCGGCATGCCGAAGGCGCGCTGGACCTCGAGCGGGAGCAGCGGATGGGTAGAGCCGGTGGTGGGCCAGTTGTCTTCATTGACGCCGAGGAACCAGATGGCGTCGGCGGTGAGGCCGGCGGACTCGGCGGGGCCGGCGATCTGGATGGGCGCGTCGCGCGATTCGGGGGCGTACAGGGTTTGGTCGAGGGTGCGCACGAGGATCGAGACCCAGTCACTCCAGCGGATACGACTGCCATCGAAGCCAAGGGAGCCGGCAGAGTCGACGGCCTGGAGGAAGCGATGATGGGCCTGGAACTGGGCGCTCGAAAGCGGGTTAGCGCCGGGCCAGCCGAGATCCTGGAGGAGGCGCGGAATGAGGTCAGCCCACTCGAGGGGGCTTTGCGGCTGGCGGTTAGCCTGGTTGAGGCGGGCCTGGGCCTTGTTGATGCGGGCGACCCACTCGGTTGGCAGGGCTGATGAGCGCGAGTCGGCGGAGCCGAGAAAGTCGCGAATCTTCCATTCGGGACGCTCGAGGCCGCGGCGGCGAAGGGCGCGCATGTGAGCCTGGAGGGCGGCGGTTTCCTGGTGGTTGGCGCAGGCGTGGCCAGAGGAGAGCAGCCAGTCGAGTTCGTTTTCGGCGATGGGGTCGGAGAGCCAGCGGAGCAGAAGGAAAGCGGCGCGGGGCAGGGGAATCTGGCTGAGCGGAACGCCGAGGGAGAACTCAAAGAGCGGCGAAACTGCGGGCGATGGCAGATGGCGGAAGAGGGCGCGCTCCAACTCTCCACGGCGGGTTGATGCATCCTGGGTGAGGACGAGAATTCGCGCGGAAGGGTTGGCGGCGAGATGCTGCGCAGCCCACAGAGCGCATGCTTCAAATTCGGCCTGCTGATGTGCAGCGCGATGGAAGTGGATGGCAGCGGTGGAGTCGGTGGGCTTGAGTTCTTGAATTTCGCCCCAGGCGGCGAACAGGGCGCGCTGGGTGGGCGTGAGGCGATCGAAGCCGGCGAGCAGCAAGGGCGGGCGGTTGGCGGGCGAGCGTTCAAGGATGGGGATGATCTCAACGGGAAGACGAGCGGGGCTGAGGGTGCTCTTTTGGCGGCAAGCCTCGTCGAAGGTGGCCAGCCAGCGGCTGAAGGCTGCGGGGTCGTTGATCCAGCCGGTGCGGACGGACGTGCGGAGCTGTTGAGGCGCGTAGGCGCAGAGCAGGCTGTGAGCTTCCATGGCCAGGCGGGCCAGGCGGTGGAGCGGGCCGGGAAGAAGGGTTGCGGCCGAGACGCGGCTGGCGCTGGCGATGGAGGCCCAAAGCGACTGTTCCTGAATGGCGTTGAGGATGAGCCGGGGATCAGAAGAATGCTCGAGCCAGGCGGCCTGGATGAAGCTGTTGAAGTCAAGAATCTGAGGAGCGGGCCATGCGGTGAGATTCTCGCGCTGGCGGGTGCGATGGAAGTCCGACGTGATGGCACGGGCGGCGCGCTCGCTGGCCGCGACGACGAGGCCGCCCCGAGCTAGCCATGCGTCGATTTCTTGTTCGGACCCCATTCCAGCGTTATACGCTCGCGGGCTGAGGAAATGGGGGGTGGGGATCATATGGTGCACGGAGGATTGGGGCATGTTAATGAATGAAATAAGAGGCTGTAGATATCCCAGGTTAGCCGCAGAGGACGCGGCGAACCTGGGGCACCAGGGACGGGTTGTCAGGGGCAAATTAAACTGGATGGATGATGCGGCGTTTTTTTGTTGCTTTCGGAATTGCGATGATGCTGGTGGGATGCCACTCCGGGCTGAAGAGCGCGCCCGGGGCGAGCGGCGGGAAGAACTTCAAGACCTACAAACTGCGCGGCAAGGTGGTGCGGACAGACAGCGCCAAGGGCGAAGTGACGGTGGACCATGAGGCGATTCCCGGCTTCATGGAGGCGATGACGATGCCCTACCAACTGAAGGACGCGAGCATAACGAGCGAGCTGCATCCGGGCGACGTGATTACGGCGGACGTGCTTGTGTCGCAGGATCCGGATGCGGATGTCTTTCTCGATCACATCGTTGTGGTGGCGCAGTCGAAGCCGGATTACGTGCCCGCTGTGCAATATCATGTGCCGACCGCGGGCGATGCGGTGCCGGATTTCAAGCTGAAGAATCAGGATGGGCACACGATTAGGCTGGGACAGTTCAAGGGGCAGGCGCTGCTGGTCACGTTTATCTACACGCGGTGCCCGCTGCCGAACTTTTGCCCGCGCGTGACGCGGAACTTTGCCGAGATTGAGAAGGAGCTTGCGGCTACGCCGGGCGCGCTTGCGAAGACTCATCTGATCTGCGTGAGCTTTGACCCGGAGAACGACACACCGGAGCGGCTACGGGCTTATGGGGCTACATACATTGGCAGCGACGCGAAGACAGCATTCGCGCACTGGGACTTCGCGGTGCCGGACAAGGCCGTGCTGGGCGAAATGGCGAAGTTCTTTGACGTGGGGCTGACCAACGAGTCAGACGGCACCATCACGCACACGCTTTCGACCACGCTGATTGGGCCCGACGGCAAGGTGGTGAAGTTTTATCCGGGGAACGAGTGGACGGTCGAGCAGGTGCTGGGCGATGTGAGGCAGACACTGGGCGGGAAGTGACGGATTGGCACGGACTGCGCGTGTGGACTCTGCATCGACTAATTGGGCTGGCGCATCTCACGACTGTTACCCTGAAGACGGTGAAGAAGGGAAGTATTCGATGGCGAGAATTACGTTGATCTTTGCGTTTTTGATGGTGGTGCTGGGCGAGGCCGGCTACCTGGGGACGGGCAGCCTGCACAAGACGGCGCTCATTCCGGTGTGGTTTGGGGTGGCGCTCGGGCTGTTTGGATTTCTGGCGATCCGCGCGAAGACTGAAAAGGGTCGCATGACGTTGATGCACATCAACGTGAGCATCGGGCTGCTGGGATTTCTGGGGGGGGCGGCCGAGGCGATTCGCGGCTATGTTTCTGCCACCGCGCACGGGCACGCGCCGGACATGATTGCGCTGGCTTCGAAGGTTACGATGGCCGTGCTGATGGGCATCTATGTTGCCCTGTGCGTGCAGTCGTTTATCGCGGTACGCCGCGCGAGGCAGGCCTAGCCTATGGGGACGATGCGCGGCGGGATGGGCATGGGCATGAAGGCGGAGCGCTCGAGCGGTGGGCGAGCGGGCCGGGGTGCGTCGGCTGACCTGCCCAAGAAGAAGTTAGACCTGAAGAAGGTGTGGCCGGAGGTGTGGGCGCTGATGGCGCCGCGCAAGGGGCTGATTCTGGCCGGGTTTTGCCTGATGGTGGTGAATCGAGTGGCGGGGCTGGTGATACCTTTTACGGCGAAGCCGCTGATGGATAAAGTGCTGTCGACCTCTGGGAATCCGGCACTATTGCCCAAGATGATCGCCCTGGTCTTTGGCGCGATGCTTACGCAGGCGATCACGTCGTTTGCCTTAACGCAGCTACTATCAAAGGCTGGCCAGCGACTGATTGCAGAACTGCGCAGCAAGGTGCAGAAGCATGTGGGGCTGCTTTCGGTTGCTTATTATGACGAGAACCGCACTGGCACGCTGGTGGCGCGCATCATGACGGACGTGGAAGGGGTGCGCAACCTGGTGGGCACGGGGCTCGTGGACTTCACCGGTGGATTGCTGACGGCGGTGCTCGCTTTCGTCTTCATGATGCGCAGCAGCGTGCAGGTAACGCTGACGGTGTTCTCCGTGCTGGCCGTATTTGTTGTGGTTCTGCAGTATGGGTTCAAGACGATTCGCCCGATTTTCCGCGAGCGCGGGAAGATTAATGCCGAGGTCACGGGGCGGTTGACGGAGTCGCTGGGTGGCGTGCGCGTGGTGAAGGGCTACCACGCTGAGGAGCGCGAACACAGTGTGTTTGCTGAGGGAGTGCAGCGGCTGCTCGAGAACGTGATGAAGTCGCTGACCATGACCAGCACACTGGGGGCCGCGTCAACGATGATGGCCGGCCTGGTGTCCGCACTGGTGATGTACTTTGGCGGCCATGCCGTGCTGCGCGGCACGTGGACTGTCGGCACCTACTTTCAATACAACATGTTTCTGGTTTTCATGATTGCGCCTGTCGTGCAGATTGTGAACATCGGTACGCAACTGACGGAGGCGTTTGCCGGTCTTGACCGTACCAACGAGATCATGTCGGAGCTGGAAGAAAATCAGACTCCGGGGCGGTCGATTCAGATGCCGCCGATTCAGGGAACGGTGAAGTTTGAAGACGTGGAGTTCTCTTACGAGGCCGACAAGCCGGTATTGCATGGCATTAACTTTGAGTCGCGGCCGGGGACGGTGACGGCGCTGGTCGGCTCGTCGGGTTCGGGCAAGTCGACGATCATCAGCCTGATTTGCGCATTCCATACACCCACAAGCGGGCGCGTGCTGGTGGACGAAATCGACCTGGCCAAGGTGAACCTGAATACGTTCCGCTCGCAACTGGGCGTTGTGCTTCAGGATTCATTTCTCTTCGATGGGACGATTCGCGAGAACATCCTGTTTTCTCGGCCCGATGCAACGGAGGAGCAGTTCCTCTCGGCTTGCAGAACGGCGCGCGTGGACGAGTTTGCGGAGCGTTTTGACGATCAATACGAGACTATTGTTGGCGAGCGCGGCGTTAAGCTCTCAGGCGGGCAGCGGCAACGGCTTTCGATTGCACGCGCGTTGCTAGCCGAGCCACGGATTCTGATTCTGGACGAGGCGACCAGTTCGCTTGATTCCGAGTCGGAAGCGATGATCCAGGCGGGATTGGCGAAGCTGATGGAAGGGCGGACGACGTTTGTAATCGCGCACAGGCTGTCAACGATTCGCCGTGCGGATCAGATTCTGGTGGTGGAGCAGGGAAAGATTGTGGAGCGGGGCGATCATGAAGAGCTTTATGCACTGAATGGCCGCTACTACGACCTCTATACGCGGCAGCATGGGCTGGAAGCGAACTTGTTTCTTGCGCCGGGCGAAGGCGACAAGGTAGAGGCGTAGGAGGCAATTTCGGCCAGCTCCCGGACATCCCCATTCGCGGGTGCATTGAATCCTTTGGCTTCAACTGGCTGGACCGCAGCGGCGAGATTGTACCTTCAATGAGGCAGAGTTAGTTCCAATTCAATCGGCTTTGCTGTCGAGCGACCTTCCGTGTTCTCGGGTGTTGATTTCATTCAAAGAAACTCCGTCTCGCCAATTGACACGCAATCTCGAATGTCGCAAAATGGTATGAAGTTCATTTTGTGACAGGGGGATTCACAATGCGAGACGCTGCGGTGCAAGGCACATATAAGGTCCAGGCACTGGATAGGGCATTCGCCGTGCTGGATTTGCTGGGAGAGAGCGAGACACCGCTCGGGCTGGCGCAGGTGGCGGCTTCATTGCAGTTGCACAAGAGCACGGCTCATCGCTTCTTGATGGTGCTGGAACGTCATCGCATGGTGGAGCGCACGGGCAGCGGCAAGTTTCGGCTGGGTCTGCGGCTGTTCGATTTTGGCAACCGGGCAATCGAGCAGTACGACCTGCGTGACCGTGCGCAGCCCCATCTGCGTCGACTGGTGGCCGAAACCGAGGAGACGGCGCACCTATGTGTTCTAGAGGCCGCTCGCGTGATCTATATCGACAAGATTGAGCCGGCGCGCTCGGTGCGGATGATTACGCGGATCGGCGCGAGCAACCCGGTGCACTGCACGTCGGTGGGCAAGGCGATGCTGGCATTTCTGCCTGAGGATCGCGCGAATGAGGTGATCAAGAAAACGCGTTTTGAACGGTTCACGCATCGTACGATCGCAACGGTCGAGGCCTTGCGTGCTGAGATGGAAAAGACCAAGCGCCGTGGCTATGCGGTGGACGATGAGGAGTTCGAAGAAGGGCTGCGCTGCATTGCTGTGCCTCTGCTGGATGCGCAGCGGTTGCCAGTGGCGGCGGTCAGCATCTCTGGACCGTCGTTCCGCGTGACCGCGCAGAAGCTGCCGGCAATCGCGAACCAGTTGCTGCAGTGCGTTCGCGGCATCTCGGCTGATATGGGTTACAGCTCTGCCAGCCGCACCAATCGGGCTGCCTGGTCGGCGTAGGCATGGGGAGTTGCTGGGCCGGTGCGATCGGTGACTCGGAACGAGACTGACGTCGAAAGCGAACCGGGCAGCTTCTTACAAGCCCGCAACTTTCTGTCACACTTTGAAATGTCGCGTTCACCTGGGAGGCCTGCTGCAAGAGGCGTCTCAGGTTAGAAGCGCGAGTAACAAACCCATCCAATGTGGACGTAGCTCAGTTGGTTAGAGGGCTGCCCTCGCAACAAATTCCCGTCTTTTCAAAGGAAGCGATCCGACTCTTGTATTTGTAGTTTTCCATATTGCATACGAGGGCGCTGTGCAATCCACGCGCGACCTATGGTCAATTGTGGACAGTTGCATCATGGGCGCCAATCGTAGATTCAACTCACTGAGTGTCGGGTTGCTACGAGCCAGTTGCTATTCCTACAGTTGAAAGGCAACTCGCCATTCGAGTTATTAGCATCAAGCTCGCGTTATCCGGCGAAGATCGTTCCTGATTCATTGGCGACAGGCGAGAAACCATCAAGCGCACTTTGGGAGATGAGCGATGTATTACTATTTGTGGGGAATGCATTGGTTTTGGTGGGTGTTCTGGGTCCTGCTGTGGATGATCTTCTTCTCGTTCTTGATGCCCATCCGTCGATCCACCTACCGGGAACTCCAGTCGCCCCTGCAGCTCCTGAAAAGGAGATATGCCGCGGGAGAGATAACAAGCGAGGAGTACGAGGAACGGCGGGCGAAGCTCTTGCGGGATGAGAGTGTGAGGTAGGGAAATCCCGATGGATACAGCCGGCCACAGCCTAAGGGAAATCTGGGGACGGTTGAACTGACCGGCCAAATGTCCCCGGAGCATGTTCCAACAGAGCATGGCAAAAGATCAGTCTGCCGGTCTCTCCCCCAGTAGCCGCACAACATGATTGACGATCATCAGGTCCTGCGCATGAGCAATGACGCGTACCATGACCTGCGAGTGATCTGCCGAGATCACCGCGGCGCCTTGAACGCCGTTGCGAGACGCGTCAAGCTTGACGCCCAGAGTGCCCAGTCGCGCGCAGACTTCAGCGCGGGTGACCACGTCGTTTTCTCCAATTCCGCCGGTGAAGACCAGCATGTCCAACCCGCCTAACTCGGACAAGTACCCGCCGATCGGGTTGGCAATCGTCCCGGTAAACTTCTCCACGCGGCTGTTGCCATGGCTGATCGCAGTGGCGTTTTTCATGGAATCGTTGGATACCACGATTCTGAATACCGCGGTTCCGACCATCGCGGCGGCACTCCACGTTGCACCACTCGGCATGAAGTCGGTGTTGGCAAGCTACACACTGAGTCTTGCTGTCTTTATTCCGATCAGCGGTTGGATGGCGGATAGGTTTGGCACGCGACTGGTGTTCGCATCCGCAATCGGAATCTTCACGTTGGGTTCATTTCTCTGCGGGATATCGAGCAACATTCACCTGCTGGTGGCGTGCCGCCTTTTGCAAGGCTGCGGCGGATCCATGATGGTGCCCGTCGGACGACTCACTATCGTGCGCACCTTTTCGAAGTCTGATCTGGTTCGCGCCATGAGCTTCGTCTCTATCCCTGCCTTGATTGGGCCCATGCTGGGACCCATCGCCGGCGGCCTGATCGTGGGATACCTTCACTGGAGAGTGATCTTCTTTGTGAATATCCCGATTGGGCTTGTGGGTTTGGTCATGGTCTACCTGCATCTTCCGGACTACCGCGAAGAGCATCGGACCCCTCTGGATGTGGGTGGTTTGATTCTGTTTGGATCTGGCATTGCTCTGCTTTCCTATGTCTTGGAGGTCTTTGGAGAACATACCCTGAGCGGGGCGGAAATGCTGGCTGGCCTGGCGATTGCAGCCCTTCTTCTGGCAGGCTACGGTTGGCACACGAAGGGGGCCAAGTTCCCCATGCTGCGCCTGACCTTGTTTCGCATTCGCACATTTCGCTCGGCAGTGAACGGCAACTTTCTCACCCGCCTTGGCATTGGCGGAATTCCATTTCTTTTTCCGCTCTTGTACCAGGTTGGTCTCGGCCTGACTCCGATTCAATCCGGCCTGCTGATGATGCCGCAGGCCATCGCGGCGATGAGCCTGAAGATGACCATGCCCGGAATTCTGGCTAAGGTCGGATACCGGGGCGTGTTGATCTCGAACACGCTGGTCATTGGCCTCTTTATCTTCCTCTTCTCGACTATTGGAAGGGGCACGCCCATCTGGCTGATTGTCGTCGAGGTATTCTGCTATGGCTTCTTCACGTCGCTGCAATACACGAGCATGAACACACTTGTATTTGCCGACGTGACGGACGAAGCGGCGAGCAGCGCAAGCTCCATCGCGAGTACAGTGCAGCAGCTCTCCATCACCTTCGGTATCGCGACGGCGTCGCTGCTGACAGTCTTCTTTCTTCCCACGCGCTTTCAATCCAACCCGCTGGAATTCATAGGCGGCGTCCACAAAGCGTTTTACGTTCTTGGTGGAATGACACTGCTCTCTACGATTGTCTTCTTCGAGTTGAAGAAAGGAGATGGCGACGCGGTGAGCGAAGGCAAGAGCTTGCACGCCCTCTGAGTCCAACGCGCTCATGCTTGTGCATAGGCCAGCTTGGAACATGCGACCCGGATGGCAACTTCGCTTCCGGAAATCGCACGAGCGGCGCATGAGCTCTTGGTCCCTGTTCATACGCATTGATTGAACTGATGAGGCAGGCATTCAAAGGTACGGCGGCTTCGTTCAGAACTCGTAATGCAATCCCAGGGTTACGTTATTGGCATGAAAGTTCCTCGGCGCGCTCAGGCCGGCAGGTGATTCGGTCAGACCCGTCGGTTCGGACAGGGAGGCGCATGGCACAACCGCCGATGTCAACGACGTCGAAGTGCTGCAGTACTGCGAGCCGGAAGGGCCGCCCTCGCCGTAGCCGTAGAAATTGTAGTCTGCTCTCCAAATCAATCCAGGATGAACCGTCCACGCAATATTCAAATACGGAGTTTGAAACGCGGAATGCAATGAGCCGTTGACTGCCCGCGCGTCGTTGAAGAACTGACTGCCGCTCACTGCGCTCATGCGATAGCCAACATTGGAGTGGATTGATTTGACAGGGGACAAGGTGAAAGCCACCGACCCGTACTGCGTTGGAGCATCCATGAAGTCCCTTGCAAACCAGTCCGCGAGCTGGGTCGTCGATCCCCTGGTGAATACGCCAGGGCATACGTTCGGCCCTCCGCTGCTGTTGGTGGAGGCCGTGCCGGGCAGCGTGGCAGAGGCGCCGCTGTCATAGCAGATGTTGGTGGCCGCATACACATCGCTATATGCGTAATTAAGATCGAATCCATAGTGCTCATTCGGCGACAGCACTGCACCGAGGCTCACCACGCGGCTGTGATCGACATGACCAAGCGGACCCTCGTACGGATCGTCGCCTGCCGCGACGGCGCTCTGGTTATTGTTGGTGTTGTTATGGCGTTCCAGGTCATTCCATGCGCCCGATATCGTCGCCCACGGCTTTGGCCTGTACATGGTGTGCACTCTGTAGCGCCTCGTTTGCCGCGGACCAACCGGCGTGAACGCGTTGTCGGCGTAGAGCGCCTCGACCGAGCCATTGATACTCCAATTGGCGGTGGGACGCAGTGCAGCGTTGAAGATTGCACCGTCTTCGTTAATGGTTACGGTTCCGTTGGTCGTCGCGCCCGCGGCTAACGGATTGCTATGAGGAACGCCCTGGGCAATGGTGTGCGTTTCGTAGCGATAGGTGAGCGAGAACGTGGCGCGATCCCCGGCGTCCCAGGTGCCGGTCAGGTTATTGGTGATGAAGTTTTGGCCAAAGTAGGCCAGCGAGGGAATGCCAATGGAGCCGCTGCCTTCAATCGTGGCGGCACCGGGAGCGGCTGTAGTCGTGGTCAACCCACCTGCGTAGTTGATGGTTTCATTTCCCGGAGTTGCAGGCGTCGACAGAGTGGTCGCGCTCGAGATGAGTGAGGTTCCAGGTTGGTGGACGCTGGAGAAGTTCACCTGGTCGGAGAGGCTGAAAGTCTTGATCGTCTGCCACACGATGCCATAGTCGGCGGCGACCACCGCCCGGTGCGCATTCGCGTTGCCCGTGTATGTAAGGGAGCGAGTCGTACCATTCAGACCCTGGTAGCTGTCGTAGTAGTTGGGCAAAGTCATGTTCGCATTCGTGTAGCGCAGATCGCCGTTCATTGAGACGTTCCTGATGCTGGTGCTTTGCAGGCGGAAGATCTCCGTGGGGTAGAGAATGCGGGTTGGTTGCGAGCGCAGGTAGCTGGTAACTACTGCGCATGCCGAATTGATGACCGGTCGGCCACCGGGAGTTGGCGACGCCGAGAGCATGGGAGTGCCCCCGATGCTGTTTGCGTTGCAGGCCGAGGCGGGATAGGGAGTCTGGCTGTCATAGTCGTCGAGAGCCACGGGGGTTCCGTCCGCCTCCTGCACGTTGAAGTCGCCGGGGGCCATGGTGAAGTAGGAGTCAGCCTTATAGTGGTCAATCTGTTCTTCAAAGGTGAGCTGGGTTCCAGCCACGGGCTTCCATTGGATCGCCCCGGTGAAATCGTCGGTGCTGTTGCGCTGGTACTGCTTGAGTATGGCGTCGTACTTGGCAAATGAATAGCCGCTTGGGCTCAGGCTTGGGCCCTGAAAGATATTCTGCGAGTACGCCGCGCGAAACGTCACCTTGGAAAGCGGAAAGATGGTGAGGCTGGTGTCTGTCATGCGGCGCACGGTGTTGTAAAGGAAGGGCGATTGTTCAACATGTGGCCACGCAAACGAACCGGTCGGCGCGGTGGCGGGCCCGATTGGAATCGACTGCCCTCCGGGGATATTCGGGTTGCCAAGCAGATCGTAGTCGAAGTACTGGCGGTCGCGACGGAACATTCCGGAGAACTCGTAGACCTTCCCCTTGGAGAAATCCAGCTTGGTAAAGCTGTTGGGATCGCCGCCGAACCCGCTGCCAATGGCGCTGAGGGAATCGACAAGAGTGTTCTTTTTGCCCGGGAGTGCATGCAATTCAAAAGTCTCGCCGAGTACGCGCGGGCCGGACTGCAGATTGACCAGCGTGTCGTACATGGCCCCACCGCCTGTTTTGGCGGCGATGCGACCGCCCAGATCCACGGATTGATGGATTGAATACCCATTCGGGACGGTCATCTGTCCGTCTGGCTTAGGAATTGGGGCGGCCGGATTCTGCGCGACCGCGATGCACGTCGTCAATAAAATCGCCGCGCTGGCGACCGCGCCGATTTGCTGGATGATCGCGGCAGATCTTTGCATTGATAGGCGGGATTGACAGCCTGTGTTCTTCATTTGAAGCCTCGTTTGCAAGAAACCTTGCTCACATCCAAACCTTGAAACCGCGTTAAACGTAGCTACGAGATTCGGGCCGCGCCCTATGAGCGGCCAGCAGAGCTCCGCCCGGCGCCGTCCCGCCTATCGGAGGAACGCCGGATTGACGTTCGACCCGTGGATGTAGGTGTGGCAACTGGTGCACGCCGTCAGTTCAGAAGATCCCGCATTCATCGAGTGAACAGTACCGGCGGCAACCGGGCTATGGCATTGGTTGCACAGGGTATTGATCTGCGCCATATTCAGCAGGCGCGCGTTTTGAGAACCATGGGGCGTGTGGCAACCCAGGCAGCCCTCCGCCTTGACCGCGGCATGCTCGAAGACAAAGGGTCCGCGCGTCTCCGTGTGGCACTTGGTGCAGATCATGTTCTGGTCGGCGGTATTGCGCAGGCTGTTGTTCCCAAAGGTGCCGTGGACGTCATGGCAATCGCTGCACCTGACAAGACCTTCGTTCACCTTGTGGTGGAACGGCATATCGAAGGCGGGCTTCACGTCGGTGTGGCACTGAAAGCAGAGCATGGGTTGTGCAGCCTTCAGCAGTTGCTTCTTGTCCGCGCTTGCATGAATGCTGTGGCAGCTTGTGCAACCCACGCCCGCTTTGGCATGAGGTGAGCGCAGAAAGTTGGGATGCGTTCCCGCATGGCAGCCCAGGCACATCTCGTCCACTTGCGTCGTCGTAGCCTTGGCGGGATCGAAGATTTTGCTGATATCGCCGCCGCCCTCCACGTGCGCCTTGCCGGCTCCGTGGCAACTCTCGCAGGTCACCCCCGCGCCGCCATGTTCCAGCGCAAGCTTCATGTGAGGATTGTCAGCAAATCCCTTGGATTCGGCTTCGTGGCAACTCGCACAAACCTCCGCGCCGACAAGATCCGCGGAATTCGTGTCTCTTACCTGCGCAGTGGCTGGCTTCGCCGATTGCGTCTTGTCGGCAGGTTGAGCCAGGGCCGCGGCGCAAACCAGGCTTGCTCCCAGAAGCAGCATCAGATAAGCGCGCAACTCCGAATGCCTGCCAGGTCCCGCGCCAGTCGGCAATTGCGTTCCAGAACCATCTCCATGCATGGAATACCAACCTTTGCCATTTCGGGTGTTCTTTCAGAAGAATTGTTACCAGCTTCTGGCTGCCAGGACGGTGGGCCCCAAGTGATTAGAAATCTCTTCGCCGCGATTAAATCTGAAAGCTACAGAGGAACAAGAGCAAATGCGTCCCGGAAGCAACGCTGCCAAATGGCTTCTATCTCCAGGAAGAAGGCTCCATGAGTGCGCTGTGGAAGGCTGCGATTACTCGGGTTTTGCATAAAGCAATGAGACCCCATGGTCCGGTTACGCACACTAACTTCGCTTGGAACCGGGGTGCATCGAAGCAACGGAGTGTCTCCTCCTTGTAAGAGGAACGTACTTCTGGCTTTTGTTCTGTACAAAACGGAACACCTCCGTCTCATTGGTTCGCGTCCGATTGAAAGTGTGCAGTTTTGACCAGATTCCAGGATTGGCGGTTCTTTACATTGTTCTTCGCGGAACGTGAAGCAACGTCTGCTCCAGCCCGAGAACCACAGAACGTTTCAACCCTTTCAAGAAGACCAACGAAATGGCTCGCAGCATGCCATCAAAGGTGCTTGAGTCTTAGGAGTGTTTCGATGACAAGAACTGTTCGCACTCAGATGGTGCTGGCCGTAGTCTTCTCGCTGGCCAGTGCCGCGTGCTTCGCTCAATCTTCAGGCCAGGCGACTTATAAAGCCAAGTGCCAGACGTGTCATGGCGCTGCTGGAACCCCAAGCCCAGGGATGGCCAAGATGATGGGGATCAAGCCGGTGTCAGACCCGGCAATCAAGGCCCTCACGGCGGAGCAGATGTTTACTGCCGCCAAGAACGGCAGGGGCAAAATGAAACCGGTAACTGGACTTACCGACTCTGAGATCAAGGACGCAGTTGCCTTCTACCGTGGTTTGAACTAGCAGCACAACGGCTCGGTTTCGCAGACGGTTACTTAGCCGAGCGAGGCGGGAGCGGGGCCAAGCCGGCTACCCTGCGATGAGCGTGTAGTTAACGAACAATGCTGTCATTGTCTAGTTGGTCAGTACGGATTTGGACAGTAGTAAGTGGTCGAAGCAAACGAGGAGCCTCGATGAATGAGACCATCCGCCTATTGCGGGCGCATCACAGCAGCCGCAGCTATAAGGCCGACCCAATCTCCGCGGAGGTTCTTGAAGCCATTATCGAGTGCGCGCGTCGTGCTCCGACATCCACCAACAGCCACGAGATATCGCTTGTGGTCGTCCGCAACGCGGACAGCCGCGCTCGCATTGCCGAGATCGCCGGTGGCCAGCCATGGATCGCGCAGGCCCCGGTGTTCATCGCGGTTATCGCAGACCTCTACAAGACTGGCCTGGGAGTAGAGAAGGCCGGCGCCAGGCAGGTATTCCAACGTAGCCTTGAAGGAGTTCTGGCCGTGGTCAGCGACGCCGGGATCGCGATGGCGACCCTTATGACTGCGGCACGTGCACTCGGTCTCGGCGTCGTCCCAATAGGCGGAATTCGTCGCGACCCGCAGGCAATGATCGATCTTCTCGAGTTGCCGGCGAACACTTTTCCGGTGGATGGAGTCGTGCTCGGCTATGTTACCGAGGAGTCTTCGCAAAAGCCCCGCATGGCTATCGAGAGCTTTCGCCACGAGGAAAAGTATCATCCGCAGGCCCTGAGGCCGGCGATTGACGCCTATGACCTGACACTCGAGAAGTATTGGCAGAAGATTGGGCGCGCCGACGGGCTGACATGGTCGGCAAATATGGCGCAGCATTACAGCACCTTTTCCCGATTGATCAAGTCTGTTGCCCATAACCAAGGCTTCACGATCGAGGTGTAATTGAATGATCGAAGAAAAGGAAAATCAACGCTCCGGCATTCTCCGCGGAGAGCAATGACCCCGGCCCACCACGATGAAATGGCGCCCGGCCCTCGCCTGCGTGCCGCTGTCGTCGTCGCTCACCCGGATGACGAGACACTCTGGTGCGGCGGCTACATTCTGACCCATCCTGAATTTGAGTGGCGGATTGTGACTCTTTGTAGAGCATCCGATCCGGATCGTGCACCAAAGTTCTGTCAGGTTCTGGAGCAATTGGGGGCAGTGGGGGAAATGGCGGATCTGGACGATGAGCCCGATCAAGCGCCGCTACCTATCGAACTGATTCAGGCGACCATCATCCGACTATTGGCCGGAAGCAGTTATAGCTTGATTCTCACTCATGGCCCCATGGGTGAGTACACACGTCACCGCCGGCATGAGGAGTGCTGCCGAGGCGTGGTTGAGCTATGGCAATCAGTCAGCATCTCAACCAGGCAGCTATGGCTCTTCGCTTATGAAGATGGTAGGCGTGCGTACTTGCCTCTCGTTCGCGACGACGCGGATCGGAGGGACATGTTGCCGGATAATGTCTGGCTTGAGAAGCGCCGGCTGATTGCCGACGTCTACGGGTACGAAGCCGAAAGTTGGGAGACGCAGAGCACACCTCGGGAAGAAGGCTTCTGGTGTTTTGACTCGGTAGAGGCAGTTGTAAAACGCATAGAGCCCTGGGAGATTGAATTGTGAAAGTACTTGTGCTGAGTGAATACCCGGCGCCTGCGGCGGGCCTGGCACTGCAAGGAGAATTATTGTGCCGGGGGTTGCGTGAGCTGGGCGTCGATGTCCACCCGGTCCATCTGGAATCGCCCCTGGAAAAGGAATGGTACTATCGCTGGTTTAAGCCGGATGTGGTGGTCGGTGTGGGGTTCTGGGGCCATGTTCCGAACCTTGTCCTTCACCCGCAGAAGTTTGGAATGAGGGCAGTGCCCTGGCTCGTGGCCGACGGTTATATCGCGGAACACCGCGAAGTCCTGAATGCTCTGCCGCTGATCCTGGTCACGTCCAACTGGGTGAAAGAGGTCTATATCCGCGACGGCATCCAGGGAGACAACATCGTGGTGCTGCCTGTGGGTTGCGATACAGATCGCTACACGCCGCATAGCCGCGATGACCTGAAGGTCGAATCGATCCGTGAGGATTTGGGAGTTTCGAAAGACCAATTGATGATCCTGACCGCCGGCGGCGACGGCGCCTCGAAGGGCGCGCAGGAGGTTATGCAGGCGTTGGCGCTGATCGACAGCGAGGTTCCAGACTGGAGATATGTCTGCAAGGTATGGCCTCAACCGCGCACAGCCCAACAAAACCTGATCGACCTGAAACTGGCGGAAGATTTGGGCATCGGAAAGAAGGTCATTCTTTCCACGAATGTTGTCTCGCAGAATTTCATGCCCTATCTATTGTCTGCCTGCGACATTTACGCCGCACCCTCGCGACTGGAGGGCTTTGGCATGATTCAGGTTGAGGCGAACGCATGCGAAAGGCCCGTGATCGCAATCGATGCCATGGCATTTCGCGACACGATGGTCCACGGCGAGACAGCATTCCTGGCGAAAGTGGCAGAGGAAAGAAAAATCACCGAAGCAATCTACGGGGAGGGTCACGAATACGAAGAGAGCCATCGTATCGTGTTTCCAAATCCGCGAACGGCTGAATACCGGGCAAGTGTGCCCGACATCGCCAAATACCTTCTTCTGCTCATGAAGGACCGCGCGCTTCGGCAGCGCATGGGAGAAGCGGGCCGCAAGCGCGTGGTGGATCTGTTCGACTATCGACAGGTTGCGAGGCGGTTTGTTGAGATTGTTTCCGAACGATTGGGTATCAAGTAGAAAGCAACGAGGCGCGAGTGCTCGCCCCCCAACCCAGCACGTCATCGAGGAGTCTATGTCTTTCGACGAAAAGTCGCTAGCTTCAATTGAGCTGGCAAAAGAGGCCGCTCTACAAATCCTGTTGCATAACGCGCAGGGGCCGTTTCAAGGACTTCCTCGAACCGCTGGTTGGGGATACCCGGAACCCTATACTCGAGACCTGATGATTTCGTCCCTTGGCTTTCTGGCCACTGGCGACAAGCAGCTTGCGGATGCTCTGGAACGCACACTGATAGCGCTTGCTGACAATCAGACGCCTCGCGGTCACATCCCATCCCTCGCGCACGATCCAGCCAACCGAGGTTCCAGCGATTCGACGCCGCTTTTCCTCTTCGGGCTGGCTCTTTACAGGATTTCGCGGAACCGGCCGGAGTTCCTCCATGAAGCTGCAGAGAAGGCGCGGAAGTGGATGCAGTACCAAAGCCCCGATGACAGGGTGATGGTGGCACAGTTGCCCACCAGCGATTGGCGCGATGAACAGTACGTGATGGGCTATGGGCTCTACGTGAACATGATCGTCTATGCGTATCTTCGTCTTTATGGTGAACATGAGTCTGCCGAGCAATTGCGCGGATTGATGAGCCGTCTTGAAGTCAGTGGGGAGCAGAAGAAGAGTTATGAGCAAGAGGCTCTGGTCGAGCCAACCGCGCCCTACTACGGCCTTTATTCGTACAAAGTCATGAGCAGTGATCGCTTCGATCTGCTGGGCAACAGTCTGGCGATTCTGACCGGAATTGCTTCACCTCAATGGGCGACGAACCTGCTGACGTGGATTGAAGCCGAGTGCGAAGCCATGCGGGGCCGCGGAGAACTTGCCGTGGATTTGCCGCCCTGTCTGTTTCCATACATTCTGCCCCATCATGCGGATTGGCTGCCACGATACGAGCGATATAACCGGCCGGGAGACTATCACAACGGGGGAGTGTGGCCGTTCATTTGCAGCTTCTATGTCTCCGCGTGTGTGGCCGCAGGGCAGATGGATCTGGCAGAGCGAAAGCTCCTGGCTCTGACAGAACTGGTCAAGCCGTGGCATGAAAACCCGGCTGAGTGGGGCTTCAACGAATGGATTCATGCCCAAACCGGCAAACCAAGCGGCCGGGATTGGCAAACCTGGTCTGCCGCTATGTACTTATACGCTGCTGAGTGTGTGTTGCAGAGGCGCACACCGTTCTTCGACGACATTCGCGGCGACAATCTGAGCGCAGCAACCTAGACTTGGGAAGCACTATCGGCTTAAGCCACTGAGGGATGTCTTTGTCCCTTCGCCCAGTTTGTCCCTTCGCCCAGGCTGCATTCTGTTTTTCAACAACCGCGTCGGAAGTGACCTGCTCTCTTCCCCAAAAATGTGCGATTGGCGTCAAGATTCAATTCAGCCCAATCCCATCTGACCGGCACGGTCATTCGCCCCCCTCGCGTAACAACCCCTCTCAGGGGAGCCTTAGCCACCCCCTCCGAACCGGATTTGTTTGGTACAATTTGAATCACGGGACATGGACAGATGTTCTGGGTTGCGGGTCGCCTGCAGCAGCATTGACGGCAAAGTTTCATGCTGTCCATTCATCGCGAAAATTGGTTAGATTTTGTGGAATGAATGGGAGCAGGAGAAAAAGTAGACAGCAGCGAAAGACAGCGGGTTCTTAGGCTTAGTGTAGGTCGAAGAAAAGATAGCTGGGGACGTAGCTCAGTTGGTTAGAGCGCAGCCCTCGCATAAGAATTCCATATTTTTCAATAGCTTACAGTGCTTTCTGTCGATCTTGCTGTCCGTTTCTCATCGAAACTGGGTAGGAATTTACTTTCCAAATTCGATCGAATCTGCTGGTCGCGCTCCTTGTCCAGAGCACTCTTCAATATCCAACGCAACGTGAGGATCATCCGCGACAACGTCTGGAAAGATGGAGGTGCCCGCAGCCGGCAAGGTGGCTCCTAAGGCAGGCCATCAGTGCCCTCTTCTCGCTGGCTGTGAGTCATACCCGTAACCAACGCCCGGCATCAGTCCGCCGGGTCGGCCTGGTCACGCCAGGATGGTGCCAAAAACTGCCGCGCTCGGAATCCCGAGACAATCGGAACGCTGTTTCAACGATGCGATGGAATGCTGAACTGTGGAGATTGGAGCCGCGTATTCTTGCGCTTCAGAACGCGCCGACGCAGAGGTAATAACGCTGTGATCATCTAGATCCATTCCGCGAGCATCCATGTTCGCGGTACGGCTGCGCACGGCTGTTCACTTCAGGACCGTGGGGTTGAATTTCGCTCCTGTGCGAAGGCTATCGAGTATTTGCTGCGTCCGCGAAGAGCAAGCTCTCCCTTTGTCGGGCGTGTAGTTGTCGTGTTCCGATTCGATTAGCGGTAACGGCTCGGTTGGAACCGGGATCTGGTTCAGGGCCGTCCAGACGCCAGCGGGCGGAGAGACGGTATCGATGAAGCCCATGCCGGCCATCACCGGAGCCTTGATGCGGGAGGCGAAGTTTACGGGGTCGAAATAGAGGGCGGTCTCCATTGCCACGGGATTGTCGGAAGGCCAGTTGGGAAAGCCGCTCTTGCGGCCGTGGAGATCGCCGTTTGTATCCGCGCCGGCGGGAACGCAGACCAGCACCGCAGTGATCCGCTCCGGGCGCAGACCCGCGAGCGCGAAACTCTGCTGGCCTCCCTGGCTTCCGCCTGTCAAGACGATGGTTTTTCCATCCCAGTCGGGGCGCGTGAGCAGGTAATCGAGGGCACGCGAATCGCGCAGGAACATGTTGAGGAAATACGATTTTTCGCGGTCAGTGTTGCCTACCGCGGTGTATGACTTTGGAATGTCGCCAGAAGGGTCGGATGGGAGCTTGTCGTGTGCGTCAACATCGATCACCAGCCAGCCATCTGATGCACGTTGCGCCGCCCAGCGAGGATCGAGAGCATAAATACCCGCATACTGCAGTTGAATGACCGCGGGGAATTTTCCCGGCCTGGCAGGCTTGGCAATGTAACCGTGGACCTTCGATCCCATGGCATCGAGAGCAAACACGCTCTCCTCGATGCCGGGAAGGTCTGACTGGATCGGAGTGACGCTCGGGTTGATGGGAACCTGAACTTGTGCGGCCAGTTTCGCGTCCCAGAATGCATCGAAGTCGGCCGGCCGCGGCGTGGAGATACCGAGTTTGACGGGGGCAACGGCTGCGCCAACAGCGTAGAGGCCGTTGTTGCGGCCTGTGTTGCCGCCTATGTACGCGGGTGTGGGCGTGGCGGGCGGGGCCGCCAGGCTGGCGGGCGAAGCAGGGGAGGTGGCCTGATCCTTTACCGGGCTGTCTCCAGCGAGGTTTGCGTAGGGCTCAATCGCGACATAGATCATCTCGGGATGGTCGGCGACGATCTCAATTCTGTCTTTCCCTGAACTCAGATCGAGCTTGCCTTCTTTGAGGACAACTTTGTTGTTACGCCGGATTGTCCATTTATAGGCATACGTCAGCGGCGAGGGGCCACGAGAAACAGTCCAGCCAACCGTATCGCCAACATCGTACAGGTCGCTTGGGTGGTAAGGACGAAACGCGAGTTGTTGCACCGGAGGCGCCGGTTGGGCGAACACGACCGGGGCAACGAGCGGCAGCAGAAAGGCGAGCGTTATGGTTCGGTAGAACTCAGAAGCAATCTTGCGGCAACTCTCGCCAACATTCCGCGCCATACGCTCGCATCGGGCCAACACTGGTGCCATTACGCCTCCTTGTACATTCCTGACGTTTGCAAGAAACGAGGATACACGATGGAGCAGGGCAGATGAGTGCCCAGAGGCCTGCGGGCCAAGTGCCGAAGCACGGGACGCCACGCATCAGCAGGCCAATCCTGATGTCCGCTGCATCCGGCTCCAACTCCCGGAAAAATGGCGCCATGCCGACTTATTCAAATCAAATCCCGCGCATGGTGATGGGCTTGGCCATCATGCGTTGAACAGGCTAGCCGGGGCGTATTCAGAGTCGTCGGAAACACTTGAAACGGAACCCCCGAACAAGCCTGAAAGCAAGGCAAGTTCAGGCTTCAGGCTCTATCGTTAACGTAGCGTTATCAAGAAAAATGAGGAGGGAATGAAGTATGCCTAAACGATTGAGTCTATTGGAGTACCGGACGGGATTTGAACCAGTACGGAAAAGCAATTCCGAGTTGCTGGTCATCCTGCCGAAACCGGAGTTTGGGCTAGCAATAGACTCAGACCGGGAGGATAACCAAGCCTTGGAGAATTCACATCCCTGATCCGGTCACCCGTTATAGCAAGATAAAAAACAAGAAATAGTCCTTGCGTTCGGGCATACAATCGCTGGCAACCGGGAAGGTCAGAAAATCCCACGCCTGAAAACGTCTTCAGGCGAGCGGAAGATACCTGTACTGCCAATCTCCCTGCTGAGCCAGCCAATTGGAGGCTTGAATGCGCATCGGTCGCCTGTTTCTGTTCGCTCTGTTTCTTTCTGTTACCTGCCTGTCGATTCCAAATCAGGCACAAAACCGCAACAACGCGCCACACCTCGAAAGGCACGGCGACGCCACGCAACTGATGGTCGACGGGAAGCCTTTCCTGATTCTCTCCGGGGAGCTGTCCAACAACGCAGCCACCGCTCTTGAACCGATGGAGGTCATCTGGCCCAAGCTCGTAGCCAGCAATCTGAATACCGTGCTCGTGGGAGTCTCGTGGGCGCAGTTTGAGCCGGAGGAAGGTAAATTCAATTACTCGCTGGTGGATGGCGTCATTGCCAAGGCCAGAGAGAACCATCTGCAAATCGTCTTTCTGTGGTTTGGCTGCTGGAAGAATGGCACCTCAAGTTATCCGCCCTACTGGGTCAAGAAGGACTATCTCCGCTTTCCCCGCATCCAGATCGGGGAAGGCAAGACGGTCTCGGTCTCCGGACCTGTTGAGGTTCTCAGCACCCTGAGCGACGCCACGCGCGACGCCGATGCCCGAGCATTCGCGGCTCTCATGCGCCACATCAAAGAGGTCGATGGGACACAACACACCGTGGTGATGATGCAGGTCGAGAATGAAGTCGGCGTCTTGCGCGATACTCGCGACCGTTCTCCAGTTGCCAACCGCGCATTCGCCGGGCAGGTTCCAGCGGAATTGATGAACTATCTTCAATCCCACAAGGACAGGCTGATCCCCGAGTTTCGTGATGTTTGGGCCGCAAACGGTTATAAAAAGTCGGGAACATGGGAAGAGGTATTCGGCCCCGGCAAACCGGCTACCCTCGAGATCCCAATTCAGACCACCGCTGCGTTGCTGGGTCCTCTCGAACATGAAAACAGTTGGCAGCATCTGCACTGGGCCTCGGATGAAATCTTCATGGCCTGGAACTATGCACGCTTTTTGGAAAAGGTCGTGCAGGCCGGCAAGGCCGCATATGACATCCCGATGTATGTTAACGCATGGCTGCAGCAGCCAAACCACGCCTGGCCTGGCACCTATCCCAGCGGAGGCCCGCTTCCGCAGGTTCATGACATCTGGCGCGCCGGCGCCCCAGACATCGACATCCTTGCGCCCGATCTTTACCTCGAATACTTTGACGATGTCTGCGAACGCTTCAAGCGTAACGGCAATCCGCTCTTCATTCCCGAGACGAGTACCAATCCCGCCAATGCTGTCATGGCTGTCGGAAAGTACGACACCATCGGATTTTCTCCCTTCGGCATTGACGGAAACAGGCCCATTCCGCCGGAGCTCGCCACCGTATATGGACTTCTCGATCAGATGTCGCCCATGATTCTGGCTCACCAGGGGACCGACTCCATCACCGCCGTGCGACTCAACCAGGGAGATCCGCCTAAACAGGTCAAGCTGGGCAATTACACACTGACACTCACCTACACGGGTCGCAGCATGCACATTGCCCCGCAACCGAAAGGGCAGGTTGCCGCATCGCCGCAACCTTCTGCAACGGCAACCATCCCCGAGCCGCCTCTCGAAGCGGCTGCCATCCTCATCGCGGCCGGTCCTGACGAATTTTACTTTGTTGGGGGCGGCATGCGAATCGACTTCACCCCCAACACTCCCGGGCCAATGAATGTCGGACTCGGCGATGTGCAGCAGGGCAAATTTGTCGACGGAAAATGGGT
>Ga0302270_10000146_pt1 | contig 75516 bp, 65 predicted proteins | sample III_Bog_E2_3_FD_198773 | JGI IMG/M metagenome (GOLD analysis project Ga0302270, IMG submission 198773) | Peat permafrost microbial communities from Stordalen Mire near Abisko, Sweden - III_Bog_E2_3 | ecosystem: Environmental > Terrestrial > Soil > Wetlands > Peat | place: Sweden: Abisko... | reverse complement strand
GGTTTCCCCTGCTGCGGCTGACGCTGTTTGGCATCCGCACTTTTCGCGCATCGGTCAGCGGCAGCTTTTTCACGCGTTTGGGCATCGGCGGAATTCCATTTTTGTTTCCGCTGCTGTATCAGGTGGGGCTCGGCTTCACGCCCATCCAATCCGGCCTGCTCATCATGCCGCAGGCGGCGGCCGCGTTAAGCTTGAAGTTCGGGCTGCGGAAAATATTGCAGCGGTTCGGCTACCGCCGCGTTTTGATTTTCAACACGTTGATGCTCGGCGTGATGACCCTTTCCTTCGCGACGATCGGCGCGGGGACGCCGGTCTGGCTGATCGTGACGCAGGTATTCATTTTTGGAATGTTCACCTCGCTCCAATATTCCAGCATGAACACGCTGGTCTTTGCGGACGTGCCGGAGGAGGCAACCAGCGGCGCGAGCGCCATCACCAGCACGGTGCAGCAAATGTCCATCAGCTTTGGCATTGCGATCGGCTCGCTGCTCACGGCGTTTTTTATACCCGACCGGCTGCATGTGAGCGCGCCGCAGCTGATCCACGGCATTCATCTCACGTTCCTGATCCTGGGCGGCTGGACCATTGTTTCATCCTATATTTTTCTGGAGCTGAAAAAGAATGACGGCAATACGTTGAGCCTGCATCAGGCCCTCCCCCATGCCGGGTAAGGCAAATCGACTCGGGTGATTTTGGGTGAACGTGGATCGGCGCAGCGGGCCCGGAGCGTCCGGCTCCGCAATATTGACCGGCACGTTTCGTAGCTGATCGTTTCCGAGGCTTGTATCCGGAATTATCGCCCGGTAATCTTGTGGCCACACCAACCGGAAACCGAATGAGCGAATTCATTTTTTCCTGCCCGGCCTGTGGCCGGCAACTTTCCGGCGACACCGGGCAAGCGGGCGCGGATATCAATTGTCCGGCGTGCCATGCCCTGATCGTCGTGCCAAACGCAGGAGTCGCCGCCGCCGCTCCACCCTCGACCGGAGCTCCGCCGCCGGTTGCTGGAGGCAACGCCCTGCCCGTTGCCGTCCATAATTCCGGACTGGCCATGGCCTCGCTGATCTGTTCGCTAAGTTCGTTGATCATCTGTGTGGGCTGGCTGCCGGGAATCATTTGTGGCCATCTGGCCAAAGCCCGCTTCCGCCGGGATCCGTCACTCAAGGGCCAGGGCTTGGCCACCGCCGGCCTCATCCTTGGCTATTTGATTTTGGTGCTGGAAGCGGGCACCGTCAGCGTCAAGGTGTGGTCCTTTTCCCACGCCGTGAAACAGGGATTCGACCATGCCCGGGAGACGCTGGCCACCAACGATTTCATCACCCTCGCCACCAACGTTCCGGCGGCGGACGAGGCCGGCCCCTCCGCGCCAACGACCTTGGAAACCAACCTGCCGCCGGCCACCCTGCCGGTAGCAGCTGCCGCCGCCGTGGCCTGGACCACCAACCTCGACGAGATGACCGTTCCCGAGCATCCCGTCAGCGGGCAATTGCACGGTGTGGATTTCACCCTCAAGCGGGCAATGTTCAGGCCGGGGACTTTGAGGATGATTACCGAAAACGGACTGGCGCTGGAAGTTCTCGGGTTGGCAAAATCTCCGGAAGGTCAGAGTTACGAAATTTCACCGGCTGACGAGGGTGCCCACCCGCGCGTCCGGATTACCTGGAATGAGGCCGGGGTCGTGCAGACGTTAAAGTTCAGCCAGGGCTATACTATGAAACTGACTTTCAGCCCGGCCGTGGATCGATGGTTGGCCGGGAAAATCTATGTCTGCCTGCCGGACGATGCCAAAAGCTGCCTTGCCGGCACCTTTAACGTCCGGGTGCCCAAACCTAAGTGAGTGTCCGGGCCGGCTAATTCCCCCCTATCATAGCCGGTTTTAATTTTCCACGCGCTTGACGAGCACGGTGATCTGTCCGTTTTCGTCGGTCTGGATGACCGCCGGCTTGCCAAAGGTGACGATGAAGGTGGAGTCCAGACCGACACTCATCTGCGAGTAAGAAGATATGGCGCCCGGACCGCTGCTGGTCACATAGGGCACGGTGCGGCCGAGAAACAATTGCAGCCGACCCTTCGTGTCACTTAGCTCCTTGAGCGTGCCTTGAAACTTGAGGGTGACGGGGACGTCGTTATTGTTGATCTTCATGGAATTCTTCTGAATGGTGTTGAGGTCAAACGTGCCTTCGGCAGTCAGCACTTCCAGAAACTTTGGGTCGCCCTTCGGCTCCTGCCATTCGACGTGGATGAGGAAGTTGACGAGATCCTTGACCGGTTCGGCCGCGGGAGGCGCACCCGGCGAGACCAAGACCGGAGCCATGGCTCCAGGACGCGGCGGCGGCATGAAGGGTTGGGATTGGCACGCACAGGCGGTGAGCAGGGCAACAAGAATCAGAGGGTAGGTTTTCATGACGATCATTGGTTTCATTGGCCGATGAGATTACCAACACCGCGGCGCGGGATGAGTTGCGTTTCACTTCAAAATGACCGGCTTATCACCCTGGCATCTAATATATTCGCCCTTCTCCCGTTCCCACGAGCGAAAACAAGCTTCCGTGGGCGCAGGGCGGGTTCCCACGGGCGAGGAATCCGGCTCGGGCGGAGCCGGATTTCACCGCTTCATGGTTTGATTACAACCGCCTGCGCCAGAGTCGTCGCCGGATTTTTTCCGGCAAAGTAGTAGTCCGGCTCAAAGATCATTTTCCGGTCCCCCGCCATGAACCACAGCTTGAGTTTGCCGTGCTGGCTGTCCGCCGGCGTGGCGATGGCCTGAATGGGCCGGCTGCGTTTGCCCCGGCCGCTGGTGGTGGCGGTGCCGGTGACGGCCACAACTTTGCCCTGGTTGATTTTGGCCAGCGATTCGTCCGGAACGACGATGACCAAAGCGCCTTTTTCGTTTTTAAAGAAGTAGGGAAACACCGTGACCTGGTAAGCACCCGTGTAAACCCCGCCAACGCGCTGGAGCGCGCCGATGGTGAGGGTGGCCCTGCCCGCATTAACCGGCATAGAACTGGGCTCAATCATGAGGGTCAGCGTGGTGGCGGCCGAGTTGGTGGGAGCGGCTGTAGCGGTGATGCTGACGGGGTTCATGGCCGTTGAGTTTGTGGCGGCAGCCGGGGTTTTCGCCAGCAACAGCGCAAACACTTCGTGATAAAGATTGTCCATGTCCACCCCGAGGCCAACCAGCGCATGGGCGCGAACGGGATCCGGCTCGTAAAGGCTGGCGACCACCGCCAGATGCCAGCCATAACTCAGCGCCTCGGTCTGGGTCAACAGCAGGGTCAGTTCAAACCGGTCGCCGGACTGGCCGAGCAATTCGCTTTCCTTGGTTGAGGCAATGGCCTCGCGCGTGGCCGTTTCACCCGGCGGCAGCGCGAGGTCGTCCAGCTTGATGGTGGGGTCGTCCTTGGCAAATTGCTCCAGCAGGGTCGCTCCGGTGGCGGAAGTGGTGGCAATTTTCTTGACCAGGGTTTTGACCTCGGGAGATTCCGACTTGATGAAGCGCAACAGGCTGACGCCGGATTGCTCGGCCAAGAGTTGATGGAGCAGGCTGTAGGAATTGTTCCGCGTGGATTGTGACCCATCGCCCCCGGATGGGGCCATGGCTTGGGGCGACTGGCAGCCGGTGAGAATACCGGCGGCCAATAACATCGCGGCGAACCACGGCTTCATGAGTCGGGCCTGGGAAAATATCACGCGGCCACGCGATTGAAACTCGCGCGGTCGTCCGCCTCCAGCCAGTCGAAAGTGGAGCTCGTCTCCGGGTCGAGTCCAAGCTTCGCGCATTCCTTGATGAAGTAATCGCGCTTGTCCGGGCTTTTCATCGGGCTGCCGGCTTCCACTTCATCGGACCAGGCCTTGATTTCCGCCGGGTTTTTTTTGGTGCCATTAGCCTGCAACCAGGCGCCGATGTCCTCGTAATCTTTCGCGGCGCGCACGGCGGCTTTGAACTGTACGCCATTGATGCCCTTGAAACTGAAGAGCATATTGTCCAGCGGACAATCGTAATGATATTCGCCGATATTTCCGGCCAGGCTGGCGCGGCATTTGTCGGTGGTGCGATCGGCAATGGCAAATCCGCCGATGCGGGCGCGCGGGCTGTGCGGGGCCTGCTTGGTCAGGTCACGGTCAATGATGGGGGTGTTCATGTTTATTTTTTTTGGGTGAGCGGGTCAAAAGGGTCATTCTTTCAGGGTCTTGATTTTCTGCAAATGCGCTGCCACAACCGGAATGGTTTTTTCGAGGAAACTTTTAAGGTCGGCGTCCGGCGTGGCGGCCAGCTCGGCCTTGAACGCCTTGGCATCCTGCTGGTGGGCTTTGATCATGCCCTTGACATAGGCCTCGTCGAATCCCGCGCCGGTCAGGGCGGACATTTTATCCACCTTGCCTTGATGCTTCGCATCCAGGGTGGCGGGCAGGGAAACGCCCTTTTGCGCGGCGAGCGTTTTCAGGTCGCCATTGATGGCCGTGTGATCCTTCGCCATCATCTGGCCGAAATCCCTTACCTCGGCGCGCTGCCCGTTGGTGGCGGCGAGTTCGCCGAGTTTCACCTCGGTCATGCCGCCTTGGGCCGCCGCGAGGATGAACTTGGTGTCGGCCAGGGAGACGGCCGGTTGAGCCTTGGCGGAGGGAACCGCGAGCAGTAATCCCGCCGCCATTAAGGCCGATAAAAGGAGCATGGTTGATTTCATAAGTGGGTTGAAGCTAGGGTGTGCCAGCGTTCATTGCCATGGGGTGTAACCCTACCGTAAGTGACGCCGATTCGTTTCGAGGCCCACTATGAATCTGAGGCGTGACTCTGCAAATGCTGCCGCGGCAGTGCGGCGCGCCCGCCGCCGGGGGCATCCGCCGGCTCCTAGGCCCGCGGGTGAAATTTGCGGTGGATCTCCCGCAGCCGGTTGCCGGTGACGTGCGTGTAAATCTCCGTCGTGCTGATGTTCGCGTGGCCGAGCAGTTCCTGGATGACGCGCAAGTCCGCGCCGTGCTCCAGCAGGTGCGTCGCGAAGCTGTGCCGCAGCATGTGCGGCGTCATATTCCGCTCCACGCCGGCGCGGCGGACGCGGTTCTTGATGTGCAGCCACAGCGTTACCGCGGCGAACGGCGTGCCGCGCTGCGTCAAAAAAACATTGGCTGGCGATTTCGGCGTGACGAGCTTGGGCCGGCCGGCTTCGATGAACCGGTTCAACGCGGCCACCGCCGTCCGCCCCACGGGCACGACGCGCTCCTTGTTGCCCTTGCCGATGACGTTGACGAAGCCGGCATCGAGATGCAGTTGCTCGAGCCGCAGGTTTTTTAGTTCCGATAAACGCAAGCCGGAGGCGTAGGCGAGCTCCAAAATCGCCTGGTCGCACAGACTTTGCGGCGTCTCGGGCTGCTCCGGTTTGAGCAACTGTTTGATTTCGTCGTTCGACAGGGCCTTGGGCAGCCGTTTCCAGCGGCGCGGCAGCGAAAGGTTTTCCGCCGGATTCGTCGGCAGCATTTTTTCGCTCTCGGCAAACTTGTAAAAGGCCCGCAGCGCCGCGATTTCCAGATAAACACTTTCGCCGCTCAAGCGCTTTGAAGATTTAGCCGCATCGGCGGTGACTCGGCTGGCCGCTCCCCGTCCAGTCGGCAACACATTTCTGGAGCGTTCATGCTGGAGGAACGCCATGAGATGCTTCAGCTCGACCTGATTCCAAGCGGTGAGGCTTTGGCCGGCCGCCCACGCGGTGAATTTGCCGAGCAGTCCGGCGTAGGTTTTTGCCGTATTGTCGGATTGCCCGCGCTCATGGCGCAGGTATTGCAGAAAATCCTCGACCAAGACATTCATGGGGCAAGGATGAAGGAGCCGGCCGCCGGGAGAAAGCCGCAAGTCAGCGCAATCCAGCCGGCGGATTACGGGTTTGTGTCCGGCGGCGGGCGGCTTGGCGCGGGACCCGGCTTGGCGGTGAATTCAATAAACCGGCTCTGATGCAGCGCGAGCGTGAGGTTGAGCGACTTGGCGTCGCCGAAGTCGCGCAGGCCGAACCGGTAGCTGCCGCCGCCGGGGCTGAAGGCGTTCACGGTCGGCACTTCCTGGCCCTGGTCGTCGGTTACTTTGACGAGGGTCAGGCGCATTCCTTCCGGCGGCGGGTCCGCCTGTACTTCGATGCCGCCGGCGAGTTGGCCCCAGCCGCCCGGTTGGCTGAACTGCATCGCCGGGAATACTTTCACGTGCCAACCTTTCACCGTGGTCTCGGCAAACGGCGGATTGGCCCGGTTGTGACCAAAGCGCCAGAAATCCTGCAGCTGGCCGGGCTGGATCGGCACCTTTTGCGCCGTCCACAGTTCGTTTTCGGTGAAGCCCGATTCGCGCGAGAATTCAAAGCGCACTTTCCACGCCGGTTCATCCGGCCACAAACCGTATTGGTAGAGCTCGACCCGGCCGGTGCCCTGGCCGAAATTGTTGACGGGGGCGGTGACGCGATTGCCGGTGGCGTCGGAGGTTACCACCTGGACCGGCTGCCAATTGGCTGCGTCGTGGTCGTTTTGCTGGATTTGCAGGCCGGCCATCACGCCCTGGTTCAGCGGGTCGTCCGGCCGCAGGCCGCCTCGTTGATAAAGTGTTTTGGCGCCGGACGCCAGCTTGGTCAGCGTCACATCCAAGTCGCCGTCCGATTCCGTATCCGGCAGCGAATTAGGATACCAGGTGGGAAACGGGCCGCGCGCCGGATTGGAAATGACAAAGACGTTGGTGCGCATCTGCCAGCCGATGCGGGGAGTGAATTCCTGGACGTGCAATTCGAATTTCCGCTGGCGCCGGGGAAACGCATCGAACCGGAAGCCGACGATCTCGTCCCCCCGCCGCCGGTTGGCGTTACCGGTCGTGCCCGAGCTGCCCACGCAGGCCGTGGCCGCCCGGTCATACGCAAACAGCTGGTAGTTCAGCGGCCATTGGTTGGGATTGTGCTGCTGGCGGATCCACACGACCAGAAAATCATTCGTGCCGTCGAAGCGGGCCTTGGATTGATGCGGGCGATCGAGGGATTTGAGAATCGGCGAGGCGTGATGCTGGCCGTAAGTCACCGCCACCAGGGTCAGCTTGGCCCCGCTGGCCAGGGTGAGCGTCTGCGGCTGCAGCAGCCACCAGGCCATCGCCGCCGCCAGGCCGGCAACCAGGATTAAAACCCCGCCCCAGAGATAAAGCTTTGATTTCATAACGACAATATTTGCCCGCAACATTTCCAGATATGGCCAGGCGAGGTTGACTGCCCAGCATTTCCACCCGTAAAAACGAAGCCGGGGTTAGGAGACGCTAACAACATTCCGACCCGATGGTTGACATAAATGTTCAACCTCCCCGCCGGGCGGCGGATATTCCAGCATTTGCGCTCCGCTACCAGAACTACGGCGGCGGTGGTCGTAAGGTTACAACTTGTGTCCGGTTAATCGCTCGTACGCCTCAAGGTATTTTGCCGAGGTTTTGGCGACGACATCATCCGGCAATTGCGGGCCGGGCGGGGTTTTGTCCCACGTCAGCGTTTCGAGATAATCGCGGACGAATTGCTTGTCGAAGCTCGGCTGACTTTGGCCGGGGGCGTATTGGTCGGCCGGCCAGAAGCGCGAGGAATCAGGCGTCAGCACTTCATCAATCAGTATCAGTTTGCCCTCAAACAGACCGAACTCAAATTTCGTGTCGGCGATGATGATGCCGCGCTGGCGGGCGTAATCGCGTCCCGCCTGGTAAATCATCAGGCTCAATTCGCGCGCCTGCTTGGCGAGTTCCGGGCCGACAATTTTAACCGCTTGCTCGAAATTAATGTTTTCATCATGGCCGGCCTCGGCCTTGGTGGACGGCGTAAAAATCGGTTCGGGCAGCTCGGCAGATTCCGTCAAACCGGCGGGGAGCTTTAGGCCGCAGATGGTCTGCGATTTCTTGTATTCCTTCCAGCCGCTGCCGGAAAGATAGCCGCGCACGATGCATTCGATGGCGAGCGGCTGGGCTTTTTTAATGATCATCGAGCGCTTCGCCAGTTGGTCGGCGAATGGCTGCAAATTTTTCGGCAACGCATCGTTCGCACCGGCGAGCAGGTGGTTCGGCACGAGCGCGGCAAATTTCTCGAACCAGAAATGCGAGATCTGCGTGAGCACCTCGCCCTTGCGCGGAATGCCGTTGGGCATGATGACGTCGAAGGCGGAGATACGGTCGCTGGCGACGAGCAGGAAGCGGTCGCCGAGGTCAAAGACTTCGCGGACTTTCCCGGAGCGGACTTTTTTGATGCCGGGCAAGTCGAGCTGTAAAATGGTTTCGTTCATGCGGAAAAAATAATGGCCGAGGTCCGAAGTTCAAAGCCCAAAGTCATGATTGTGAAAGGCAGCAGCTTAAACGAAGCATCCAGAAATTGTGGGTTCTGATTGGCGGTCTGCACGGGGATTCTTCATTCGGCCTGCCGCCTTCTGCATTTATTACACCACCGGCCGCTCGACCAGTTTTACCAGCAGCGGGATGCTGCCCTGCGACTCGTCGTCGAGTCGCACATCCACGGAATACAGGCCGGGTTCGGCGAACTTCAACTGCTGGATGTTCACGATGAAATTGCGCGTGAGGAAATGCGCGTCGTCCGGCAGCGTGACCGGCACCGGCAGCTCGATGCCCTGCATGATGGGATGGCCGTCGGCATTGATGAAATTGAGCATGAGCTTGCGCGTGCCCTCGTCGCCGGGCATGAACGTGACGCGCAACGCCACGGCGCATTGCGGATGCACCGCCGGCATCTGCGGCGCGTAAATCGTGTCGAACGCGCCGAGGAAGTTCAGCTTGCCGTTGTCGTCGGTCGCCGCGTCGCAGAGCACCGCCACTTGAATGTTCATGGCGGAATTAAGCCACGAATCCGGCGGCTTCGCACGATTTCTTTTCACGCGACCGGCGCTGGACAACCGGCCGTTCCGGCGTAAGTTCCGCCGGACAACGGAAGAATCAAAACGGAAGAATCAAAACGGAAGAATCAATTATGCGCCACACCAAAGCCTTCGCCGCTCTCGACGCCACCGCCCCACTGGCCCCGTTCACGTTTCAAGCCCGCGACCCGGATCCGGACGAGATCGAAATCCAGATCCAATACTGCGGCGTCTGCCACACGGATGTCCACCAGGCGCGCAACGAGTGGCACGGCACGATTTATCCCTGCGTGCCCGGCCACGAAATCGTCGGGCGCGTGACCCGGGCCGGAGCGCGTGTGAAAAAATTCAAGGAAGGCGATCTGGCTGCCGTCGGCTGCATGGTGGATTCCTGCCGCACCTGCGAATCCTGTCGGGTTGGCCTCGAACAGCTGTGCGAAGCCGGGCCGACCTTCACCTACAACAGTCCGGACAAAAAGCACGGCGGCACGACCTACGGCGGTTATGCGGACAGCATCGTGCTGGACGAGGCCTTTGCGCTGCGCCTGCCGAAATCGCTCGATCTGGCCGCGTCCGCGCCACTGCTTTGCGCCGGCATCACGACCTATTCGCCGCTGCGCCGCTGGAAGATCGGCAAGGGTCAGAAGGTCGGCGTCGTCGGCCTGGGCGGACTCGGCCACATGGGCGTCAAGCTGGCCAAAGCCTTTGGCGCGCGCGTGGTGCTGTTCACCACCTCGCCCGGAAAAACGCAGGACGCCATCCGCTTGGGCGCGCAGGAAGTTGTCCTTTCCAAAAACGCCGCGGAGATGAAGCCGCATTTGAACAGTTTTGATTTCATCCTGGACACCGTGTCCGCGCCGCACGACATCAACGCCTATCTGGAGCTGCTGAAGGCCAACGCGACGCTGGTGCTGGTGGGCGCACCCGCCCAGCCGCTGCCGGTGAATGCGTTCAATCTCATTGCCAAACGTCGGCAGTTTGCCGGCTCGCTCATCGGCGGCATCGCCGAGACGCAGGAGATGCTGGATTTCTGCGCCGACCACGGGATCGTTTCCGACATTGAACTGATTCCCATCCAGAAAATCAACGAAGCCTATGACCGGCTGCTCAAAAGCGATGTAAAATACCGGTTTGTGATCGACATGAAATCGCTGGCGTAAATCACGAGCGCGCCACCAGGAATTTCCTCAGTTCCTCCGCCGCCTTGCCGCCAAAACCCGGAACGGCGGCGATTTGTTCCAACGTCGCTGTTTTCAGCCGCTGCACCGAGCCAAATTTTTTCAGCAGCGCCGCCTTGCGCCGGTCGCCGATGCCGGGAAATTCGTCCAGCACGCTCTCGGAAATTTTCTTCAGCCGCAACTGCGCGTTGTAGCTGTTCGCCACGCGGTGACATTCGTCGCGCAGCCGTTGCAGCAATTTCACCGCCGGATGATCCAGGCCGAGGCGCAGGGGCAGACTTTTCTCCGGCAGATAAATTTCCTCAAACTCCTTCGCCAGGCCGATGACGGGAATATTTTTGAGGCCGAGCTTGGCCAGCTCGGCGCAGGCCATGCCGAGCTGGCCCTTGCCGCCATCGATCAAAATCAAGTCCGGCATCGGCTTGGCTTCGCGCTGCAGCCGTGCATAACGGCGATGCACCACCTCGGCCATGCTGGCGAAGTCGTCCTGACCGGTGACGGTTTTGATTTTGAAGCGGCGGTAATTCGCCCGGTCGGGCCGGCCATTTTTGAAGCTCACGAGCGACGCGACGGCGAACGTGCCGCTGATGTTGGAAATATCAAAGCCTTCGATGCGCTGCGGCGGCGCGGGCAACCCCAAAACTTTCGCCAGCTCATCCAGGGCATTTTCGGGATTGATGGCGAGCGGCAGCGTATAAGGCACGCGCGCGAACTTTTCCGTCTTCTTCCAGGTGTCGTTGAGGTCGCGGAGGAGGTCGCGCAGTTCGGCGGCCCGTTCAAAATCATGGGCGGCGGCGGCTTTTTTCATTTCGGCTTCGAGCTGCGGCGGCATTTCGCGGCACTGGCCTTCGAGGAAATGGCACGCGGCCATGACCTGCTCCAGGTATTGTTCGCGGGTGACGTTGCCGACGCACGGCGCGGTGCAGTATTTCAAATGCGCGTAGAGGCAATGCTTGTAATCCGCCGCGCCCGGCGTGAACACGCGGCAGCCGCGCAGATTAAACTGCTTCCGCGCGAGCGCGACGGTGTTGCGCAGCGCGAGCGAATTCACGAACGGCCCGAAGTAACGGGCGCCGTCGTCCTTTTTCAGCCGCGTGAAGGTGAAGTTCGGAATCGGGTCGTTCAGATTGACCTTGAGCATCAGGTAGCGCTTGTCGTCGCGCAGGCTGACGTTGAAACGGGGCTTGAAATCCTTGATGAGCTTGCTCTCCAGCAGCAGCGCTTCAGGTTCGCTTTTGACGACGTGGACATCGAAATCGCAAATTGCCTCCACGAGCGCGTTGAACTTTAAGTCCCAGCCCAGCCGCCGGCTGGATTGGAAATACTGGCTGACGCGCTTGCGCAGATCGAGCGCCTTGCCCACATAGATGACCGTGCCGAAGCGGTCCTTGTGCAGATACACGCCGGGCTTGTGCGGGACGCCGCCGAGTTTTTTGCGAATATGCTCCGAAACCGCCATGGCTTAAAAGCTTCCCGCAAACGCAGCCCGGCGCAAAGGAATTTTCACCGTTTAAAAAGGCTTGCCTTGATAATCAAACCGGCATATCAAATCAGTAAATCTTCCACCGGCAAAGCTATGGCTGAAAATCAAACGCAACCCCCGCCGCCCATCGAACCGCCGCCACCCATCACGCCGCCCAGTGCGCCGCCGCCCTCCGGCCCCGAAAGCCAGGCGCGCATGTGGAACATGCTTTGCCATTTGAGCGCGCTGGCGGCCCTCGTCGGCATTCCGTTTGGCAACATTCTGGGGCCGCTGATCATCTGGCAGATCAAGAAAAACGAATTTCCCTCCGTGGACGTTCACGGCAAGGCGGCCTTGAATTTTCAAATTACCATGACCCTCGCGGTGGTGATTGGCACGGGGGCGGCCTTTGTGCTGTCCTTTTTCTGCGTCGGCTACCTGCTGTTTCCGGTGGTGGGACTGCTGATATTGGCGGGCATCGTTTTGGCCATCATCGCCGGGATCAAGGCCAACAACGGCGAGGATTATAAATATCCCTACAGCATTGAATTCGTGAAGTGAACGCGGCGCGGCGGAAAATCCTGCCGCATATTACTTTCCGCTGGCCGCTTTGCCCGCCGCCATGTGCCGGTGGACGAAGAAATAATAGAGGCCGCCGATAATGAGCATCGCGCCCGCGAGCCAGAGCGTAAGCGAATGATATTCACCCTTCATCAACTGGTCATCTTGGCCTGCCTTGATGCCAACGTAGCACAGCACGGAACACCAAATGGCCGAGCCGAGCAGGGTGAAGAGGGAAAACTTCAGATAGTTCATCCGCACGATGCCCGCCGGGATTCCGATCAGGTGCCGCACCACCGGCAGCAGCCGCGAGATGAAAATGCCCATCGCGCCGTAATGCGCCGACCAGCGTTCCGCCCCCTCCACCTTTTCGGCGGCGATGAAAACGTATTTGCCGAAATGCAGCACCAGCGGCCGGCCCGCCAGCCGCGACGCCCAATACATCACCGTGGCGCCCAGCCAAGAGCCGAGGGTGCCCGCCAGCACGATGCCCCAGAGCGTCAGCGGAATCTGGCCCGTATGGGCCCAATGCGCCGCCGGCGGGATGACGATTTCGCTGGGCAGCGGGAACAGCGAACTTTCCACCGCCATCATCAGCGCGACGGCAGGATAGCCGCCGGTTTGCAGCGCATGATTATACCAATCGCTCAAGCTCTGGATGATTTGATGCATGGCGCGGGTTTATAACGGAAAATAAAACGGGAGCAAGCGGCAATCAGCGCGTTCAAGCCTTCAAAAAGAAATTCCGCTGTTTTTCGCTGATGGGCATTGCGAGTTTTTCCATCACTTTCAGGAGGTCTTCCCAGACCTTGCGCTTCTCGCTCATCGCCTGGTTGCGCAGCAGATACGCCGGATGATACGTCGGCATGAGCGGCGTGCCGCGGTAGGTCTGCCACTGGCCGCGCAGCTTCGTGATGCCGAGCGTCTTGCCCAGCAGCCCTTCCACCGCGGTTGCGCCGAGCGCCACAATGGCTTGGGGCTGGATCAAATCAATCTGCTCCTGCAAATACGGGATGCAGGTCGCGCGCTCGTCCGGCGTGGGCGGGCGGTTGCCGGCGGACTGGCCGGGCGTGTCCGGCCGGCATTTCAAAATGTTGGCGATGTAGACATCCGCCCGCGAAAGACCGGTGGCCTGGATGATTTTGGTGAGCAGCTGCCCGGCCCGGCCGACGAACGGCTCGCCTTGTTCATCTTCATCCGCGCCCGGCGCTTCGCCAACGAACATGAGTTGCGCGTCAATGTTGCCGACGCCAAACACCACCGACTTACGCGAGGCCGCGAGGTGCGGGCATTTGACGCACGCCAGCGCGCGTTCGCGCAGGGCGGTGAAGGCGGCCGCTTTTTCCGGCGACGAACTGACGATTTCAATTTTATGATTTGGAGTCGTGGCTTTGGGTAAAGCAGTGGAAATTGGCGCGGCAGATTTTTTTGGCGGCATGGAAAGGGCTGGTTCAATTTTAGGCGGAACGTTTGGGGATTGAAAATGCGGTTTGAAATCTGAAATTTGGGATTTTCCCGCCACTGGCGGTAACGCGAGCGAACGCAAGGTTTCCGGCGCGACGGCGACATGGCGGACGCCGCGCGATTTCAGACCTTCGAGGTGCTGGATCGTCGCGTCGAGCAGTTGCTGGTAGCCATCGGACACGCCGACATCCTAGCGGGTGCGGGTCGAAGTGCAACCTGGCATCGGCGGCACTACGGCTGGCCGCATCCGGCTCGTCCAGGGTCAGCCGGCATCAACCGGGCGGTTTGCCGACAAATGAAACTTGACCTGCGGATAAAATTCAAATAATCACTGGCGAACTTTGCACCCCAATACACCATGATCACACCTGTTCCCACCTCCAGTTCCGGCACCAAAGGCGCAAGCCTGTTTCGCACCGCCGATGGCAAGAACCACGCCTTCCTCTTTTTGCTGATCACCTCGCTGTTTCTGCTCTGGGGCGTTTGCAACGGCATGATCGATGTCTTGAACAAGCACTTCCAGGATTCGCTGCACATCAGCCGGGCGCAGTCGGCGTTTGTGCAGTTTGCCAACTACATGGGTTACTTTTTCATGGCGCTGCCGTCCGGGTTGCTGGCCCGGCGCTATGGCTACAAGGGTGCTATCATCATCGGCCTGGCGCTGGTGGCGGTCGGTTCGCTGTGGTTTATTCCGGCCACCCACATCGGCACATACTGGGCATTTTTGCTGGGGCTGTTCATTCTGGCGGTGGGTCTGACCTGCCTGGAAACGGTGTGCAATCCCTACACCACGGTGCTCGGTCCTCCGGAAACCAGCGCCGTCCGCATCAACTTCGCCCAGAGCGGCAATGGCGTCGGCTGGATGGTCGGTCCGGTGCTGGGTGGTTTTTTCGTGCTGTCGGCCACCGGCGAAGCCAACACCAGTAACGCCGACCTCTACAAACCCTATCTGATTGTCGGCCTGGTGGTCTCGCTGTTGACGCTGGTTTTCATTTTTTCCAAGGTGCCGGATTTCCATGCCGAGGAAGAATGCCAGGTGCCGGACGGTACCACCAAGGCGGCGGTGAAGCCACTGTTCAAGCGCTGGCATTTCATTCTGGCTATCGCGGCACAGTTTTTCTACTGCGCGGCGCAGACGGGCGTGTTCAGCTATTTCGTTAATTACATCGCCACCGACACCCCCGTATTAAGCCAGTCCATGGCCGGCAAACTGCAAGGCGGCGCCGATGTCCTGCATAATGTGTTCCGGCTTCCGCCCGCCCACATGACTTACCCGGCGGCCATGTTTTCCACCAGTGATTTCAAGGACGTTTCCGCCTTCGTCGCCAAGTTGCAAAATGATCCGGACGTCAAGACCCGGCCGGTCTCGGCATTCGTCTGGAGCCAGTTATCCACCAACACGCTGGAGTTGTTGACCAACGGCCCGGCCGCCGCCGCCGTGTCCGATCCGACGGATCTGCTTAAAAACCAGGCGGACGGCGTGGTCAAGGATTTGAACCGGCTGGTTCAAACCAACCTGCTCTATGATGCGTCGCGCTTTGCCGGCATAACCCTGCCGGCTGAAACCGCCGATCTGGCCACGAAAGATCTGTCGGGCGAGCAACTGGTTCGCCTGAACCGCAGCCTGCTGGAAGATACCTATTTGGCTGATCAAGTCGCCCGCAGCGCCTATCTGAATGCGGCCGTGTTCCACGTCACGGATCGCGGTGCTTCCGTTCTGCTTTCGTTTGGCGGTTTTGCGTTGTTCCTGCTCGGCCGGTTCACCGGCAGTTTTGCCCTGCGCTTGTTCAAGGCCCACATGATGCTGGCCTTCTACGCCGTCAGCAGCGTGTTGATGATGGTTTTGATCATGTTCCCGCTGGGGTGGTGGTCGGTCGCGGGCCTGTTCCTGAGCTTTTTCTTCATGTCCATCATGTATCCGACCATCTTTGCGCTGGGCATCCACGGGCTGGGTGAGCAGACCAAGCGCGGCGCGTCATTCATTGTCATGGCCATCGTCGGCGGCGCCATCATGCCGATGTTTATGGGCTGGCTGGCGGATCAATGGGGCATGCGCATCGGCTTCCTCATGCCGCTGATTTGCTTCTGCTTTATTGCCATATACGGCTTGCTCTGGAAGAAGCTGGAATCCCGTGACAGCGTGGTCGAGGTCTGAAGCCAGTGGGATTAATTGTTCTACCGCCAAATCCCGGCCGATCAATCCGGCCGGGGTTTGGTTTTATATCCCGGCTTGGCCGGGCCTCCGGGAATCCGGTGGGAACGGGGCCAATCCCTTTGCCAAAAAAAGAGGCATTGACTCCCACCGGAAATCTGGTTTAATTGCCGACCCTTTGCGGGAAAATTTATGTACGCCGTTTTAGAAACAGGTAGCAAACAGTATCGCGTCGCCGCCGGCGACCAGCTCGAAATCGAACGCCTTGAAGTCGAGGCGGGCAAGCCGGTCACTTTTGACCGCGTGTTGCTCGTCAATAACGACGGCAAGCTCTCCGTCGGCGCGCCCACCGTCACCGGTGCCACCGTCGTGGCGGACGTTGTTGCCCACAAGCGCGGCGAGCACAAGCTGACGTTCAAGATGAAACGCCGCAAGGGTTATCACAAGACCATCGGCCACCGCCAGGAACTGACGGTCGTCAAAATCACCGCCATCAACGCTTAATCAACTTATCCCCCACTTTTATGGCACATAAAAAAGGTCAAGGCAGCGTAAAAAACGGGCGCGACAGCGTCAGCAAGCGCCTCGGCGTAAAAGAATTTGGCGGCCAAGTCGTCACCGCCGGCAGCATCCTCGTCCGCCAGCGCGGCAGCAAGTTCATCGCGGGCAAGAACGTCGGCACCGGCCGCGACTGGACCTTGTTCGCGCTCACCGACGGCCAGGTGCTGTTCGACAAGGAAAGCCGCCGTATCAACATCGTCGCGGCAGCCCCGGCGAAGAATTAAGACGGTCAATCGATTTCAGGCGAGGCCAAACGCCTCGCCTTTTTTATTGTCGGCGAAGGAATGAATCGTGAATAGTTAAGCCGTTGGGCGATTCAAACTTTTACTGACGCACCCATTTCATGTTCATCGACGAGATCAAAATTTACGCGCAGGCCGGCCACGGCGGCAAGGGCTGCGTCGCGTTCCATCGCGAAGCCTACATCACCAAGGGCGGCCCAAGCGGCGGCAACGGCGGGCGCGGCGGCAGCGTCATTTTGCAGGCCGACCACGACCTCAACAATCTCATCCAGCAGTATTACGTCCCGCGCCTCGTCGCGCCACCGGGCGAAGCGGGCATGGGCAAGGGCATGGACGGCCACGCTGGCAAGGATCTCATCATCAAGGTTCCGTGCGGCACGCTCGTCTGGCAATTGTCCGACACCACGCCGCCGATCGAGAAAAAGATGCGCCGGGAGGACGACGAGGACGAAGCCGAGCCGGAAAACTTGATCCTCGGCACCAGCACCGGCAAACGTCCGCTGTTCCGCACCTCGCAGGGCAAGTCGGCCTTGGAAATTGATTTGAGCCAGGAAGCGGAACCCGCGGAAACGCCGGATGGGATCGAGAACAAAGGCACGCTCGTCGCCGATCTCACGACGCACGGCCAGCAATTTGTGTTGTGCAAGGGCGGACGCGGCGGACTGGGCAACCGCAATTTTGCCACCGCGCGACACCAGACGCCGCGGTTCGCGCAGCCGGGCGAACCCGGCACCGAGGGTGAATATCTTCTGGAGCTGCGCATCATGGCGGAGATCGGCCTTGTCGGTTATCCGAACGCCGGCAAGTCCACGTTGCTCACCGCGATTTCACGCGCCCGCCCGAAGATTGCGGCCTATCCGTTCACGACGCTGACGCCGCAGGTAGGCATCTTGGAATACACCGACTGGAAGCGGCTCACCGTCTGCGACGTGCCGGGGCTCATCGAAGGCGCGCATAACAACGTCGGCCTCGGACACGAATTTCTCCGCCACATTGAGCGCTGCAAAATCCTGGTGCTGCTGCTCGACATGGCCGGCACCGACGGCCGCAAGCCGTGGGACGATTACAAACAGCTACTCAAGGAGCTGGAGCTTTACGATCCCGCGCTGCTTGAAAAAGAGCGCCTCGTCGTCGCCAACAAAATGGATGAGGCCGTCGCCGAGGAAAATCTCAAGCAGTTCAAGAATAAGATCAAAAAGGTTCCGCTCCTGCCCATCTCCGCCGCGTTCGATCAGGGCTTGGATAAATTCAAGCAGACCATCCGTGAAGCCGTCGAGGCCGCCCCCGATTTGCCGCCGCCGGCGTGAACCGGACCAAGTCTTTATTCAGAGCGGACTCACATCCACAGCGGCGGAATGTATTTCCAGAAACCGCATCACCGTGTCGCCGTGTTTGAGTTGCTTGGCTTCCGTCCATGGCGCGACCAGTTCCAATGTGTCACGCTTGGTGTGGCCGAGTACGAGCCGCCCGCCGGGAGCGAGCAGCGGCGGCAGACTTTGATTGTCCAGCAGTTGCTGCGCGAATGACGTCGAGCGGCGGTTCACGTTTTTTTCGCCGTAAGGCGGGTCGGCCAGGATCAAATCAAACAGCCGTCCGCTTTCCACCAGTTGCTTTAGCATGGGAAAGACATCCTGCGTGCGCGTCTCCAGTATTCCGCCGTAACCCGCCGCCGTGGCGTTGCTGCGGATGAATTCCGCATGGCGATGCGACTTCTCGATGCACAGCACGCTGGCCGCGCCGCGGCTCAAGCATTCCAGGCTCAGCGCGCCGCTGCCGGCGAAGAGTTCCAGCACGCGGGCGTCCAGCACGCGGTCGCCGAGCGAGTTGAAGACCGCCTGCTTGACGAGATCCGGCGTCGGGCGCACGTCCAGTCCTTTCGGAACTTTCAGAATCCGCCGTGCCGCGTTGCCGCCGGTGATGCGCATCGCCGCCTATTGGAAAATTTCGGCAAAAAATTGCTTCATATCCTGCCACGAGCGCTTGTCCGCGCGTTCGTTGTATTTAGCGCCCGGCAAACTGCCGTCGGCCATCGGCTGGGTGAAACTGTGGACCGCGCCGCCGTACATGATCAGGCGCCAGTCCACGTTCGCGGCGCGCATCTCGCTTTCAAAGGCCGCCAAGTCCTCCGGCTTCTCAAAGGGATCATCCGCGCCGTGGCACACAAGCACTTTGCATTGGATGTTTTTTCCATCGGTGGGCGCCGGCGAATCCAGCCCGCCGTGGAAACTGACGATGCCATTCAGCGCAGCGCCGCTGCGGGCCAGCTCAATGACCGTCGTGCCGCCAAAGCAATAGCCGATGGCGGCAATGCGGTTTGTGTCCACCAGCTCATTTTGCTTGAGTTTCGCCAAGCCGGCATTGACGCGCAACCGGAGCAACGCGCGGTTGGTTTTGTATTTTGTGGCTTCGGCCCCGGCGTCCTGGTAATTCTGCGGGCGGACGCCCTTGCCGTAGATGTCCGCGCAAAATGCCACGTAGCCGAGGTTCGCGAGCATCACGGCGCGGTTTTGTTCGTAATCGGTCAGGCCCATCCATTGGTGGACGACGAGCACGCCCGGTCGCCGGCCGGTGAAGGAGTCATCGTAGGCGAGATATCCTTCCAGCGTGGTGTCACCTTGCTGGTATTCAACGGTCTTGGTCACCAGTTTGGCGTCGGCGGAGGTCACGCCGGCGGCCACGAGCAGCGGGAGTAATAATCTTTTCATGCCGTCATGGTAACCGTTTTCTCGCGGCTTGCCAATGGCTTGACACCTTTCGCACGACAACGATGCTATGCGCGTGCAAACCCTTGCGCCGCCCGACTCGCACCACCTCAACGCCGCCCTTGGCTGGCTGGGGCTGGGCTGTGCCAGCGATGCGCGCGCCGAGCTGGAACATATTTCCGCCGTGAACCAGTTGCATCCCGACGTCCTCGAAGTGCGGTGGACGATTTGCGCCCACGGACAGCATTGGGACGATGCGTTGAACGTCGCGGAACTGGAGGTGCAGACTGCGCCCGGCGAGGCTGGCGGCTGGCTGCACCGTGCGTACGCGCTGCGGCGTGCGCGCGCCGGGGGTCTGCCCCAAGCCTGGGAAGTGCTGCTGCCGGCGGCAGAAAAATTTCCGAGGGAACCCGTCATCGCCTACAATCTTTCGTGCTATGCCTGCCAGATGCAACAGCTCGATCTCGCGCGGACGTGGCTGCAGCGCGCATTGCAGGCCGGCCAGCCCGAAGCCATCAAGAAAATGGCCCTGGCCGACGACGATCTGGAGCCGCTCTGGAAAGAAATCGAAGAACTTTGAATGTTGAAGCCATCGCAATGTGTCTTGTCCGTCTCCGCCCTCCGCATTGAGCGCGGCGGCACGGTGATTTTGCACGATGTGCACTGGCGCGTAACCCGCAGCCAGCACTGGGCCATCCTGGGCGCGAACGGTTCCGGCAAAACTTCCCTCCTTAGCGCCCTGACTGGTTACCTGATGCCAACGGCCGGCGTTATTACCGTGCTCGGCGAAACCTATGGCGAATCCGATTGGCGCGAGCTGCGCAAGCAAATCGGTCTCGTCAGCTCGTCCGTGCGCCAGATGATGGCCGACGACGAGCCGGCGCTGGAAACGGTTGCCAGTGGTAAATACGCAATGATCGATTTCTGGGGGCGCCTGACGCGGGCCGAAATGGCCGAGGCGCGCAGGTGGTTGAGCGCGGTCGAATGCGCCCATCTCGCCGGCCGGCCATGGCGCGTGCTTTCGCAGGGCGAACGCCAGCGCGTGCTGATCGGCCGGGCGCTGATGGCGCGTCCGCGCGTGTTGATCCTCGACGAGCCGTGCGCCGGCCTGGACCCCGCCGCGCGCGAACATTTCCTCCAATTTCTCCAGCGGCTCGGCGCGTCAAAAAATTCCCCCACCCTGGTGCTCGTTACGCACCACGTCGAGGAGATGATGCCCGTGTTCTCGCACGTGCTGATCCTGAGTAAAGGCACCGTGCTCGCTGCGGGTCGGAAAGGGGACGTGATGACGGCGAAAAATCTGTCCCGCGCCTTCACGGCGGAAGTGAAGCTGCAAACCCGGCGCGGCCGTTACCTGCTGAAAATCCCCAGCACCCCGCTGGCGCGCGGTTTGCTCGTCTAAAACAACGAGCCGTAGGGCTTCGCGAGATGGTTGAAAAGGTTGGTGACCGTCCCGGGCAGATGGTTGCCATCATAAACGCGCACCTTCCACTGGCCGTTGGTGAGCACCTGCATGACGATGCGGTTCCCGGGTGGCGGCAACTGCGCCTGATCGTCTGGTAGGGCTGCCAGCAACTGGTCCACATCCGCCAGTTCGTCCGGGGTCAGCCAGCGGGTCGTGCTGGTTTTCGCGTCCGTATTGTTGAGGAGGTAGCTGCGGAAGCCGCCGTTGGTGGCCAGCTCGGTGGCAGCCACGCGGATGTGGTAGGCGAGGTCCAGCCGGTCCACGGGCGACATCGCTTTTACCGCCGCCGCGTTCGTTTCGCCTTGCACGCAACTGAAGATCAGCCTGAGGCCCGCACCGTTCAACGCCGGACTGGTGACCGGGCTCTGCGTCCACGGCTGGATCCAACTGGCGTAGGCGTTCGTTGCGTCGTCGGCGAACAGGGGGAGCGTGACGGCGAGAAAAATCATCGCGACGCCGGCGCGGCGGACGTGGCGCATCCACGCGTAACCGGTGGGGATCAAAATCGGCAGGCCGGTCAGTTTCATGTCGGGAACATTGCAACCGCCTTTGCGCCTTGTCCAGCAAAAGTTCAATGCGGCGAAAGCGAATAACGCCCGGCGTACAGGGCTTCGGCCAGCTAAGTGCAGTGAGGTTCCGTGGACCGGTGCCACAGCATTTGCCCAAGCAACCCGGTTTCTCGATCGCCAAGCTGCCAACCTGACATTAGGCCGGAAGCGGGGAAACAATCTTTTTCTGTCCCCAGCCAAAGAGTCGCTTGGCCTTGATGACTTCAAAGATTTGCGGCGGGATGAGCTGGCTCAGCGCCTCGTCGCCGGCGTGGATTTTTGCAAGCACTTCGCTGGAATAAACCTTCAGCAGGTCTGGATTGTAAGCAGTGATGTCCACGATGAACTTGTTGTCTACGAGGTGCTGGTACAGATGGCGCAGGTGCGGGGCGATGTCAAGGTTCTCCACGGTAAAGAGCTTGCCGGTCTTCTTGTCGAGCGAGGGATACACGTAGAGTTTGGCACCGTTCTTGAAGAGCTGGCCGAGCGATTCCATGAGGCCCCCGGGGAGGTCGGTGTAAAATTTTTCGTCCAACACATCGCGCAGGCGGACGAGGCCGATGGGCAGGCCGATAGGTTTCTGCGTCTGTCGCGAGAGGTAGCTGATCAGCCGATGATAGCGCAGAAAGTTGGAGATCATCACGGGCTTGCCGAGCGCCCCGAGGGTGTCGACGCGGTCGAGGAAATCCCGGTGGTCAATCGCGTCGCCCACCTGCAGCTGGCGAAGGGTCATCTCGAACATCGTCACGGGCATTTCCCCGGCCAGGGCAGGTTCTTGGATGAACTGCGCGTGAGCGCGATCCATCATGTCGAGCATGGGATTGGTCAGGGGCCGGAAGCTGCCGCGTTCGAGGAGCACGGGTTTCTTGTAGAGCAATTCGCCAGGAATGACGGTCTCACCGTCGGCGGTGAACATGGCGGCTTCGGTCAGCCACTGCTCGACAAGTTGCAACGCCATGAGCCGGTTATCTACCCCGGTAAAGGCGGGACCGGAGAATTTGATCATGTCCACCTCCACGCGCTGGCTGCTCAAGCCGTCGAGCAGCGAGCCGATGAGCCGGGCGGGTTCGATATGCTGATAGAAGGCTCCGTGGATGAGATTGACACCGAGAATGCCGACGGTCTCCTGCTGGCGCGGGGTTTCCCAGTCGAGCAACCGCGCATGGATGATGATGGTGGAGGGTTCGCCGTGCGGATGGACCTGGAACTTGATGCCGAGCCAGCCCTGGCCCTCTTCCATGCCGGGCCGGGCGCCCTGCTTGGTGGCCACGGTGTTGGCGAAGGCGAAGAAGGTGCACTTGTCCCCGCGGGTCTTGGCGAGGCGCTGGAGCAGCAGGCCGAATTCATGATCCAGCATGGCCTGGAGGCGCTTCCGGCTGACGTAGCGGTCGGCGGTGCCGTAAATGGCGTCGCTGATGGCCATGTCATACGCGGAAATGGTCTTGGCGACGGTGCCGGAAGCCTTCCCGACGTGAAAGAACCAGCGCGCGACCTCCTGACCGGCACCGATTTCGGCGAAAGTGCCGTAACGCTTGGCGTCGAGGTTGATTTGGAGGGCCTTCTGGCCGGTGTTTAGTTTCTCCGCGATCATAAATCCTTGCGGCCGCAAGATACACAAAAGCCGGGGCATGTCCAACAAGATGCGTTTCAGCTTTTCGCGCGCGACCGGTTTGCTACACTGGATGCCATGTATCGCACGCAGGATTTGCATGTCAAAGAGATCGTCCCGCTGCTCTCGCCGCGGGCGCTGAAGGCGCTGACGCCGGTGCCCCAAGGGGTGAATGCCGTGGTCGCGGAGTCGCGCAACCGCGTCATCCGCATCTTAAAACAAGAAGACCCGCGCCTGCTCGTGGTGATCGGACCGTGCTCGATCCACGAGGAAAAAAGCGCTTTGGAATATGCGGCGCGGCTGGGCAAATTGCAGCGGGAATTTGCCGACAAGCTGGAAATCGTGATGCGCGTGTATTTTGAGAAGCCCCGCACGACGATCGGCTGGAAAGGCCTCATCAACGACCCGCATATGGACGGCTCCCAAGACATTGAAGCAGGTTTGAAGATCGCGCGGAAGCTGTTATTGCAGATTGTCGGCCTGGGTTTGCCGGCGGCGACGGAGTTTCTGGACCCCATCGTGCCACAATACATCGCCGACCTAATCACGTGGGCGGCCATCGGGGCGCGTACGACGGAATCGCAGACGCACCGGGAGATGGCGAGCGGGTTGTCAATGCCCGTCGGCTTGAAAAATTCCACGGATGGCAGCTTGCAGGTGGCGATCGATGCGATGGGAGCGACGCGGCATCCGCACAGTTTTCTCGGCATGAACGAGGACGGCGCGACCAGCATCGTCCGCACCAGCGGCAACCCCCACGCCCACGTCGTGCTGCGCGGTGGCCGGGCGATGACGAATTATGATGCGGCGAGCATTGCGGCGGCGGAGGTAAAATTGGCGTCCGAGCATTTGCCCCCGGTGTTGATGGTGGACTGTAGCCACGCGAACTCGGAAAAGAAGTTTGCCAAGCAGGAAGACGTGTGGCGCAGCGTCATCGAGCAGCGCCATGGCGGCACAAATTCGTTGATTGGCCTCATGGTCGAAAGCCACCTTAACGAAGGCAACCAGCCAATTCCCAAAGCCTTGAAGGATTTGCGTTACGGCGTGAGCATCACGGACTCATGCATCGGCTGGGAAACCACCGAACGGATGCTGCGCTGGGCTTACGAAACGCTTGCGTAAACCAAAAAGCCGCCCTCTTTCGGGCGGCCAATTCAATCCATCACGGCCAGTTCCAGGCGAAGGGAAACCGGAGACGGTAAAATTGGGCCGTGACGTTCAAGGGCGGCCCAGCCACGGTGTTCGTACCGGGATTGGTCGGGTCAATCGAGCCGCCTCCGCCGCCTCCGCCCCCGCTACCACCGGAACTGACCGGCAACGGCGGCGCAACAACATAGATGGGTTGCGTCAAGCTGGAACTGTTAATATTGGTGACGGCATTCCAACCGCCAACCTGTGCCAGGTTGGTGGTGGCATCCACAAAACCGTTCAGGCCTAGCGGCAGATTCGCCACGTTCAATGTCACGTTCAATTGGTTGGTGCTATTCAGAGTGGTGAGCTTGCCAATCGTGGTCGGCGAAATCAGTTGCTCCGCGATGTCCGCGATGATCTCATGGAACTGCGCCGTCGGATCTTGCGGATCCCAAAAGATGTAATTGGTTCCCTGCCCATTCAGGGTCAGGCTAGCAATCGAAGAGTCGCTGTACGCATCAACGCTGAATCCGTAGGGTGATAAGGCGTTGGTCAGGCCATAATAAGCGGCGTTGGTCAGCACATTGTTCAACAGCGTAAAAAAGTCTGGCGTATAAATTTTAAGACCGGGACACAAGGCCCGGGCTTGACTGATGGTGGCGGCGAACCGGGCGTTGTAGTCAACGCACCCGGCGTGCAAGAGTCCGGTAATGCTGCCTGAATTAAAGGCAGGAATCTCGGAAATGTCCACGGCATTGGGCAGCACTAGGTTGCGGAAGCCCTTCGCGTATAAACTGGTGATTATTTGCAAATGATTGGACTGGGATATGATGTTGGCGTTGCTAAATTGAAAGTTAGGGTTCCATAACAATGCGGATGCGGAGTCAAATGTGTCGGCGTTGCACACCCAGACGATGGCCAAGTCATTCGCAACATCAGCGGGTGGAGTAAAACCATTGATTTCATTCACCAAAGTGGAGCTATTATGATCCCAGTAGGAATCATTTTTGGTGTTATCAAAATTCAACCCCTGCCGCTGAGCCAACACTTCAACCCAAACCCGGCCATTGGACCAGCGTTGTCCATAAAAATAGGATCCGCCTGGAGCCTTGGCATCGGTCGTGGCTGAAAGGGCATCACCGAAGACATATAGCGACGAAAAGCCAGCCGAGGCCGAAATGGCAGCCAGAGTAATTAATGATAAGACAACTGTAAGGGTAAACAGTTTTTTCATAGGGTTGAGGCGTTTATTTTCAATGCCGTTGAGGAGTAAAGCAGAAAAAGGCCGATGGGCCAAGACAAATTTGCCAGCCGACGGCAGAAGCGGCAGGAGATTTGCTTGCTCTGACGGGCTGCGCGTGAGTAACTACAACGAAAATTTTGTCAGTGCGCGGGCAACGATCATGCTGAATCAATACAAGTCATCCAAGCTGAAGCTGCTGCTGTTCGGGTTCATGGTTTGGTCAGCCCGGAACGTCAAAGCCAATGGTTTTGGGTTACCCGATCAGGACGCTTTTGCGACGGCGCGCGGCGAGGCGTTTGTCGCCACGGCGGACAATGCCTCCGCCATCTATTACAACCCGGCGGGGATCGCGCAGCTCGCTGGCAACAACCTGCGCGGCGGGATAGATAGCGTCTATTACGAGCCAAACTACCAGCCGCCCGGCGGGAAGCCGAACACCGGACAAACTTATTACAGTTCAGACAATTTCGCCTTCCTGCCGCAGTTGTACTACGCCTACACCGCCAAAGACGCGCCGTATAGTTTTGGTTTGGGTATTTATGCGCCCTATGGCGGCAAAATGAACTGGCCGCAGAACACCGGTTTTCGCTCCCTAGCCATCAGCGGTTCGCTGAAATACATCACCATCAATCCGGTGGTAGCGGTCAAGCTGCTGCCAAGTCTTGCAGTGGCTGCCGGGGCGATGGCGAATTATGGAAAAATCGACATGTACCAAGGCCTTTTGCCTTTGGCACCTCGAAGGGTCAACTATTTCAACTTCGCCGGCGACGGTTGGAGCTTTGGTTACAATGCCGGCATCCTCTGGCAGCCGCTGACGCAACTTTCCTTCGGCGCCACCTTCCGCAGCTCGGCCCGGCTGAATTTCCAGGGCAACACGGATTTCGAGTTGAATCCTGGTCCTTACAACAGCCCGGCACAGCGGGATGCGTCGGCGCAATTTACCTTTCCCCTGACCACCGTCTTTGGGGTTTCCTACCGGCCCACGCACAAATTGAATATTGAAGCGGATGCAAATTACACGGACTGGAGCAGTTTTGGCACCGTCACGATTGAGCAATCCCCACCGACGGTGAGCAACCCATTTAATCAAAAAATCCCAGTCAACCTGGACTGGCAAGCCAGCTGGATGTACGAGCTTGGCGCAACCCGTTATTTCGACAACGGCTGGCATGTCAGCGGCGGTTATGTTTTCAACCAGAATTCGGTTCCAAATAGATATTACACACCTTTAGCCGCCGACTTAGATCGGAATTTTTTAAGTCTTGGAATCGGCTACAATGGAAAATGCTTCAATTTTGACATCGCCTATCAAGCGGGTTTTGCCTTTAGTCACAACGTGACTGGGAGTAATCCGTCAATCAATGCCATTAATGGGACAAATCCTGGAAATGCGGATGGCACCTACGGCTTCAGCAGTCAGGCCATTTTTGTTTCCGCCGGCCTCCATTTCTGACGTCGCACAACTCATGCTGGCCAACCATCAACTAAATGTTTGCAGGCACTGGAGCATCCGCATAGCATCCGTCCCAGGTCGCAAAAAAATCCACGTTTACCATGACTGAATCCACCATTGCCTCCGGGGCCGGGGGCCAATCTCATTATCTTTCCATCGGCGCGGAGCGTGTACATTACGTCACCGCCGGTCGTGGCCGCTACACGCTGGTCCTGGTTCATGGTTGGGCGTGTCATCTGGGTTTCTGGCGCGAGCAGGTCGCGACGCTGGCGGATCAGGCGCGGCTCATCTTGATTGACCTGCCGGGGCATGGCCGGAGCGACAAGCCGCAGACGGCGTACACGCTGGATTTTTTTGCGAAAGCCGTGCTCACCATCTTGCAAAAAGAGCAGGTGGAGAAAGCCACCTTCATCGGCCACAGCATGGGCGCGGCGGCGATTTGCCGGGTCGTGCATCAAGCGCCGGAGAAAGTTGCCGGGCTGGTGTCGGTGGACGGACTGCTGTGCCGGCCGCCCGGCTCGCCCGCCGAAGGATTGGCGCTGGTTGGCGGTTTCGGATCGCCGCATTATCGCGAACACGCGGCGGGAATCATCAGCACCTTTTTCCCCTTTCCCGGAACGGAAGTTTTGCGCGCAGAGATCACGGCCGAAATGCTCCAGACGCCGCAACACGTCATGCTGGGCGGGATGCTCGCCCTGCTCAGTCCGGATCAGCCTGATTGGGCTTTGCCGCACGTCGCCGCGCCGGTGCTGGTCATCAACGGGCCCCGGCCGTGGTGGACCCCCGCGTTTGAGAGCTATGTGCGCTCCCTCTCCACGCAGTCGGAATACCGGCTAATGGACGGGGTGAGCCACTTTCCCATGCTGGAGAAACCGGCTGAATTCAACGCGTTGCTCACAAACTGGCTGCGGAAACAGGGGTTGATTGCGCCCTAGCCGGGCCAGCCAAGGTAAGGCCATGCCCCTATAATCACTTTGTTTTGGCCTGAAAATGTTGTCTTATGCCGGCCTCACGATGATGCCTGTCATCAAAAATAACGGACCCGCTGCCATTCCTCGTCCGCCTGCCCGGCGGGCGACCGGAACGCGTCCGCTGGTTCCGGAGCTGCGGCCCGGGCAATACGAAGTCACCTTCCAGACGGCGGACGGTCTGGAATTTTCCGCGCGGCTCCAGCACCTGACCCGCCATGTAGCGACGTTCGAGGCCGCCAGTCTCGCGGCCACTTGGCGGGCTTCGGAAGTGCTAAGCAATTTCAAAATCCTGGCGGATGCCCGGGTGGTTTATTTTGGGCGCGCCGTGGTCAGCCAGATGTTGCATACCGGCGACGCGCTCTTGTGCGAAGCCAAGCTGGATGATCTGGGATCGGAGACGGCCTTTTTTCTGCCGCCACCGGGGACGGCGGCCAGTCTGCCGGAAGCCTACGACTCCTTTTTTCAAGCGTGGCAGAACGAGTACCGGCTTTCCCCAGAGTTCAAAGTACTCGTTGCGGATGTCCAGTCCTACCTGACCGGCGTGAGACATTGGCTGGAAGGCTTGGAATTCGGCCTCAAGACCGGCAATGACCAGGCCGCGCAGGAACGGGCCATTCTGGATTCGGTCGCCCCCAAAATCATAGATGCCTTCAACCACCAGCATCAACGGTTTGAAGAAATGATCTATGCGCTGCCGCCGGAAGCGCGGGGGGCACATCAGGATTTTGTCCGCCAACACTGGCACAAGCTGTTTCTGGGTTCACCTTTTGCGGACCGCACGTTTCACAAGCCGCTGGGCTACGCCGGTGACTACGAGATGATGAATATGATCCACCGGAACCAGCCGGAAGGGCGCTCCTTGTACGAGAAGCTGATCCACCTGCTGCTGGTCAGCCAGTGGCCGGCCCGCTCCGTCCGCAACCGCATCGCCCATCTCGGCGAAAACATCTTCCGCGAAACCGCGCGGGTGGCGCGGGGGAACGGCGTGGCCAACATTCTGAACGTCGGCTGCGGGCCGGCGCGGGAGATTCAGGATTTTCTGGCGAAGACCCATTTGGCCAACCAAGCGGAATTCACGCTGATTGATTTCAACGAGGAAACCCTGGCCTTCGCTGCCCAGCGGCTGACCGAGGTCAAACGGCAGTTCGGCCGGAACACGACCATTCGCACCACGCAGCTCTCCGTGTATCAACTGCTCAAGCGCACCCAGCAGCCGTGCGGCGGACCAGCCCGGAAATTCGACCTGATCTATTGCGCCGGGCTATTCGACTATCTCGCCCCGGAAACCAGCCGCGCCCTGATGGAGTTGTGGTACGACTGGCTGCAGCCGGGCGGGTTGATGTTGATCGCCAACATGAGCGATATCAAACCGTTCCGCCATTTCATCGAATTCATCCTGGACTGGCAGTTAATTTACCGGGACGCCGGGGAAATCCTGGCCCTCGTTCCCGAAGTCTGCCGAGCGCACACCCGGGTGGTCGCGGAGCCGACCGCCGTGAATCTGTTCCTGCACATCCGCAAGCCGGACTGACCAATGCAACCCATCCCCCAGGAATTCCGCGCCGCTTATCAGGAACACGAGCGGGAGATGACGATCCGTAAAACCCGTTTGGGCTGCCTACTGGGCATGGTCATGGTGCCACTCTTCGGCGGGCTGGATTACTTGGTGTTCAGTCACGACCAAGCCTGGGCGTTTTTACGCCTGCGGTTCCTGTGCTCGGCCTTGATGGCGGGGTTGTATCCGCTGCTGGGCACCAGCCTCGGCCGGAAATATTTCCGTTTCCAAGGCATCATCCTGTTGCTCCTGCCCACGGCGACGATTGCTTGGATGATTTACTCTACCGACGGAGCCGCCTCGCGTTATTATGCCGGCCTGACGCTCGTACTGATGTTTCTCGCCGTGATTCTGGATTGGACGTTCATGCAAAGCGTCGTTTCCGTCCTGCTGGTCCTGCTGTTTTACCTATGCGCCAGCCTGCCGACGGCCGGGGCGCATTACGAAATCTTCCTGAGCAACCTCTTTTTCCTGGTCTCCTCCAGCGTCGCCATCATTGGTGGCACCTATTTTCACAGCCAGGTTCGCGTGCAGGAATTCGTCTTCCAGAGCGAACTGGACAAGAGCCGTAATGCTCTCGAAGCCAGCCTGATTCAACTCAAGGAAAACGAGGCGCAACTCGTCCACTCCGAGAAGCTCGCCTCGCTCGGCCGCATGAGCGCCGGCATGATCCACGAGATCAACAACCCCCTCAACTTCGCCACCACCGGCCTATTCACCCTGCGTAAAAAAGAGAAGTTCCTCGCCCCCGAGCAGCGCGAGGAATACGCGGACATACTCAAAGATGTCGAGGAAGGCGTGAACCGAGTGAAGACCATTGTCTCCGATCTGAGGATGTTCACCCATCCGGACACGGAAGAGCGCGGCCCCGTGGTCGTGGCTGAAGTCGTTACCGGCGCCGTGCGGTTCCTCAACAACGAATGCAAGGACCAAGTCGTGTTCGAAACCGAAGTGCCCGCCAAGCAGGTCATCTGGGCGAACAAGAACAAGCTCATCCACGTCCTCACCAACCTACTTCAGAACTCGCTCGACGCGCTCAAGACCAAGACCTTCACCGATGCCAAACCCACCGTCCGCATCACCAGCCGCACGGAAAACGGCGTCTGCCGCCTGACCGTACATGACAATGGCCCCGGCATCGACCCCAAGCATCTGGACAAGATTTACGACCCTTTTTTCACCACCAAGGACGTGGGTGAAGGCATGGGCCTGGGCCTCAGCATTTGCTACCGCATCGTGCGCGAGGCGAACGGGAAGATCACCGTGAAGTCCGAGCCCGGAAAATTTTGCGAGTTTACACTGGAAATTCCCGCGGAAAAAAATACGGTTAGGCCCTAGCAACCGAACATGAGCGACCTCTACGACTACAAAAAGTACGCCATCCTCTACGTGGATGACGAGGAGAAATCCCTGAAGTACTTCACCCGCGCCTTCAACGACGAGTTCCGCGTGCTCACCGCCGCCACCGCCGAGGAAGGGTTCAAGCTGCTCGAACAGAACGCTGACAGCATTGGCCTGCTGCTCACCGACCAACGGATGCCCGGCGAGCAGGGCGTCTGGCTGCTGGAGAAGGCGCGCCAGTTTCGCCCGCACATCCTGCGCATCCTCGTCACCGCGTACAGCGACACCGATGCCATGATCGCTGCCGTCAACAGCGGGGCCATCAGCAAATTCATCACCAAGCCGTGGGACCCGCCCCAGTTGGAACTCATCCTCCGCCAGAGCTTGGAATTCTTCATGGTCGCCGCCGAGCGCGACCAGCTCCTCCGCGAGAAGCTCTCCGTCCTGCGCAACATGATGATCGCCGACCGTATTGTCAGCCTCGGGCTGCTCGCCGCCGGCTTGAGCCACCATATCAAGAACTCGATGGTCGCCGTGAAGACCTTTCTGGAGCTCGCCCCCGTCAAGATGGCCGAGGAAAAAGCCGGTGGCCCCGAAACTCTCCGTGACCCCGGCTTCTGGCAGGAGTACCACCAGAACGCCCAGAACCAAATCCAGAAAATCACCGACCTCATCGCCGACCTCCGCACCGCGTCCGACGATCCCGCCAAGGCCCCCTTTGCCGACCAGATCCAGGTCCAGCCCGCCATTGCCCGGGTGCTCGCCGGTTTGCAGGCGGAATTTGCCGCCCGCCGGCTCACGGTGGAAAACCACATTCCTGAAAACCTCCCCGCCCTCTCCGTGGACTTGCCAAAGTTCAACCGCCTGTTCGAGCTGTTGTTCAAGGACGAACTGGCCATGCTCCCCGCCGGCAGCCAGCTCCGCCTCGCCGCCGAGGCCGTCAACGACGGGGGCAAGCCCGGCGTCATCATCCGCCTCACCGACAACGGGCCCGCCCTGCCGCCGGACGCGCTCCGTGTGGTGCTGGACCCCTTTACCGGCGGAGCCTCCTCCGAATACGGCATCAACCTCATGGCCTGCTTCTTCATCGTCCACCACCATGGCGGCACGATTGAGGCCGTTAGCCCCGAAGGCGGCGGCAACATCTTCCACATCCGTCTCCCGCTGAAACCCGAGGTGAGCACCGGCGCCTTTGAAGATACCCAATTCCTCAAAAAAGCGCTCTTGAACGACAAGCTTTGGAACGAACTCGTCAAGAGCACTTGACTGGGGGCTATACAGCCGCCGGCTTGGGGCAGACGCTAAGTTTCGCCCAAGCCCGCCGGCGCGCGGCCTAAAAATGTCGATGCACGTCCCAAGATGCGATTGACGTTTTTGTCGATTCGGTAAAACATGGACGCGCGTGACTGTTCTCAACCCACATCCTCTTCGCCGGCGTTCTCCATGAAGACGATTCTGGTTTTGTCCCCGCACCCCGATTTTGCCGAGGCCGTCCGAACGAGCCTGGCCGCCGGGGAGTACCGCGTCGTCCACCGCGTTAGCGTGGAGGAGGCCGAACCGCTGGTCGTCCACGGCCTGGCCAGCGCGGTGATCTTCGATGCAAATTTATCGGGGGTGGACAGCATCTGGAGCATCGAGCAGTTGCGCCGGCGCAACGCGAAATGCCCGATCATTGCCTACACGGAAAATTCCAAGGCCGACTGGGAGGAAGAGGCGTTTCTCAACGGGGTCAGCCATGTGCTGGCCAAGCCGGTGCGGGCCCGGCTGCTGAATTCGGTGCTCGATGTGCTGCTGGCGGCGCCCGCCACGCCGAAGCCGGCGACCGAGGTGCCGCGCGGCAACACGGCGGTCTTCGCCCGGGCCGCGGCGGATCCGTCGGCGGGCGCGCGGTTCGTCAACGCGGCGCAGACGCTGGACGTGCTCCGGGATTTTTCCCCGATCCTGACGCATTCGCTCAACGCGGAGGCGATGCTCAAGCAGTTCCTGCAATTCCTCCGCGACATGTTGAGCGTGAGCCGCGCGGCGATCTTCCTGGTCCGCCCGCGTTCACCGCTCACGGAAAGCCAGTCGCCGGAAGACAGCCGGCGGCTGAGGTCGACGGCCGCGATTGGTTTGTCCGCCGGATTGCTGGAGCACTTTGAACTTTCGCTAGACGCGGGCATCGGCCTTCAGATTGCGCGGCTGGGCCGCATCCTGCGGCGCGATAGTGAGGAGGCGCGGGCGGATCTCGAGACGCAGAAGGAATTTGAACTGCTCGGCGCGCAAGTGGCCGTGCCGATTTCCAACCGCGACGCGGTGATCGGCGTGGCGGTCTTCGACGCACGCTTCACCGGCGAGCCGCTGGTGAACGTGGAGCTGGAATTGATTTATCATCTGCTCGAACAAGTGGGCCTCGCGCTGCGGAACATCTGGCTGCACGACCAGTTGGTCGGCAACCACGAGATGATGACCGACGTGCTGCGGGAGTTGAACAACGCCTGCATCGTGGTGGGGCGCGATCTCAAGGTGCTCCACGCCAACAAATCGGCCCGGCGGCATTTCGGCCGGAAGAACGAGCGCACCGGCGGCCTGGAGTTCAGCGACCTGCCGCCCGCGCTTGGCGCGAAGATTTACCAGGTACTCAAGACCGGCGCGGCGCTGGAGCCGTTCCGCTATGCGCCGGAAAATTCCCCCGGAACGGTCTATAAAATTTGCGTGCTGCCCTTCCAGCATGGCAACGCCACTGTGCCGGTTTCCGCGCTCCTCACCGCCGAGGACCTGAGCGAGAGCGAACAGTTGAACCGGTTGGAGGTGGAGGCCGCCAGCCTGCGCCTCATCAAATCCATGTCCTACCGGCTGGTGAACGAGATCGGCAACGCCATCGTCCCGCTCTCCACGCATCACCAGTTGTTCAACGAGCAAATCCACGACGCGGACTTCCGCAAGTCGCTGGACGCCGCGCTCGGCGAGAGCGTGAAGCGGATCATGCGGTTGAACAATCAGATGCGGTTCCTCGCCCGCGAGGGCCAGTTCGAGCAGGAGACTTTCCCCATCGGCAAGCTCGTCGAGGAGGCGTATCAGGAGGCGACGCGCCATCAGGTGGCCAGCGGCGCGCAATTGAAGCTGGATCTCGCCGGCAAACCGCTCAACATCGTCGGCGACCGGGCCGCGCTGAAACATGCGCTGTCTGAAATCATGCTGAACGCGCTCCAGTCCAACCCCGCCAATTCCAAGATCGACGTGTCGTTCCGGCCGGTCGGCACCAACGGCGAGCGGTCCCTGACCATCGAGGTCCACGACAATGGCGGCGGCTTCAGCGCCGAGACGGCCAAGCAGGTGCCCGCGCCGTTTTTCACCACGCGCAACGTCGGCCTCGGTCTCGGCCTCACCGTCAGCCAGAAGATCATCGAGACCCACCACGGCAAACTGGAGATCATCCCCTCGCCGTCCGGCATGGTCCGCGTTTCCCTGCCGATGCCGACCGGCCACGGACCGGCGTAAACCGCCGGCCGGTGGCCCTCGCCGTGCGGCGTTGCCGGCGGAGTTTTCGTTGGATTCGCGGCGGATTTTTGCGACACTGCCGCCTGAATGAAGCCGATCATCAAACTTTTGCTCGAAGGCGGCAGCCTCAGTTCCGCGCAGTTGGCGCAGGTGCTCAACCTCTCCGAGGCCGAGGTGAACCGCCAGTTGGAAGAACTCCGGGCGCAGCGCGTCCTGCTTGGGTTCCGGCCCGTGCTGAACCTAGCGCAGGAAGATTCCGGCGTGGTCCGCGCCGTCATCGAGGTGCGCATCACGCCTGAGCGCGGCGGCGGCTTTAACCGGCTCGCCGAGCGCATCTCGCGGTTCGACGAGGTGGAATCCTGCTTCCTCATGTCCGGCGGCTACGACCTGCTGGTGTTCGTCAACGGTTCGAGCCTGCAAAAAGTCGCCGCCTTCGTCTCGGAAAAGCTCGCATCCATCGAGGGCGTCCTGTCCACTGCCACGCATTTCATGCTGCGCTCCTACAAGGAGCAGGGCTTCATGTTGGATGTAAAATCGGAAGAGGCCGACCGGCTCAAGGTTGCGCCGTAAGGGCGATCCGCCATTTCCGCCCTGAATTTTTTCCATGGACCCCTCGCGCTACATCGCCAAGCACGTCATCAACCTGCCCAAGTCCGGCATCCGCGATTTCTTTGAAGTCGTCGCCAAGATGAAGGACGTGATCTCGCTCGGCATCGGCGAGCCGGATTTCGACACGCCCTGGCACATCCGCGAAGCCGCCATTTACGCGCTGGAAAAGGGCAAGACGCATTACACCTCGAACCTTGGCCTGATTGAGCTACGCCGCGCCATCAGTAAATACGTCGAGAAAACTTTTTCGATTGGCTATCGGCCGGAGGACGAAATTCTTGTCACCGTTGGCGTGAGCGAAGCGCTGGACATTGCTTTCCGCGCGCTGGTGAACCCCGGCGACAAGGTAATGTTCCACCAGCCGTGTTACGTCAGCTATTCGCCGAGCATCACGCTCGTACACGGCACGGCGATTCCGGTGCCGACCTACGCGAAGGATAATTTCGCGCTCACTGCCGAGGCGCTGCGCGCGGCTTGGCAGCCCGGCGCGAAGCTGCTCGTGTTGAACCTGCCGTGCAATCCCACCGGCGGTACCTGCGACCGCGCGCAGATCGAAGCCATCGCGAAGTTCGCCGTGGAAAAAGATTTGCTCGTGCTCAGCGATGAAATTTATTCCGAGCTGACGTTCGAGGGCGTCCACACCAGCATTGCCAGCCTGCCCGGCATGAAGGAGCGGACGATTTATCTGCACGGATTTTCCAAGGCGTTCGCCATGACCGGCTGGCGCATCGGCTACGCCTGCGGCCCGGCGGCGCTGATCGAGGCGATGATGAAGGTGCATCAATATTCTATGATGTGCGCGTCCATCCTCAGCCAGGAAGCCGCCATCGAAGCGCTCTTGCGCGGCGAGGACGCTATGAAGTCCATGCGCGACCAGTATCATCGCCGCCGCGATTTCATCGTGCGCCGGTTTAATGAAATTGGATTTAAATGTAACCTGCCGCGCGGCTCGTTCTACGCTTTTCCGGATGTTTCCGTGACCGGTTTGAGCGAAAAAGATTTTGCCGTAAGCCTGCTCCAGGCGGAAAAGGTGGCAATAGTTCCCGGCACGGCCTTTGGCGCGAATGGCTCCGGTTTCTGCCGCGCGTGCTTCGCCACCAGTTACGAGCAGCTCATTGAGGCGAGCAACCGCATTGAACGCCATGTCCAGTCGTTGGCCACCAAGCGATGATTTTGCCGCGCCGGCACCGGCCAGGATTTGCTTTGGCCGGCCGGCAACTTTGGGCAGATTGAGGTCGTGAAGCTTGCTAAAACCGCCAGTCCGAAAGCCGCCGCCGCGCGGCTAAAAAAGGTTTCAACGCTGCGTCCCACGCTCGCCATCGTGCTGGGGAGCGGCTTTCAGACGGTCCTGACGGAACTTGCTAGTGGACCAAAAAATTTCCTACGCGAAGATTCCCGGCTTCCCCAAGCCAGCTGTCGATGGCCACGCGGGCGAATTGTATTTCGGCCATCTTGGCCAAACCCCGGTGGTGGTCTTGAGCGGCCGCGCCCATTTTTACGAAGGCCAGCCGATGGCGCGGATCACGTTCGTTGTTCGCGCAATGGCGGCGATGGGCGTCACGGATTTACTGCTGCTGAACGCGGCCGGTGGCATCAATAAAAACTTCCGCGCCGGTGACTTCATGGTACTCACCGACCACATCAATTTCATGGGGACGAATCCTTTGCGCGGCGTGGCGATTCCGGGTTTGAGCCGGTTTGTTGACCTCACCGAGGCCTACGATAAAAGATTGCGCGGGATCCTGTTCCAGGCCGGAGCGGACGGCAACTTGAAACTGCGGCGGGGCGTCTATCTGGCAGTGAGCGGGCCGAGTTTTGAGACGCCGGCGGAAATCCGTGCGTTCACCTCGCTGGGCGCGGACGCCGTCGGCATGAGCACGGTGCCGGAAGCCATCGTGGCCCGGCAATGCGGATTGAACGTGGCGGCGGTTTCCTGCATCACCAATCTGGCGGCTGGTCGCAGCCAAGGCAATTTGTCGCATGCGGAGGTATTGAAGACCGTCGAGCGGGTAAAAAAATCCGCCCGCGCGCTGCTGCTGGGTTTTGCGGCGCGCTACGCGCAGGCTCAACGACCGCAGCGGAGCAACAAACCGACCCAGACCGCTTCCCGTCACCGGCCCGGAGACTAAAAATCCCACAGGCCCTTAAGGCCCGGCCATGGATGCACCTTGATATTTGGCGGAATCATCGTAGTTTTTGAGGCTCGTACTGTTGATGAAACCTGAAGTCGTATTCGGTCTGGAGAACGCGGCGTGGCCAGCGGTGCTGGTCAACGCCGCCGGTGGTGTGCTCCTGACCAACACGGCGGCCAAAACCATTTTCGGTCCCGCCTTAACCGGTGACCTCGCGAATCTGGCGGCGATCTGGGTGGCGGAAAACGGGAGTACAGCCGCGGATTTTCTGGCCCGGTGGGAACAAGAGCCGGCAGCGACCGGGATTTTGAAATTTCAGACGGCGGCCGGTTCGATCACGCCGTTTTTGACGACGATCTGCCAGTTAAGCAATGACGGGAAAAAATGGTTCACCCTGCAATTGCTACCAAGCGAGCTATCACCCGCGCCGGTTTTGGCGGCGGACAATCACGCGCCGGGGCTGGGCGACGCCGCCTTAAAGCAAAAGCTGGATTGTGTGCTGCAACTGGCCCGGACGGTTTCCCTGGATTTCAACAACGCCCTGACTGGCGTCCTGGCCCACACGTCGTTGCTGCTGGGCAAGGCGGAGCCGGAGCATCCGTGGCGGCGCTCGTTGCTGGAGGTGGAAAAGTCGGCCCAGCGCGCGGCAGAAATCGCGGGCGAGCTGGCGCAGTTTAGCCGGCAGGAGAAGGAAACGCGCCGCACGCCGGCGGGCAACCTGAACGCCGTGGTGTCTCGCTGCGTGGAATTTTTCCAGAACTCCCACGGCGCGCGGTTTACCTGGAAGCTGGCGCCGGAACGGTCGCTGTTCGCGGCGCGGTTCGACGAGGCCAAGGTGCAGCAGGCCATCACCAAGATTTTGGAAAACGCGGTGGAGTCGTTCGGCTTGAGCGGCACGGGCCAGATCGCCGTGCACACGCGCAACGTAGAACTGACCGAGGCGACGCAGGACCGCAATGTGCGTTTGATGGCAGGAACTTACGCCTGCGTGGAAATTTCCGATAGCGGTTCCGGCATCGACGCCGAGTCGTTGCCGCGCATCTTTGAGCCGTTTTTTACCACCAAACGGCCCCCGCACCGCGGGCTGGGGTTGGCACTCGTGTATGGCATTGTCACCAACCACGGCGGCGGCGTGGCGATCTCCAGCCAGCCGGGCATGGGCACGTCCGCACGGGTTTATCTGCCGGCGGACAAGAGTCTGGTGCGGGAAACTATCGGATCCGGCAAGGAATTGCGCGGTTCCGCGTCCGTACTGGTGGTGGATGATGAAGGCTTGGTGCTGACGATGGCGGAAACGATTTTATCGGATTTTGGCTTCAAGGTTCTCACGGCGGCCAGTGGGCAGAAGGCCTTGAATATTTTGAACCAGCCCGGAACCAAGGTGGATCTGGTGATCACCGACCTGGTGATGCCGGGCATGGGCGGCCGTGAATTGATGGAGCGCATCCGGCAGCTGGATCCGAACCTGCCGGTCATGCCGACCAGCGGCTATGTGATGCCGGAGGATAAAAAAATCAGTGCCGGCTATTTGCAAAAGCCGTTCACCAGCACCGAGCTGTTGCTGAAGGTAAAAGCGGCGCTGTCGGCCGGGAAGGCTGTTGACTAATCCTTACGGTTTTGGTTAATTCTTCTTATGCAAATTGAAAGCCTGAAAGTCTTCTGTGACTTGGCCGAAACGGAAAGTTTCACCAAAGCGGCGCAAACCAACGGCGTTACTCAATCGGCCGTCAGCCAGCAGATCAGTGCCCTGGAACGCATTTTCAAGTCGCTCCTGATCGAACGGAGTAAGAAAAAATTTCGGCTCACCCGGGAGGGCCAGGTGCTCTATGATTACAGCAAGCAGATCATCCAGACTTACGAATCGCTGCATAGCAAGCTTCAGGATTTAAAAGACATCATTTCGGGCACCATCCGCCTGTCTACGATTTACTCCATCGGTCTCCATGACTTGCCGCCCTACGTCAAGAAGTTCATGAAGAACTACCCGACGGTGAACATCCACGTCGAATATCGTCGGGCCAACGAGGTGTACGAAGATGTGTACAGCAACGTCGTTGACTTGGGGCTGGTCGCCTATCCCGCCAAGGATTCCAAACTGGAAATTGTCCCGTTGCGCAAGGAACCGCTTGTGTGCATCTGCCACCCGCACCATCCGTTCGCCAAGCAAAAGAGCATCAAGCTCAAGCAACTCGCCGAGCAAAAGGTGATTGGGTTCGAACCCGATATCCCGACCCGGAAGGCGCTGGACAAGATTCTTCGTGAATATGGCGTTGAAGTGAAGCACGTCATGGAGTTCGACAACGTCGAAACCGTGAAGCGCGCGGTGGAAATTGACGCCGGCATCTCCATCGTGCCGATTGGTACCGTCACTCAGGAAATTAACAAGAATACTCTGGCGGCCATTGAGATTGAAGATGGCGAATTCTACCGTCCGCTCGCCGCGGTTTACAAAAAGAACAAGGTGCTTTCGCCAGCGATGAAACAGTTCCTGACCATTCTTAAAGACACGCATTAATTTGCGGCAGTGAAACCGAATCGGGGGTCACAAAAACGCCCCCCTTATTTTTGCATTCGGCTTTCTTTCCTGCGCCAGTGCCGTTCCTGTTTCTTGATTTCGCTGGCTAATAGTTCCTCCGCGCACCAGCCGTGTGACTGGGCGGCGGCGGCGAGCTGATAAAGCTCCTGCGCCAGTTTTCCTTTGCTCAGTTTTCGTTTGGCCCTTTCCCTGATGGTTGGGTGGCCGGTAGCCAAGACCTTGTGCGCCTTCTTGATGATTTTTTCCGCCCGGAGCAGCGCGGGCAAATGCCGTGGAATCCCGTCGAATGCCGATTTGCGTTCCCGTTGGGTGCCGGATTTCTCCGCGCGTTTGATTTTTTCCCAATTCGCCCAAACCTCGTCCACGTTTTTGACTTTCAGTGAAGCAAAAACGTGCGGATGGCGGCGGATCAACTTGTCCACCAGCTGCCGGTTGACCATTTCAAAATCGAACACACCGCGTTCGTGGGCGAGCTGGCAGTGGAAAACCACCTGCAACAGCAAATCACCCAATTCCTCAGCCATCTCGTGGTCGTCGCCCGCCTCAATGGCATCAATCAATTCATAAACTTCCTCAATTGCGTGGCGGCGCAGCGTCAGATGCGACTGCGCGCGATCCCACGGACAGCCAGTGGGTGAGCGCAGCTTCGCCATGACCTTGAGTAAATCGTTGATCGCTGGTTCAGTTTTCATGGAATTAAACGCCAAGCCGTCCAGTAAATGATAAGGCAATCGGTGCCGACGCGCTGCGGCGTATTGCGTGAAAAGTTTGCCTCACAAGATTACCAAATCATCGCGATGCACGAGTTCCACGCGAGCCAACTGTTTGTCGCGGATTTCACTGGCGCTGAATTTCGCGATACCGCGTGCAAATTCCGTTCCGTCCAGATCACAAATCCGGACCATCTCACCCGCCGAGAAGCCGCCTTCGCAACGCGCCACGCCGGGTGGCAGCAGGCTTTTGCCCGCTACCTGCAGCGCCTGCTTCGCCCCGTCGTCGACAAACAGCGTGCCTTGCGGATGGTGATTAAACGCGATCCACCGCTTTCGACTTTGCAGCTTGTTCGGCTGCGCGACGAACAGTGTGCCTTCGTCCGCACCATCTAAAATATTTGCGAGCAGGTTTTTCTTTTTACCGGAGGCGATGACGAGCGGGATGCCGGAGCGCACGACGATTTTTGCCGCGTCAATTTTCGATTTCATCCCGCCCACCGCCGTCATGCTGCTGGTGCCCCCGGCCATTTTCTCAATGGTGGAATCAATCGATTCAATGACCGAAAGCGTCCGGGGATTTTTCTTGCCGAAATTCTCGATGACGCCGTCCACCGTCGTGAGAATTACCAGCAGATCCGCCGGGAGCAGCGACGCCACGAGCGCGGACAGCCTGTCATTGTCGCCAAATTTAATTTCCGTGAATGACACTGCGTCGTTTTCGTTGATGATGGGAATGACGCCGTGCTGGAGCAGCGTGACCAGCGTGTTGCGGGCGTTGAGATGGCGCTCATGGTGTTCGAGATCATCATGCGTCAGCAGAACCTGCGCGACCACGAGCCCGTGCGCGGAAAATAGCTGGTCATAAACCGCCATGAGCCGCGACTGGCCGACGGCGGCGCAGGCTTGTTTGATCGCGAGGTCGGTGGGCCGGGCTTTGTAACTGAGCGCGCCCATGCCCGCGCCGACCGCGCCAGATGTGACCAGCACGACTTCCTTGCCCGCCTTGCGCAACGCCGCGAGTTGCGCGACGAGCTGTTCGAGCTGTGCCGGGTCGGGCTGCTGGTTGCTGTCGGTCAGGACCCCGGTGCCGAGTTTCACGACCAGACGGGAAACAGATTTGAGCGAGTCACGATGCACCTGGCAAAGGTAAAAAATTATTACCCTTCGGAAAATGTTAAAATGAAGCTGGCGAAACCCGTTCAGGGTGAGTTTGTTTTCGCCGCCACGCGAAGGGCGTCGGCCAGTTGCCCTGGCGTCCAGTCATTTCCGTCAAATTGGCGAGAGATTTTGCCGCGGGTATCCAAAACCACGGTGCGGAGGTTGTGGGTGAGGGAGCCATTTTCGCGCCAGAAATTCAAATCCACCTTGGGCGCCAGGTTGGCCAGCGTGTTCGTAGCCGCGACGGCAAACAGCCAGCGGTCGGTATTTTCGCCGCGATAAAACTTCCCATAACCGGTCAGGATCTGCGGCGTGTCGAAACTGGGATCAAACGAGATGGAAAGCAACTGCCAGTTGGCCGGCGCATGGGTGTCAGCGGTCAGAATTTTGCGCGCTTCGGAAAAATTCCGGTTCATGCGCGGGCAATATTCTGGCAGCGGACAACTGGTGAAGAAAAAGGTAAAGGCCACCGCGTGGCCGCGAAAATCCGAAAAGCGAACCGGACGTCCGTTTTCGCTAGTGAATTCGTAGTCCGGCAAGGTGTCGCCAACTTGAAGCTCCGTTTCCACCACATGCCAGGCGGGTGCCGGCGGTGGTGCGGCTGAGTTCCCGGTTCGCTGGAGACTGTCAACCCAGTCATCATCCGCCGTGACGACGAGGGTGAATTGGATGGCATCGCCAGGCATCAGACCGGCTAGTGCATTGGTGTCGTGCACGGGAAAATCCATCGTCATCGCGGCCATATAGCCGGGAATGGCTTCGTGTTCGATGGTTAGGTGTCGACGGTCGGGCAGGATGGCCTGCACCACACCGCGAACGGTATAGGTCTGGTTGGTCGCGGCGGAAGCCACCGCCGGGGGACAAGCGCGTTTGCAGCCGGTGACCAACAACAGTCCGCAGAGAAATAAAAGGCGCATAAGTTATCAGGGTTCAGCACGCAGACGCGTGATTTCTGCCGCGACGGCAGCGGACGTTTCCTTTTGCAAACCATCAAAATAAATCCGCGTTTGGCCATGCTTGTCGACCACGGCAATGCGTTCGGTGCCGGTGAAATTGCCGGGCATGGAATTGAACGGGTCGCCGTTGTCCTGCGCCAGAAAACTTCGGGCGATGAGTCCGTGCAGCACGGCTTTGGTGCCGGTGAGCAAGAACCAGCGGTTCGTGTCCGCACCAAAGCGCGCGCCCCATTTGGCCAGCACCGGCGGCGTGTCCGATCGGGAATCCACCGTTAGCGAGACAAGCCGCACGTCAGCCTCACCGGCGGTGAGCCGCTGGATTTCCGCCATGCGCTTGCTGACTTCAGGACAGGTCACCGAACAACTCGTGAACAGAAAACTGACGGCCAGAATTTTCCCGGTGAAGTCCCCGCGTGTCACCGTCCGGCTGGTTTCATCAATCAAGGTAAAGTCACCAAGTGTCCTTCGCTTGTCGGGTAGAATGGCATGCAATTGGTCGTGCCGCGACAACGCGGTTGCCGCCAGCCAGCTTCCGATCCCCGCTGCGAGCGCCAAGGTGATGACGAGAAGCAAGAACAGTTTTTCATCACCGCCCGGACGGGTTTGCTTGGTCAAGCCCTGCGATAACATCAAATTTCCAGTTTTAAAGGTCGGAGATCCGGATTCGTATCTGTATCCGGTCTTTTGGCAGAGGGGATGGCTCTATACCATCGGCAGCAATATTCAAACTCGAAGGTTTGACAGCCGGTTTTGAATCCGATGGCGGACAGAGATTGTTTGCGAGCCTCGTTGTCCACACCGCCGGTGGCTGACTGGGCTCTTCGGCGCAAGTCATCACAACCAGCACGGGAACGGCAATTTTTTGATTGGCAGCCAGCACCTCGTCAGCTTCGGCGAAAACTGGCGGCGGTCAAGAGGTTTGAAATCGTTCAGCCGCCAGCGTTGGGATTATAGTAATACAGCCGGTAAAACCTCGTGGCACCGACCGTTGGCACGGTGTTGGTATGCAGATGATCATCCCCGTTAATTTTCAGGTACCCGTTTTGCAGATTTAAGACGGTGCTCCAAATTGTGTTAGTGCCAAGCTGGGCTGTCTGTTGAATCTCATAAATCTGTTGGGAAGACTGACTGTTATCAGGCTGGTATGAGCCATAGTAGGGGGCGTCAAATGTAAGTTGCATTACCCCGCTTTGGCTGGTGACGCCAGAAATCGTGCAGTCGGCCTGATAATATAGGGCAAATGGCGCGGAATTCGTGTCCAGCGGCTTCCCTCCCAGCCCGTTGGTGGAGGTGTCCACCAGTTGCCAGTTCAGCTTGTAAAGGCCCGGCTTCGTGAAGCCAAAAACCCGGTTCTGAATCAGTCCGTACGGATCGTTGGTGGAGGTGTTCGGGGCTTGGGTGATGGCGATGAGGTTGGTATCACCGCTGGATGGAACCGGCACACTCCAAGTCAGATTAGTGCCAAAAGTACCATCGCTGTTCCCCTCCCAGAATGCAAAGCTGGCACCCGCCGGACCGGCGACACTCAATAGTCGCATTTGAATGACCGTGCCTAATGCCGCTGCGCCATCGGTGGGACCCCCATTGGCGGCGGTGGCGGCAAGCGAATTGAAAACTTGGACGCAATTATAATAGTAGCCGGAATATGGGTAAAAACCGGGATTAAAGTTCAGATTTGGATCCTGCACCGAGCCGGACACGGTGGGAAAACAAAAACCGCTGGTGGTGATATTATTGCTGGCGGTTTCAAAGACGAGCGTGGCTCCGGGAAGATTGGTGGTAGCTCCAAAGACCAATTGTTGCTGGTTTTGTGCTAGAAGCCGGCCACAGAGCGTCAGAATTACCAGGCAAAACATTTTTTTCATATAATGAAGTCAGTTAGTTTGATTCCAAATCAAGGTTTATAGTTCTGAACGGTCAGCAGCAAAAGTGCCAGCGCCAAATCACCCGAGCAACGTAAATTTGATCCACTGAGTGTCTCAAAAAGAGCAAAGCCGTGTCCCGGTGCGGAAGACAAGCTGTCCGGCGGAGGATGTGGTCAATGTTCCGTAATCCACACCAGGGTGCCGGTTTGAACCAAGTCAAACAGGGCAATCAAATCGGCATCGGCGAGGTGGATGCACCCGCAGGAGGCTGGCTCGCCGATGGTTTTCTGGTTGGCGGTGCCATGAATGTAGATGTAGCGCTCGTGCGAATCCACGTTGGTGCCCTGATTGAACCCCGGCTCCAATCCTTCCAGCCAAAGGATGCGCGTGGTGATCTTGGCATCGGCAAATTCCGCCTGGGACGTGTGGCCGACGATTTCGCGCGATTTGAAGACGGTGCCTGCCGGCTCGCCGCCACCGATCTTTTCCGCGATGTAGTGCAGGCCCAGCGGCGTGCGGTCCGAGCCAGCCGCCTGCCCGATACCGAAACGTGAAGTGGAACAGGGGAAATCTTTGACAAAAACATTTTGCTCGAACAATGAAAGCGTCTGGCTCGAAACCTGCACGACCAGAACATACCGGCTTGGCGCGATTCCCAGCCGCTGGCAGGTGGCTTCAAAAGTTTTGGGCAGATGATGGTTTGGTTTCATGCAATGAAAGATTGCGCAGCCGCAATTCAATCCAATTGCCGCGCTCATCATTAAAATGACGCCGCGCCGGTTCATGGCTCACGGTTTGCCCAGTTTTTTCACCAGCACCTTTGAATTGCGTCCGCTCTGGTCATATTTTTCCCGGCGCGCGGGCGGCAGATCGTCGGGCGAGCCTTCAGCAAAGCCGCCCTTGGATTGAAAATAGGTGAACGCCTGCGTCGAAAGCGTGATCAGCTCCGTCAAATTCATTTCCTTCGCCTTGTTCTCGACGAATTGGATCAGCTTGCGCCCGATGCCGCGATTTTCGTGCAGCGGGTTGACGTATAGGCACGCCAGCTCCCCTTTGTTCTGTTCGGGAAAAACATGCAGCGCCACGCAGGCCACCGGGTTTTTATCAATCTCAAAAATGAAATAATCTGCCAGATTTTTTTCAATCATCGCGCGCGTCCGCTTCACCAATTCCTCGGATTCCACCGCCGCCTTTGTCAGTAACTGGATCGCCCGCACGTCCTTTTTCATCGCGCGCCGGATCTGCTGGTACTCGTTCGCATAAATCAGCGTGCCAATGCCTTCGTTGGAAAACACCTCCGCTAGCAGGCCTTCGTCCACCTTGCCGTTGATAACGTGGACGCGCGGGATGCCCGCCTTGCAGGCTGTCACCGCGTGCAGCGCCTTGGACAGCAGCTCCGGTGCGATGTCGTTTTTCTGCATTGCAATCACCGACTCCAAATCGGCAACTAGCATCTGCCGGATAAGCCGGCCCTGAACGAGAATGCCGTCCTGCGCCGTGATGAAAATCAGCTTTGTCGCCTTGAGCGACTCGGCCACCGCCAGCGCCACGCCGTCGGAATTCACCCGATACGTCCGGCCGTCGCCGTCGAAACCTAGCGGCGGGATGACCGGAATCATACCCTGGGTGAGCAGCGTCTGGAGCATCTCCACGTCCACCTTTTCCACCTTGCCGGTGAACAGATGATCCACGCCCTGGATGATGCCCAGCGGATGCGCGATGATCACGTTCGGGCAGACCGCGCGCAGGTCGTTCGCCGAAAGCCCTTCGAGAATCTCGTGCGTCAGCCGGTTCGCCGCATTCAGCGCCAGTTGCAACGTGGCCGCGTCCGTGATGCCGGCGCCGTCGAGGTTGGATGCGGAAATATTCTGGCCGTCCGCCAGCAGCTTGATCTGCGCCGACGCGCCGTGGACGAGCACCACGCGGATGTTCAAGGACCGCAGCACCGTCACGTCCAGCAGTAGCGTGGCGAAGTTCTCGTCGGTGACGATTGCGCCGTCAATCGCGAGGACGAACGTCTTTTCGCGGAATTGCGGAATGTATTGCAGGATGCCCCGCAGATCGGTCGGTTTCACTTTGGCTCTTCAGATTTATTTCAGCGCAGAATAAGTAATCGGTTTCCGTCGCGATTCAAACAATTATTTCTGATTCAAAGCAGTTTTCAACGCGCTGAGGGAGCGCTCGTTTTCTTGGGGCGTGCCGATGGAAATGCGGACCCACTCCGGCAACTGGTAGCCGCCCATCGGCCGCGTGATGACGCCGAGCGCCTGCATCGCATTGAACACCTGCTGGCCGTCACCCACGCGCACGAGGATGAAATTAGCAAATGACGGCACGAACTCCAGCTGCAACGACCGGAGATGTTTTGTGAAAAATTCCAGGCCGGCGCAATTGTTCTGCCGTGTTTTGCGGACGTGCTCGTCATCATCCAGTGCGGCGAGCGCGGCGGATTGCGCCAGCAGGTTGGCGTTGAAGGGTTGCCGGATTTTTTCCAGGGCGCCGGCGAGTTCCGGGGCCGTGATGCCGTACCCGATCCGCAAACCGGCGAGACCGTAAATCTTCGAAAAAGTACGCATCAAAATCAGGTTCTTCCGGGTGCCCAGTCGGATGAGCGGAATCAAATCCACCGGGTCGCTGAGGAATTCGACGTAAGCCTCATCCAGCACCAGCAGCACGTCATCCGGAACCTCGTTGACTAATTGGATGAGTTCCTCGCGCGGGGCGAGCGTGCCGGTGGGGTTATTCGGGTTCGCCACGAACACGATGCGCGTTCGCGGTGTGATGGCACGCAGCATCGCCGGCAGGTCGTGGCTGTGATTTTTCGCCGGCACGGTCACGACGTCCGCGCCCAGCATCCGGGCGACGATGGGGTAAATCGCAAAACAGTATTGCGACACGACGATGTCTGCGCCCGGTGCCAGCAACGCATGGCTGACAAACTCGATGATCTCGTTTGAGCCATTGCCGAGCACGAGGTTTGCGGTTTCCACGCCGAGTTTGGCGGCGAGCTTTTGTTTTAGGTAAAACGCATTTCCGTCCGGATACATATGCACCCCGGCCAAGGCCTTTTGCAGTGCGGCGAGGGCGAGCGGCGAGGGGCCGAACGGATTTTCGTTCGACGCGACCTTGATGATGGATCCGGCGGGCAAGCCGAGTTCACGCGCTACTTCTTCAATCGGTCGGCCCGGCTGATAGGTCGGCAATGTTTTTAAAAATGGGGAAAGCGGCAAGGACATTTTGGTCAGAGTGAGTCGATGATTTTTTTCACGTTGATGTGTTTGGCCACGAGGTCGCGGATGAGGGAAATTTTCTCGGCATCGGCGGGTCGGGTTTTGACCGTCAAATTGTGGACCAGCGACGCGACCTGATAACTGTCGGCCTTGGCGAGCAGCACGGGAATCGGCAGCGCCTGCAGGGCTTTCATCACGCCATTGCCAGGGCGTAGGCCGCCGGTGAGAACGATGCCGGCCAGGTTGTCCGCGCTGTTCGGCGCGGCGGTCGCGCCGGCGGCGAGCAGGATGTCCTCCCGGTCGCCGGGCGTGATGAGCAGCACGCCGCGCTGAAAAAAGCGCATGGCATTCTGCGCGCCCATCGCGCCGATCACGACGTCGTCCACCAGCGTGTTCATCGTGGGCGGGATGTTCAGCATCTCCGCGCTCAGCTCCTCGCGGATCAGGCCGACGGTGGGCTTGGACAGGATGCGCTGGTGCGGCAGGACGCCGAGCAGCTCGAGCCCCTTGCGCTTGAGGCCGCGCCGCACGAACTGCGTGATCTCCGGGATTTTTTCCTCGAGCACCTTGTTGATAATCACGCCGATGATCTCGACGCCTTCCTTTTCAAACAGCGCCTGGTTGAGCGCGACTTCGTCGATCGGCTTGCCGATGCCGCCCTGCGAAATGATGATGACCTTGCACCCGAGGGTTTTCGCCACCTGCGCGTTGGACAGGTCAAACACCGAGCCGACGCCCGCATGGCCCGAGCCTTCGCACAGCACAAAATCCTTTTCCCAGGCGACGCGGTCGAAGGATTCGGTGATTTTCTTGACGAGCGCCTCGTTGTTGGCCGACTGCAGGTATTTGCGGGTGAACGCAGGCTCCACGGCAATCGGGCTCATGTCCACGAGCGGGCAATTGAGCTGATAGACGGAATCCATCAGCACGGAATCCTCGTCGATTTTCTGCTCCTCAATTTCGACAAAGCGCTGGCCGACGGGCTTAATATAGCCGACGCGGGGAAAATATTTCTGCAGCGCGGCGATGAGTCCGAGCGACGCGGTGGTTTTACCGTCGTTCTGGCGCGTGGCGGCGATGAAGACGCGCGGCGTGGAGGTGTTCATTCGCCGGGCAGGTGCGCGTCCGCGCCCGGATACAATTTCAGATAATCCGTCGCCTGCACACCGATAATGGCCGCCACGCCGAGAATGTCATGCGCGCTGGAGCCGCGCGAAACGTCGGAGGCCGGGCGGTTCAGGCCGAGCAGAATTTGCCCGTAGGAATTGGCGCGGCCGACGAGACCGACGAGCTTGCTGGCGATGTTGCCGGAATTCAGGTCAGGGAAAATTAGCACGTTCGCGCGGCCGGCCACCTGGCTGTCGTGCAGCTTGCGCGTGGCGATTTCCGGCACCAGCGCGGCGTCCACCTGGAGCTCGCCGTCGAAGTCCGCCTCGATATTCAGCAGCGACGCCTTGCGCCGGGCCTGCGCGGTGGCGGCCTGCATCTTGCCGATGGACGGATGCGCGCCGCTGCTGCCCTTGGTGGAAAAGGAAAGCATCGCCACGCGCGGCCGCACGCCAAGCATGTGCCGCGCGAGCCGGGCCGTGGCCACCGCAATGTCCGTGAGCTGTTCCACATTCGGTTCGGGGATCACGCCACAATCGGCCATGAACAGTACGCCGCTTTCGCCGATGCGGGTATCCTCCACCTCCATGACGGTGCAGCTGGAGACGGCGCCGATGTCCGGCGCAGCCTTGACGATCTGGAACAACGGCCGCAGCACGCTGCCGGTGATGTGCGAGGCGCCGGAGACCAAGCCGTCCGCCTGATGCATCGCCAGCATCATTGCACCGTAAAAATTGGGCTGGAGCATCGCCTCGCGCGCCTCGGTCGGGCGCAGTCCTTTCTCGCGGCGGATCCGGTAGAAACGGCTGGAAAAATTTTCCAGGTCTTCGCTGGCGGCGGGATTGATGACCCGGATGCCCTCAAGCGAAATTTTCAATGCCTCGGCCGCCTCACGCACCTTGGCCTGATCGCCGAGCAGAATGGGCACCCCGAGCCGCAACGCGTAAAACTGCCGCGCCGCCTGCAAAATGCGCGGTTCGGCACCCTCCGGAAACACCACCCGCTTGGGATGCCGCTGCAATTTTTCAATGACGTTGCCGATGAAACGCATAACGTAGTTTCAAGTTTCAGGTTTGAAGTTTCAAGTTTTGTTTGGCCCTGACGGTGACCCGGAAAACCGGAGCGGTCATCCGTTTCCGCGCATTGACTTGAACTTCCGCGCCGATTAGGCTTTAGCCGAATGCAGGAAATTATCGAGAAGCTCCTTGTTTTGCAGGATCGCGACCGCAAGCTGCTCCGCACCAGCCAGGAACTCGCCCACATTGGCCCGGAACGCGAATCCCTCAAGGCCAAGGCGGCTAGCACCCAGAGCCAGCTCGACGCCGCCAAGCTCCGCGTCAAACAGATCGAATCCGAGCGTAAACAGCGCGACCTCGAGATCGAGGCCAAGAAATCGCAGATTGAGAAATATCTCAACCAACAGCTGCAGACGCGCAAAAACGAGGAATACAAGGCCCTCACGCACGAAATCGAGATGGCCAAGGAAGTGATTTTCAAGATCGAGGACGCCGAGATTGTTTTGATGGAACAGGCCGAGGCCGCGCAGAAGGAAGTCGTCCGCGCCACCGCGGAAGCCGCCGCCGCGAAGAAACTCGTGGACGACCAGATCGGGCAGTTGAACCAGCGCGAAGCCAATCTGAAGCAGGAATTCACCGAGCTGACCGCCACCCGGGCGCAGCTGGCGTCCGCCGTGGACGACACCACCCGCAGCCGCTACGAGCGCATTTTCAAGAGCAAAGGCGAGAACGTGGTGGTGGGCGTCGAGCACAGCGCCTGCGGCGGCTGCCACATGAAACTACCGACCCAAATCGTCACCAGCTGCCGCGCCCAGGCTGAACTCGTCACCTGCCCGAACTGCGGCCGGATCTTGTATTTCACCCGCGACATGATTTTGACGGCGGCGGATTAAAAACGACTGGTTTTATTTAAACCAGTTCGGCCCCGTCTTGACTTCATCCGGAGCCCTGACTATTTGTCAAACTCCGCCGGTCGTTCGTTGAACATGAAACTAGATTTCGCACAGTTCCGCCAGTCCTGGGCGCGGCCAGCGCAGCCACGGCCCATCGTCATCATCGGCGCGGGCGACATCGTGCGGGACGCACATCTGCCGGCGTATCGCAAGGCGGGATTACCCGTGGCAGGCGTTTTCGACTTGCGGCGCGAAGTGGCCGAAGCACGCGTGAAAGAATTCAGCCTGCCGCGCGTGTTTGATTCGGTTGCCGAGGCCATCGCCGTGCCCAACGCCATCTTCGACTTGGGTATTCCCCCGAAATCACAGGAAGCCGCGCTCGAAAGCCTTCCTGACGGCGCGGCGGTGCTTTCGCAAAAGCCGATGGGCAATTCGCTCGATATGGCCAAGCGCATCGTGGCGATCTGCAAACGGAAAAAATTGCACGGGGCGGTGAATTTTCAATTTCGATTCTGCCCGTCCATGCTCGCGATTCAAGACCTCGTGAAATGCGGCGAACTTGGGGAGTTGGTCGAAATCGAGGTGCGGCTGAATATCCAAACGCCTTGGGAAACATTTCCCTTTCTCTATTCTGAGTCGCGCGTCGAGATTCAAGTCCACACGGTGCATTATCTGGACACGATCCGGATGCTGCTCGGCGATCCGTCGCGTGTGTTCGCCCGCACCGTGAAGCATCCGCATTTTCCCAAGCTCGCCAGCACACGCTCCAGCATCATTCTTGATTACGGCGACATGATCCGCTGTTGCCTTTCGATCAATCATTGTCATCCATTTGGCGCGCGCCATGAGGCCGCCACAATTCGTGTCGAGGGCACGGAAGGTTGCGCTATCGCGACAATCGGTGCATTGATTGATTATCCGCGTGGCCAGCCGGATCGCCTGGAAATCTTCACGCGTTCGCAGAAAGAATGGGCCGAAGTGCCGCTGATTGGCCGCTGGTTTCCTGACGCGTTTATTGGCACCATGTCGAACCTGCAACGCTTCGTCGCCGGTGAAGATGCCGTGCTGGTTTCGCCGGTGGCCGACGCGTTGCAAACCATGAGACTGGTCGAGGCGTGCTATGTTTCCGACGCGCGTGGCGGCATCCAGCTGGAATCAATTAAATGAACACAGATATAGATTACCACGATACCTACGGCGACCGTTTGGAAAAATGCTATTCCGGCGCGGTCTATGACACGCTCCGTGCCATGGGCCATCCCGACCAGCTTTTGCCGCAGACTATTCGCCCGCTCGATCCCGAACGCGTTTTGGCCGGAAGAATTTTCACCGTGAGCGGTCATGTGAACACGACGCTAGACGCCCACACCACCCTGCTCGAATGGACGAAGCTGCTTTCGCGCGCGCCCGGCGGCAGCGTCGTGGTCTGCCAGCCGAACGATTCCACGCTCGCGCACATGGGCGAGCTGTCGAGCGAGACGTTCACCTATCGCGGCGTGCGTGGCTACATTGTGGACGGCGGCTGCCGCGACAGCAGCTTCATTTTGAAAATCGGTTTTCGCGTCTGGTGCCGCTACTTCACGCCGCGCGATGTCGTGGGCCGCTGGGTCGCGGACGGTTTTGGCGAACCGATCGTGATCGGCGGTGTCAAAATTCGGACCGGCGATTACGTGATGGCCGACCGCGATGGCGCGGTGATCATCCCGCAGGAAATCATCGCCGATGTGACCGACCGCGTGGAGGAAGTGTTGCGCACGGAAAACAAGGTCCGCACCGCGATTCTCAAAGGCGTTGATCCGGTTGACGCCTATCTGCAATACCGTAAATTTTGAAAACCATGCACGATCCAAAACTGTTGCTCCTTGATCCCGCCGACAACGTACTCGTCGCGATTCAAACGCTCGAAGCCGGCGACACCTTGACCGTGGCCGGCCAGCGCGTGAACGTGCCGGCGCGGCTGACGCTCGGCCACAAGCTCGCCGCCCGCGCCATTCGCGCCGGTGAAAAAATATTAAAATATCGCGTGGGCATCGGCTCAGCCACGCAGGACATCGCCGTTGGCGAACACGTTCACCTGCACAACATGAAGAGCGATTACATCCAGACCTTCACGCTGGAAAGCGGCCAAACTTTTTCCACGAAACATGATCATCACTGACCAGGCATTCTTGCGCGCCGACGGGCGCAAAGGCATCCGCAACCACATCGTCGTCGCATATCTCGTCGAATGCGCGCATCACGTCGCGCGCGAAATTGTTTATCCGTATCGCGAACGCGGCGTGCATCTCATCGGCTTCGGTGGCTGTTATCCGAACGATTACGCGGCGCGCATGATGCGCACGCTCTGCACGCACCCGAACGTCGGCGGCGTGATTTTGCTGTCGCTTGGCTGCGAAAGTTTCAACCGCAATTCCCTGCGCGAAACCATCGCGGCGTCCGGCCGTCCCGTTGAAACCCTCGTCATCCAGCAAAACGGTGGCACGCGTAAAACCATCGAGCAAGGCCGGAAACTGATGGAGGACATGCTCCCGAAGGTCGCGCAAGTTCCCCGCGCGGCGCTGCACATCAACGAATTCATCGTCGGCACAGTTTGCGGCGGCAGCGACGCCACCAGCGGCATCACGGCGAATCCCGGAATCGGTCGCGCGTTCGACTGTTTGGTCGAGCAGCAGGCCGGTTGCATTTTCGAGGAGACCGGCGAATTGATCGGCTGCGAAGACATCATGACCGCCCGCGCCGCCACGCCGGCACTCGCGGGCATTTTGCGCGATTCCGTCACGAAAGCGGCCAAGTATTACACTGTGCTCGGCCACGGCAGCTTCGCGCCGGGCAACGCCGAGGGCGGCCTCACCACGATGGAAGAAAAAAGCATGGGCGCTTACGCCAAGAGCGGCGCGTCGCGCATCTCCGGCCTGCTCAAGCCCGGCGATATTCCGCCGCGCGGCGGTTTGTATCTGCTCGATGTCGTGCCCGATGGCGAAGTGCGTTTTGGTTTTCCGAATATTAACGACAACGCCGAGATCGCCGAACTCATTGCCTGCGGTTCGCACGTCATTTTGTTTTCCACCGGGCGCGGCTCGGTTGTCGGCTCGGCGATTTCGCCCGTCATCAAAGTCTGCGCCAATCCCGAAACCTATCGCCGCATGAGCGAGGACATGGACGTGGACGCGGGAAAAATTCTCGAAGGCCGCGCGTCGCTGGACGAAATCGGCCACGAAATCCTTGACCTGTCGCTGGCCGTCGCGCGCGGTGCGCAGACGAAATCCGAGGAGCTCGGCCATCAGGAATTTGTGCTGACTTACAAATCATTTGAACCCATCGGCCCGTCCTGTCTGCCCAGCGCCTGAATGAAATTGCCATTTCCCATCGTTGACGCGCACGCCCATTATTGGGATCCGCAACGGGTGAATTATCCATGGCTTGCCAGCGTGCCGCCGTTGAACCGGACTTTTTTGCCGGAAGATTATTCGGCTGCGACCAAGACGGCGAATATCGGTAAGATGGTTTTTGTCGAGTGTTGCTGCGAACCGGCGCAAAGCGTCGAGGAAGTTAAATGGATTTCCGAACTCGCCGTGCGTGAAACCCGGCTGAAGGGCATTGTCGCACAGGCCGCAGTGGAGCGCGGCCCGCAGGTGCGCGCGAAACTGGCTTCGCTTGCGAAGTTTCCGCTTGTCAAAGGCGTGCGCCGGAATGTTGAAGGTGAAGCGGATTCCCAATTTTGTCTGCGGCCGGACTTCATCGCGGGTGTGCGTGCGCTGGCGGAATTTAATTTCAGCTTCGATCTGTGCGTCAAGCATCACCAGTTGCCGGCGGCGATCGAGCTGGTGCGCCGCTGCCCAGAGGTGAGCTTCGTCCTGGATCACTGTGGCAAGCCCGCCATCCGCGACGGGCAGCTCGATCCGTGGCGGCAACACCTCCGAGAACTTGCCGCGCTGCCCAACGTCGCTTGCAAAATCTCCGGCCTGCTCACCGAGGCTGATGTGGCAAACTGGAAACCGGCCGATCTCCAGCCATTCGTGCGGCACGCCATCGACACTTTCGGTTTTGACCGCGTACTGTTCGCTGGCGACTGGCCGGTGATGACGCTCGCCGGTGATTATCCGCGCTGGCTGGCGGCGCTGGAAGTTTGCCTGGCCGGCACGGGCGCAAGTGATTTGCAGAAACTGTTTCAAACCAACGCGGAAAAGATTTACCATCTCTGAACATGGCCGCACTTTCAGGCATCTTTGTTCCGAACATCGTTCCTTACGACGCGCAGGGCCGCATTCACGAAGAGGAATTGCGCCGCATCATCCGCTGGCTCGGCGACAAGGGCGTCACCGGTTTTTATCCCAACGGCAGCATGGGCGAATTCATCCGCCTGACTTACGAGGAGCGGAAGCGCGTTTTGAAAATCGTGGTCGAGGAGGCCCAGGGCAAGCCCATCCTGGCCGGCGCGGCCGAGCCGAACGTGGATCTGGTCCTCGAAATGTGCCGTTACTGCGCCGACCTCGGCTGCCGCGCGGTGTCCATCACCGGGCCGTATTATTACAAGCTCACGCAGGAGAGCATCGAGCAATACTTCCGCGAGATCGCCGCGAAGTCGCCGATCGATATCGTCGTTTACAACATTCCGGTGTTCGCGAATGAGATTTCCATTCCCGTGCTCAAGCGGCTGGCGCTCGATTGCCCGCGCATCATCGGCACCAAGGACACGTCGAAGGACATGTGCCGTTTCCAGCAGACGCTGCACGAGATCAAAAGCCAGCGGCCGGATTTCGCCGTGCTCATCGGCTGGGAGGAGCTCCTCTGCTCCGCGCTTTTCATGGGCGCCGATGGCGGGACGCTGTCCAGCGCGGGCGTTGTGCCGGAAGTGGTGATGAAAATTTACCAGGCGGCGCGCGCTGGCAACTGGGACGAGGCGAAGCGCGTGCAGTTCAAGCTGCTCGACCTGTTTTCGCTCATGGTCGGCGCGCCGAATTTTCCCGAAGGGTTCCGCGCCGGCTACGAGCTGCGCGGCTTCCAGGCGGGCCATGCGCGGTTTCCGCTTTCCGCCGGCGAACAGGCGACCATCGAGACCATGCGCGGCCGCCTCGCCTGCGTGCTGGCGGATGCCGGCTTTGCCGAGGCGGCGGGCGAATGCCGGCGCGCCGGATCCGCGCCGGACCGCGCCAACGTCGAAACCATCGTGCGCGAAGTGATGAGCCGGATGCTCGTCCAGCAATAATCATCATTATGGCGCTTGGCTTCGCAGAAATTCCGTTCTTCAGCATCACCGCCGTCGTGGCGGACGAAGCCGTGAAGTCCGCCCGGGTGCGCCTGCTCGGCATCGAGACCACCGGCAACGAGAACCTCATGATCAAGCTCGAAGGCGATGTCGCCGCCGTCGAAGCCGCGCTCGCCGCCGCCGAGGAGCGCGCCGGGGAACTGGGCGCGAAGGCCGTCATCCGCTGCCTCGCCAATCCGGACGAGGCGCTCGGGGGATTGATTCATTTTCCGAACGCGCAGAATCCGCTCTATGGCGGCCGCGACCAGTTTCTCCCCACCGATTACCCCCCCAACCAAAGTCAAACTATGAGCACCAAACAAGAAGCCCTCGGCATCCTCGAAACCCAGGGACTCACCGCCATCCTCGAAGCGACCGACGCGATGCTGAAGGCGGCGAACGTCACGCTCGTCGGCAAGGAAAAGATCGGCGCGGCCTACGTCACCGTCATCGTCAAGGGCGATGTCGCCGCCGTGACCGCCGCCGTGGACGCCGGCGCGCAAGCCGTCGGTGGGCTGGGCAAGCTCATCGCCGCGCACGTCATCGCCCGGCCGCATGACGACTTGCTGGCGCTGTTGCCGAAGTAAATCGGCGCGGCTCGATTTGCGCCGCACGGCCCGGGCGCCGTCGTGTATCGAATAACCTTGAAAGCCGGGGCGAAGCCGGCATTTTGGTGACATCCATGAAAAATAAATCATTCCCGGTTTGGCCAACTCTTTTGTGCTGTTCGCTGCTGCTGGCGTTCACGGCCCATGGCGCGGTCAAGCCGAACAGCCTGTTTGCCGACAACTGCGTGTTGCAGCGCGGTTTGCCCGTGCCGGTCTGGGGCGCGGCCGCCACCGGCGAGAAAATCACCGTGACCTTCGCCGGGCAGACCGTCACAACCATCGCGACCAACGGCGTTTGGAAAGTCTGGCTCCAGCCGATGGCGGCCGATGCCGTGCCGCAAACCCTGACCATTCAGGGCGACACGTCCTGCACCTTCACCAATGTGCTCGTGGGCGACGTGTGGGTGGCCAGCGGCCAGTCGAACATGGAACGCCAGCTCGGTCCGCGCCTGTATCAGCCGGAGATCATTGGCTGGCGGGAAGCCGCCGCCACGGCGAATTTCCCCAACTTCCACGAGTTTTATGTGCCGGAACATCTCTCGGCCACGCCCACCACCGACGCCGGCGGCACGTGGACTGTCTGTTCGCCGCAAACCGCGCCGGATTTTTCCGCCGTCGGCTTCTTCTTTGCGCGCGCCCTGCAGGCGGCGGAGAAAGTGCCGGTGGGCATTTTGTTTTCCGCCTGGGGCGGCACGCCAGCCGAGTCGTGGACGAGCGCGGCGGCGCTCAAAACCCTGAACGATTTCCGCCCGCAGATTCAATGGATGGAAAACCAGCCGGCTACCCCCAACTATAATCAAAATTGCCCGGCGGTGCTTTACAACGGCATGATCGCGCCGCTGCAGGCATTTCCGATCAAGGGCGTCATCTGGTATCAGGGCGAGTCGAACTGCGAACGCGGCCGGCAATACCGCGACCTGTTTCCCTGTCTCATCGCCGACTGGCGGCAGGGCTGGGGCCTCGGCGATTTTCCGTTCTTGTTCGTCCAGATCGCGCCCAGCAAGTTTTGGACGCCGCAGATCCGCGAGGCGCAGTTGCTGACGCTTAACCGGACCAAAAACACCGCGATGATCGGCACCGCGGACATCGGCGACGCCAACGACATGCATCCCGCCCAAAAAGGCCCGGTCGGCGAACGGTTGGCGCTGGCGGCGCGCGCGCTAGCCTACGGCGAACACCTCGAATACTCCGGCCCGCTGTTTGCCAAAATGAAAATCAAGCGCGGCCGGGCGGTGATTTCCTTCACCCACACCAGCGGCGGCCTGCTGGCCAAAGACGGCGAACTCAAGGGCTTCACCATCGCCGGGGCGGACACCAATTTCGTTCCGGCCAAGGCCGAGATCAAAGGCAAAACCGTCGTGGTTTGGAGCGACGACGTCAAGGCGCCGACCGCGGTTCGTTACGGCTGGGCCAAAGCGCCCGACGTGAATTTGTTTAACCAGGCCGGGCTGCCCGCCTCGCCTTTCCGCACGGATATTGACCAGCCGTAAAATTTTCCCCCGCCTCAAATTATGGATCATGATCGCTTTCTTTCACAACGACTCGTCTGCGTCGCGGTCATTGACCGGGCCGATGACGCGGTGCCGCTCGCGGAAGCGCTGCTCGCCGGCGGCCTGAATGCCATTGAAGTCACGTTCCGCACGGCGGGCGCGGCGGACGCCATCGCCCGCATCCGCCAGGCGCTGCCGGACGCCGTCGTCGGCGCCGGCACGTTGCTGACTGCCGACCAAGTGAAGCAGGCCGTGGCGGCCGGCGCGCAATTCGGCGTGTCGCCCGGTCTGAGCGAAGCAGTTTCCCAGGCGGCGCACGATAACCAACTGCCGTTGTTCCCCGGCGTCATCACGCCGACGGAAATCATGCGCGCGCTGGAGCTCGGTTGGAAGCAGTTGAAATTTTTCCCGGCGGAAACCTTCGGCGGCGTGAATGCGCTGAAGGCCCTGGCCGGGCCGTTCGGCTACACCGGCGTGAAATTCATCCCCACTGGCGGCATCTCGGCGGCGACGCTGCCGGCGTATCTCGCGCTCCCGCAGGTCGCGGCCGTCGGCGGTTCATGGATGGCCGAGCGCAAACTCGTCGCCGAAAAATCGTGGGATAAAATCACCGCGCTCACGGCGGCGGCAATGAAGCTCATCGCGGCGGCGAAGCTCTGACAATATTTCCGCGGCGGAAAATGTCCCGCCGGCCTCACCGCGCCAACCAGCCGCCGTCCACGTTCAGGATGGTGCCGTTCAGGTAGTCCGCCGCCGGCGAGGCGAGAAACACAATCGTGCCGGCGATGTCCTCCGGTACGCCCCAGCGCGCCTCGGGGATGCGGTCGAGGATCGCGCGGTTGCGGGCCGGATCCTCCCGCAGCGCCCGTGTGTTTTCGGTGGCGATGTAGCCGGGGGCAACGGCGTTGACGTTGATGCGTTCCTTCGCCCATTCGTTGGCGAGTGCCTTGGTCGCGCCGGCGATGCCGTGCTTGCTGGCGGCGTAGGCCGGCACCGTGATGCCTCCTTGAAACGACAGCAGTGACGCGACGTTGACGAGCTTGAGCCGGGCAGTTTCCGGGGCCGCCGCGCGACCGGTTTCAATCCACCATTTGCCGACGGCTTGCATCAGGAAAAACGGCGAGTTCAGGTTCGTCGCGATCACGGCGTTCCAGTCCGCCTCGGAAAAATCTTTCGCCGGCGCGCGGCGGATGATGCCGGCGTTGTTCACGAGCACGTCAATTTTTCCGGCCTTGGCCAGAATCCCGGCGATGACCCCGGCAGCTTCCTTTTGCGTGCCGGTGCCGAGGTCGGCGTTGAACGGGATGAACCGGCCGCCGGCCGAAGCCACGGCCGCGCCGGTTTCCGCCAGATCGCCGCGGGCCACGCCCACGACGGTGGCGCCGGTCTGGGCGAAGGCCACGCCGATGGCCCGACCGATGCCGCGGCTGGCCCCGGTGACCACCACCACTTTGTCTTTGAATTTCATAAAAAAAAGTTCGGCCGCCGCGCCGCCCCGGGCTATCCCGGGTTCGGCGGCTATTTCAAATCCGCTGGCTTCACGGGGTCCATGTCGTCGAAGACCTGGTTTTCGCCGGCCATGCCCCAGATGAACTTGTAGTTCCCGGTGCCGACGCCAAAATGCATGGACCAGTTCGGCGAGAGCGCCACCTCGTCGTTGTGCAGAAACAGATGCCGCGTCTCCGCCGGCTCACCGAAAAAGTGCGCCAGCACCTTGTCGCCGAGGTCGAAGTAAAAATAAATTTCCGTGCGCCGCCAGTGTGTATGCGGCGGGAAAGAGTTCCACACGTTGCCCGGCTCCAGGGCGGTCAGGCCCATCACGAGCTGGCAGCTTTGGATGCCGCCCTGATGGATGAATTTGTAGATCGTCCGCTGGTTGGAACTGTCCTGCGCGCCGAGTTTCACCGGCGCGGCCTCGGCGGATTTCATCAGGCGCGCCGGGTGGGCGGCGTGCGCGGGACAGCTCAGCAGATAAAACTTCGCCGGATTTTTCGCGTCGGCGCTACTGAACGTCACCGACCGCGTGCCCATCGGCAGATAGACGCAGTCCAGCTTTTCGAGGGGAAAATTTTTACCATCGGCGACCACTTCGCCCGGACCGCCGACGTTGATGGCGCCCAGTTCGCGGCGTTCGAGGAAAAACGCGCGGCCGGTTTCCTTGTGGTTCGGCAACGCCAACGGCTTGTCTGCCGGCATCACGCCGCCGACCATGAGCCGGTCGAGGTCGGTGAAATGACCGGTGAACTCGCCGGGCACAAAGAGGTTCGTGATGTGAAAGGTATCGCGCAGTTCCTGGGTGGACAAACCGGGCAGATCCTGCGGACGAGGGGTGCGGCGGATGGCATGCTCAAGCATGGCCAAAGCTTGGCAAAAGCCGAACCCGCCGACAAGCCGGTTCACCGCTTGACTTGCCCCGCCGGCTTGCCGGAAAATATCCGCTCTTATGCCTGACACCCTTACCGAATGGAAATCTGACCCGGAACTCTTTCGCCTGATGCTGGAGATTCTTTACACGCCGGTCGTCGGCGACATTCTCGACGGCCTGGGCTGCTGCCACCAGTTCCTGCCGCAGCCGGTTCAGCCCGCGCTCAACACGATGAAAGTCGCCGGGCGCGCCATGCCCGTAGTGATGATTGATGTACACGGCCCCCAGAAAAAACCGTTCGGCCTGCTCACCGAGGCGCTGGACCAGTTGCAGCCCGGCGAAATCTATGTGGCCTCCGGCGGCGACATGCGTTGCGCGTATTGGGGCGAGATTCTCACCGCCACCGCCCGAACCCGCGGCGCGGCCGGCGCGGTTATCAACGGCTTCCACCGCGACACGCCGCAGATGTTATCGCAGAACTGGCCGGTGTTCAGCCGCGGCCGTTACGCGCAGGATTCCAGCGTGCGGACGAAGGTGGTGGATTTCCGCTGCGCCCTCGAAGTTGGCGGCGTGTGGATCGAGCCGGGCGATCTGGTTTTTGGCGATCTCGACGGCGTGGTCATCGTGCCGCGCAAACATGAAAAGGAAGTCATCGCCAAGGCGCTCGAAAAAGCGCGCGGTGAAAAACTCGTGCGCAAGGAAATCGAGGCCGGCATGTCCAGCACCGCCGCGTTCAAGAAATACGGCATTTTATAATTTCACACCATGAGCTCCATCCCGTCTGATTTTTCCAAAATCTTTTCTCTCGCCGGCGAACACGCCTTGATCACCGGCGGCGGCACCGGCCTTGGCCTGGCGATGGCCCAATGTTTCATCGCCGCCGGCGCCCGCGTCACGATCGTCGGCCGCCGGCCCGAACCGCTGCAGGCCGCTTGCCAGCAACTCGGCGCGAACGCCGCCTGGCTCGCGGCGGACATCACCGACCCGGCGCGCGTCGCCACTTTGATTTCCGAGGCGGAAGCCAAATACGGTCCGCTGACCATCTTGGTCAACAACGCCGGCGTGCATTTGAAAAAGCCGGCGGTGGTGACCTCCGACGCGGAATTTCAGGCCGTGATTCAAACACACTTGTTCGCGGCGTTCACGCTAAGTCGCGAGGCGTCCAAAGGCATGTTGGCGCGCGGCCGCGGGAGCATTCTGTTCACCGCTTCTATGACGTCGTTCATCGGCATGACGCAGGTCGTGGCGTATTCCGCCGCGAAGTCTGCCTACCTCGGCGTCGTTCGCGCGCTGGCCGCCGAATGGTCCAGCCAGGGCGTCCGCGTGAACGCCATCGCGCCGGGCTGGATTCAATCCGCGATGCTCGAAAAGGCGCTCGCCGGCGATACCGCGCGCCGCGCGAAAATCATCGGCCGCACGCCGATGGGCCGCATGGGCGAGCCGCCGGACATCGGCTGGGCGGCGGTCTATCTCTGCTCGCCGGCGGCGAAATTTGTGACCGGCGTGGTGCTACCGATTGACGGCGGCGCGAGCATCGGCTTCTGAAATTATTTTTGCGTGAAAACTTTTTTGATTAATAAACCGGAGACCTTCAGCTTCGGCGAAGCGAAAATCCCCGTAGCCAATGCCGGCGAGGTGCTCCTCAAAATTGAACGCATTGGCTTGTGCGGCTCGGACCTGACGACCTTCCGCGGCTTGAATCCGCTGGTGACCTATCCGCGTATCCCCGGCCACGAGATCGCCGCGACCATCGCCGAAGCCGGCCCGGGCGTGCCGGCTCATTTGAAGCCGGGATTGCTCGTGACCGTCGTGCCTTACACGACGTGCGGCCACTGTTCGTCGTGCCGTGCGCACCGGCCGAACGCCTGCCGGCACAACCAGACGCTCGGCGTCCAGCGCGACGGCGCGCTCACGGAGTTTGTGACCGTGCCGTGGCAAAAAATCCTGCATTCCCCGAAACTCACGGCGGCGGACTACGCGCTGGTGGAACCGCTGTCGGTCGGCTTTCACGCGGTCGAACGCGGTCGCGTGACGGCGGCGGACACGGTGGCCGTGTTCGGCGCGGGCATGATCGGCCTCGGCGCGATCGCCGGCGCGGCATTGCGGAAACAGGCACACGTCATCGCCATTGACCTCGACGACCAGAAGCTGGCGCTGGCAAAAAAAGCCGGCGCGTCAGAAGTCATCAATTCCCAGACCGAAAATCTCCACGAACGGCTGCAGCAATTGACCGGCGGCCACGGGCCGGACGTGGTCATCGAGGCCGTGGGCGCGGCGGCGACGTTTGTGGCGGCGGTGGACGAGGTGAGTTTCGCGGGCCGCGTGGTCTATATCGGCTATGCCAAGCAGCCGGTCGCGTACGAGACGAAATTTTTCGTGATGAAGGAGTTGGATATCCTCGGCTCGCGCAACGCGCTGCCGGAGGATTTTGAAAATGTCATCCGCGTGCTGGAGTCGGGGCGTTATCCGGTGGCGGAGACGATCACGCGCGTGGTGCCGTTCGCCGAGGCCGGGAACGCGCTGCAAGGCTGGTCAGCCCAGCCCGCGACCACGACGAAAATTCACGTCCGCCTCTAAGCCGCCGGCGGAGGTTTGCGTCGCGGTGCGCGGGCGGGCCGCTCACTGCACCTGGAGGTAGCCTAGCTGGCGGATGTCCTGGCTGGATGCGCCGATTTCGACGAGAACACGGCCGGGTTCGACGACCCAGCCGTTGTCTTTCCAGAACTTGAGCTGTTCGCGGCCGAGCGTGAAGGTCACGGTTTTCGATTCGGCCGGCTGGAGGCTGATGCGCTGGAAGCCTTTTAACTCCTTGATCGGCCGCTTGAGCGAGGTGTAATCCTGCCGGGTGTAAAGCTGCACTACCTCATCGCCGGCGCGCTGGCCGCTATTCTGTACAGTGACGGAAACGGTGGCGGTCTGGTCGGGCGTGATGGTCGCTGGCCCCACCTGCACATTAGAATAATCAAAGTGGGTGTAGCTCAGGCCGAAGCCGAAGGCATAGAGCGGGAGGTTGGCGGATTGGTAGTAGCCAATCGGCCCGGTGAAGAGCGGGTGGTTGTAGTAGCACGGGATCTGGCCGAGGTTGCGCGGAAAGGAGACGGGGAGTTTCCCGCCGGGATTCACTTTGCCGAAGAGCACCTCGGCGACGGCCGTGCCGGCGGACTGGCCGGCATACCAGCTCTCGACAATGGCCGGGACGTGGTCGTTGATCCAGTTGATGGTCAGCGGCGCGCCGTTCTCCAGCACTACGATCACGGGCTTGCCGGTGGCCTGCATGGCTTGGACGAGTTTCTCCTGGCCGCCCACGAGGTCGAGATTGTCGCGGTCCAGGTTTTCGCCGGCCTGGTCGCGGGTCTGGCCGACGACGGCGACGATGACATCGGAGTTGGCGGCGGCGGCGACGGCGGCGGCCAGATCGGCCGACGAGCCGTTCTCCAGATTGCAGCCCTGGGCGTAATTAACTTGGGTGTTCGGGCCGACCATTGATTTCAGGCCGTCCACGATGTTAACGTAAAATTTCGGGTGGCCGGTCGAATAGCCGCCGAGGTTCTGGCGGATGGCCAGCGGGCCGACGACGAGGAGGTTTTTGACCTGGGCCGGATCGAGCGGCAGGAGGTTGTTCTGGTTTTTCAGAAGGACGATGGCTTGCTCGGCGGCGCGCAGGGCGAGGGCGTCATGCGCCGGGTCGTTCAGGACGGATTCATAATCGGCGCGGCGGGCGCTGGCCGGCGTGGTGAATTTGCCCTCGGCAATGAGCTGGGCAAACATGTCTTCCCGTCCCGTGTGGTTCAGGATGGCCTGCTTGGTTGGGTCCAGGGGCGCCGTGTTTTCCGATGTGCTGACCAGGCCGAGCAGCCGGAGTTTGGCCGTGAGCACGCGGCCCGCGGAGCGGTCAATCTCGGCCATTGTCACTTGGCCGGTTTTGACGGAGTTGATGAATCCCTTGTAGAGGTTGCCGACCAGTTCCATGTCCACGCCCGCCTTGAAGGCGCGCTCCGCGGCGTCCTCGGGGCTGGTGGCATAGCGGTGGGCCCAGTCGCCGCCCAAACTGTAAAGCTTGGTGATGTCGGACATGTCCGAGATGAGGAAGCCGTCAAAGCCCCATTCCTTGCGCAGCACCGTGTCGAGCAGCCAGGTGTTGGCGTGGCAGGGCACGCCGTTGATGGCGTGATGGGCGGGCATGATACAGCCGACGTGCGCTTCCTTGACGGCCGCCTCGAACGGGGCCAGGTAAATTTCGCGGAGCACGCGGTCGGAGGTTTCGAAGTCCTCGCCGTTCTGGCCAGCGAACGGTTCGCCATCGGCCACGAAATGCTTGGCGGTGGCGATGATGTGGTCCGGGCCGAAGCGGTTGGTGCCTTCGCCTTGCATGCCGTTGATATAGGCCACGCCGTCGCGGCTGACCAGGTACGGATCTTCGCCGTACGATTCCTCGACGCGGCCCCAGCGCGGATCGCGGGCTAGGCCGAGCATCGGGGTGAAAGCCTGGCCGATGCCGAGCGCCCGCGCCTCGCGTGCGCCGGCTGCGCCGATCTGCTCCATCAGATCCGGATTCCACATCGCGCCCATGGCGATGGCCTGTGGAAAGCAGGTGGCACCATCGCTGAGCACGCCGTGCAGCAGCTCGCATGTCTCCAAGTCAGGGATGCCGAGGCGCGGCACGCCGTTGGGCTGGTAGGCAAGGAGTTGCAGGATTTTTTCCTCAAGGGTCATCTGCGAGAGCAGCCGGTCCACCTGCGCCGCGATTTGCTGGGGCGGCACCTGGTTCGGCGGCACCGGCGCGGCCGTTTGCGCCCGGCCGCCGGCGCCCGCCAGTTGAAGCACTAGCAGGACGGCGGCGGTATGGACGGGCACGGATATCAGGTCGCTGAATCGAGGCAGGTTTTTCATAAGACGGTATGCGTTAAAGAAAATGGTTCACGGGTGACGTTTCGGGACAAAATGCCGGAGCCGGCTGGCATTGGCAATTTTAATTGTCCCCGTTGCCGGTGGAACCATGAGCCGGCCGCCGCCACGCCGCTAGGTGAATTCGCAAACCCCCGGTGCCAGCTTCCGCCTATGGATAAACCAGCCGGTAAAACTCGTCGAGGTAGCCTGGGAGGATGGACAGGTTGGTCGTTGTCACCACCGTCGAGCCGGTCACCGCGCCCCAGTCATTGAGGTTGGGGCTCACGCCGAGGTTCAGGTTATTCGTCTGGAGCAGCAGTCGGAAACCCAGATGGTCCGCTGGCCAGCTCAAGGTCAGCGTCCCGTTGCTCAAGCTATTCGTCAGTCTGGGCGTGGTCAGGTTCGGCAATTCCATCACGTTCACTGTGTAGGTCTGCTTCGTCACGCCGTCCTGGGCCGTCACCTGCACCTGCACCACGTTCGTCACCCCCAGCGGCAACGGGGTCAGCGGCGTACTCGCCACCCCGGAGGTCAGCCGGTTGGTCGTGCTGTTGAAGATCAACTGGTTGGTCGCCGTCAGATCGGCGTTCGTCACCGTCAACGTCGGTGAATTGATATAGGCGTTGGTCGCTCCATAGCTGAACGTGCCGGAAGCAAAGGCCGAGGTCAGCCCCGCCTGCCCCGGCGGATTCAACGCCAGCGTAGTAAGATAAGCGTTGGTGTGGCTGGCCGGCGGCGCAAAATAAGCGGCCGCCCAGCGCTGGCCGATGGTCACGGTCTGGTCGGCCGTGTAGTGGACGGCATTGTCAGCGAATCCGTTCGTGATGTCGTGAGTGGTGACATACTTCACATTTGGATCCGAATTGACGAGGGCGAGCATGCCGCCGTTGACCTGCGCCACGCCCGTTTGCTGGGCGGCAAAGTTCGGCATGTTGGAATTGATTTCCGTCAGGACAAACTCTAGGTTCGTCACTTGCAGGTCATTGCGCAGGTCGCTCACAAACTGCGCGATGTCATTGGTGTACGTGGTGGGGTTGGCGCCAGCATCCGTTTCGCCCTGCAGCCAGAAGAAACCTTTCAAGATGGGCGTATAACCCTCGGCGGTCAACTGCTGGAGGCTGTTGGTGATCTTGGCGATCAGCAGTGGATAGAGGTAATTGGCGGCCTTCCGGAACTGGGTATCCAGGTTCGCACCGCCCGAGGCGAACTTGATGACCGCCAGCGGCCGTCCAAATCGCGCCGCCAGATCGCTGCCGGCGGACAGCTCCGGCCCGAAGCCGGTGAAGTTGCTGACATGGCCGGCCCCCTCTGGCGCAAGCTGGCCCATACTGCCGGTGCTGTAACTCGCCGCCCCCACCAGCGCGCACTGGTAAGCGTCTAAGGCCCGCGCATCCGGCGCGTTGGCGTAGTGTTGGTTGCCTAGGCTCAAGGCGGCGACATTGGCATACCAGCCATGGCAGTTTGACTGGCCGGAGCAGACATAGACATCCATTGGCGCGCCTTGGGCGCGTGGTGCAACGGGCGTGGCCACCATGGAGACGCTGTCAAAATCACTATAAGAACCGGCGGCCGGCACCGCCTGCTCCAGCACAATCACCAGCGGCTGGCCGAGCCCCGGCGGATTGGGCCCGGTGGTATAACTTTTGGCGGTCGTGGCGAAGGTGCCGGGGGCGGCCACGCTGGTGTACACGCCCACCCAGTCGCCCACCACCGTGCCGTTGGTGGTTTCCAGCAGGATGTGATAGCCGCCCCAGACGCCATTGGTGCGGTTGCCCGTCTGCACTGACACCGTATAAGTCGTATTGGAGTTAAGCGTGGTCGTCAGGGTCTGGCTGATGCCGGGATTGGAACTGCCATCGGTGGTAAAACTGAAAAAGGCGTTTGGCGACGAGTATCCGGCGGCGGCGGCGGGATAAGCCGAGGAATTGGGCGGGTTGATTAAGCCCACGAGGCCGGTGCCACTCGTGCCGAATGCCGTCCAGCCCGTCGGCGTGACGATTTGATAGGCGGGCGCATTGCCGCCGGTGATGGTGTCCACATCGAAATTAGGATTCACAATGGGAATGAGGGTGCCCGGCAAAACCGTCAATGTTGCCGACGGGTTACTGGTGACGGAGCCGTAGCTATCAGTCACAACCACCTGATACGCCAGCGCCCAATTGCTGCTCGCATTGGTGATGGTCAGCACGTTGGTGGTGGCTCCTGAGACCTGGCCGCCATTGACCAGATTGGTGAAGCCGCCGGCAGCGTTGTTCGTCGCCTGCCATTGATAAATCAACGGCCCCGGCCCCGCAGACCCGACACTGAATGAAACGGTTTGGCCGGAATAAGTCGTTTGTGAACCGGGTTCGTTGGTAATGACCGGTCCCGGCGGATAGACCCCCACCAAACCCACGTTGTCAAAATCAAAAGCGGTGCCGGAGGCCGCACCCACAGTGTTGAAGCCGACCACAATGTCGCCGTTTCCGCCCTCATTGCCCGTTGCGGTGTAAGCCACGCTTTCGCTGGAGAAGGCGTTTTGCGCAAGCGCCGACCCCGTGACCGAATTCGAGGCGATGGCCGTCAATGATGAGTTATACAAAACCAGCTGGCTGCTGGGGGCGGCGCTGGCTTCCCAGCCAAAATAGGCGGTCAACGTATAAGTCGCGCCGGCCTGATACTTGACGCCCGTGTCCTGGTAAACGGTGGCGTTGTTGCCGGCGCCGGTGCTGTAAACCTGACAATAATTGACGCCATCCAAGCCGGGCGGTGGATAGGCGGTGAACCGGTTGTCACCGGCAGCGGGATTGACCATGGCGACCACCCCGGCCGACGGTCCGACTACGCTCCAACTGGTTGGATTCTCAACCACATAGCTGGCCGCCGTCACGGGCTGGGCTTCGAAGGACCAGTTGGCAATCGGGATTGAAATGGTGGTGGACAATGTAACCGACAGGGCGGCCGGTGAACTGGTGACCGAACCGAAGCTGTTGCTCACAATCGCCCGATAGGCCAGCGCCCAGTTGGTCGTCAGGCCGGTGAGAACCAAGGTGTTGTTGGTGGCGCCCGAAACAATGCCGCCATTGGTCATGTTGGTAAACCCGGAACCATTATTAGCCTGCCATTGATAGCTCAATGGCCCCTGTCCCGCGGCCACCACCTTGAAAGCGGCCGTGCCCCCCAGACCATTCGTTTGCGAAACCGGTTGGGTTGTGATGGCCGGCGCCACTCCCGGGTAAACCACGGTGAGACGTACATTATCAATATCAAAGAACGCATTGCCGGCAATGGCGGTGGGAATGGCGAAGTCGATAACAATGTTGCCTTCCGTACCGTTCGCGGTGTAGGTGGTGCTGACATCGGTGAACTGGTTCGCCGCGGTGTTGGCCGTAGTGATGTTCGTTGCGGCAAAGGTCGTGAAGCCGGGGTTTTGAAGCATCATTTTCGCGCCGGCAGCCAGCGTTCCCGCCTCCCGACCAAAACCGGCCGTCAACTTGTAGGTCGCCCCCGCCGCGTAATTATAGCCGGTGTTGAGATACAGCGAGCCATAGCCGGCGGTGCCATTCACAAAAATCTGCGCATACATCAGCCCGTCCAAGCCGGTCACCGGATAGGTGGTGAACCGGGTGTCGTTAGCAGCCGGAAATACCACGGCGGCAGTCTGCCCGTTACCGGGGCCGTTAAAAGTCCAGCCCGCCGGAGCCGAACCGAGATAACTGGAATAAGGCACATAGTTGTTGTCGAAGGAATGATTGACGATGGGGATGGTGCCCGGTGTGGCGCTGACCTGATAGGAATTCTGGCCTTCGCCGCCGCTGTACACGGCCGAAACGACGTAATAATAGGTTGTGCCGTTGGCCAAGCCGTTGTTGGTGAAGCTGGTGAGGGAAATGTTTGAGGCGATGAGTGAGTAAGGTCCCCCGCCGGTCGTGGACATCTTGACATTGTAGCCTAGGGCTCCCGGCGCATTCGTCCAGCTCAAGGTAACCTGTGAATTGATGCCGCCCGTCGCCGACAGGAAGTTGGGCGCGGTAGAATTCACCACCGCTTGGATGGCGTTAAACCAAACCTGGCCCATTGCCAGATAGCCGTTGTGCGACGGATGAACCCCGTCCTGCAGGCAGATGCCGTCAGGCGTACTTTGGGCCTTGATCGCCCCGGTGCCATCGATGAACAGGTGATACAAGTCGGTCGTGGAGAAGTTGGTGCTGAGGGTTGGAACGGTGTTCGTGATCCACTGGTTGATCGCCAGCGCCGCATTGTTGTTGGCGGTAGAGTCGGTGCGCGGCAGGTCTGTGGCCACAATGATCTTGGTGGTTGGCCGGTTGATTTTAAACCACGTCAGCAGGTTAATCTCATTGTTGGTAAAAAATGAAAAATAAGCGGCGCCGCCATAGCCGATGTCGTTCGCCCCGCTCAACAAAGTAACCACATCTACCGCCACGGGTGCACCGCCGGGGGTGCCACTGGTCATCCAGTAGCCGCCCACGTTGGGGTCGCCGGGGGAAGGTTGCTCACTGGCGGTCAGGTTGGTGAAGAGGTCGCCGGTGGTATAGCTGCCGTAACCATTGTGATGCTGCTGCCCGGCCGCGGTCAATTGCGGGGATGCCTGTTTCGTGGCGGCCCCCACAAACAGGAAATTCACATTGCCATTAGTGCTCAAAGTGTAAATCTCATCCCGATAGCCGGCGCTGGTCGTGAAGTCGTATTCGTAGTTGGGGTCGGTTGAGCCGCGCGTGATGGAATCGCCGAGAGGCATGAGGCGAAAGGGTGGCGAGCCGGGCAAAAAGGTCAGGACGGCCGGCGGGGTGCTGGTGACGGAGCCGTTGCCGTTGGTCACGATCACTTGGTACGACAGCGCCCAGTTGGTGGTCACGCCGGCGAGCGTCAGGGTGTTGCTGTTGGCCCCGGAAATAATCGCTCCATTGATCAGATTGGTGAAGGGTCCGTTCCCGGGCCCGGCCTGCCATTGGTAGCTCAATGGACTCTGCCCGGCCGCCACCACGTTGAATGAGACCGTGCCGCCCCCGAAATTCGTTTGCGAAGCGGGCTGGGTGGTGATGGTCGGCGCCACCGGATAAACTGCACCCAGACGCACATTGTCGAAGTCAAAGGCGGTGGCATTGGTGGCACCCGTAATGTTAAAGCCGACGACAATGTCACCCTCGGTGCCGTTGGCGGTGTAGGTCACACTAAAGTCCTTGAACGTGCCCAAGCCGAGACTTGCAGCCGTGATGTTCTTGGCGGCCAAGACCCCGAGGCTGGCATTGTATAAAACCAGTGTGCCGGCGGGAAAGGCGCTGTTCTCCTCGCCGAAGGCCGCCGTCAACGTATAGGTCGCCCCGGCCTGATATTGATATCCGGTGTCCTGATAGACGGTCGCGGTGTCGGTGCCGGTGCTGTAAATCTGGCAATAATTGCTGCCATCGAGACCGGACGGACTGCCACCAAAACCCCGCCCGTCGGATGCGCCAGGATTCACGACGGCAACCACCCCGCCCGACGGTCCGGACGCGGTCCAACCGGCCGGGGTTAGGCTGGCATAAGAGCCATCCACCACCGGATCGCTTTCAAACGACCCATTGGCAATCGTGATGATGGCCGGCATAGCGGATTTGGGCGTGGCGTTGACCTGATAGGAATTCGGACTTTCGCCACTGGCAAGCACCGTTGAAACCACATAGTTATAGTTCGAGCCGTTGAGCAAGCCGGTATTAGTGAAGCGGTTGGCGAGTATGTTCGCGGCGACGACTGAATAAGGTCCGCCGTTGGTCAGGGACATTTTGACGTTATAACCCAAGGCTCCGGGGACGTTCGACCATGTCAGGCTGATCTTCGAATCAGCGGGAGTAGCGGTGATGAAGTTGGGTGCCTTTGGGTTTACCACTCCCTGGATGGCGTTAAACCAGACCTTGCCCATCGCCACATAGCCGTTATGCGAGGGATGATAGGCATCATAAAGATAGATGCCGTCGGGCGAACCGGCCGTCTTCCACGCCCCGCTCGCGTCAATGAACAGGTGATACATGTCAATGGTGGAGAAGTTGGTGCTAAGGGTCGGAACGGCATTCGTAATCCACTGGTTGACCAATAGCACCTGATTGCTGTAGCTGTCATTGCGTGGGATGTCCGTCGCCACAATCACCTTGGTGCCCGGCTGGTTGGTCTTGAACCAGCCCAGCAAATTGTTTTCGTTGTTGGTGAAGGCTTGCAGGCCGTTATTGCCGTTCCAATAGATGTCGTTCGCCCCGGAAAGCAGGATGACCACATCCGCCTGCACCGGCGTGCCGCCGGGCGAACCGCTGGTCATCCAGTAACCGCCAACATTGGGGTCGCCGTAAGGTGGTTGCACACTGGCGGTCAGGTTGCTGTACAGGTCGCCGGTGGTGTAGCTGCCGAAGCCATTGTGATATTGCTGGCCGGCCGCAATCAATTGCGGTGAAGATTGCAGGGTGGTGGCACCCACAAACCGGAAGTTTACATTGGCATTGGTGTTCAGCACATAGATTTCGTCGCGAAAGCCGCTCAAGGTGTTCGCCCCGTTCGGATCCGTCGCGCCACGCGTGATGGAATCCCCCAGCGGCATGAGACGCAATGGCGGTGTTCCCGGCAAAATCATCAGGACCGCCGGCGGCGTGCTGGTGACGGAGCCGTTGGCATCGGTCACCACCACCTGATACGCCAACGCCCAGTTGGTGGTCACACCGGCGATGGTCAACACATTGCTGGTCACGCCGGAGATCGGACCACTGTTGACCAGATTGGTGAAGCCCCCGCCCGCGCTGTTCGTCGCCTGCCATTGATAGCTCAACGCGCTCGACCCCACCGCCGTCACGCTGAAATAATTCGTCTGGCCCAAATAGGTTGTTTGCGAGACCGGCTGGGTCGCAATGCCGGGGTCCGACGGCGCAGCCAGTTGCAATTGAAAGCCATTCACGATGGCAAACGTGGTCAACCCCGTGGCGGTAAAGGTCAGCGTGCCGGCATTAATCATACCCGTGTAGATCTGGTAGGCCACCCCAGTACCGGCCGAAATCTGGCGCGAGGTGGCGCTGGTGATCAAGGTGCTGCCCGAATTACCGGCCGTTGCCCCGGCCGTTAGATGAAGGGTATCACCCTGGCCGACGGTGTCTCCCGCACCATAAACCACCAAGGTAAAACCGTAGCCGTTGTAGGCGGCCAGCCCCGTGAGGCTCACCGTGACCGTCGAACCATTCCCATAAGCATAATCTTCCATCAGCGCGGTGGTATTGGTATCCATGGTCGTACCGCTGGGGTCGGGATAAACTCCCGAGCTGGTCAGGGTGAGCCCAACCCCGCTCAAGGTGACGTTGGCTGTATTCTTGATAGTGCTGGTCGTGCCGGTGAGCGCATTCCAAGTATCCCCCGCCGCGCCCAGCACCGCCGCCCCGGTTTGCGTGGAGGCTGAACCGAAATCGACATCCACCAGGGTCGTCTGGCTGATGGCCGTGCCCGTGCCCGCCAACAGCACCATGGCCAGCCCGGTCAGAATTTGCCAGCTTCGCCGAGTCGCTTTGCGGGAATTTTGTGGCGCAGAAAACATCGGTGCAGTCGGGCAGGCTCGGAATGGAAACATTTGTGGAATATAGGTGGCTTCACGTATCAGGTCAAAAAGATATCCCCACCTCCGCCGGAAACCTCGCCTATCGAAGTTGGCTTTGGCCACTGTGTCCGGTGGTCGCACATGATAATTGTCTGAAGAAAATGGAACTGGAGCAAGCGGTTTTTCCTTCATTTTGCCCGGAAAACTTTTAATCCTTGGGTCGGGTGCCGTCCGGCTCCGCGAGGGACGAACCACCTCAATTGCCGGACGGCCAATCAATATAAAATAAAGCCATGATTCATCCCAAATCACTGTTACACCTCGAAGGCGCGGCGGTTTTGGTCGCCACGTGCATTTTCTATCAGCAGGCCCATGACCGTTGGCTGTGGTTCGGCCTGCTTTTTCTGGCGCCTGACATCACAATGCTGGGTTATCTCGCCGGCAAAAAGGCGGGCGCGGCATTTTACAATCTCGGCCATACTTATACGGCTCCGTTATTCTTGTTGCTGGTGCTCTGGCTTTCCGCGCAGACCGCCTATCTCTGGCTGCCGTTGATCTGGCTGGCGCACATTGGTTTTGACCGGATGCTGGGTTACGGTTTGAAATATGAGACGGCTTTCAAAGCTACGCACTTGCAACGGGTGTGAGGTTGGTCATTTCGCTGCGGAATACTTTTGATACTTGGGCATCGATGCCGGTTCTCGTACCGGCGCGTGTTTGACCATTCTTTCTTCCCTCTGCATAAATCGCCAGAAAACATTTCCCATTGCTTGACATAATGTATCTGATATTGTAAATACATCTTATGGATGTTGCTGGATCCGCGGCGTGAGTTTTTTCTGCCGCCATTGTTCTTTGGCATGTCTGATTTCATGGCGGATCAAATTTGACCTTGGCACCCGCCGGCTCATGGGAGCAAAGCGCTGGCGCAAACTGGAGCTTCTCCAAGCAGCTTCGCGTTTGCGCCGTCACCCAATCGCGCGCCAGCGTTTGGGTGCGGCGTGCCGCCGCCGCTTTGGCCACTTGCTGGGTAAGGGTAAAATAATGATCCAACTCGGCGGTTAGCAAATGGATTAGCCGCGGGCGTCAGTCCACTCCAACTTGAAAAATCAATCATCCACTCCTTGGCGCCCTCTCCGGCCCGCGCTAGCGGACGGGAGGGTGGCAATAGGCCGGGTGAGTTAGGGCCGACACCTGTTGCTTGGCCCCCATTCACTTGGGGGAATTCGATCGCGCACCGCCGGTTGGATTGGCTGAGGCCGAATCCCTTGAAACTTTACCACCCGAAAAAAACGAAAGTGGTAAAGAAACGGTAAAGTTCCGGATGCTCTATCAAGCACTTACAAAAGTTAGGCCCCGGGGTGGTAAAGAAAATGGGCTTGGCTGGTAAAGTTCGCGTGGCCGTGAAAAGTTTTATGTCCGTTCAACTTTTGGCACCTTTCGTCCATTTTCGGCATTTTTAAAACCGGGTGACAAAAAGGTGCCAAAAAGTGCCAAAAATGGACATCGCCGTTCAATTTATCCAGGGTGCCCGTCCGGAAGGGTTGGTAAAGAAACTGGTACCGTCAGTTCCATTATTCGCCAGCGTCAGGAGCCTCTGACGGTTTCCCAATCCGATTTATAACTCCTTGTCTCTGAGGTAAATACTTGGCCCAATGTTACCTTTTGTCAAATTTTGGCATTTTTAAAACAGGGTATCAAAACGGCACAAAAAGTATCAAATGGTATCAAAAAGTAATCTCACCGTTCAATTAATCCATGGTACCCTGGGAAAGGTTGGTAAAGTCCGTTGCCGCATCGAGTCTGGGCCTCAATCGCCAGTTTATTCCCTGACCGTTTGCACGGGTACTACGGGGAGCGGCGTGTTTTGTTCGTCTCGCCCAAGAAACTAACGACGACCACTCGTTTTAAACAAGATCACGGGGTTTTTGCCGGGGTCGTATGCGAGGAGCAGGTTTGAAAAACCTGCCTCGTTTGGCGGGGAAAGGAAAGTCGAAGCTGCTCCCTTCGATAAACTTTGTCTACCGCATAAATCCCGTGGGGGCAGACCAGCTTGGAGTCGCGAACGGCGAAAAGCAGAAATCCGACGGCTGACCTACAACTGGGCCGAAACGGACAACCCTTCTGGCTCTTTAATTTGTCAAAAGCTCGGCAAACCGGCGTGCTGGTCTCCAACTGGCGCAAAATGTTCGAAAACGCGTGTCCAGATTTTTGCACCTGGGTGCCTAATTTTTTTATTGCAATTCCTGTAGTCTGGTCTATGATGACCACATAATAACCCAGTTCATCGTCTAGAAATTATGACAATCCGCCCGTGGCCATTGCAGAAAAACCGTCTAAACCAGGCGTCAATTAAGGGAAATATCCTCTGGCAGAGTGTTTATCGGCTTCCGAAGTTTAAGCATTAAAAAATTTCCAGTTAAAATAAACCTAACCAGAATTCTCGTCTAAACCCAATCTCTAAAATCCCAAACCAAATTATTTTCGCCATAAAAACTCAGTCTCCAACCCAAACCATAATCAGCCTTATGAAACAAAAACTATCAACCATTGCCTTCGTGGCGGCGTTGCTGCTGGCGGGAGTCGGCACCTCGTTCGGTCAGCTCTCCCTGAACATCACCAATAATTCTTTTGAAATTCCGGCGTCGGCTGCCCAGTTCATATATATTGGTGGCGGTACGGGCTCGTCAGGGTATATGACCGGTTGGACAACGGTTGCAACCGAGGGTGGCTATTGGAACACGCGGAATACCAATGGTAGTTTAAATGGTAGTTTTACAAGTATTGTTACCAATGTGGACGCCGCTCAAGTGCTTGAAGCGTATAATGTTGGAGGTGGGGAAGCTGGTTATATCTATCAGGAATTGCCCAATTTGTGGGTTCCTGGGGCCACCTACACCATGACCGCTCGCGCGGGGCAACCTCCCGGCGGTAATCCGCCGAATACAAATGACACTTTTTCAATTGACGCCAACAACGCCGGTACGCTCACCCAGTTGAGTTACACAAACATAGCGAACACAACTAATGGATTGTTAAATTACTCCGTGACCTACACGGCAACTGGTAGCGAGATTGGAGATGGACATATTGTGGTTGCCTTCCATGTGCCCCACCAGCCGAGCGCCGGTGGAATGTGGATTGATGATTTTGCCATCAGTCAGGATCCGGCCATCACGAACTCGCCCGTGTCTG
>Ga0302270_10000140_pt1 | contig 77077 bp, 52 predicted proteins | sample III_Bog_E2_3_FD_198773 | JGI IMG/M metagenome (GOLD analysis project Ga0302270, IMG submission 198773) | Peat permafrost microbial communities from Stordalen Mire near Abisko, Sweden - III_Bog_E2_3 | ecosystem: Environmental > Terrestrial > Soil > Wetlands > Peat | place: Sweden: Abisko... | reverse complement strand
GCCAGCGATTGACAGGCGCGTTGGTGGCGTCGCAGCGAACCGCTGGTCTTGGATTGCACGCTCCGTTCACGTTCGGCGGTGTGAAGTAAAGCAGCGGGTTGAGTGGCGGGCGGGATGTGCATGGTTATCTATTGAAATATCATTGTGTCTATTGACCAAAGACGTCAAGTGCTATAGTCTTGCAAAGAACGGGTTTTGTCAAGCGTGAACTCCCAGGGTCGTTATGAAAGAACAGCCTACCGTCCCAAGACGCGCCGGAGGCGCAGGGGCCGCACTCGCTCGCGGTCAAAGCTTTTAATCTCATATTGGTGTCAGGTCAAACCCGGATTAATTCGGTAACCAAGGCGTTCTCGTTCGGCGAGGCCTTTCGCATAGCGCGCCTTGTCCCGAAAAACGTGTATTGTGTCTTGAAGGGCTGCGCAGCATCGTTCCGCGATCTCGTGAAGTGCTCTATGCTCCTGGACGGCGCCCGGGAACCGGGCGCGATGAACCAGACTTACGGCGCAACGAAACCAACACGCACGACGGTGCAAGTTACTTTGGTCGAGTCGGGGATAAAAGAGGATCTCGACGGCGCGGTATACTTGCCGCGGGATCGCCGCCGAAGGCCACAACCCCGAAGAACGGAGATTCATTCATGGCGGCCATCAGACGAGTGCCTCGTCGAGTGCGAACTGCCGATATCCAGGCCGGTGTCGTGGGACTGGGGCTGATGGGCCACAGCATCATCGCCTGCCTGTTGTCGGCAGGGCACGAAGTGATTGCAATTACCCGAAACCTGACCAAGCACCGCGGCACACGCCGCCATGTGCTCGAACTCTTGCGTGAGATGAAGCGGGAAGGGTTTCTGAAAGCCGAGCCCAAAGCCCTCGTCGCGAACCTGAGCATATCGGAAGAGTACCGGGCTCTTGCTCAGTGCGGCATCGTGATCGAATCCATCATCGAAGATGTCGAGTCCAAGCAGGCCGCTTATCGAGCGATAGAACAGGCGGTGCCCGCGGGAACGATCATCGGCAGCAACACGTCCTCAATTCCAGTTACGCTGCTGCAGCAGGGCGCGCTTCACCCCGAGCGATTCGTGGGAATTCACTGGGACGAGCCGGCTCACGTAACGCGTTTCATGGAGATCATTGCTGGCGAGAAAACCGGGAAGCGGTTTGCGGAGAAGGTCGTGGCCCTGGCGTCTGCGTGGGGGAAGGAGCCCTCTCTCCTGCGACGCGACGTTCGCGGATTCATCACGAATAGGATCTCCTACGCCATGTTCCGCGAAGCCTGCCACTTGGTCGATTCCGGCATCGCAACCGTCGAAGACGTGGATCGCTCTCTACGCAACGACGTGGGGTGGTGGATGACGTTCGCCGGACCGTTCCGCTATATGGACCTGATGGGTGTAGAGGGTTACTACCGCGTCATGAAGGAACTCTTACCGGAATTGTCGGTAGACCCTGGAGTACCCGCCTCGATGGGCAATCTAGTGGAATCGGGAGGGCGAGGAATCTCGAACGGAGTCGGCTTCTACAAGTACACAGCGGCTCAAGCGAAACGCTGGGAGAAAATGTTCGTGAAGTTCAACTACGAAATCCGCAGTCTGGCAGCCAAATACCCCGCCGATGTGGGCGATCGCTCCATTTCGCGTAAGAAGCAGGACGCGAGTACGGCGACTCGGCGGAGAACCCGGTAGCCGCCGCGGGGGCATATAAATGGCGGAGCGATAATGGGTGTTTCTGGATTGAACTGCGAAGAGACAGCTTCCTGGAAAGCACGAATCACCCAGTGCGGAAGGGCTTTCAATCCGAGAACTGACTCCGCGCGGGTTTAGTCAAAACACTCGTCCCCGAGAGTCGCGAATCAATGCCGAGTCAGCGCAGCGCCGAGAGCAGCCTGCGCAGCGTTTTCAGATGGCGATATGCACATGTGCCTATTGAACTATGAGATACTGTCTATGTGCAGGAGATGCGCTAGTGAAGAAGACGTCGTCGCCGAGTGGTAGCGGATCCGCAGAAAGGTACATGATCCCAGTTGTCACAAGTACCTTTCGAGTTCTCGAGGAGCTCTCGAAGTCCGGCGCACTCGGACTGAATGATGTGACGATCCGGACGGGTGTTTCGAAGTCCACGGTCTTTCGCATTCTGACTACGCTGACTCTTCTCGGCTACGTAGTCCGCGATACGGATCGCAGTTATTACATCAGTCACACGCTGTCCGGCCTGATGAGCGAGCTGGCGACCGTAGAGGCGCTCCGGCGTGCCGCGCTGCCTCACATGCTCAAGCTCCGCGACGAGTACGGTGAAACCGTGAACCTCGGTCAGTTGCAGTTCGACAAGGTAGTCTACGTCGAGGTAGTGCCGAGCGAGTTTGCGCTCCGCCTGCATGAGCGGGCGGGAGCAACGGTCTGCGCGCATGCCAGCGCCCTGGGCAAAGCAATTCTCGCCTTTTCACCGGCGGAGATGGTGGAGGGCCTGCTCCAGGGGCGCGAGCTTCAGATGTTCACGCACAACACGATCACAGACCCGGACAAGCTTATCGCCGATCTACGCCGCGTGCGCGAACACGGATATGCCCTGGACCGGGGCGAAATCTCGTTGCTCGCCAGCTGTGTCGCTGCGCCGATCCTGGATGGACACGGGATAGCTCTGGCGGCTATTAGTATTTCGGGGCCGAGCTCACGCTTCAGTCCACGCTCGAACTCGCCTGTAATAGAGAGCCTTCTGATCGGGGCGGCGGAGACGTCCAAGCACTTCCGCTCTCGTGCTCCGCAGCAGGCGGAAGCCGATGTCACGACTGAGCTGGTTGGTGCGGGCTCCACGAAGAGACGGAGATAAAGGCAAGCCCGACACGCTTCCAGAGACCGTGATCCGCGTGGCTTTCGGGTTCTGGTAACACGGTTGTCCGATGCGTTCGCAAGATACCTACGCCATTCATAGGATCCGGTCAGGCCGGCAGGCTGCCTTCGCACAGCGCGCCGTTGCGAAATACAAAGCGGATACCCGCAGGCGGCTGCTCCGGAGCCTCGTAGGTTGCCGGACTGCCAACCGTCGCGGCGTCGAAGACGGTGATATCTGCGATGTAGCCCGGAGCGAGACGGCCGCGGTCCGCGATGTTGAAGCGTTCTGCAGCCGCACCAGTGATCTTGTGGACTGCATTCTCCAGGCTGAGCCAGCCGCGATCCCGGCAGTAGGTCCCGAGCAGGCACGGAAAGGTCCCGTGCAGGCGCGGATGAGGGCGGCCGTTCACGTAGAAGCCATCGCTGATCACAATCGAGAGCGGGTGTGTGAGAGTTTTGCGCAGGTTCTCCTCCTTCTGATTGAAAGAGAGCATATTCACCGCGCCCTGCTCTTCGATCAGCAGATCAATCATCGCTTCAACAGGTTCGCATTCGCGCTGCGCTGCAAGTTCCACGAGGGTGTGTCCTACGGCGGCCTGGTTCTTGGTCGAGCCAATCGCTGAAATGAGGATGTCGCTCCAGCGCCACGCGATGGTCGCCTCGACCTCCGACGCGATGCTTCGACGCTCCGCTAAATCTCCGAGGCGTGTGAGCATTCCGGCTATTCCGCCCTCGAGGGCCCATTGCGGGAGTAGCTGAGTCAATACCGTACTGCCGGCGATGTATGGATAACAGTCGAAGGCGACGTCAATGCCTTCGTGGCGAGCCCTCTCAATGCGATCGAGAGCCGGTTCCTGTTGCGACCAGTTTGACGCGCCGACAGCCTGCAGGTGCGAGATCTGGAGCCTGCAGCCGGTGCGTCGCGCGAGATCGATCTGCTCGTCGATGGCCGGCACGAGATCCGCGAAGTAGCTGCGAATATGGCTGGTGTAAATCTTGCCATAGCGGGTGACCACCCTGCAGAGACGTTCGAGTTCCTCGAGTGGCGAACTGGAACCCGGAGCGTACATCAGGCCTGTCGAGAGCCCCGCTGCACCCGCCGATAGTGCTTCGCCGAGAAGGCCCTCCATGCGGTCGACCTCGCGAGCGGACAGAGCTCCGAGCTTATGACCCGCCACGGCGATCCGCAAACTCCCGTGACCCACGAGCGAAACGACGTGAGCCGTGGGGCTGCGTTTCACATCCTCCAGATAGGCTCCGGCGGAAGGCCACCCCCAATTCCCGTCGCCGCGGAGTATGCCGTTCGCAAACTCGCGCAGCAATGCCGGGTCTTCGGGCGCTGGATAGGTGGAGAAACCGCAATTACCCACTACTTCCGTGGTGACGCCTTGGAGAATCTTCTCCCTGCGCCCTTCGAGAACTTGAAGGTCGGAGTGGCTGTGCGCATCAATGAAACCGGGGGTGATCGTGAGGCCGGTACAATCGACGACACGCGCTCCATCGGGCGGCTCTACCCGTCCAACTTCGACGATGCGATCGCCACGCACCAACACCTCGCCAGACGAGGCTGGCGCGCCAGTTCCGTCTAGCAGGCTTCCGTTTCTGAGAAGAAGAAGATTCATGAGCAATTCCCGCCACTAGCCGCGGAACCAGTCCTAAAGGACGGCCGCCGCATCCATCATGTCCGCGGCTCCGAGCTGATCCTGGAACGCCAGTGTCCAACTCCCTGCCAAGAATGTTTCGGGCGTCTCCACGATCCGATTACGGTCCGAGCCGGCTCATACCTCGATGAAATCCACCTTTTGGGGCTGCGTGCGAAAACCCCTAGTCCGGACGGCTGAGTAGATAACGCCCGCAAGAAGCCACAACCCGCCTCCGACTTTGGCGGGCAGCGGCAGGCTCAACCAGATGGCCAGGCAGAACAAGAATCCCAACGCGGCCATCGCCACCCCGAACCATGCCGTCCGCTTTCCGTTTCGCTCCTCGACGAGCAGCGTGCGGATGGCGGCGACGTTCACTCCCATAAACGCAAGGAACGCCCCGAAGTTCAGAAGCTCCGCCGCGTGCTCATAGCTGATCAGGAGTGCGGCGGCGAAGGATAGCAGTCCCACCAGCAGGACGTTTCGCGTTGGGTTGCCGCTTCGCGGATCCACGTAACCGAACAACTTCCGCGGTAGTACCTGGTCCCGTCCCATTCCGAATAGCAGCCGCGCTGCTCCGGCTTGCCCGGCCAGACCGCTTCCGAAACACGCCACAATCAGTATGACTGCCATTGCCTGGAACAGGAAATTGCCTCCTACCCGCCCTGTAACGTCGAGGAAGGCGGTCTCAAGGCTTGAGAATGTACTGTAATCGGGCCACACGCGCTGCGCCAGGTAGATTTCAATTGCGCTCAGGATTCCGGTAACCAGACAAACAAGGACGGTGGCCAGGGGCACGGTGCGCTTCGGATCGCGCACCTCTTCGGCGAGGGTGGTGACACCGTCGAAGCCGATGTAGGTCAGAGCGGCGAGCGATGTTGCGGTGGCGACAGCACCCAGATGGAACGTTTTGGGATCGTAGAACGGCGCGATCGCAAAAACACCACTCCAGCCCGATCGTCCAAATAGGAAACGTACCGCCAGAACCACGAACGCCACAATCACGAAAGACATTGCCGCCAATAGCAATTGGTTCGCGCGCGCAGTAAATCGTACGCTTCGAAGGTTCATGACTGTGATTGCTCCCGCGGTGAGCCCGGCCCAGACAAAGAAAGGCACTTGTGGTGCGAGCCGCTGGATCGTGAGCGCGATGTAGCTGGTGTTGATCACCGGAATGATGAGGTAATCGAGGATCATCGCCCATCCGGCAAGAAATCCCAGATGCGGATTTAGCCCCTGGCTCACATAAGTGTAGGCTGAGCCTGCCGCCGGGTAGCGTGTGGCCATTCGACCATAACTCCAGGCCGTCAGCATCATGGCCACCATGGCAATGAGGATTGTGGTGACCGCGTGGCCTCGCGACATTCGCGACGCAATACCGAAGATACCGACTGGCGCGATCGGTTGGATCAGGACGATGCCGTAGAAGATCAGGTCCCAGAGGCCCAATGAACGCCGAAGGAGCGGGGGCGGAGGATCGGGCATGTGAATATCAGTCTAGCGCCCGCTCGGCGGCGGCCAGCGTCTGGTCGATGTCCTGGTCGCTGTGGGCGGTGGAGAGATACCATCGGCCGTCGGGCAGCACGAGCACGCCTTCGTCCAGAAGCGCAAGCGCAAAATCGCTGTACAGCGCCTGATTGGCTGCCAGCAGTTCCCGGTAGTTGCGGGCTGCGCGCTCCATGAACGCAACGTGGAACACCGGACCTTCTCCGTTTGTGACCACGCTGTAGCCTTTGGATTGGAGCACCCGTTCCAGGCCCCTGCGCAGTTTCCCGGCGCGACGCCGCAGGTCGGTGTACACCGCACCGCCATCCCGCGACAGAGCCTGCAGCGCTGCCTTGGCCGCGGCCAACGAAAGCGGGTTGCCGTTGAGCGTCCCGGCGTGAACCACGGTTCCCGCAGAGATCAGCTCCATGTAGCGCGCCTTGCCGGCCAGCACGCTGAACGATACGCCGCCCCCGACGGCTTTTCCATAGGTGGCCAGATCCGGCGTAACGCCGTAGAAACCTTGCGCACCCCGGAGATCCAGACGAAAGCCTGTGATTACCTCGTCGAAGATCAACAGGGCTTCCTCCTGCCTGGTAATCTCCCGCAGGAATTCGAGAAACCCGGGCGCCGGCGGAATGCATCCGCTATTGGCCAGCAGCGGCTCGCAGATCACCGCCGAAATTTCCCCGGCGTGGGTGGCGAACACCGTCTCGACCTGTTCGCGATCATTCCACTCCGCCACAACCACACTCGCGGGTGGAAGCTGACCCGCCCCCACCGGCACCGGGCGGCCGTGCGCCGCTTCGATCTCCTCCCGGGTTGGATGGTAGCTGACCAGCACGGTGTCATCCCAGCCGTGGTAGTGGCCTTCGAACTTGAGGTATTTCTTCCGGCCTGTAGCCGCGCGCGCCAGCCGCAGAGCCACCTGCACCACTTCGGTGCCACTGTTGGCGAAACAGACCAAATCGGCGCAGGGGATGTTGGCCTTCAGGAGTTCGGCCACCTCGATCTCGAGGTCGTGCTGAGCGCCGAAGGTGAGTCCGCGAGCGGCCTGTGCGGCGACTGGTTCAGAGATCTCGCGCGGAGCGTGGCCGAGCATCGTGGGACCCCAGCCGAGCGTGTAATCCAGATAAGAATTCGAATCCACGTCTACCAGGCGCGAACCACAACCGCTCTCGAAATACAGCGGGTAAGGCCGCGCAGCACGCCGCAACCCGCTCGAGACACCGCCAGCCAGCGATTGACAGGCGCGTTGGTGGCGTCGCAGCGAACCGCTGGTCTTGGATTGCACGCTCCGTTCACGTTCGGCGGTGTGAAGTAAAGCAGCGGGTTGAGTGGCGGGCGGGATGTGCATGGTTACCTATTGGTGTCAGCCGGGCTCTTCATGTCGAGGATGTTGCAGGATCTTATGCGGGGTGTCCGAACCTTGCGACCAGGGCGGCTCGGAGGCGCTGTCCGCACCGAGCCGCCCGAATCGTGAATTGCTTCAGAAGTGCAGACGCATCGTGTATTGCATTTCGCGACCGCTGTTCGCCTGGTGCAAGGACTGGCCGAAGGTCGCGCTAAGCACATTCGTATCGGGATTGTCCTTCAGGACGTGGTTGGGCGTGTTGAAGGAGTCCATGCGGATCTCCAGGCGGAAGTGCTCGTTCAAACGGAAGTTCTTGGCCAGCGTACTATCCAGATTCCAGAAGTTCGGGCCGGTCAGACCCTCGTAGTAGTAAGGGTTGGTCCGTGGCGTGTAGGGCAACGGAGCAGCGAATACCTGAGTGTTGAACCAGCGGCTGGAGGATGGATCCGGCAGGATAGGGTTGCCGTTCACACGCATTGGTGTGTTTCTGAAGTCGACGAAGGTACCAGAGTTGTACTGAAACAACTGACTGGTGGTCCAGCCTCCGACGAGCGCCTGCAGAACCGGTTTGAGACTGGAGCCGTATTTCCGGCCCTTGCCGATCGGGATCTCCCAGTAGGGAGCCGCGGTCAGCTTATGGCGGGAGTCCAATGTGTCCATCAACGTGTAACGGTTGGCGTATTGGTCGTCGGAATTGAAGAATCCATCCTGGAACCCGCGCCCATAGTTATAGCCAGTGCTGAATCCCAGTCCATGGCTCACGGCCTTTTCGAGCTTGATCTGCATGGAGTAATAGCGCTCCCGGACGCCGGGCACGTACATTTCCGTGAGATCCCCATACTGCGGGTACTCTTTCAGCAGAGTGCCGATCGCAATCGTCTGCTGATTGCGTAGCGCCCCCGGGAATTGGGCTGGCGAAAGGTAGTTGTAAAAGGGGTTCGCGACAGCGGTGTCGAGTTCGGATTGGAACTTGTACGAGAGGGCGGGATCCATCATGTTCAGATTCCGACTGGTGGAGGCCCCGCCCCAGACAGTCGCAACCGGCGCGTCGTGGCCCAGATTTGTAAAGAAGGTCGTATCCAGCCGCACCTTCCCCGGCAGCTCACGCTGGAAGCTCACGTTGATTCGGTCATTGATGGACTGCTTAGGATGCTGGTCCCAGAACGTAACGCTGTTTCCGAGTTCCGAATAACGGCCGAGCGAGTTTCCGAGCGGTTGTTGAATCGGATTGGCGGCCGGGAACGGGTCGCTGAACTGCGTCTGTGGCACGCCGGCGATAGAGGCCAGAACATGGCTGGTCGCGCTGAATCCGGGATTCGGCATATTCCAACTGGGGCCGAGCACCGTCAGGAATGGGATGGCATAACGGGCGTATCCAAAGCGGAGGCTCGTCCTGTCGTTGAGGCGATAGGCCAAGCCGAATCGAGGCAGAAACACGTCCTTCGGCGCCTGGAATATTCTCGTGTGCTGGGAATCCAGAAATGAATAGGCGCCGTTGAATGTCGGCGGGAAGGCCCCATACTTGGAGAGGTCCGGAAATACAGGAGGTGTGGTTTGAAACGCCGGAATGGGGCTGCTGAGGTCCAGCGTCCTGCCAAGCCGGTAGTTCTGCTCAGTCGGCGCCTGGTCAAACTCCCAGCGTACGCCCAGATTGAGGGTGAAATTGCGTGAAATTTTCCAATCGTCCTGGAAGAAGGCCCCCATATTACTGGAGCTACTCAAAATCCGCGTACTGTAATTGCTGGTGCTGTTATCCAGGGGGTAACCCAACAGGAAACTCGCCCACGGCGCGCCGCTCACGTCGGTCGGAGCGTTGATGTAAGTGGATGCGGTAGTGGTGCCATCGAAATTGATACTGCCATAATCCGGCAGCGCGGAGTCAGAGGAATAATGTACGAGCTTGGCGCCAAACTTCATGTAGTGTTTCGCGCTCTGCTTCATCATCATCGCGGAGTAGTTGAGCTGATTCGGACGCAGATTCCAGCCACCCTGGTATCCAAAATTCGAATTGCCGACATAGAAATGCGGGAAGTAAATGTCGGGTGCGTCCTGGGTCATTAGAGACCACCACTTGCTCGGCCAAATGGAATTCCACACGCCGGTGTTGGTCATCGCGAAGGGCAGGTTGAGCTCATCGGTCGAGCGGATGTAGCTGAACCGGAAGTTGACGGTCAGGGACGGCGAGATCATCCCGTCAACATTAGCCGCGACGTTGAGGGCATACATCTTGGCCGAGTCCCCGCTGAAGTAGGCCGGCGAATCCACAACCCGTTCCGGTTGTTGCCACTGGTTTTGTCGGCTATAGCGTCCGTAAAGCTTCCACTTGTCGTTAATCTGGTAATCGCCGCGGGTGAGGAAGTTGGTGTACGGGTTGCCCACGGATGCCAAAGTCCTGAAGTTGTCGGTCCCGTTGAGGTCGCGGCCGGGATTGTTCGGCTGCCAAATGTACTTCATCAATGCTGCTGCGGCGGGATCGATGCGCGCCGCCGGGAGTGTATTTCCAGCAAAAGGTGTTCTGGTGGCGGTGTTGGTCGCCGTGTCGAGCACCGTGGTCATCGGGTCGTAGATCGTGCGCATGCCGCCTGCGTTATTGAGAGACTTGGAGAAATCGCCGTTACGTTCCAAATCGGTCGGCATTGTGTCGCCCACGTCGTCTCCCGTTCCCAACATCTTCCACTGCTCGAAGGAGACGAAGAAAAACGCCTTGTTCTTCCCGTTGTAGACCTTGGGAATCACTACAGGGCCGCCCGCGTTGCCGCCGCCGATGTGGTCCCGTTCCTTGCTGGGGGTAACGTTGAAGACGTTGGGACGAGCGTTGAAGTATGGATTCCGCCCGTAGTAGTAACCTAAGCCATGTAGTTCGTTTGTGCCCGACTTGGTAGCCAAGCTGATCGCAGCGCCCGCGCTGTTGCCGAATTCCGCGTCCACTGGGTTTTGCTGCACGACGAACTCCTGCACGGCGTCCATTGGCGGAGCGTAAGAGCCACGTTGTTCGATGCGCGTGTCCGCACCATCGAGCAGCAACTGATTCCGGCTGCCCGTCGGGCCGCCAATGTCAAAGCCGCCTTGGCTGACCTGATAGAAGGGTAGGGCATGTGCGGCATCCGAGTACCTGTTTACTACGGAGGGGTCCAGGACGGCCAGATTGAACGGACTGCGAGCAATTACCGGCATCTGATCGAGCATTTTCCCGCTGACGACTTGAGACATGCTACTGGTGTTGAATTCCACCGAGTTGTTCTCGGCCGATACGACCACTGAATCGGTCACCATCCCTACAACCATCTTTGCGTCGACTGTGACGTCGGCCCGGGTTTGCACCACGATGCCCCTTTGGATGAACTTCTCGAAGCCAGCCGCCGATACCGTAATGCTGTAGGTGCCGGGGAGAACCCCGTCGAACAGATACATCCCATTTTCGCGGGTGGCCTGCACGTTGGAAATGCCTGTGCCCTCATTCTTAAGCGACACTTCGGCCGCCGCGATGACGGCGCCCGAAGGGTCACCTACAAAACCTTGTACTCTAGCGCGGTACTCCTGGGCACACAGCAGGTTTACGCCCGCCGTGAGAATCATGAGGACGCCAATCAGCGTCGTGATTGCAGATCTGGACATCGCAGTCTCCTGTTAGAAGGTTGGTGGTTGGTGGTTGGAGTTAGGAACCCGGCAGTCGGCTCTTCGATGTCGCAGCAGCGCCGCCCCGAAGCCGCCCCCTGAATCCAGTTGTGTTTCATATGAGAAACGCACATGTTCGATATAAAAAAGATTGTAACCTTGAGCTTTGATCGATGTCAACGATAAAAGAGGCCCATCAGCGATCTGACTCTCCGCCGTTATTCCCTGGAAATCAGGCATCTGAAAGGCAGGCCGGTGTTGCAGTGCGCTCGAGTCTCGTTCTGACGGAGCGCGATATGCGGAGGCGACATGCGTCGGGCTGTTTCAATACAGAATCACGCGTTGGCGAAAGCGTCGATCGCCCAGGACGCCGGCAGCGAGTTTGCTGTGCGCGAGTTCCTCAATAGGGACGAACTGGCCGGAATGGGTAGTCGCACAGCATCGTCGCGGTCAAAGGAACTCGCAGGGCTAAGCAGGTGGTCGTTCTGGAGCCGGTGCAACCTGGTATGTCACCGGCCGCAGGACGACAACCCGGCAAAATGATCAGGCTTTGCCGGCGCTGCCATGTGCGGGTTGACCGGCTCTGGTCCCCGCGGCGTCCGGAGACGCCTCTGTTTCTGACGTTGCGAAGGAAACAGAATCCGGGGTCGCCGGAGCAGACGCGATCGGATCTTGTGGCTTGAATCAGCCAGCGAGAGATTCCTATCTGACTTTCCCCGGCTGCTTGAGTCCCGCCAACTCCATCAGCAGGACGATGTCAAAATACCGGTATAGGTCCAGGCAAAACAGTTCCGGGGCCGAGGCGTAAGACACGGGCTTGTCCAGAATCGCTTGGAAGCTCTGAATCCCATCGTGTACCTCCAAGGCGGAGAACAGGGAAGGTTGCAGAGCCGCCGCGACAAGTGCAGCCGACTGACTACGCAGGCCGGTACTTTCGACGCGCACCGCCGTTGCGCCGGCCTGGTTGTGCAGCCACTGCGCGATGGCAACCAATTGCGCCGCCTGCATGCCCAGAAGCCGATCGCCGGTCGCGGAAAGCAACTGCGCATATTCCGGCGATCCTGGGTTCTCGGGCGAGGCGTCGCCGAGGAGCAGCAGATCCAGAGCTAGTGCCCGCTCGCCCCGATTCACGGCATCAGAAACTGCGTCGGAGGCGGCTTTCTTGCCTTTGTCGTTCAGCACGATGGTGGTTGGCGCCGCATCAGGGGTTGTAATCGCCTGCGCCAAGACTCCAATCGCGGACAGATCGTTGCTCATCTGGAATTGGAGAGAACGTGTTTCCAGTCCTTTGTTCTTCGTATTTCCGACGGCCCAGGCATGCTTGACTGTGACCGGCCTATAGCGAACTACTACGCCTAGTTTTTCCCGCTGGGATCCGGACGTCTGTGGCGCTTGCCGCGTGAGCAGCCGGGCACGCTGCCTGGCGAGTCCGAGAATCGTGAGATTGTCCTTCGGCAGCCCGACCGCCAACGCCTCATAGGTCTTGATCTCGCCATCAACTGGGATTTCGTCGCCCAGCGCCGGCAGGTTGAAGTTTCTGCCGAAAAAGCGATAGGCCTGTTGCCGGTTGTCGAGCTGGTAGTTGTGAGTTCCCGGATCGCGGTTTTCGTACCAGGACAAGGCGTCTTCTCTGCCGTATAGCTTGAAATAGCTGGTGATGGCATCGAAGACATGCGGTTTCACTAGTGGACCGCGGAAGCAGCAATCGTCCTCCGCGTTATAGATCAGCAGAGTCGGGCGAGGAGCGCGCATGGCCACCAGGTGTGTATAGTCCTGACCGTCGCGAAAATCCGTGGCGTTCTGCTCGATGTCGTCGCCGATGTATTCGGGGTGTTCAATGCTGGTGACCAGGCCCGCAAAGCCCGCCACGGGAACCGCGGCGGTGACGCGTTCATCCAGCGCACTCAGAGTGATGGTCTGCCATCCGCCGCCGGACAGACCGGTGACTCCGAGCCGCGTGCGGTCCACATTGGGGTGTTCGTCCAGAAAATCAAGGCCGCGCCGCATCGCCAGGTAGAACAGCCCCGCGCCGTTCATTCCGATCAGGTCTAAATGCGCGGCAAAGTCATGCTCATTTTCCGTGTGCTTGAGCTCCCCGCAAGCCAGCCATTCCAGACTCAAAGCCAGGATGCCGTGTCGGGCGAAATTGATGCAGCGTTTCTGTTTGTACTCGACCGCTTTCCCCCGCAGTCTCTCGTGGCCGTTCACATTCAGGATCGCCGGCATCCTTCCATCGAGATGTTCCGGCTCGTAGAGCAGGGCAACAGACTGGAATCCGGGAACAATTTCGTAGCGCAGTTTCCGAATCCGGTATCCCTTGCCTTCAAGGACCTCCACCGACACAAACTTCGGCGATGCATTTACCCATTCCGGCGGCCAGCCATGGAATACGACGTCATCGAGCAGGTGTCGGCGGATCCGGCCTGCCTCCGCAGTCCACTTTCCAGCGTCCGCCACCGACGGCAGCGGCGGAACACGGTTCATCAAGTACTGCCGCAGTTGGTAAGCGGTTACCGCTGGGGCCTGCAGCGTTTCTTCCAAAATCGGCGCGAGCTGTCTAGGATTCGTCTGTGCTCTGGACAATCCGGCGATCAGACAGCCCACGGCAATCAGCCGTGCGATGGGCGACGATTCTATGGCAATCTTTTCATGCAGGCGGAGAGTGCAGAATCCGTTCATTGGCCCTGTCCCAGAATACTTGTTCGACTTCGCGGTAGCTGCGAAAGGCCGCCAGAACCGCCGCTGTGTGGGCAAACCCGGTCAAGATGTTTCCGTTGAGCGTCTCTCGATTCCGAATGCACCACAGCCAGCCGCCAGTATGGCATATGGAAGGTCCGTCCTGAGCTGACAATCTGAGGAAGGGTGCGCGGCATCAGAGTGACGATTAGCGAGTTCCGTTTTTTTGTGGGATGTAACCGGGCGTATTGATGCGCCAGGTACGTGGAGGCGATCCATGCTCAGTTCGCTGGTTGACTGGGAGGAGCGCCGCGGGGCCATTCCATCGCAAATCGCCGAGTTGGGGGACATGCGTTCTGGCTCCATTACCGGCACAGGTGGGCGTTGCGGAAATCCGGGATGGCAGTGCCAGCGAGCCGGTGATCCCGGTCAGGGCCCGTACTATCGGCTGACGCGCAAAGTGGCGGGTAAGACGCTGACAGAGACCTTCCCCTCTCCGGCCAGCTTGGCGAAAGCGCAGCGAGAGGTCGCCGAATATCACTGTTTCCGCGAACCCGGCGGGCAACTGTTGGAACTGAATGAGCAGATCTGCCCGTTGCGTCCCGTGCAAGAGAGCCCACTGCCGGCCCAGGAAAAGAACGGCCGAAACGCTCCGCCAGGAAGTCGAAGGTGAAGTAAAGCGGCTGTTGCGCGGGATCTTTTGCGATCGCCGCAAGAGCGGGCAACTGGATCTGGAAGCGCTCGAGTTGGCGGTGCGATCCGCCATGCATCAGGCCGGAGCGGCGGCGCTCAGCCAATTGCTGCAATTCGCCGATCCCGAGGCCGGACAGCGGACCCTTCCTTGCACCTGCGGCCACAGCGCTCAGTATCGGGAACTACGTTCCAAGCCAGTTCTGACGGCAGTCGGCCAGGTGGAAGTTTCGCGCCCCTACTACTTATGCCCGCACTGCCATACGGGCCAATTCCCCGCCGGCGTGGAACTGGACATCCAAGACACGGAACTCTCTCCGGGGGTGCGCCGCATGCAGGCCGTCGTGGGCCAGCAAGCGCCCTTCGACCGCCCTCGAGAGCGCCGAAGAGTTTGGCAAACGCATCTACCTGGAAGCCTGGAATCGGGGCTGGAGCCGCGCACAAGAGAAAGTCGTCAGGGGCGATGGGGCCGAGTGGATCTGGAATCTGGCCGACCAACACTTCCCCGGCGCGGTGCAGATCGTCGAACTGTATCACGCGCGCCAACATCGGTGGGAGTTGGCGCGCAAGCTGCATCCCAACGAACAACTGGCCCGGAAAGCCTGGATCAAGGTTCACCAAAAACGCTTGCTGGACAAGGGGAAAATCGAAGAGCCGGTTGTCGCACTGCGCTCTATCGCTTCCACCAACGCCGAAGTTCTCGAAAAGATCCGCACTGAGCCGGATTACTTCGAGCGAAATGCCGAGCGCATGCGCTACCCGAACTCCCGCCGCCAGCACTGGTTTGCCGGCTCCGGTGTGATGGAAGCCGGCTGCAAAACGGGCATCAGTTCCCGCCTGAAGCAGTCCGGCATGTTCTGGACCGTCCGCGGCGCCAACGCCAGCATCGCCCTACGTTGCTGTCACCTCAACAACCGGTTGGAGGACTACTGGGAGGCCCGCCGCGCCGCCTGATCACCACTTCTATGTCGCGCACCCCCAACGGAAACTGCGGGGAGTGGGTCAGTTTCCGTATCCGGCGCGATCCACGCCCCGCACGGCTGCGAGTGAGTAGCCCAATGTACGAGAAGCGCACTCGAGGAACTGGTCGTAGAGTGCGGAGCAAGCCGCGTTTGTACGTTTGGCCGGGCTCATTGTTTCTTCAGATTTTTTCTTCAGATTTGCCATCCAGTTCACCAGCAGGACAAGAGGAGCGTTCTCTCCGGCGAGAGTATTGATCAAAAACTTCTTCCCGTCCGCAGACACGTCGTACGGGGCCGACGAATCGATTGAGCGCACTGGCACGCATCGGCACCGACGGCAGACCGTTCGTGTCCAGAGCGCAAAGCGTGAGGCGAATCGTGGTTCCACCCACCAAGGAGCCGCCAGTGGCGTTCACCGCGACAGTTCCCGCGACGGGCACGCCGACGCCGGGACTGAAGGTATTCGCCGGCAGCTTCCTGGCGACCACCAGATTGGCCAGCATGCTGCCGTCGGCCATCTGTGCGTAGCTCTGGCTGGTATCGAAGGCCCACTCGCCGGGAAACAGCGCGTCGTCTGCCCGCGTCTGGATCTGATATGGCGCCCACGCTGGGCCGAACGGGATCGGGTAGAACAGCGCGGGCAACGGCGCGGGCGCGACATCGAGCGGCTTCGGCCCGACCGTCAGGTCGTACATCGAGGTCGTCACGGTCCGCGCCGTGATGTTGATGGACCAGTTCTTGTTGAGCCGCCAGGACTGGATTCGGAAGTCGCCTGTGATGAAACGGAACATCGCGTTGACGGCATTGGCAGGCGCTGGAGACACCGCGAACTCCGTGACCGTCTTGTAGTCAGCAGACGTGAAGATCTGCGTCACGGTGCATCGCACACGGGCCTCGTGCTCGATTTCGACGTCACGTGGCAGGGCATCCAATCCTGGGAGTCTCTGAAGAACCCGTGGACCGACTGGGGCTTGCTCGACTACACCATCAAAGGCATTGGCCACACCGACGTGAAGTGGTTCGGCACCACCGGTATCACGGTGACGTGCAACACGACTGGCCGCGCGGGCGCGTCAGCCACCTACGTTCTCAACCTGAACAGTCCTCAGCCCGGCGACAAAGTCACACTCTGGTATCAGAACCAGTCGTTCATCAGCCCGGCAATATCCACGTCGCACACCACCACCGATCAGGCCCTATGTGGAACATTCATAAGCTCGGGCTGCTGGGCGAGATCGATCACTACTGCGGGGTCTTCTGGTGGAAACAATCGGCCGCGTCCAATCCGTCGTACCCGCAGTGCGCGGTTACGTTCATGGGCAACTGGAACGATCAGGACGTCGTCTGGCTGCGCGGTTGCGGCTCCGTTCCTGATGCGCGCACGAGGGCGTTCGCGCCTTTTGCGGCGCACCTGCAGCATTGTCCTTCCCGATTGTTGACAAACTCGGCTATTATTCTGGAATGCCTGAAAAGAACGATTTCCGCCTCGACTACGTGGAGTTCGGCTGTACCGACACGGTACGAGTGAAGAGCTTTTATCAAACCGTGTTCGGCTGGCATTTTACCGACTACGGCCCTGGTTACACCTGCTTCAACGACGGCAGGCTCCGCGGAGGCTTTACCACGGACATCAAGCCGGGGGATGGCGGGCCGCTGGCCGTGATCTACGCCTGGGATCTCAAGAAAATACAGGCGAAGATCATTGCAGCGGGCGGCTCGGTCGTGAAAGACACGTTCTATTTTCCCGGGGGCAGCCGTTTCCACTTCTCGGACCCGGAAGGCAACGTGCTCGCCGTCTGGTCTGACGCGCAGGACCAAGCCTGAATCAAGGCGTAGCGGGAGTGAGCATCGCCTGAACCTGGAGCGCTTTCAGCGCACTCCCGCATTGGGTTTGTGGCCGGTCGACAAGAACGCGAGCCAAGTGAGAATCCACACCGCCTGCGCCATCAGCAGATGGACAATTTGAATCCATCCAGGAGCGGCGAGCAGCACATTGAAGAATCCGATGCCCGTCTGGCAGACGACAGCGCCCAACGCCAATGTTGCCAGGCGGACGTGTGTGGTGCCTGCAATGCCGCGTCGCGAGACGGTCCTTATCAGCACGCCCGCGACCAATAGCGCCGCTAACACGGCCATAGCCGGATGGATCACTCGCAGACGCACCAGAAAGTGCTGTCCCGGCGACGTGTCGGCGCGGATCTTCGCGAGCAGAGTCCCATCCAGCGCCGGCTGTGTCGGGAAAACAGTGTCGCCTAAAGCGGTGACGGCGCCGGACATGCTGGTCAGGAGCACCGCCACTAGGGCGATGCCAAGTAATACGCGCTGAGGTTCGGGCGGGGACAGGGTAGACTGTCCCGCCTCCGTCTTTCCCCAGACCGTCGACGCCCGCCAAGCCACGAGCGCCGCGCTCGCGGTGAGCAGGAGCGTATTGGCGAGGTGCAGCGCGACCGTATAGGCGCGTGCCACCGAAACGTCGTCCACCACGAGATGCCGCTTGACAAGAAGCGCGCCGAGCAGACTCTCGACCACCAGAAAGAAGAGCGCCAGCAGGGATGCACGAAAAACCGGCCGGCTCACTCGACGCGCCCACACCACCAGCACCACGGCGATGATGCCGCACAGGCCGCTCATCAGGCGATGTGTGTATTCGATGATCGTCTTGACCGCCGGCGCCTGGGGGATGATGCCGCCGTTGCAGGTGGGCCAGTGGCTGCCACATCCGTTGCCGGAACCGGTGATGCGTACCCACGCTCCGAAGAGAATCACGCCCACCAGATAGGCGACAAAGAACCAGGCAAACGCGGCGAACTTGCGGTTTCTCATGCTCGGGCGCGACCTCGTCCTCCAGAGTATCCCGGCCGGCGGTCCAGACGCGATGCGAACCAACATCAGACCTTACCGCTTTCAAGAACCAATGGGAAGACGTTTGGCTCGAAAGGAGACTGCTCGTAAGGGCTCCACCGCTGCGGCGTTGTTTTCAGCGGACAATTTTTTCGCTGGGTAATAGAAAAGAATTAGAGTAGATTCTGCACGTATGATTGGATACAAATATAATATTAATTCTTAGTCATTTTTGACTCTGGGGCACTCGCTCCTCTCACGACAGCGTTTCAGAGGAGATTTTCGGGCCGGGATTTCCCGCCTTCCCGCATCGGCTCGCCACCTACGGTTGTCAGATCCGGCATGACTGGGGGATCTCACCCGGCGGTTTGTGGTTGTCGGCTGCGCTCAGAAGCGGCCGGAGAGGGCACAGGGAGGAGTGGGCTGGGGCGCGATGGCAGGCAATCCATCAGCGAGGAAAGGGAGATTGCGTCACATGGCTGGCCGTTAAGCGCCTGGCCTGTCAGCTTTTCGACCTGCGGTCCGGAACTCCTTCTTCTCGATCGTGACGCAGACGACAAGGCCCTGCACGCGAACCACACGGCCGTTGGCGACCATCTTCATCGGAACTCGGCCGTCCAAATCGACAGGCCAATCGACGTCCAGTTCCACGCGGCAGCCGGGCGACAAAGGCACATCGGAAAGAAAGGAGAGTCCGCTACTGGAAAAGTCCACGGTCTCGCCCTTTCCAGTTTTAGGCCCGATCTTCCGGTTCAGGACCACCCAGCGTACTGCGCTTTTGATAGGAAACCGGATTCCGTTTCGGCGCTCGTGTTCTGGAAAAGACCATATGTCTCGGGCGGATTCCTGAACTTTCATAACACCTCATCTTTATCATATCGGCGATTCTAGGTCGAATTCCACTGATAGACAGAAAGACATAGGCGCCTATTCAGTTCCCTCCGGCCACGGGCCACATCGCGGAGAGCCTTGCAGAGGTTCTACGGCGGCTTCCCAAAGCGTCCAGGCGTTCTCCGCTCGCAAACAGTCCAACGACCTGACGCCGCCGGTAGCCCGGGCGCGCGCGTCGTGGCGGGTGAATCCCGGCGGAAGCTTCAGGCTCAAACGGTTCGAGCGTGAGGTGTTGTTCGGCCATATGCTATGGAAGAGGCTTTGTATGGAACGGCGTAACTTCATTCAATCGGCCGGGGCGGCCGCGACCTGGACGGCTCTTTCGCGGAGCCGCGTTCCCGGCGCGAACAACCGCCTGAATATCGGTCTGATCGGTTGCGGCGGACGTGGCAGTTTGGACGCGCGGTTGATGCGGGGGCATGTGGACGATCTGCAAGCGCTGGCGCCCGACAGCTTCCACGACAGCCAACCCGATCCGCGGCTGACCGGTGAGCCGCGCGGCGTCGAGATTGCCGCCTTGTGCGACGTCGACCAGCGCAAAATAGAGCGCGCGCATGTCTGGGCGCCGAATGCGCAGGGTTATTCCGATTTCCGAAAACTGCTTGAGTCGAAGGACGTCGACGCTGTGATTCTGGCGACGCCGGACCACTGGCACGGGAGCATTGCCATTCTTACCTGCGAGGCGGGCAAGGATATGTACATCGAGAAGCCGGTGATGTACTCGCTGAGGGAAGCCCGCTTGATCCGCGAGGCCGTCCGGCGTAACAAGCGAATCGTGCAGATCGGCACGCAACATCGCTCGGCCGAACACATCGCGGAAGCGGCAAGGCTTGTCCAAAGCGGCCGGATCGGGCCGGTCTATTTCGTCCGCGTGTGGAACTACCGCAACCAGGGCAATGCGCTTCCAAGTCCCGACGCGCCCGTTCCCGCCGGCCTTAACTTTGAGTTCTGGCTCGGCCCCGCGCCCAGCGTGCCCTTCAACCCGGACCGCCTCTTCTACCGCAACTTCATGGACTATACCAACGGCGTCATCTCCGATTACGGAATGCACCGCTTCGACAGCGTCCACCAGATTATGGGCGTGGATTCGCCGTTGACGGTGGCCTCGTCGTGGACGCATTTCCGCACCGGCAAAGTCCAGGGCGATCTGCCCGATGTGCATCAGGCCACTTACGAATACCCGGGCTTCGTGCTCAGCTACGAATGCAACATCGTGAACTCGCATGGCCTGGGCGGACGCACGCCGGGGATGCGCTACTACGGGGCGACGGGACAAAATGACCGGCCTCACGGCATGGCATTTTACGGCACCGAGGGCGCTCTCTTCGTCGATCGTATCGGCATGGAGTTCTATCCCCCAGAGACGGGAACAGTGGACACCGGGAAGGCTTCGCCGTCGCGCCCCGAGGCATTTCACAAGAACGAGGCCGAGCCGACCGCGATGCACACGAAAAACTTCGTCGACTTCGTGCGGGCGCGCAAGGAGCCGTTCGCCAACATCGACGCCGGATGCCGCTCGACGGTAGTGCCTCTCATCGGCAACATCGCGGCAAAGACCGGTCAAAAGCTGAAGTGGGACGCCGCGAGCGAATCGTTCACCAATTCCGAAGAGGCCAACGCGCTGCTGTTCCGCGAATACCGGAAGCCGTGGGACCTGGTTCGGTTTTCCTAGGCGGCTTGGCATTGTGGGTTCGCCAGGCAGGCGGCTCTCCCGAAGGTCATTCGACTTTCATTCTCATGGGTGGCCCATAGGACCATGACGACTTCGTCGAAAGTCAGGTCAAGATTGAACACCAATACCCACCGCTCCCTCACGGTCGCTGCTCCTGGGAACGCCGATCTCCAGATCGGCTCCGGTCGTCCGCGTGAGCGGCAACTCCAATACACCTTTGCGCGCTCGGAAGTCTGCCTGCGCCTGCCGACAGTCGAAGTGTGAGCCGGAGGGAGCCGATCTGGAGATCGGCGATCCCAGGGACGCGGGTGTCATCCGGCTTTCATCCGCGTCGGCGGCTCACACCCAGAGGGCCATCCGGACTCCTTAGACAGTCGCGGCTCCGCCCCAAATCCCGTATTGCGTTCCGCACATCTTTTCTATGCGCCATGTGCTGGAAGAATTGTCCCCCACGCGGCGCAGGCGCGTATATACTGAGATTCATTCCGGAGGTGGATTTGTGTTCAAGCCATCATTAGTGATTGTGGTGCTGCTCGCCGCGGTTTCGTCGGTTTGGGGGCAGGCAAGCATGGTGCGGCCGCCGGAGATGCCCGGAGTCTTCCAACCCGTCGTCGGAGCCGGGGCCACCTACCGCGTTGTCACGGCGCACAATCCCGAGATCCAGTTCACCTACGCGATCGTGGGCAAAGAAGATGCCGGGTATTGGATGGAGATTCGCACCGGCACGCCCAAGGGCGACGTGGTCATGAAACAGCTCATGAGCGTAGCCAGCGACGGGAAGCCGCACGTCATACGCATGATCATGCAGGCCGCGGGCCAGCCTCCCATGGAATTGCCCGCAGCGATGATCACCGGAGCAGCCGGTCACGCGCAGGCCCAAGGCGCCGCCAACGCCCATGGAATGGGCGCAAAAGTGGGTACGGAGACGATCACAGTCCCGGCGGGAACCTTCGAGTGCGAGCACTACACAAGCGAGTTGAACGGCAAGCACTCCGACCTATGGGTGTCTTCCAAGGTTTCGCCCTACGGGCTGGTCAAAATGACGTCCGGCGAGACGCAGATGGAATTGCAGAAAGTTCTTGTGAACGAGACTTCGCGGATTACAGGAGAGCCGATGAAGCTCCCTGGCTACCCTGCCGGCAAATAGTCCAGCCGCGGGGCGCAATCCGGAATGTTGCGATGGACTGCGGGAGAGGAGAGAGAGTATGCCTTTTTGTGGTAACTGCGGATCGGAAGTCACGGGTGGTTTCTGCGCCAAGTGCGGCACGCCCTTAGGGGCGGCTGGCACGCCTGGCCCTACGCCCGTGGGAGGGCCACAGTTCGTACCTGGCCCTGGAACGCCCTCGGCGGCCGGACTGCAAGAGAACGTGGCCAGCGCGCTGTGTTATGCCCTAGGACTGGTCACCGGGATTCTGTTTCTGGTTCTCGCCCCCTACAACCAGAACCGAACGATCCGTTTCCACGCCTTCCAGTCGATCTTTTTCAACGTCGCCTGGATCATTCTGCATTACGGCTTTGCGATCGTGATCGGAGCCATGGGGTACCACCTGCTGGGCGCGCTGTTCGCAATACTGACGTCGCTGATCTGGCTCGTGATCGGGCTCGGCGGTTTCCTGCTCTGGCTGTTCCTCATGTATAGGGCCTACAACAACACTCCGCTGCTGTTGCCCATCATCGGGCCGATCGCGCAGAAGCAAGCTGGGATCTGATCCCGCGCGCTTGAGCTTTGCTGGATGTGGAAGAGCAGGGTGGGCTGCTGAGGCGGGACGCCCCCGTCGAAGCCGCACTCACCCTGCTCTTCGTGTATTTGCAATTCTGCCCTTACTTGCTGCGTCTGCCATGCTGTGGCAGGGCGTCTTCCTCGACCTTCGAGAATCCCGCGGGCACTTCCAACTTGGAACCGTCCACGGAGGACGAGGAGAAGTTCGACATCTCGATGGTCATCTCCATCAGGGAGGCCGAACCGCTCGTGGGCTGAGAGCCGTTCGTAGGCTGAGCCTGGGATCCCGTTGCCGTCTGGGAATCATCGGTCTGCGTTTTCTTCTTCTTGCCGAGTCCGAACCGTCCCGCGAGTGCGCCGCCCAGAGCGCCGCCGATGGATGTGGGCTGAGAGTCTGACGACTGCGCGGGAGCCGCCTGTGTCGAAGATTGCGCTGGCGCAGCCTGCCCGGAGTTGGGGTTCTGCTGCATCCCTTCCGCCGTGCCACCCATGTTGACGACTTCGTACACTGGCATGCCGTCCATCTTGGAGCCTTCCTTGTACATCTCCGCCATCGCCTTGGTCATGTCGGGGCGGCTGGCCATCATGGGGTTGCCGCCGGGAGTCCAATTCAACTTCTCTCCCATTCTCTTGTGGAAGGCGCGGACCTCGTCGTAGCCCGGCACCTTCGGGGCGAGCCACATGTCGGTGACCATGTCCATGGAGCCCTTCGTGCCGCTCTTTTCGTCGCTGCCTTTCATCTTCAGAGTCATCACGACTTCGTGCGTGTCCAGGCCCGCGATCACCTTCTTAGCGCCCGTGTCCTTCAAGGAGACCTCGAACTGCACATCGGCCTGCGAGTCCTTCTGGCGTTCCTGCATCTTCTTCGCGGCGTCGTCCAGAGCCTGCTTCATCTGAGCGAAGGTGATTACGGAATAGGTCTTAGCCTCGAAGTTGACCCGTGTAATGGTCTCCGCATCCAGGTCGATGATCTGGGCGCTGTCGGCGCTGCGGTGCACCATCCGGTTGCCCTTGACGGCGATGGTCGAGACGGTCGGTTCGCCCGCTTTCTTGGCGTCCTTCGAGAAGGCCCCGGCCACTTTCATCATGCTGACCATCATGCCGCCGGTGATCCTGGAAGTCTGGTCGTAGCTGAAATCCGCTTTGAGCAGACAAAGAGGCAGCGCTAGCGAGGCTGCCGCGCGAGCATAGCTTTTCATGATTCTCCTCCTTACGGTGGTATCAATACTACATCTTGTCCGGGCGTCCGGGAAGCCATAGTGCCCCGCGGAAGCGCGGGAACAGAGCCGCTCTCCAGCCCTGACCGAGTAAGCGGGAGGCGCTCAATTCATCAGACGGTTGGAGACACGGCGCGGTCAGTTCTTGGTGCCGTACGTGAGCGTAACTTCCGTGCTTTCGTCCCCGGAAGAACTGACCGTCACCATGACGGTGCGCCGGTTGCCGGTATCCTCGGCTGTCACCACGCCGCCTTTGGAAGCGCCCGAGTCTCCTGAAATCGTTGACGTGATCTTGAAGCCCGCGCTCTTCAACGCGTCCTGGTAGTACGAGAGAACCTTCGAACCCGCATCGCTCGTCTTGAAATGAGCCATGCCGCCGTCGTTTCCATTGCCCGAAGCCGAAAATGTCCCTTCCGGCTTCGAACCCGGGTAAGCGGGGAGCCACGCCGGGAGCTTTACCGCGCTGGCGGCGCCGAACGTCACCTTCTGGCCGGTGCTTTCATCGGAGAAGGTCAACTTCCCATTCTTGACGTCCTCGGCGTTCATCGTGATCGTCTTGCCTGTCTTCTTGTCCCGGATAGTGATCAAGCCCCGGTCCTCGTCCATCCCTACAACTTCCACGTCCGGATTCAATGAAGCCATCACTTTCGCCGCGGCGAGAGCGGGGTTCTTCTGCGCCAGGGCTGAGTCGAAGCCGGCGCTTTTCACCTTGTGCGCTACAAAGAGCCCGGCGCCGACCACCAGAATCCCTACCAGGACGAAGATGCCCACGATGGCGCCAAGAACCCAGACCAGCGGGCTGGTCTTGGGTTTGGCGGCGCCTGGCGCCGGCGCTGCCGGTGTTGGCGCGGGTGCCACCGGCACAGTTGCGGACGGGAATGAGGGCGCGGGCGCGCCGATCGGCTGACCGCATTTCGAGCAAAAACGGGCGTCCGTCTGAGTGCCGCAATTCGTGCAAAAAGCCATAAATCCTCCGTTCAGTCAAGCCTATTCAAAAAGCGCGCCACTGTCGAGCCTCTATCGGCATATTTCCAGAAGTCCGCAAGGGCGGGCGGCTTCGCGTCCTTAGGATTCCCGCTTCAGAATCGTCCTGCCGCTCCGCGTGTGCGCGCATTCCTCGTTCAGCCAGCCTGCTCTATCAATCCGGCGGCGGCTTTAGCAGCAGACGCCGCATTGGCATCCGGGTCCTGTGCATGCGCCCGCAACTGCGGCAGAGCCTGCGCGGCCTCGCGGCCCAAAGCGGAGAGCGCGATCGAAGCGTGGACACGGACTTCCGGAGCCGGATCATCGAGGAGCCAAATCAGTTGCGCCAGGCTCTGAGCGGCGGGAATGCGGACGCGCGCGATGGCCAGTGCGGCTGCGGCACGCACCGGCGCCTCCGGATCGTTGAGCGCATTGAGCAGGTAAGGGGCTGCGCCTCCGCCGGCCTGCTGCATTTCACCGATTCGATCGAGCGACAGTTTGCGAATCGCCGGGTCCTGGCTGGCGAGGGCGCCCAGCAGGATGGGCAATCCGCGCGCCGGGTCACCGGTGATGAGAGCCAGCGCCGATGCACAGGCCAACTGGAGCGGGAGCGGCGCGCGCGCTGCCAGCGCATCCAGGCTGCCAGCAGCCTGCGCCGCTGGCGGGCCGATCAGGGCCAGGGCGGACACCGCCGCGGCCAATGTATTCGGATCGGGGAAACGCAGCATCAGTTCGAGCGATGCGGTGGCCGGCGCTCCAATCTTGCCGAGCGCGACGGAGGCCGCGTTGCGGAGCCCCTCATCGGGTGAGGTGAGGCAGCGGCACAATTCGCGAATGCCGCCGGCTGCCGCAGGCCCCACGGAGGCCAGCCCAAGGGCGGCAACGACTCGAACCGTCGCCGGCTGCTCTGGGAGCAAACCCCGAACCAGCGAGGGGGCGGCATTGGCGCCAATACGCCCCAGAACGACCGCGGCCAACAGCCGGACCGGCTCCTCGGGATGATCCAGACAGGCTGCAATTCCATCCATGTGGGCCGCGGGATCCACCTCCGGATTCAGCAATCCCGCCAGGGCCGCCAGAACCTGAGCCGGGTCCTCTCGCTTCTCCTGAATGGGCTGTCCGGCATCCATTTGAAAACCCTTAGAGCATGTTCCCCGCGCCCGGTGTGTACGTGGGCGATACAACGCTGGTAGTGATCAGCGTGATGCACTGGAGTACACCTGCCACCTGCACCATCGGCGCCGTCAAACTGATCATTGGCGCCGTGATCGAGACCGGCCCTCCGGAGGTGATGGTGAGGCCGCCTCCAGCCATGATGGACACGCTGGCCGCTACGGTGGTCGAGTCCGAGCCCGCGATCGTCGTGGTTCGTCCGCCGACAGCCGTATGCGATTCGCTCCCTCCGATTGTGACTGACTGATTCTGGGCGATGGTGACGGTTTCGTTGCCCCCTATGGTCTCGCTGCTGTCCTGAGCGATGCTGGCCGTCCGGTCGAGGCCGACGGTCAGCTTCAAGTCGTTACCGACATCCTTGGAGTCGTCGTTCCCGATCGTGACTTTGCGGTCATGCTGCACCTTGCGCGTCTCGTCGTTCTTGACCAGGGAATTCAGATCCTTCTCCGCCTGGAAGTAAACCTCTTCGCTGCCCTTCTTGTCTTCAAAGCGCATCTCGTTGAAGTTGTCCGTGCCGCCGCCTTTGGAGCTGCGCGACTTCAAGGTGCTTTGCGTACGGTTGTCGGGCAGACTGTACGGAGGCATGTTCTCGGCGTTGTAAACGCTGCCGACGACGATGGGCCGGTCAGGATCGCCTTCGAGAAAATCGACAACCACCTCCTGTCCTATTCGAGGCAGATGGATCGCTCCCCATTGTTTGCCTGCCCAGAAGCTGGCCACGCGGACCCAGCAGGAACTCTTGTCGTTGTTCTTACCCTCGCGATCCCAAGGGAACTGGACTTTGATGCGGCCGTACTTGTCGGTGTAAATCTCCTCGCCCGATGGACCCACGACATAGGCGGTCTGGCAGCCCCGCACCTGCGGCTTCGGCGTGGAGCAGGGAGGACGGTAGGGTAGCGCGAACGGAAGGCACGTGAAGATGTTGCTGAAATGATCCTCTTCGTCCTTCCGGTCTTGGGAGTAGAACGCCCCTTCCCTGGCCGAATGGGTGACAGAGGTCAGCACGTACTCCCCATCGCCGTTGAAGTGCCGGTCGAGCGTGAAACGGTACCCTGGAATGAAATCGAAAACGTTGCTCTGGCCGCGGATCACGAACTGGGCGGCCTCGATTCGCTCCATTCCGCCGCCCGCCGCCCGCTTTTTTTCGTCGTTGATCTGAGAAGAGGCATTATCGCCGGCGCCGCACTCGCTATGCTTCGCGTAGCCGCCGGGGTAATCGTACACTTCCAAAGCCGGAGAATTGCCAGCTACGTTGAGCTTGTGCGTTACCTTGCCGACCTGCACGTCGGGCAGAATTTCCTGGTCTGCCTCCAGATTGTTATGCGGCAATTCGAAGCAGTGGTCCCATAGCGTGAATTTTCCAGAGTCCCAGCGCTGCGTCTTTTGCCAGTCGAAGATGCGCGACTCATCCCGCAGTCCGCCCTCAATCTCGTCGTACACAATCTTCGACTCGCCCGGAATATCTTCATGCGAAACGGGAGTGTCCGCGAGCATGAGTTTGTCGCCGTCGTCGCCCTGCTTGAAGAAATAGAAGATCCCCTCCTCTTCCATCAGGCGGGAGACGAACTCGAAGTCCGACTCGCGGTATTGGACGCAATACTCGCGCGGTTTGTAGTCGCCCCGCAGGTCGTAAACGACGTCGAACCCTTCGAGGACTGCCTTCAAAATGTCCGGGACCGATAGCTGCTGGAAGATGCGGCTCTGCCGTTTGCGCGTCAGTTTCCAGACGCTGGGGGAGACGACAGCGCGATAGCGCGCCACCCGCTCGCGCGAGGGCAATTGGGCGAACGCGGTCACGATTCCCTGGATATAGCGCTTCGTCGCGCCGTCCGGTCCGGCGACGCCGAAGCTGATCTTGCTGCCGAGGAGGCTGGCGAAGTCGATCTTCGAGTCCTCCGACAGAAGCTCCAACTGGAACGAGAACAGTTCGGAAATCGCCTCGTGGCCCGTGTAGGATTCGAGCAGCAGTTTGTTGGGCCCAAGGGGTGTCTCGACAAAAAGAAACCGGTTGTCCTGGAGAAAGTTGTCAGGCATAGCTACTCTCCTCTCGAATGCGGCGGGGGCACTGAAGGGAGCGAGCCTGCCCCGGCATCACGCGCCGGGCGGCAGGCCCGCTCCGGCGGGTCCTACGAATACACGAAATTCCCGTCAGCGCCGACGCCGACGCGGATCGAATCGAGCTTCTGACCTTCGGCGATGCGGCCCAGGATCTGGCGCGATATTTCCGGAAGCAGCGTGTTGGTGAGGACGTTATCGACGTTGCGCGCGCCGCTCTCCACTTCCGTGCAGCGCCGCGCCACCTCTTCGGTCAACGCATCCTCACAAATGAGGTTGATCTTATGGTTCTCGAAAAGCCGCCGTTTAATTTTGCCGAGTTTCAGTCCGATGATGCGCTTGAGCGCCTCGTCGCGAATCGGATAGTAGGGGATGATGACCATGCGCCCCAGGAAGGCCGGTTTGAAAATCTTGTTCAACTCGGGCTTCATGGCCTTGACGATGCCTTCGGGGAAGGGCATCGTGTCAGGATCGGCGCAGAGCTTCATCATCGTGTCGGTGGCCGCATTGGACGTGAGGATGATGATCGTGTTTTTAAAGTCGATCTCACGTCCTTCGCCGTCTTCCATCTGGCCCTTGTCAAAGGCCTGGAAGAACAGCTCCAGAACGTCCGGGTGGGCCTTCTCGACCTCATCCAGCAGAACAACGGAGTACGGTCTGCGGCGGACCGCCTCCGTGAGCACACCTCCCTCGCCATAGCCCACGTATCCGGGCGGCGAGCCCTTCAGCGTTGAGACGGTGTGCGCCTCCTGGAACTCCGACATGTTGATCGTGATCAGGTTGCGTTCGCCGCCATACATCAGGTCCGCGAGAGCGAGCGCCGTCTCCGTCTTGCCGACTCCGCTGGGCCCCACCAGCATGAATACGCCGATGGGCTTGTTGGGGTCTTCCAGGCTGGCCCGCGAGGTCCGTATGCGCTGGGCGATTGCTTCGAGCGCATGAGCCTGGCCGATCACGCGCGAGCCGAGATGGTCTTCCAGCGTGAGAACGGTCTGCACCTCGTCTTTGAGCATCTTGCCCACGGGAATGCCCGTCCACGCGGAGATCACCTCGCCGACGATGTGGCTATCGACGCAGACGCGCAACAGCGGCGAGTCGCCCTGCAACGCATCGAGTTCCGAGTTTAGCTGGTCCAGTTCGGCGCGCTTGGCATCCAGGCCGTCGCCTGCGCCTTCCTCCAGGCTGCCGCGCAGCTCCCGGATGCGGGAGACCAGGCCGCTTTCTTTTTCAAAGCGCTCCTTCAGCACGGCGAGACGCGCCTCGACGCTGGCGCGTTTGGTCTTGATCTCTTCCAACCGTTCCGCGTGATCGGCGCCCGCCGCGGTTTCGCGCGTAAGAACGCGCTCCTGCACCGCCAGGTCGTCGAGCTGCCGCGTCGCGTCCTCGATCGCGGGCGGCGTCGAGTTCTGGCCCAGGGCGAGACGCGCGCAAGCGGTGTCGAGCACGCTGACGGCCTTGTCGGGCAACTGGCGGCCGGCAATGTAGCGGTGGGAGAAGCGGACGGCCGCGTTCACGCCGTCGTCGAGGATGCGCACCTTGTGGTGCTTTTCGAGTGAGGCCGCAATGCCGCGGATCATTACGCTGCAAACCGCCTCGGTCGGCTCGTCCACCTTGACCACCTGGAAGCGGCGGGCCAGGGCGGGATCCTTCTCGAAGTACTTCTTGTACTCGGACCAGGTCGTGGCGGCGATGGTGCGAAGCTCCCCGCGCGCCAGCGCCGGCTTGAGCAGATTGGCCGCGTCGTTCTGGCCGGCCTGGCCGCCTGCTCCAATCATCGTGTGCGCTTCGTCGATGAACAGGATGATAGGCGTGGGCGAGGATTTCACCTCTTCGATGAGCCCTTTCAGCCGGTTCTCGAACTCGCCCTTAATGCCCGCACCGGCCTGCAGCAACGCCAGGTCGAGCGTGCGCAGAGTGACGTTCTTGAGTGACGGCGGCACATCGCCGCTGGCGATCCGCAGGGCGAAACCTTCGACCACGGCCGTCTTGCCAACGCCCGCCTCCCCCGTGAGAATGGGATTGTTCTGACGCCGCCGCATCAGGATGTCGATGATCTGCCGGATTTCGACGTCGCGGCCGAGCACCGGATCGAGCTTGCCCTTGCGCGCGTTCTCACTGAGGTTGACCGTGTACTGGTCCAGATTCGTGGTCTTGCCGCCGCCGGGCCTTGGAGCGCCCGCTCCGGCGGCCCCCTCGCCTTCCGCGGCTGAGGTGACCTCATCCTCGTGCGAGCCCGCGACGATGGAGACGAAGTCCTTCTTCAGCGCCTCGGCCTCGATCTTCTCGAACTCCTTGCTGACCTCGCGCATGATCCGGGCGAGTTCTTCGTTCTGGGTCAACGCCAGGATCGTGAAGCCCGTTCGGATCTGTTCGGCGCCATAGTCGATGGACCCTAGTGTCCACGCCTCGGTCATCATCTTCAGCACCGACGGGCTGATGGCCGGCGTCCGGGCATTGCCCGATTTCAACTTGTCGAGGCTCCGGTTCAATTCCGCCGAGAGGCGGGATTGGTTGATCCCGAAGCGGTAAAAGATGCGGGACACGTCGGTGTCGGTCGCCTCCATCAGCTTCAGGAGGTAATGCTCAATCTCGATGTTGTACTGCGTGCGCGAGAGGCACAGCCCGGCTGCCGCCTCCAAAGCGCTGCGTGTCGGACTGTTCAGTTTTCCGATCAGCGATTTCAGGTTCACACCCATGCGATTCTCCTCCTACTGAGACACTCCATCGGGGCTAGAGCCGAAGGACAGCGCCTTCGGGATCCTGCGTGAGGGGGACCGAACTGGCCCAGGTCAGCCAGCCCAACTGCGGCGCTGTGCTGCCCTCCTCCCCCAACGTGCAGGGAGGCGCCTCCTCCTTTTTCAACACAAGCTGCAATTCGAAATCCAACTCGTCACCGGCGAAGAAGCGCGTCAGCGCCCGGAGCGGTTGGTAAGCCTGGCCATTTGGCAGGAAGTCCCGGTACTGCTCCAGGGTCAACGGTCCCAGCCGGATTCGCACACCGGATTGTTGATCCCAGACCTCGTCCCCTACGACGGCGCCCATCCCAAGCTGCTCAGAGTAATCGCCGGATCCGGTGAACCTGCATTGGGTGTCCTCGTCCAGCTTGTGCCAGGCTCCGACGAACTGTTCGATCTCGACGGGCACGTCGAAGTAGTCCATGAGCAGTTGGCGCAGCGCGGTGGCAGATCGCGCGTGCGGCGACAACAGTCCCGCATAAAACAGCAGCCCGTCGTCAGGCAGGGGTTGCCGGCCTTGGAGTCCGGGAGTTCCGAGACCCAGCAAGTCGAGCAAGTGGTGCGAAAACCGGTCGCCCTCGCCGCGTTCGTACGCGATCGTGAAGCGATACTTTTCCCAAGCCTGATAGAAAAATGAAATCGCCCGGTGGTTGAAGATGTCGAAGAAATCGCGCAGGGAAGTGTCGCGAGCGCGAATTCGCTCGCGCACCAGCCCCGAGTAATAAAGCGGGAGCAGGCCCATGGGACCGGTGAGTCCCATGAAGTTCACCCGCATTCGCGGCTGGTCGTCCTCGCGCCACTCCAACTGCGAGATCTGGCTCGAAGGGAAGGTGCAGTCGGGATTCGCGCCGAAGCGAACGCTCTCCTGGCCCGGGTTGGCGAAGCCCCCTACCTGCTGGCGATCCGGAGACAGCAGGCCGAGCAGGCGCACGGCCTGAAAGAATTCGAAGCTCGACGGCTCGGAACGGAGCAGCCGTTCAATCTCCGGCAGCTCTTCGCCGGCAGGCGCTACAGGAGGATGCGGCGGCCGGCCCTGGGTGGCCATAGCTTCAGCGCCTCCTTTCTCTGGCGGGTGGTCACGCTGAGCTGGCTAAAGCTGTTGAGCGTGACATAGAGCCCCAGGAAATGTTCGAGAACGGAAGCGAAGAGGTACACGCCGCCGCCTACGAAATTCTCCTCGTCCAGCTCGATGTCCACTCGCGTGCCCCGGGCGAAGGTAATGCCATTTTCGGAGTTTACCCGCGCGAACTGCTTGCGGGCCGCGACTGCCGTAATGCCTTCAATCTGTTTCAGAGAATACGTGGAGTCCGTGAAGTTGTAAAGCTTCAGGATCTCCTGGAGCGCTTCGCGGCCTTCCTCGACCAGCGACAGGTAGTTGAGCGAGAGATGGGAGATCAGGCGCCAGAATGCGCTCTTGCCGATCGGCGGTCGCAGGGCCGGAGTCGGCTTGCGCAGGGCGACAATCGCCTGCACGGGCGCGCCGCCCTCCAGTTCAAAATCGCCCGCCGCATTGCCAAAAGGAAGGCGCGAAGGCAGGTCGCGGTTAGTGCAGGTCAGGCGCACGGTCAAGCTGTCGACGTCCGGCTCGACGGGCCGCTGAGCCAGGTCGACGAGGGATAACAACAACTCGCTGCCGTCGTCGTCGCGGCGCGACGAGGGGCGGCGCGAGGCGAGCCAGAAGGCCTGGCCGCCGCTACGCACGGTCGTGTGGCGGAACGAATAAAACGGCTCGAATCGAATCAAGTCCTGGGAGCCCGAGCGCACGCTCACTACCTCGTCCACGGAGTGAATCTCCAGCGCGTTTGGACGGCGGATGTCGGGGATGATGGGGTATTCGAATCGCCGCTGCGTGACCAGAATCGGTTCGGCGGTTTGTTTGAAAAGATTGACCGCGGGCGTGCAGCCCAGCTTCATGGTCTTGGCGGAGACGCCCAATTCGAGCGCCTGCCGGCGCTCGGTCAGTTCGAAGGGAGCGATGAGGAAGACGATCTCGACGCGGTTCTTGAACCCCGCGGCGGCGAGCGCCTCCAGTCCGCTGAGGTCCAGGAAGAAAAACTTGTCCGGGAACGTGAAGTACTCATGCAGCAGCCGGTAACCGGCGAAGGAGCGTCGCGGATAGGGCAGCATCGCGTCGTCTTCATCGAAGCCGACAGGACGCAGAGCATCGGGGCGGAGAGCCAGCGGCCGGATGCGGGAGCCGGGCGTGGGGTCTCTCAAAAGGATCTGGGTGCAACGGCTGCACAGCAGTTCATAAAGCGTGTGGACCGTGCTGCTTTCGCCGTTCAGGAAGAACCGGAGCGTGTTCAGATTCAGCTTGTCGAACGAAACGTCGGGCCAGCAGCGCAGTTCGACCCTCAGCGCGGCGACGGCATCCGCGGCCTTAATCGGCGAGGGCAGACGGTCCGGCGTTTTCCATTCGGCCTCCTGGACGCTGAGCGGCAGGAGCATGGTCTCGTAGCAGGTGCGGAACTTGCACGGCACGCCTCCGACCGGCCGCGAAGAAAGCATGCTGCCGCGCTCGATTTTCAGCCCTGTGCCGATCTGCGACTGCTCGGGGCGCACCTGAAACTCAACCACGGTCATCGAAGGGACGGGGCGAATGAAATGCGGATAAACGATGCTGAGGAGAGCCTCGGTGACTTCGGGAAACTCATCGTCGATTTTCAGATGCACGCGAGCGGCCAGGAACGCGAAGGATTCGAGCAGCCGCTCGACGTGCGGGTCCTCGCACTTGTCCGCCTCGAGGTTCAAGCGTGAGGCGATCTTCGGGTACTTCTCCGCAAACTGCGCGCCCATCTGGCGCAGGAAGGTCAGCTCGCGTTCGTAATACAGGAGGAGTTCGTCTCGCACCTATTCGACCTTCACCTGGCAGTCGCCCGTACTCAATTGCAGAGTCGTGTCGAAGAAGATCTGCTCGGGCGCCGGATCCATTTCCAGCAGACCCTCAATCTGGAAGCGCAGCACCCGCGGAGCGCTGCCGCCGTCGTCCAACGCACGCACGCGGACGCCGCTCAGACGCGGCTCGAAGTCCGCCAGCGTGGTTTCAATCGTCCGCAGCAGCCGGCCCTTGTCCCGGGGAGAATTGAGCGCGAGCGACGTCACGTCGGGCAGGCCATAGTGGTACAGAGAATGGCCCACCTGAACGTACGCTTCCGGCGCTTCCTCAGGAATGCGACGCGTGTTGAGCAGCCACTCCAGATCGCGGCGCAAGGTGAGCTTGAGCTGTCGCACGGACTGACTGCGGGTCGAGGGCGGATCGGACGAATTCGCGGGCTCCAGATCGATCAACCGGTCGATCAGAGAAGGCGTGACGTTGATGTCGGCGTCCGGTCTGGGCATGGGCTACCTGATGCAGGCAAGCGCCTGCCTGGCATCCAGACGGCAGACGCGGTCGTAGGCCCGTTGCTTCAACTCGTCACCCGTGCCCAATTGGTCCAGACAACGGTAGAGCAGCGCGAAAGCGCGCGCGACCAAAGCCGGAGATTCCCAGCCTTCCAGAGCGTGACTGTCGATTTCGGCCGTGAGTTGTTCCAGTACCGGTTGCGCGATACGCTCGTGACCACTTGTCAGGCAGAGCTCCGCGAGTTGAAGCCGGCGTTGGAAACGCCCGCGGCCGGATCGCTCTTGTTCTACCGCGTGCAGCAGGATTTCCAGGGCTTCCTCGCCGCGCCTGTCGCGCAGAGCCTCCATGGCCAGATCGTAGGCGTCGGGCGGCTTTTCGGACCCTTCTTCGGGACTTGTGCCGCCTTCGGTTTCATCTTCCGCCAGTTGCTCGTAACTCGCATTCGCCGCGAATTTCGCGACGGGAGCGATCTCTTTGAGCCAAGTCCGGGTTTCCTGGTTGGCCGTTGGCGTGTCGTCGAGCAGAGTCGCTTCAGCCAGGTCTGGATAATCCAGGAGCAGCGCGTTGAGTTCAGAGCGAATCGCGGAGGCGACGAGATCGTAACCGAGTTCCGTGGCCGCGCGCACCGCGTAGCGTTGCACGTCCAGCCAGCCTCGACCGCAAGGCAAACCCACGGCGGACTCGGCGAGATCGAGAACCTGCTGCCACTCCGATTCCAGTGCACGCTGTTTCAGGGACTGGCGAACCTCGGTGGGCGGCGGCTCCAGAATGGACGCGTCCAGCGTTGCACCGGCGGCGCGCAATTCACCCCAGCGCAGTGCCCGCAAGAGAAGATAGGGCACAGGGCTGTAGGAATTCTCGTTGCGCAGATAGCGGGCCGCGGACACGACACGCTCGCACGCGTCGGCATTGTCGACAGGTTCCGCGGCCAGTGGGCCGCCCTTTGGCTTGAGGCGAGTTGGAGCGGCCGCGCGCGGCTGTTCCTCCACTACCTCCACCGCTGGCTCTTCACTCGTGCTCCAACCATCGTCCGCGGCGGCGGGCGCCTCGTCCGGATATAGCTCCCGCTTCTTCTGCAGCAGGCCATGCACCGTGTGCCGGATCTCCTCCGTGGTGCCACGCAACGGGCCGAACGATGGAGTGTCATCGCCGAACTTCTCTTCACACAACGCAGTGAGAGACTCAATGGTCTCGAGGATACCGTCGAGGGCCGCTTCCAAAGCGACGTAATATTCCTTGGGCGAGGATGCGAAGGCCACGTCCCATTCCTCGCCGGTCAACTTGCCATCTGCAATCGATGCGGCCCGGCTCTCCGCCTTGGCGTCCGAGTCGGCGTCCGCCTCGTAGCCGACGCTCAACGCCTCTTTGTACTTCAACCAGCCGAAGCCCTTGCGCGTGATCGGCGCCTTCCGGAACGCGAGGTCCATGCGACCGCCCAGCCATTCCAGGGGAACGGCGCGGAGCGATGCGTCGTCGTCCTCCAACTCGGGGTACAGTCCATCCCAAAAGGTCTCCAGCAAGTTCTGAATGAAGTTGAATCCCGCACGGAAACCGCTGAAGCCTTCCTGCTTCAGCAGCGCCTCCGTCAGCCAGACCGCCAGTTGGAGATCCTTGCTCTTATTGGCGAGCGCATCACTGGTGAGTTTGATGACCAGCGGAAAATCAGCGGTCTTCCGCTCGATCCGCCACTCGCCCTGAGGAGCATCGTCGTCCTCGCGCCGCGCCTCCTTGATCTTGTCGTAGACGGGAGCGTACCGCAGGTTCTCGCCGCAAGGGTTGGCGCCTGGAATGGGATTGAGAAGATCGTCACGAAGAGGCATGATTGTCAGGCCTGCGTCTCCTCCGCCGCAACCGGTGGAGCGGAGAATTGCAGTCGTCGAACCTCCAGGATGGGATACTCTTCCTCATCCGCCAAAAACATCTTCTGACCGGCTGGAATCGCCTTGCCATCCGCTGATTCCCGCCATTGCGTCTGCCTGCCGAGGCGGACCTCGGCGTCGGGATGCTTCCATGCTAGCGGTGTCAGCACGGGGAGCAGAACCTCGCCCAGTTCGCGGCCTTTGAACGCTGGACTCGTATGCAATAGAGCCGGAATCCAGAGCAGGTCGCGTAACCGCTTCGGTGGCTGGATTTCGAGCGAGGATATGTGCTCAAACGGGATCCAGAGGTATGCGCCGGCCGCGTAGACTTCGAGCCGCGCACCCAGGCGGGGATCGGCGTCTTCAATCGACTCGCATAGTCGATCATCTACTTGCCCGCCTGCGGGCGGCGCGGCGCCGTGCGGGAAATCGCCGGTTTCGAACATGCGGCGGCGGGTCCGCTCCGCCTGGAGGGCGGAACGGTAGAGCAACGAACCCATCGCGGCCTCATGGCTCGAGTCCGCCAGGATGTCGAGTTGCTTTTCCGCGCGATCGTATTCGCCGCTAAAGCAGAGCAGCTCGAACAAGAAGGTGCGGCGCTTGGAGTCGGTAGGATCTCTCCGCAATTCGACTCCAAGCGCGGCCACTGCCTCGTCCAGCCGCCCCGCCTGAAACAGGTCGGTGGCTGTCATGGTGAAGGCTCTTCCTTAGAGCAGCCTAAATCGACTTGCCCGCCTTCGTATCCCAGCCGGCCTTGATCGCTCCATCCAGCGAGCCGTCCGCCTTCTGAGCCTTGTACTCGACTTCTATCTTTGTGTAATTAAATGACACCTGCTCGACCGGGACCACATCGCCCGAACTGCCGCCGGTCTGGTAAGACGAGATGAGCAGATCGGAGAAGGTGTATAGCAGGAATTCCTGCTGGGTCTTGCCGGCCTTGCGGCAGGTGAGGATGGCCTTCTTGATGTGGTCGCCTCCAGCGCACGCCAGAATCAGCTTCGGCGTGGCCTTGTTGACATGCATGACAAAGTGGAAATCCTGCATATCCACTTTGCCCGCACCGCCTCCTCCCCCAGCTCCCATGGTTCCGGTCTGGCTCTCGCCCCAGGACCAGCTCATGAGGTCGATCTCACCCTTGTGTTTGTCGTCCTGGCTCTCGCCCGGGATGCCATCGATTTTCAAGAAATAATCAACAGCCATTCTTGTTCCTCCTCGAACTGTTTACACTTTATCCCGATCAATGGAAAGGCCGGCCGCCAACCCGGCCAGCCTCTCACAGCTTAGGCCTACTTACGCGTCGAGGCCGGCAATTCGGCCACCAGGCGCAGGGAAACGGAAAGCTCATCCAACTGGAAGTGCGGGCGCATAAATGCCACCGCGCGATAGACCCCGGGCTTGCCGGCCACTTCCATCACCTCAATGCGCGCCTCCCGTAGCGGGTGCGAAGCTTTGACCGAGGCGGAGGCAGTGTCGTCCGGCGTGACGTAGTTGGTGATCCACTGGTTGAGCCAGCGCTCGCATTCGCCGCGGGACGTGAAGCTTCCGATCTTGTCCCGCATCATCGCCTTCAGGTAGTGCGCGAAGCGGGAAACCGCGAGGATGTAGGGTAACTGAGCTGAGAGCCGTGCATTGGCGTTCGCCGCTTCGTTGTCGAATATCTTCGGCTTTTGGCAGGACTGGACGCTGAAGAACGCCGCATAGTCGGTGCCTTTGCAGTGCACCAGCGGCGCGAAGCCCAGGTCGGCCAACTCTTTCTCGCGACGGTCGGTGATGGGCGCCTCGGTGGGGCACTTCATGGCGACGTCGCCTTCATCGGTGTAGAAATTGTGAACCGGCAGGCCCTCCACCAAGCCGCCGCCCTCAACGCCGCGGATGGCCGCGCACCATCCGTACAGGGCGAATGCCGCGGTGAGTTTTGCGCCCAGCGCGAAGGCGGCGTTGCCCCACAGGTACTTGTTGTGGTCGGAACCGTCCACACGCTCCTCGTAGGCAAACTCTTCCACCGGCTTGGTGGCTTTGCCGTACGGCAGCCGCATCAGCACGCGCGGGCCGGTCAGCGCGACGTAGCGGGAATCCTCGCTCTGGCGGAACGACTTCCACTTCGCGTACTCGGTGGTATCGAACACCTTGGCGAGATCGCGAGGCGCGTCCAGGCTGGTGAAGCTGTCCAGGTTGAACATCTCGGGCGAAGCCGCCGAGAGAAACGGCGCATGAGCGGACGAGGCCACATTGGATATCTTCTCGAGCAGCTCGATGTCTTCCGGGCCATGCCCGAACTCGTAGTCGCCAACCAGCGCGGCAAACGGCGCTCCGCCGAAAATGCCGAACTCCTCTTCGTAGACCTTCTTGAAAAGCGTACTCTGGTCGAATTCCGGAGCCCGTTGCAGGTCGCGGAGCAGGTCCTTCTTCGTGGCGTTAAAGACCTTGATCTTGAGGCCCTCGCCCGTCTCGCTCTGATCGAGGAGGAACTTCAGGCCGCGCCAGGTGCTCTCCAGTTTCTGGAATGCCGCATGGTGCAACACTTCGTTGAGCTGCAGGGAGATGAGGTGGTCGATCTGCGCGATGCGGGCGTTGATCATCGCCTCGGCATCCTTCGACACGGTCATCGAGCCGTCCAGTACCTGGGTGACAAACTCCTTGACGAGGTCTTTGCCGCGCTCCCGGGCCGCCACATCACGGCCCAACCGGCCCTCGTCGACGATCTGGTCGAGCAGACCGAGTTCGACGACCTGCTCCTCCGCAGCCTTCTGCGGGATTGCGCTCTGCGTGTCGCTCATTTCTCGCCTCCCGGCTTCTCCAACTCAGCTTTCAACTTTCCGAGCTTCTCCGTGTTGTTGACGGCATCGACCAGCAACTCGTCGAGTTTGTCGTTGCCCTGGAGCGAACCGCGAAGATCGGACAGCCTTGTCCGGAGGTCGAGCATCTCCTTCAAAGGTTTGATCTGCCGGGCCACCTGCGCGGGCTCGAAGTCGTCCATGCTCTTGAAACGGAGGTCGACTTTCAACTGTCCGGCCTCGGGATCGTCACTCAGCTTGTTCTCAACCGAGAAAGCCAAATGCGGCTTCATGCCCTCCAGCACGTTGTCGAAGTTGTCGGGCGTCACCTCCACGAACTTCCGTTCGCGCAGTTTGGGTAATGGAGCCTCGGGCTGCCCCGTAAAATCACCCAGAACTCCCATTACAAAGGGGAGCTCCTTTAATTCAATGGCGTCGCCTACTTCTACGTCGTAGGTGACGTGGACTCGCGGCGGGCGCACCCGGTCGAGCTTATGCTGTGTACTCTGTTTTGCCATCTGCTATCCCTCCTCGATCAGCACATGAATCAGATTCGCCTCGATGACCAATCGATGTATGAGGATCTTAGCACGACCTGCATCCGGGTAGAAGGGCCATGTTTGGAGACCAGGCCGGAAGAGTCTTTGCGCTCAATGTTGGGTTCTGGTAGCTTGTAATCCCATGAGGCAATTGCAGCCGGTGATCTGGATGAAGGGAACCGCCCTCAGCCCGCAGCACTTGCAATCGCAGGATCGCTTCATCGAGGACTCACTTCAATTCAGGCTGGAATCGCTGAGCGCCCACGCCTGGGGCTTCCTGACCTTGCGGATCGACCAGGAGGCGCTCGCGGGCGGAATCTTTACGCTTTCGGCCGCCTCCGGCGTTTTGCCGGACGGGTTGCTTTTCGATTTTCCCGTTTCAGAAGCCGCGCCCCCCTCCAAGCCCCTGCAGGACTGTTTCGAACCCGATCAGGACTCACTGGATATCTACCTGGCTGTGCCGAGTTACCGCCTGCCCGGGCTGAACGTGTCCACGGCGCAGGGCCGGGCGGATACGCGCTACCTCGCCGAGGCGATCCTGGTCCGCGACGAGAATTCGGGGCTGGGGGAAAGGCCCGTGCAGGTGGCCAGGAAGAACTATCGCCTGCTCACCGGGGGGGACTCGCGGCAAGAGTGCTCGGCCTTGCAAGTGGCCCGCGTCCTGCGAGCCGCGACGGGCATGTTGCAACTGGATCCTCAATTCGTGCCGCCCCTGCTGGACCTGTCGGCCAGCGATTATCTCTGCGCGATCGCGCGGCGGCTCGTTGAGATTCTAGCGGCCAAGAGCAGCATGCTGGGCGGATTGCGCCGGCAGAAGAACCTGAGCCTGGCGGATTTTGGCTCTTCCGATATCGCAAACTTCTGGTTGCTTTATACAATCAATTCGCACTTTCCGGAGCTTCAGCATCTTTTCGAAACACGGCGCGGCCATCCGGAGCGGCTTTTTGAGGCGATGCTTTCCCTGGCGGGTTGTCTTACAACGTTTTCAAATAAGGTCCATCCCAGAGATTTACCACTGTATGAGCACGGCGATCTCTCGCAATGTTTTACAAAACTCGATGAGATCGTGCGACTGCTGCTTGAGACCGTGGTGCCCACCAATTGCATCTCCCTGCCGTTAAAACTGGTGCAACCTTCGATCTACGCGACGGCGCTGGCCGATGATAAATATCTGGCCGGAACGAGGATGTATTTGGCGATCAGCGCCGAGATGAACGAAGCGGAACTGATCGCCAAGACTCCGTACCTGGTGAAGGTTTGCTCGGCGAGCCATATCGAGCATCTGGTCCGTCAGGCCTTGCCCGGGGTAGGCCTGACACACGTTGCGAAACCGCCGGGCTCGATCCCGGTCAAGCTGAACTATCAGTACTTCAGCCTCAACCAATCGGGCGTCGTCTGGGAAGCGATTGGGCGCGCGCGGAATCTGGCCGCCTATGTGCCGGGAGACTTGCCGGCCCCGCAGCTCGAGCTGATCATTCTCCTGCCCGAGGCGGTCTGAAGCCTTCCACCTTGATGAATCCGCCGGAAGCGAGCGGAGCGACAGCGCCGGCGAATCGCGCGGATGTTGGCCGACCGGGGCCTTCCGGGTATTCGCTATCGAGGCGTGCAACTCTCAGTTGTTATAGTGGATTTCCGAAGATGCCTCGAACTTGCGGTAGTCGCGAAAGACGGCCTCGTTGCGGACGACGTTTCTTCCCTGCCTGGCCTGGAACACTGACCGCAGCGGCAGCAGGTAATCCTGCGTACCCACGCGCACCATCCCGTATTCCAGGGAAAATGTCGGCGATTGGAAACCGAAGTCCTTCGGCAAGCCAGTGCCCGACATCATAATGCGGCGTACGAGTCCCGCCTCCTCGTCAATGAAGATGCGGCCAGTGTAGCCGGCCACCTCCTGCCGCGTATTGACGTACAGGACAAAATTCGACTTCTCCTTCGGGACTTCGATTTCGAAGACGTCGCAAAGGGCGCCGCCCGCCATGGTCCGGCCCACCCATTTGTACCTGACCGGAAGCTCCGGGCTGAAGATCGCCCGGAGCATGGTGCCAAACTCGCCGCGGGAGTGGACGCCCCGCATGGCGCTTCGCGTCTTGTCCGCTTTCAGGCCGTTGAACTCGAGCGTGCGGTAGCTCTCCTTGCCATTCTCGTAACTCAATTCCTCCAGATAGACGTCGCCCTCGTGGAACTGATCGGACAACTTTACCGGCGAGGAAAGCCTGTGGGTCTCCTGTTTGCAGCGGAAATTCGGCAGGTGTGTGGAGTAACCCAGGGCGCTCGCGGCCGCCTCTTCCCACAGGCGCTTTTGATCGCCTTCGGGAAGAGTCGCGCCGGTGTGCAGCGTGACGGGGTCTACTTCGGGCAGCACGACCGCGGAAAGATCCTCTTCCGGGGCTGTGTTTAGCAGCGGCCCCCCGGCGCGTTCTACGGGCACGGGCGCGGCCGCGGAGCCGACGACGCTGAACGCCACGCTGCGCGTGAGGACGTTCTTGTCCTGGCGAACCGAAATACGCGCTTCAAACTCGCCCGCGTTCAGTGTCGCGCCTTTGAGCGTGGCGAGATAGGTGAACTCGTGCTTCTGCTCTCCGCCCGTGGCGCCGTGGCCCATTTTCGTATCGTCCCGGAGTTGGTCGAGGAACGGCAACGGCATGCGCCTGACCGACTTCCCGTTGCGTAGGATCTCCAGGCTCAACTCGGGCTGCGCTCCGAACAGGTCCGGATAGAGCACTACGTAGAGTTGCAGGTCGAAGGGCTCGTTCGCTTTGAAGACTGGGTTCAACAGAGGCGCGATAGCATTGCCGTCGTAGGTGAACACCATGTCGGCCTCGAAGCGATCGGCGCCTCCGGCAGGCCGCACCAGAACAGCATCGCTCAGGGCGAAGCCGGGAATGATGGGAAACGTCAACACCGGTTCTTTGCTCGTACCGGAACTCCCGGCGAGCAGATCCTCGACGGTGGCTTCCACGGTGTACTTGCCCGCCGGCAATTGGATTTGGCGCATCTGAAAGAGAGTTCCAGACTGGCGCTGTTCGAGTTTCCGGAGCGGCCCTTTGAAGCTGACTTCCTTCTTCGCCGTCCAAACGGCTTGTCCCGCGGCATTTCGAGCGATCTGGGTGATGCGGGCGCGCGCCAAGTAGGTCCCGGAGTGGTCGTCGACCTCGAACTTGAGCGCTTTGAGTGGCGCTTCCGCGATCACGACGCCGCGCCGGACGCCGCCCGTTGTCTCGAGGTTCGATCCGGCATCCTGCGAAGTGACGCCCCCTCTGCCTGCGCCGTAGCTGCGCTCAATTCCAAAGGCCTGCGTCCCCGGCGCGCTGAGGCTTACGAAGCGCGTATAGACCGGGATGTGGTAGCCCGTCGGGCCGCTCTTGGCAGGTTCCGCGACTGGCTCTGCCGCTGGCGCCGGTTCGCGGATAGAGGCTAGCGCGGCCGCTCCCTCAGCCTTGGCGTCCGGGGCGACGAGCAACACGCTCGTTTCGAGCGACCCGATATCGCGGACCAGCGCGCCGCCGGTGTCGTGGGCAAGCAGTTTCCAGGCCGGACTCACGTCCTTCGAGCCGTGTTCGTACGGAATGAGCAGGACCACATGCACCGAACTTGCCTGGCAGGACTCGGTGAGCTGCTTCAGTGTGCTCTCCAACTCGCCGGAGAGCGGCCGGTCCTCCAGAACTGCAAGCAACAGGCGCAGCCCCGGGCGGCGTGCCAGCGACTGCGAGGCTCCATCGAGCGAATTGACGAACGTAGCGGGATCGGTGTCGCGGGCAGCTCGCGCAGCCACCACGAAGGCCTGCTCCAACTCTTTGGAGGAGATGCCGGCAGGGATGCTGACCGCGTCGACTTGCCCCGCTCGCTGGACCTCCACGATTGTTCCGCCGCCTTTGAACCAGCGGCGTGCTGTGGATGCAGCCGAATGCGCGGCTTGGCGTGAAACTTCGCTCCCGGCCGGCCCGAACAGGACCAGGAGCGACCGGTCGCTCTCCGCCGGCGGAGCTGCAACCGCACCCGCGGCAAGCAAGACGAGCATCGGGACCAGTGAGAAATTTCGCATCAATCCGGGATTTCCATTCCTGCAATCCTCTTCCGCCTTGATTGTACATCCGTGCCTCGGACCGCCTCGCGGCCCGGGGACTGTGCAATCACAGGCGGCTGAATACCTCACCCACGCCGCGCACAATATTGCCGGAGCTCTGAGCGACCGCGCGAGTGATCGGCTCATTCCTGCTCTCCCTCGGACCGCCGGGCGCCGAGGGCTTCTCCAGTTTCCACATCATCCTTCACACCATGTCGCCGCTGATACGCGCGCCGGTGAGAGCTGCCGCGTCGGACTCGTTTCGGCCAGTTCTTGCTGCTTTCGCACGTGATCGACCGTCTCAGCCACCGGAAATTAGTGTAACGAGGCTACGTCCGCGTTCACCGTTCGTTGCAACCTGGTGCGTTGCGCACACTCCTTCCCGAGCATGTTGTCGGAGGGCTCCGCCGTCTTGCTTTCGCGCCACGGCGCCTCCCAAGCTACGAGGCCTGAGTCTCTTGGCCCCGGTCGGTCTTTCACCGACTGGACGATGTGTCCTTGTCTGGACACGCCGATCTGCCAGTTGTGCGCGTAAATGCTGTGTCCGCGCACGGCGCCAAAAACAAGTTCACGCTCTGGCTGATCCCCGTTGCCCCAGCTCTCATAGACCCGCATGTCGGGATGGAGAACGCGTACCAACGGTTCGGTGCATGCGCCTCAGCCTGCATCCGCCCGACTACCGCGGTTTCCCTTTGGACTCCGCTTCGATCAATTGGCGTTGTTCCTCGGCCTCTTTTTTCCGGCCCGTTGCGAACAGGCACTTGGCCAGGACGGTGCGCGCCGAGCGTATCGTCTGGTTATCGTTGCCATCTCCCGCGAGCGCCTTCCGCGCTTCGTCCGCAGCCTGCGCAAACTGCCCGGATTTCTCAAACTGTTTGGCGATCTCGAGGTGCACCGGCCCGAAGCCGGGCGCGTGAGAAGCGATCTCCTGCACCAGCCACCGGGCTTGGTCTTCCTTTCCTGAAACATTCAAGAAACGCGCAAACTGAATGGCCGAGGCCGGATCGTATAGCTTCGAGCGGCGATTGATGACCAGCGCCTTCTCGAAGGCGCTCTCCGCCTTGTCGGGCTGATCCAACTTGTCCTGGCACATGCCCAACAGCGTGTACATCTGCAACAACGCCTGATCGTTGAGACCAGGCAGAGCCAGGCCGGCCTTTTCGTTCGCGGCGCACTCATTTTCCTTGTCGTTGAGGAAGGCCCATTGCGCATAGTAGTGGCGCGCTTCGGCATCCTGCGGCATCGCCTCAGACGCTTGCCGCAGCATCATTCCCGCCTCCTGGCTGTCCGCCTTGAACCGGAACACGACCTCGCCGAGATTCAGCAACAGACGCGGCGAATCGGGATTGGCGCGCAAGGCTGCCTGCAGAGTCCGCAGAGCGTCTTCGGGCTTCCCAACGCTTTCATAGCAGCGCGCGAGGAGGATCCACAGAGCCTCGCCGGCCTGCGGGTCCTTCTGCAGCGTCGCATCGAGTTTCGTGATGGCTTCGTCGTAACGGTTCTGGCGCAGCAGTTGGTCGGCCGCGCGCAGCGCGGAGGCTCCTGGCTGCGCTTGTTGCAGCATTAGCAGCAGAGGCAGGACCAGCATCAACATGAGACGCGCGGCTCCGTCATTTTGCAATCTTCCTTTGGTCCGCGCGGACCTGCTCCAGGCGTTGCACAATCTGCTCCTGTTCCGTTCCGGCGGCCAGCGCGCGGATGTAGCACTGCTCCGCGTCCTTCGGCCGTCTCAGCGCCAGGTAGGCATCGCCCAGCATCACGAGAGAATCCTGCCGCTGCTCGATGCGCAGGGCAGCTTCCAACGTGGAAACGACCTTCGCGAAATCGCCGGAAGCGCGATAGCGCATGGCTTCTTCCTGGAGGGTGCGAAAACGCGTGAGATCGTCGTTCATGCCCTGTTCCAGAGCATTCACTTGCCGTTCATTGTCCTGCGCATTCTGCGCGTCGCCGGTCGCGCGATACAGACGGCTCAAAAGCCATAGCGCCGCGCGGCGGTCGCGCACGTCCTCCACGTGTCCCGCGGCTTCGCGCGCGGCGGCGAGCGCAGCGGGGAACTGACGCAGATTGTAATAACAGGTCGCGGCGCCGAGCAATGCTTCGGCGGAGGTGGGCGCCCGTTTCAACACGTCCTGAAACTCCGCGAGCGCCGTCTCAATCTGGCCGGAGCCGTCCAGCGCGCGGGCGTGGCCTAGCAGAGCCTGCAGGGATTGAGGCTGCGCGGCTAGCGATGCCGCGAACTCCTTCGCCGCGGCGTCGTAATCCTTATTCAGGAAATGAAGCTGGCCCAGCCAATAGTGCGCGCGAGCGTCGGAGGCGTCCAACGCCACAGCCCGTTCGAGAGCGGATTGGGCCTCCGGCCCGGTCTGGCCATTCTCGACCTCGAACATGCCGAGCAGCCGGTAACTGGCGGCGTAATCCTTGTCCAAGCGTATGGCCTGTCTCAGTTGCTCGATGGCCTCGGGCATTCGTCCGGCCAGCCCGAGCGCCGCGCCGTACATGGCCCGAGCTTCCACCATTTGCGGATCGATCTGCAAGACCCGGCCAAACGAGTCGACGGAGACGAGATAGTTCTTCTGATTGAACTCGCATTGTCCGAGCGCAAACGGAATCGCGGCGATGCGCGGATGGGCGGAGCCGAGCTGCTGAAAAGTTGGTATGGCCTCGAGGCAGCGGCCCTGGGCGGCAAGCTGCTGCGCCTGTTCAAAACGCGCCTGGTCGGGATCGGCCTGCCAGAACATCAGCAACGCGATGGAGATCATGCCCGTCACGGCTTCTTCACAGCTCCTTCACGGCTCTTTCACCACTAGGATCTGATCCGCCCTGACGCCGTGCAAGAGTTGCTTTGTCCCGCTGGGCCAGTGCACTTCCAGTTCGCGCACGGTCGTATTCGCGCCAAGGCCGAAATGGACGCGGCTGTCGCTCGAAGAGGCGTAGCCCACGCTCGTGGTGGCCTCATTCCACTGCGAGCGGCCATCGGCTGTCACGAGGCGAAGCTGCGCGCCCAGCCCCATGCGGTTGCTGCGCGAACCAACCAGGCGCACCAGCAGCCAATGGTTCTGATTGGAAGAAACGTTGCGCAGAACCTTCGGCGCGCCGTTGAGCACGGTGACGACGGCGTCGATGCGCCCGTCGTTGTCGATGTCGCCGAAGGCCACCCCACGGTGCGGCGCCGCCTTTTGAAATCCGTCGCCGGCGAATGCGCTGACATCTTCGAACCTGCCGTTGCCGAGGTTGCGGAACACCGAGTTGACCTCTGGAAATGTGCGCCCGTCGTGGTAACCCTCGATGTTGTCCAGCACGTTGGAGCGCGCGACGAAGAGGTCCTTCCAGCCGTCGTTGTCGAAATCCATGATGCCGTTGCCCCAGCCCGACATCTTGACAGTGGCCGCTCCCAGCCCGCTGGCCGTCGTCGCAGAAAAGAAGGTCTTGCCCATGCCGAGGTACAACGGAAACGTCTCGCGCTCGACGGCCGTGTGCCAGATGTCCGGGATGCCATCGTTATTCACGTCGCGGAAATCAGAGCCCATGCCCGACAACGCCGTGCCCGAATCGTTGTAGGCGACTCCGGCTTCGACTCCGATCTCTTCAAAGCGCTTGCCGCCGATATTGTGAAAGAGCGAGTTCGGGCTGGCATCGTTAGCGACGAAAGCATCCAGGAAACCGTCGCCATCGAAGTCGGCGAACGAGACGCTCATCCCGCGCCCGGGACTGCGCGCGATGCCCGTTTCTTCCGATACGTCGGTAAAGTGCCCGTTGCCGTCGTTGCGGTAGAGCGTATTGTGCAGCGACTCGTAGAAGCGGGGATGGCAGTAAGCCCGTCCCTGGCCGGGCGCGGCGCAATACGGATCCGAGTTCACTTCCCAGACGCAATAGTTCACCACGAACAGGTCGAGGCGACCGTCGTTGTTGTAGTCGAACCAGCCCGCCGCGGTCGACCACATTTTCTTGCCTTTGTAGCTCGCACCCTCGACATTCGCGCTCTTCGTGACGTCTGTGAACGTGCCGTCGCGATTGTTGTGCAGCAACTGGTTGCCCGTCACGTTGGCGACAAAGATGTCGGGGTAGCCGTCGTTGTCGTAGTCGCCGACTGCCACGCCCATGCCGTATCCGCTGCCTTGCACGCCCGCGCGCTCCGTGACGTCGGTAAACGTTCCGTCGTGGTTGTTGTGGAAAAGGCGGTTCCAGTAGACGGGCGAAGTCTTGATCAGCGACGGGATCTCGGCGCCATTGACCAAGAAGACATCGAGGAAGCCGTCCTGGTCGTAATCGAGCAATGCCACGCCCGCGACCATCGTCTCAATCTGGTTCTTGTTGGGAGTCGCGCTGTTGCGCGTAACGAAGCGAAGGTTGCTTTGGGAGGAGACGTCCTCAAAACGGATCGTGCTGCGTTCACCCCCAAGGAAAACGGCCGTAACCGTCAGAAGAATGACAATTACGGCCGCACATCGCATGAAACCCACTCTACTAGACGCTGTATTCAAAACTCCACCCGGTGGGCGCATGCAAAGTCAATTCTCCACACTTGCCCGCACCAGACCGTGGTGGTCTGGTGCGGGCGCTTCTTTGGAAAGGGTTCCCTAGAAGGTGATGCGGGCGGACATCTGGATCTGACGAGGGCCGTTGCCCGCGTTCGTGATCAGTCCGAAGTACGGGTTGCCGAGCTGATTGTTGTAAGTACCATAGCCTCGGATGTTGAAGGCGTTCTGCGCTTCCGCACGAACCTGGAGGATACGCTTCTCCGACCACAAAGAGAAGTTCTTCATGAGGGAAAAGTCCGTCTGAGCCCAGGGCGGATTCCGCAAGCTGGGATCGACCGGCGGGAGATTTCCGGCGATGTAGTTCTGCGCGGTGATCATATTGGCGGCGTTGAATCGGCTGGTCCCCACCGCGGCAGCCATATTCGGCGACACGAGCGCCCCGCTGTCACCCGTGTAGGCCGGGTTGGCCAGGTTGTGATTACTGGTGGCGTAGCTTCCGTACGTGGTCTCGACCTTGATCGAGTTGTTGGTATTCACCGTGGAGGTACCCCACCAATCGACAGGAGTTCCTGAGACATAAGTGGAGTTGCCCGAGAACTGCCAGCCCCCGGCGACATAGTCGAGAAGTTTATCGCCGAACGTCGTGGGGGTATTCATCCAATGCTTGCCACGCCCGAACGGAAGTTGATACAGATACGTCAATACCAGACGATGCGGCTGGTCGTTGGCGCTTAAGCCCCAGGTCGACTGGAACGTGCTGATGCTCTGCGGGGTCTTTCCACCATTGCCGGTGGCAGTCATGCCGCCGCTGGTGTCGGCCTCAGGACCGCCGACGTCGTCGAGTTCACGGCTGTACGTGTAGTTCAACAAGAACGACAGGCCATGCGACATACGGTGTTCAAGACGGATGTTCAATGCGTTGAAGAATGAGGCCCCCAGGTTGGACCCGAGCACATCGACAGGTCCGTATTGAGGATATGCATACTCCAGAATGCCGACCGATTGGGTCGGGCCGGTAATCGTGTTGGTCTGAGTCTGGCCGGCGTTCGGCGACGTGATCGACGTCGTCATATAGGCGCCATTGCTGGGATTGAACAGGTTCGCCGGGAACTTGCTGATCAGATTGGGCGCCAGCAGGCCAAGTCCGCGGTTGCCGGAGTATCCCGCTTCAAGCACCCAGCCCATCGGCAACTGGCGCTGCACGCTGGCCATCCAGGTGTATTCCCTGGGCATATGCATGTTCTGGTTGAATGCGCCCACTCCAGGGTCTTGCGAACTTTCCTGGTTGGCGAGCAGCGTGTCCCGGGTGTAGTTGGTCACCATGCCAGGTGACGGGAAGGGGTTGGCCCAGGACGAAATGTAGTGCTTTTCACCGTCGTTAGAAGCGTGCCAACCAGCATTCGCCGCGTTGCCGAGTGGCAGGCTGGTGTTGCTGCTGGAGAAGCCGTTTGCGTCGCCGGTGGTGGGCAGGTACATCAGTCCGCCGGAGGCGCGCAGCACGGTCTTGCTGTCAAATTGGTAGGCCAGGCCCACGCGTGGAGCGAACTGGTGCGAATCGATGTTTTGGAAATCACGCGAGGGAAAGGCTGGCGTATTGGGGATTTCAACCGCGCCGTTCGGCATGCCGCCAGTCACCCAACTCGGCGCCTGAATCGTGGTCGGCAGGCCGGCAGCGGCGAGAGCCCCGGTCCAGGAGTAGCCCTGATTGATTGTGAACAGAGATGGTGCGGTCGGATCCCAGAAGTAGATTTTGTCGTGACGCTCGGTGGTCGGGCCTTCCCGATCCCAGCGCAAGCCAATGTTGACGGTCAACTTCGGAGTGACTTTGAAATCGTCCTGCACGAATGCGGCATTGTAATTCACGTTCATCGCACGCGTCGTGGGGCCGCTGATCGTCGCCCAATCGTTGATGCCCAGCAGCATCGAGCCGAGGGAGTTGGGAAGACTGCTTGACGAGCCGAAGCCGTGGTCGCCCGAAGTCGAAGCGACCGGATTGCCCGTGAATGTAAATGGGTTGTAGCCACCGTAGTTCAGGAAGTTGTCGTAGTAACGGCGGCTCTCAATGCCGAACTTCAGGGTGTGATGGGTCAGGACTTTCGTACCTGTAAGGGCGAAATCGTAAGTGGTGGAAACCGTGACCGCGTCGGTAGGCGAGTTTCCATAGTAACCGGGAGTCTGGAAGTCTTCCTGAATCGTCGGAATCGAGCCACTGCCCAGGATCGCCTGAACGGCGGGGCTCATATGGATCGAATTCGCGTCGAAACCAGCAGGCAGCGAGCTGCCATTCTGGCCGGGCGTATGAATCACGGAAGCCCGGGCGTTAAACAGCAAGGTCGGATTGGCTGTCCAGTCGTAGTTGACGTTCCCATTCAATCCGCCGGAGGTGCGGTTGGTCGACGCCGTATAGAGAGGACCACCCACTCTGGACTGGCCGCCGGCCCCGTTGTAGGTCATGTAGTGGATCGCGATCTTCTGGTTGTCCGTAATTACCTGGTCGAGACGTGTGCCAAAACGGAATGTATTGTTCAGGGTGGACTGGTAGCCTTCGTAGTTGTTCAAGCTGCTGTATCCCGCCACGGTCGGACGGTTGGGCATCGGCAAGGCCGCCAGAATGGCCGCCGTGGTCGGCGAGATCTGTGCTGCGGGGACGGTCTTGCCATCGCCGCCTAGCAGCGTCAGACGGCTAAAGCTTCCGTCGGCGTTGGGAGTTGTGGAATAGTTCCCGTTCGGATCGTACATCAGCGTCGGAATGCCACCGGCGACCGTGTTCGCGAAGTTGCCGTTGCGCTCGTCCTGGGTGGGCACGCTCATGATGACGCCATTGCCCGCCTGGGTGTACTTGTAATACTCGTTGTCGACAAAGAAGAAGGTCTTGTTCCTGCCGTTGTAGATTTTGGGGATCACAACCGGACCGCCCAAGGTGAATCCGTAATCGTTCTGACGGAAATGCACCTTCGGGTTGTTAATCGAATTCTGATACCACGAGTTGGCGTTGAACATGTCGTTAAACATGTACTCATACATGTCCCCGTGATACTGATTGGACCCGGACTTGGTAACCAACTGCACGTAGCCGCCGGAGATGCGGCCGTATTCAGCCGAGATCCCGTTGGTTACGACCTTGAATTCCTGGACGGCGTCCATGGATGGGGTCTGATTCGAGAGCGAGTGGCCACGGCCGGATGTAACGACATCGCCATCGACGAAGAAGTCGATACTGCTGGTGCGTCCGCCGTTCATGCGGATCTGTGTGTCCGCCGGGTTGCCGTCCGCGCCTTGCACGTTACCGGAAAGGCGAATGAGCTGGAACGGGTCGCGGTCAATCTGCGGCAGATTCATGATGAAGGAGTTTGTAACGACTTCACCGGTCTCCGCATCTTCCGTCCTCAACTGGGGAGCTTCCGCTGTCACCGTGACGGTCTCAGTCGATGAACCGAGATTCAGCGTCACGTTGATACTCAGCTTGTCGTCGACTTGGACCACAATGCTGGGGGCTACGTATTTTTTGAACCCATTCGCCTCGACGACGATTTGATAATTGCTTGGAGGCAGTTGGACTGCCATGTATCTTCCATCACCCATGGACGCAACGTGAGTCGCGCCACCGGTGGCGAGGTTCGTTATAGTTACCTTGGCGTTGGGCACAACGGCGCCCGTCTGATCCTGAATGCTACCCCCGATGGAGCCGGCTCCGGCCTGACCCCATACGAGCAATGGCATTAGCGCCACAATCGCCAACGCTAATAAGACGATCCAATGTTTCTTCATGGACCGATTCCTTTCCTGTGTCGTGGAGTTGTCCGGGCTTCGGTCAATGCAGGACGTCTTCGCACGCATAAATACACGCCGAGCGGCGCGCCCGCATGCTGAAGCCATTGGGTACTCCCACCTAATCACACAAACCCAAGCTGCCTCGGCTCACAGACTCGTGAACGGGGAACTCCGGTCGATTCGGTGCCATCAATGTGACTCGATTCCAGCCCGCGTTCAAGGGAACTAGCAGTTAGCATCACTGTTAACGTGCTGTGAATGGCCTGGCAGGTGCTTCGAATCAGTGACTTACGTGCGCCGGAAGGCGGCCGTGAATGGGCCTGTGAATACGATCATAAGCCCGTGGCGCAGACATCTTCGGCGTGGCGCACTCCCAATTGCGGGTCTGAGGCCGGCTCGCATCGAAGGCGCATCCGCAGTGCGACCGCACGCATTGTCAAGTCGATCTTTCGTCTCGTTTCCTGTAGAATTCATTTTGTGCCGGATCAGATTTAGGTCGGTTCATCCTGAAAAATCTGGCCGGGAGATGCTTGTCAGGAAGTGAGCCAGCAGCTTGGTGACGAAGGATCCCATTAGCGACGCCCGCTGGAGATCGGTCGAACGCGTCGCCGATAGCGCACTCTTTCAGAGACCGTCTCGATTGCGGGATCTGTTCCTCTATATCTGCGAGAACAGCCTGAACGGCCGTCATGAAGAGCTGCGGGAGCAACGTATCGGAGAAGTTGTGTTCGACCGGGGACACGACTTTCGTCCGAATGACGACACGATCGTCCGTGTAGAAGCGCGTAAACTTCGCAAACGCCTGGAAGAGTACTTTGCGACCGAAGGTAAAGACGAGCCCAGCATCATTTCCATACCGAAAGGCGCTTATGTTGCGTCCTTCGAGCCCCGAACGCCGAATGCCGCATCCCATGAGTTGGGCGAGGGCGCGGGTTCGGGGGGGACCGATTCGCCCGCTGCGGCAATTCGCAATCCGGGAAAACAGGCAGTTGGATCTTTCGTTTGGACCGTAATTCTAGCGACCACGACAGTCCTTTTCGGGTCGATTGCGGCTTGGTATGCCGTGCGGGACCAGCAGAATGCGCGAGCGCTCGCGTGGGCGGGGGTGGCTCCGGCGAACAAGAACCCGCTCTGGGCGGCGCTGTTTGATAAGGACCAGCAAACCTATATCGTGTGCGCGGACTCCGCACTGGTACTGTACCAGGACATTACGGGGGTACCCGTCACGCTTTCGGACTATGTCAATCGGGACTACTCGGCGAGTGCGCGGCGGGTGCCAGGCGATATGGGGGCGCTTCTCAAGATTCTGCCGCAGCGGCAGTACACGCATATCTCCGATGTCCGGCTGGTGCAGGAGATCCTGCAGCTCAATCACGAACACCTGAGCCACACCATGGTCCGGCACGCGCGCGACATTCAGCTCATCGATTTCAAGAACGGAAACTTCATCCTCATTGGCAGCCGGCGCTCTAACCCCTGGGTGGAGTTGTTCGAATCCTCGCTGAATTTCCGCTTCCTTTTCGATTCCAAGACGCAGCGCCCTGGATTCCGCAATATGAATCCCCGGCCAAACGAGAAAAGCGTCTACTGGCGCGAAGGGAACTCCGCGCAGGGCGGCGAAACGTATTGCGTGATCTCCTATGTGCCGAATGCCGCTCATAACGGCGGCGTGCTGATCATCGAAGGCGCCACGGGCGAAGGGACCGAAGCAGCCGCGGAGTTTACGACGAACCCCGAGTTGTCGCAAGAGATGCTGAAGTCGATCCATGCCATCGATCACGGTCGCGTCCGCTACTTCGAGGTGCTGCTGAAGTCGGGGACGCTCGGCGGAACGTCCGAGCGCGCGGAGATTGTTGCGTCCCGCTTGTTGCCTGCGAATAAGTAGACCGGCAGGGCTCAATCAGTTCCAGTTCGGAACCGCCTGCACCACAGGGGGAGCGCGTTCCAAATTCATGGTTAAGAACTCTCTTCGGCGTCTGGAGCAACAGTTGCCTGGCGCGTAGTGTGCCTGTGCCGCGCAGCGGCCGCGGCAGCCGCGCGATGCGCTATATGGTTCTGCAGGTCTCGCGGAAAAAACCTGCCGAGAAGCTGCATGCAGGCGCGCTGTGCCGGCCTGTGGAGAGGAATCAACATGAGAATCAAATCTGTCGCACTGGTGGGGGCCCCCTTCACGCTGTTGCAGGGAGCATGGGCTTCGCCCGCGACGTTTTCAGTCCGGCAGTATGGCGCCATCGGAGATGGAAAGACGCTTGACACGGCCGCGTTCAACTCGACCATCACCGCCTGCGCGGCGGCGGGCGGCGGGCAGGATCTTGTTCCTCCCGGCCATTACCAGACCGGGACAATCCTGCTGAAGAGCAGCATCACGCTGCTGTTGGAGGCCGGCGCGGAGATCGTCGGCACTCCGGACCGCGAGCAGTACGAGAGTTTCACTCCTCGGAGTGTGCGCCTGTCGCTAGGGTATACTCATCATACCAGTCAGTCAACAAGCTGCATCAGCTGAAAGAGTTCGCCACGGAGACTCTCCGACGAAATCCTCGGCCGACTGTTCCAACTGGTTGAACAGGACGAGGGCGAGCCTGAAGTCTGCTGTGACTCCTCAGCTTGCGGCAGCCGCGGCGGAGCCCTTCTTGCGATAGCTCTTGAACGCATACAGCCCGGCAATCAAGTACGCGCCGATGCCAAGCACGTACGAATTCTGCAAGCCGATGGTGTCGGCGAGCCGGCCCTGCAGCACCGGCAACAGCGCGCATCCTACGAATCCCATCGTCAGCAGGCCGGAGGCCTGGCCCGTGCGTTCGCCCATCCCGCCAATCGCCAGCGCATACAGGGTCGGGAAGAATACCGAGATGAAGAATCCGATTGCAGTGACCGCTGCCACCGCGACGTTACCCTTGCCAAGCACCACCCCAGCCAAGCACACAAGCGCGGCCGCGAGGCAGAACAGCAAGTACACCGCGGGGCGGATCTTTCTTTGCGCCCACGCGCCGACCAGACGGCCCAGTGCGAACAACGCGAAATAGATGGTGAACATCCGCTGCGACTGGTGCGCCGTAAGCCCGGCGACGGCTGGATCCTCAAGGTAGTTCCGGTAAAAACTGAACAGCCCCGCTTCGACGCCGAGCGTCAGAAAGATCACGGAGAATCCACAAAGCAGATGGATATTCGTCCAGATGTTGCCGGCGTTCGAGCCCACAACGTCGGGCGTTTCCGTGAAGCCTGCTGCAATATCCACATTCCGCATGAGTGCCGTCACCAGCGCGACCGCCAGTAGCGTAATCCCTAACGCCGCAAACAATCCCTGCATGTAGGGCAGCTTGCCCCGTACGGAGACGACCGCGGCCGGAATGATCAGCGACAGCGTCGCCGGCGCGATGATCTGAGCCACTGCGCCCAGCGCGTTGCCCAGGTTCAGGCGGCTCGATGCGTCCTTGGCTGGACCGAGCGCGCTCAACATCGGGTTGCCCGCCACAAGTTCGCAGTTGAAGCCGACGCCGATCAGAAAGAAACCCAACAAAACGAGCTGGTAGCTGTGTGTTTGCAGGCCAGGGATCAGAACGAGCGTGCCGGCGCCAAATAACGCCATGGCGAGCGTCATGCAATTCTTGTAGCCCACCCGCTTCACCAAGTAGCCGATTGCGACTGCCAGAACGAACGGGATATTCTTCGCGAACATCGTGTACATCTGCTGTTGGTAGTTGAGCTGAAAGTACTCCTTGAACTCCGGCAGGAAGACACCCTCGAAACACTGCGTCATGCCACAGAAGAAGTAGATGAAGTAGACCGCGTAAAGCAGCGCCTGCACGGTGCGTCGCTCGTGCTTCATCGCCCTGCCTCTGCGAGCATCGCGCCGATGTGCTTGCGCCACAGCTCCACGATGCGGTCGTAGAACGGATAGTTGTCCGCGTTCTCAATCTTGTTGTGTTGGGTCAGGTACTCGATGGACCGCCGCGCGCCTGCTTCAAATGGGACGGTGTAACGGAAGCCCAACTCCCGCTGCGCCTTCGTCGTGTCGAAGACGATGTTGTATCGGAAGTTCTGCACGCACCATTCCGCCTCCCGAGTCAGCAGCCGGCCGAGGATCTCCGTCGGGATGTAGACGAAATCCGGCTCCGGTGCGGCCATCAGTCGTGCGATCGTGCGCCAGATCGTGTTGTGGGTCATCCACTCGTCACCGCCCAAGTTGTAGTCCTCGCCATAGCTCTGGCGGTTGCCCGCTGCGCCCACGAAGGCGCGTGCCACGTCTTCGCGGCAGGTAGCCGAACTCAAAGTCATGCCGTCGCCGTGCATTATGATTGGCATGCCGCGCCGGATGCGGTCGAGGTGATAGCTTTGCCCGCCGAAGCTGTGAATGCCCGGACTCCACGTTTCGTTGTAGGTGAAGCACGGCCGGATCACAGTCAGGGCGAAGTCGCCTCGCTCGTGCGCGGCCGACAAACGTCCCTCGCACTCCATCTTCTTGTGCGCGTATGGGAAACTCGGCAGCGCGCCGACGCTGCCTTCGGATTCACTAACCGGATAGCTGTGAGGCGTCTTCGAATAGATGTCGGTCGTGGAACAGAAGACGAACTGCTCCGTTCGTCCGCGGAAGCATTCAATGTCGCATGTCGCATCCGCCGGTTCGTAGCAAATCATGTCAATCACGCAGTCGAAGTGTCCCAACTCCGCAGTCTTGCGCCGGATCTCTTCGTGATTGCTCCGATCTCCGGTGACGACGCGCACCCCGGTCACGCCCTCCGGCAGCGTGTCATGCGCCTTAAAGAGCGTGAGGTCAACGCCTGTGGCCACCATTTGCCGTGTTAGCGACGTGCCGATGTTGCCCGTCCCTCCTACGATTAGTACTCTCATGCTTGACCCCTAGCGCCGCGACTCGACGTACGGCTCGTTGTCGGTGATGATGGCGTGCCCGCCGGCTTCATTGATCACCTTCACGCCGTAGTATCCGTTGTTGCCATGTACGAGGGCGCTCCGCACACCGGCCTTGAGTTCGATGCTAGGCGGTTGATAGCGCAGAGGCTCACCCGCAAAGCTATTGCCTGCCTTGCGCGCCTTGGCCAGTGCGTCGAAAGTGCAGTTCTGAATCTGCACTTTGCCCGTCTCCACTACGATCGCCGCGCCCGGCGCATCGTAGTTGTTTGAAAAGTAGCAGTCGGAAAATGACGTATAGCCGTCGCCGCGCAGCACCGCATTGTGTTCGACCGGCCCCCAAAAACCGCAGTTCACGAAACGTACGTTCCCGTTCGCGCCCTTCTCGACGATCACCTGCATGGCACGCCCGACACGATGCGAGTTGAATTCCCCATTCGTGATCAAGAGACCCTGCGGCTGGATGGACTCAACCACAACCGCGGTCTCGCAGGCGTCCGCGCCGATGCCGGAGAACTGGCCGTTGCAGGATCCGTTTGGCGTTTCGATGAAACGGTAGCCAACCTTCGCCGGGAAGACGAACGTGTTTGTCACGTACTCCCAATCGGTCCTCCCGAACACAAACGCTTCGAGGTTCTTCTGCATGTAATCGAACACCTTGTTCCAGTCGCCTTGGAACGCCTTGTGCGCCCAAAAGTGCGAGTGGAACTGTACGTTTTCAATCCGTCCAATGTCGCCGACCCAATCGACGTAAATCCCGCGCCGGAGCACCGTGCCGTGGACTCCCATGATCCGGTGCCGCCCGTTCTCCGTGGGCCCGGTGCGGATTCCGTTGTAGCTGTTGATGAGCGTTACGTTCGACACCGTGCTGTCGAACGAAACGCCCTTCGAGTCGGATGGATTGGCGCGGATGCGGATGGTCCACGGATAAGGGCGGATGTCGGAGACGGTCTGCTCCGGATAGTAGATGGTCACGCCCGTGATGGACGTCGAACTCCGCATTTCCAGAAATGCGGGACCTTCCTCGTTGTCGCGGCCTTCCACGGGCATCAGGATGGAACCAGACTGCGGTTCCCACGATTGCGGCGCTTGGTTGACCCCGGCCAGGTGCACACCCATCTCAAGCACGAGATGACCCTTGCACAACCAGCGTCCAGCGGGAACAAACACCACGCCTCCCTTCACGCTAGCCGCATCGATTGCTTTCTGAATCGCGGCAGTGTTGTCCGTGGCGCCGTCTCCGACCGCGCCGAATCGCGCGATGTTGAACACGCTGTCGTTCGGGGTAAGAGACGCATCGGCGTCTTGCGCCTGGCCAGGCAGCATCGCCGCCAGCAATAAGAAACAAGTAGTGAGAATTGTTCGCATGCCCGGTCGTCCTTAACTCTTGAGCACCAACACTCGATCCGCCTGCGCGCCGCTATCAATTACGTCGCCACACTCTGCGAGAGGCTTGCGCCAAAGCAGACCGCCGTTCGAAGGGTCTAAGCAACTCACCGTAATGTCCGGGCGCAGGAACTGCGTTCTGAGATGGACGGTTCCGCCGCGCGGCAAATAAAGCATGGCGAGATCGCCCGCGCCGCTGCGGGCCGCAGCGATGAAGAGCGCCGGCCGTTCCCTTCCAGGTTGGTGTTCGACAAGTTCCGGGCAAGGCACAAGGCTGGGCCAATCGATGGAAGCGAAGATCGCTTTCAGTCGACCCATGCGCGCGCTGCCAGGCAGATGGAGCGCATCGCGCCAGGCCGGTGCGATGCCGGTATTCGGGTGGCTCATCGGAAGCCCAGGTGTCGATTCCCAGCTCCAGATTCCGTGTGCGCCGTAAGTAATCCCGGCCGGCGGTGACGCCAGCAGACTCCAGTACGCGGCACGCCGCACATCCGTGGCATCCATAACGCGCCCGGTCGCCATCGCACGATGGCCTTCGTAGCAAGGCTCCAGGTTGATGTGCGGGCAGTGCGGTTCCGTTCGCCAGTCCACGCTCGGCGGTCCTTCGTTGATCCAGCGGAAATTGTCATCATCGTTCCAGTGCCCGCTCTGGTAACCGTTGAAGTCAAACCAGGGCTCCGTTCGGAATTCGGGTACCGACCAGAGCTTTCCGCCAGGGTGAATCGTCGTCGGGCGTGTGTTGCCCGATAAGGCCATTCGCCCGATGCGGCGCCACCGCTCGGCCTCGGCGCCTTCGTAGATCCCGTCGCCGGCGAGAATCCACACAACGTGGTGGGCGCCGTAGCGGGCCACGATGTAGCGGATCAGCAATTCCAGTTGGCCGTCGGAAAGGGAGTTACCCGGGTTCAGGTGGAAACTGTCCGGGTTCCAGCCAGCCGCCCACGCCAGCACCGGCGCGGCGACCATCCCGAAAGCGTTGATCGCATCCACACGCCTGTCCAGCCGCCGGAAAAACGCCGGCTCGATTCGTATACGTTCCCGCCCCAGGTATGCGGGCCTCCCCTCGGCGTCGCCCGCCGCGCTGATCCACTGCGTCGCGACGAACTGGATGACATTGAACCCCTTCTGCGCCCGATCCGAAAGGTACACCGTCCAATCCGCCTCGCTGGACTTCAGCGGACCGTTCCAGGCGGTGTCTCCGAGCCAGAAGAAGGGCGTTCCGTCGGCGTGTACGAAGTGGCGTTTGTCGTCCGAGACGCGAATGGGGCCACGGTTGTAGAGAGCGTTTGTGCTGGCCGCCGGAACGCACTGGAACGATCCTGCCTGGTCCTGGAAGCCGCCGTCTCCGTTGGGCGAGCAGTTCACTCGCCACGTCCAGAGCCCGGCTATCTCCGGTGAAAAGCGCACGGCCCATGTACGTTCGCCGTCCCAGAACGCGTTCACAACGACTCGCGTGCCCGCGCACTGGAACTCAACCTCGACAGAGACGTCCTGCACTGGATTCTCATAGTCGCGGGCGCTCTCGAATAAGGTCTCGAATCGGGAATACAGAGCAATCGTGTTCATTGGCGCAGCGGCGTCCCAGGCGCGGCGAATGATTTCGAAGCGTCATCAAGGACCAGTACCCAATCGCTTCCAAAACCCTCCGAGGGAGGAGTGAACTCGCGTGTCTGGCTGCTGTCGAATTCGCCGAACGCTTCAGCGGCGCCAGATCGCGGGTTGTACCACCAGCCCTTTAGACGCGTGCCCGAAATCTTGCCGGGCCGAACCGCGAACTTCCGTCCTTGCGCGCTGTAAACGAACAGGTAGCCGTCGCCGCGAGTGGCGCTGATGTGGTCGGCCCCATCCAGAGGATCTATGACAATCGACTGATCTGGAACCCGTGACAAATACGGCCGCGATTCCAGCAGCGCCCGCACGTACTGCATCTGCGTCGCGCCGGGCCGTAGGATGGCGTGTCTCCAGTCCATCAGCGGTCCATTGATCGGTTTGCGCGAGGGCGCGTAAAACTGCCACATTGCGTGGTTGCCGTAGGTGTGCCCGCACGCTCCGCTGAACGTGTCCGCGTAGGCGTACTGCCGCACATGCGCGTCGAAGGAGTAGCCGAATTCCTTTGAGTTGAACGCCAGCGGGTGGTCCTCGTACAGGGGTTCGCCATCAAGCACCGGTTTCGTCGGCAGCAGGTCATAGTCGTGTTTGACCTTCGCCCAGGATTTCGCCCGTGCCGGCGGGTTGTGCCCGTCCTGCTGCATGTTGAAGTCGAGCCAACGGTCGTTATGGAACCACGTGGACGACGTCTGTCCACCGCTCGGATGGAAGCTCATCAGGAGGGCATCGTAGTCCTCTTTACCGCTCACCCCGATAGCAATGCCGCGCGCCAGCGCGCGCCAAGTCTCTTCGAATCCCGTCGGCGTCCGGTCGCCGCCGAGAATCCAGATGATGCCCTTCTTTCCAAAGCGCCGCCCCAGGAACTCTCCGTAGGTTTGCGCATTGCCCGGCGTGATGAAGGGCTTGACGTGGTCGCTTCCATTCACCCAACTGCCCCACGTCGGCAGCATGGCGATGTAAAGCCCGCGCGCGTTCGCCTGATCCACGATGTACTCGACATGGTCCCAGTAATCGTACTGCTTTGGATCCGCCGGATTGGCCCCCGGAGTGACCGCGGGTTTCGTCGGATCGAAGTCAATCAATGGGAGCTTGCCGTAGGCGTTCGGCACGGTGATCCCGTCAAATTCGCCTAACGCCACAGCCTGTATCACCGTGAACTTCTGTGCGACGCGTATGTCCAGATACTCGACGGCCTCTTTGCGGTTGAGTCGGTGAAACAGTTCCCAGCCCGTGTCGGCCAGATAGAAGAAGGGCTTCCCGTTTTCCGTGACCAGAAAGCGTTTGTTCTCGCTCACTTTGAGGCGCGGCAGCGGCTTAGCGCGAACCTGTCCGGCCTCGGCGCCATAAGTCAGCGCCGAGGTCAAGGCAATCGTGAATAGAACCGCGAGTGGATTGTGTTTCACAGTTGTATGTCCTGTCCCACTAAGCGGCAACTACGCCGCGAGGCTTGAGTATGTCTCGAATCGCGCCGGCCAGCGTTTCGCGCTCATACACATGACGCCACTCCGGGTTGATGTACTTGTTCGTGCCCCACTCGATCGCGAGTTGCGCGGCGTCGGAAAATGGCGACTTCTCAGCCCCGAATACGATCGCCATTGCAATCTGTGCGTGACCCGCGGTGAACGCTTCGGCCGCTTCTCTCGGCACACCCTTCTCGATGGCCAGTTCCATCGACTGTTTCACCCAGTTCGCGGCGGCGGCCATGACGATCTCGGACATCGCGGGTTCCAGGAACGCGAACTGTTCGGGGGTCACCCGGAGCGCCTTGCTCACCGGCGCAAAGATCGCGCGGCAGATTTCTGTCCCTTGCGCGAACGACTCCTCGGAACCGCCAATCAGCGAAACGATAATGTTCTGCACCGCCGTCCCGCCGAAGTAATCCCGGCGAGCCTCGGGGGTGGCTTGCTCCGTGAAGAAAGGCGGATGGCAGGGATGCGTGATCATCTGGGTGATCCCCTCGCGCTCTGGGAGTTCGCCAATGTATGCCGCCGCCGCGTCCAGCATGATCAGGGTCCCACCCTGCTTCATCTGCGGTGCGAGTTGCCGGGCGACCGCGCCGATGACGGCATCCGGCACCGCCAGCACCACGAAATCCGCCGCGGCCATCGCGTCCCCGGTCGCTGTGACCGTCAAACCCATGTTCACAAGCGCCTGCGCCCGGTTTGCGTTGCTCTCGCACAGCATCACCTGGCACGCATCGCTGAATCCAATCTTTTCCGCAGCGCGGGCGCCCATCTTGCCGCCGGCGCCGATCACTGCCACTGATTTCTTCATACTCACTCCTTGATCAGAGTCCTCAAATACGTCACGCTCTCTTCGGCCCACTGGTGTTCCATCGCGATGGTCTCGCGCAGCGAGGCTTGCTGCGGCGGCCAGAGTTCCACGATCGCGTTGCATTTCGCACCCGCCGATTGCAACAACTCCAATAACCGCGGAACGTTCAATTGACCTTGCCCCGCCGGCCGGCCTTCCACGCGGAAGCCCATCATGTGCCACTCCCGCGACACCGCAAAATCTTTTACGTGCAGGCAACACGTCCAGGGCGCAAGCGCTGCGGCCACTTGCTCCGTTCCTTCCGGAATCGCAAGCGAATTGACGGTGTCGAGCGTAATACCCAGGTATTCGCTATTTACCGCACTCAGCGCCTCGCTCATGGCCGACGCGGGCATCAGGCTGTTTTCCATGGCGAGTCGCACACCGGCCTGTCGAAGCTGCGGCTCAATCGCTCTGAGCAGTTCCGTCAACTCACCGCTCGCGGGAACCCGTCCGTCGATCTCGGGCACGGTGCGCAGCAGCGATGCTCCACAACGGAGGGTGAAGTCGATCAGCCGGCGCAAGTGCGGCGTCTCGGCGCCTCGCGTCCCGATTTCCAGTTCAAGATCCATCTCGCGGCTCGCGGACAACACTTCGTCGAGTTCCGCCGGGGGCATCCCAAAAAGCGGCAAATTCGGCCCGAATTGGACCACTTTTACCCCCATTTTGACCGCTTTTTCGAGCAGATCCAGCGCACGCATCGGCACTTCCGGCTCTGCGCCCGGGAAGCCGATCGACCACATGTAGGTGTATGTGCCGATGCCGAGTTTCACGTTGCTACCCCCTGTCTCGTAACCGCGTACGGCTCGAGGGTCAGCGTCTCCGAATGCCCTTCAACCGCGATTTCGCAAGGCTCGCCGGTCAGATTCGCAATCAGCATCCGGTGTCTCACTCCAGACTCAAGCGCCAGTGCGGCGACACGGGACTCGTCGCTGCTTTCGCACTCGAGTACATCGGCTCCGGCAAACTCGCCGGCCGCTTCGAGAAAGCGGAAGACAGGATATATCTCATCGCCGTCCAACACGCCGCCGGCGCCGCGTGTTTCGAAATACGTCACGCTCGACGCCCCGGCTCGGGTGAGCGCCCTCAGGCTCGCCAAGGTCCACGCAGCGCAGAACGGCAGTTTCTGCCGGGGATCCGGCTCAGGCGGCTCGACGCTTCCCGTCGCGTCCGGGTTGAAGCGTGGACGTAGCGTTACTGGGGAGACCAACACGGGCCGGCCGCCAAGGAAACGCCGAGCGCCGCGGACCGCGTCGAACTGGCCCGATGCATTCGCCATCACGCTCTCGTCGTCGAAGGCGTGCACCTGCGGGTTCACTGAGAAACAGGCGGCGTCCCACCCATCGCCCTCCGGTCGATTCCGATTCAGCTCCGCGAAGTAGAAGTTCGTCCCGACGACGATCAATGCTTCTGCCCCCAAGGCCGTCCGCAATTTGCAGGCTGCCGCCGCGCCCGTCGCCTTTTCGTTCTCGCTGTAAACCAGCCAGCGTTCCACTGCCGGAGCCCAGTTCCGTAACGAACTGGTGTTGCCGGGGAGCGTCACTGCGACCTCCAGCTTCGCCCCGATCGCTCTCGCTTCCACCGCAGCCAATTCCAGCCTGGGCCGCCAGTCGCCGCGGGACGGCAAATCCACTCGCAGGTGACTCAGTTTGAGCCGCCGGAGTGCGTATATCTCCGTCTCAGAGAGTGGCCGGCCGTCACTCGCCATCCCCAATCCGATCCTCGGAAGTCGCGCCCCGGACGTGTTTGCCATTCGCAAACGCACCACGCGCTCGTGCGACGGTTCCGGCATTTCCGACGCACCTCGAAGCCTGATCTCTATGCGCTGACTGACCTCCGCGCCCGCGGGCACCTCTACGGGGAACAGAAGGCGCAGCGGAGTACCGTAGGTCTTGAAGTTCGCATCCGTCCAGTTGCGGTGATCTTCTGTCTCAAAAACGTCGCCGAGAAGCCGCACCTCGGCGCGCACGCCTGGCGCGACCTCGTGCGTGATGGCTCGCACGTTGAGGAAGGGTTGATGCGGCGACACGAATTCCGGGAACTGCGTTCGCTCATGCGCTCCATCGGCAGTCTCTACAACGCAGGGCGTACCCGCGCATTCTCTCAGCGGATGATGAACGCAGAAGCCGATCCGGTTGCGGAAAAACGCCGAGTGCGTCTTCCCGTCCATCGAGAAAGATATGTTGCCGGACTCCGTGCCGACAATCATCCCGCGCCACCGGAAATCGACGCCGCCCTGCTGGTGAATTGCGTCGAATACGATTCGGAATCCACTGCTCCCCACGTGCAGGGAAACGTTCTCCAAACGCCCCGGCGTCGTACCCCAGTTGTGGTCCCTCACTGCTACATAGATGCGTTGTACAACCTCGACACCGCCAAGCCGGACATGGCGTAATTCACCGCCCGTAAAGGTCGCTTCGAGCGGGCCGGCCCGCAGTGTGTGCACTTCACCCATCACTCGCCTACGCTCACCGCTTGCCCCTTCGCGGCCGATTCGTACGACGCGAAGACCAGCCGCACCGTTTTCAGGTTTTCCTCGCCCGAGGTCTCGGCCACACACTCGCCCCGCATGGCTGCCAACAGATTTGCCTGACAACCGACAATGCTCGAATGGACGACGTCGTATCGGGGATCCGCCCACGAATAACGGGGCGGCGGGCAACGCTGGATGTGGGTCCCTTCCTTCGTCGTGACACGAATCCAGTGGTCGAGTTCGAGTTCCGCTGATCCTTGCGTCGCTTCGACAAAGATCGCCGTCTCGGGAAACCGGTCGCGTTCGAGATAGTTTTCCGCGTACCCCATCTCGACCGTCACGGTCGCGCCGGTCTTCATCTTCAACATCACGGTGGCGACGTCTTCCCCGCGGATGTCCTTGTGCGCCTGGAAGGTCTGGCAGTAGAGTGACTCCGCCTCGCCGAACAGGAATCGGGTAGTATCTAGGACGTGGCTGCCGATATCAGTCAGGACGAACTGGTCCAGGTCGCGGAGAAACGGCTGGTTGTCGAACAGCCGGAATCCCGAGACCATGCGGATGCGGCCCCGGAAGACTTCGCCGATGCCGGCGCCATCCATGCGCCGCTTCAGTTCCCGTATCGGCGTCTGCCAACGCCAGTTCTCGTTCACGTAAAGCGGCACGCCTGCCGAATGGCAGGCTGCGAGCATTTCCGCCGCCTCTTCGTAGGAGACCGCCAGTGGTTTCTGGCACACCACGGAGATGCCCAGGCCCGCCGCAAGCCTGGTGTACTTCGCGTGCGTCCCGACATCGGTCACGATGTCCGCGAAATCGGGCCGCGTCTCACGCAGCATGGTTTCCACGTCGTCGAACACTTGAGGCGAGCCAAAGTCCCGTGCCAGAGCTTCCGCCTTCGCGCGTGTCCGGTTGTAGATGCCAACGCATTGCGCTCCTCGCGCCTCGTGCCAACCTGCCAACTGATAGCGGGCCCAGAAGCCGGAGCCGATCATCGCGAAACGGAGGGTGCGCATGCGGTTATGGTATACTCATCATACCAGTGAGTCAACAAGCTCCAACATCTGAGAAGATTCGCCGCCGGAAACTTTCCGACGAGATCCTCGACCGGCTGCTCCAATTGATTGAGCAGGGCGAAGTCGAGCCCGGCGGATTCCTGCCGTCAGAGCGGGATCTCATGGCTCGTTTCGGTGTTGGCCGGCCCGCAATCCGTGAAGCGTTGCAAGCGCTGGCGGCAATGGGGATCATTCAGATCCAGCACGGCGAACGGTCGCGCCGCGTCTCCCTCGGACCGCAGACCGTGCTCGAACAGATTGACCGGTCCGTACGATATCTGCTGCAGACCTCGCCCGAACTCCGCGGCCACCTGAGGGAAGCGCGCCTGTCGTTCGAAGCGGGAATGGTTCGCCTCGCCGCTCACAACGCCAAAGCCAGCGACATCACCTCGCTGCGAGCTGCGCTGGAACGCCAGCGTGCCGCCGCCGGTGACGCTGCCCAATTCGTTGCCGCGGACATCGCCTTTCACAACGCGATCGCGGCAATATCGGGCAACCCCATCTACGTCGCCGTCAGCCAGGCCCTCCTGCAATGGGTCTTTGAACTGTTCCCACGCCTGCTGCGCGTCCCCGGGGTGGAGGATCTGACATTGCAGGAGCACGAAGCGGTGCTGAATGCGATCTTTGCGCATGATGAGGATGGCGCAGTACACGCTCTCGCGGCCCACCTGCTGCGTTCAAATCCTCTCTACGAATCTCGCGGATCCAGAGCCGGCAAGAGCCGCAAGCCGCGCAAGGGCTCTTGAGCGGTGTTTCTGCCAATCACAGGTTGTGCGTGCAGCCGACAGGATGAAGAAATACCGGATATGCAACGGAAGCTGTCGCGCTGCACCCAAATCCAGGATTGTGACTTGTTGATGCTAAAGTTCTGGCTCGAGTTGGGAGATCGAGCGGACTGAGCTTCCAGACGGCCATATCGTTGGGAGGGCAGATAAAGATGACGAAGAGCGGCTATATACTTCAGACCTTGCCGATCCTCCTCGCGCAGATGTTTTCGCTCGCCCTGGCGGCAGATCCGGAGTTTGGCAATGCGGCAACGCAGATTCGACTGGCCAATGGAGCGCGGCATTGGTGGTCCTATCAACTTCGTGCTGGCGGACAGGTGCATGAGTTCACGGGACCGGCACTGGAGATTGGCGGGGTTGTGCTGCGGGATTCGCTCTCGGAAATCCGGCAGGCCGCCGCGCCGCGCCTGCTGGCGTCAGGCGTAACGGAGTACCGGTTTGAGGGCGTTTTGTCGCAGCATCGGTCGATGCGGGCCACGCTGGTTTTCCGCCTGGCTCCGGACAACCCGGTAGTGCGTTTCCGCTACGAGATCAGCTCTCAGAGCCGGAAGGTGCTTTCCCGCTCGACCGGCAGAGACCGGCTGGAGTATTTCGGCGTCTCCACCGCGGGGTTCCCCATTCTGCGCGAAGTGCGATTTTCGGAGTTTCAGGAGGCCACGCATAGCTTCACACTCTCCGAACGTCCCGTGGCTGACAAGGACTTCGAAGACGCCCAATCCCTCATGGGCCCGCTGGTTGCCGCTTCCAACGGCCGCGAGTCTCTGCTGATCGCCTACGAACACGGGTCTCAAGTGCCGGATGCATTTCTCGAGTTTCGATTGACGGAGCCGCGCCGCATCTCGCTCGCGGCGGTGAAGGGCAACTACGTCGATGGGCAGGCGCTCACCGGGCAGGCGCCATGGTGCAGCGTCTGGATGCACGCCGGCGCGGTGGCAGGCGACATGGACACTCTGGCAGGCGCCTATCGCCAGTTCATCCTGCGCTATCAGAGCGAGTCCAAAGAGAGCCGCAAGCCTTACATCTTCTACAACACCTGGAATTACCAGGAACGCAATAAGTGGTGGTACGGGATGCCCTACCTGGAGTCCATGAACGAGCGCCGGATCCTCGAAGAAATCGATATCGCACACGCCATGGGCGTGGACGTCTTCGTGCTCGACACAGGCTGGTATGAGAAAACAGGCGATTGGCCGGTGAGTTCCAAGCGCTTTCCGAACGGCCTGGCGCCGGTGCAGCAACGGTTGAAAAGCTACGGCATGAAACTGGGGCTGTGGTTCAACCCGACCGCCGCCGCCGTCTCCAGTCGCATGCTGAAAGACAATGACGCCTATGTCATGTCGAGGAACGGGCACAGAGCGAAGCCCAACGAGATTTGGGAAACCGAGGCCAGCCATTCGATGTGCCTGGTCAGCCGGTATAGCGACGCCTTCGCCGCCAAGCTGATTCAGGTAGCCAAAGAAACGGGCGCCCGCTATTTCAAGTGGGATGCGATTGGACAGTACGGCTGCGATTCTCCCGATCACGATCACGGCGCCGCGGCCAACACGGCCGCCGAACGCGCGGACGCCTACGCCTTCAAATTGCCGCTCTACATGGCGAAGATCGTCGAAAAAGTCAGCGCGGAAGTGCCCGACGCGATCATCGATTTCGACATTACCGAGGGCGGCCGCGCCGTGGGGCTATCGTTCCTGTCGGCGGGCAAGTACTTCCTGATCAACAACGGCCCATACAAGTTCAACTACGATTTGCCGATGGACCAGGAGAAGGAGAACTGGAACCTGTTCTTCTACCCGGGACCGGCGCGCACCTGGATCTGCCGCACGCCTCTGACTTACGATAAGTGGCTTCCATCCGTTCTCTTTCTGACCCACTATCTCCCGGATGATCCGATCGCCTCGCAGCAGGTGAATCTCGCTTCGCTCGTCCTCGGTCAGAACGGCATCTGGGGCGATCTGTTGCGCGTATCACCGGAGGGCGTGAAGTTCTTCGGCGAAGCGCTGCGCCACTACAAACAAGTGCGGAACGACATCACGGCAAGTTCGCCCATCAGATCGGGCGGGGTCGGCGGAACGCCGGAGATTTATGAAAAGATCGCCTCCTCGGGCCGTGGGGCTGTGGTTCTGTTCTCTTCGGCCTCAGGCGACTTCAACTATGTCACGACCGCCCGTGTCTCGAAGGAGGTTTGGCAGACCGGCAACGCCAGTGTCGAGTTCGATGCTCACGGCCGCGCACGGGTGAAGGTACATTTTGATCGTCCAGGGGCAGTCGTCCTGTTTTTCGGAGCCAGCCAATAAGCTGGCTCGCGCGGAACCAGTTGCGACGAGGCAACGCACGATGTTTCCGGCTTCCTGGATACTCGCGCAAGAGCGTTGCGGGTTGTTCTTTGCAGGCACTCTCATTCTTGCCGAGGTGCCAACGGCGGCCGGCGAACCGCTTGCTCCGGGATAGCCCGATCAGCGACCGAGCCCATTCGACGCGAGAGTTGCATCGGGTCCGCGTTGCGCTCCCAGTCGAACCGGATCTGATCGGGCGACTTGCTGGGGTCTATGCGGCCATTTTTGAACGCCGATCCACGATCGTCTAATTCACGCATAGCGCTTCCGCGATTGCCAGATTATCGAGTGCCGTAGGTCAGGTGGAAACACTGGAAACAGGTGGAAACTCCGGATTTCCGCCTGTCCCCGGGCATTCTCTGCGCTGGGCGGCGCCGGCATGATTTTGAGTCACTTTCATGTACAAGAAGCCTCCTATAGTCAGGTATTCGGCAGGATGATCTCGATGGATTCGCGTGTCACCTGCCGATGTGGTCGCCGGGATTCAAATACGAGACGAGCCCTCGATTCTGGCTCGACGGTTTGCCCATCGCGTAGAGCCGTTCATGCTTCCACCCGAGGCCAATTGCTGGCTCCTGTATGGCATCGACCATGGCGAGCGCTTCCGTGTGAGCGGGCGGGTTCTCCGCCGCAGGCCGCTTTCCGCGGCGGTCCCATGGCTCGGCCACAGGTGGCCTGAAATCCGCTGCATCCAGGCTGCGCACGGCCGCGTTCAGGGCGCTTCTCCGAAGTGAGCTATCGCCCACTCATGGACTCGGTTGAAGCTGCTGCGCAGGCCTTCAAATGCTTCTTGTGCGAGTTGCCCGGCGAAAACGGCCCGCTTCGCCCGGCGCACCCTGCTGCGTAGCCAGGCGTAATACTCAGGATCCAGGCGCCGGTAGTCGTGAGCGTTATTGGGCAACATCGGTAGCCATGTGGACCTTACCTTGGGGGGTAGGGCACATCAAGCGAAATAGAGATGTGCCGAGTCACCATCCGGAGCTGGCAGACTCCCAGTTGCCGATCTGTATGCCGAGCGTTGAGCAACGAGGCGGGAGCACTCCTTCAGCCCCAATCCTGATCGGAACCGACTCGGAGGCAAGTCGCAGAAGACCGGCTGGCGTTCGGTCAAGCACGCCCGTTATCAGCTGCTGATACTCGTCGAGTAGCTGCCGGTTGCTGAGCCGTCTCACAGCCCACGCGCAACGAATCCTCGAAATCAAAATGCCGTAGGCGCTGCCCCATGATGTTTCGGATGCGGCTCGGGAATGCCTGGTGGCCGGCGATGCGCGAGCCGTATCAGGGTCACGCGAAACACCTCGCCCAGCTGCAAGGGCGGAAGGTCGATCTGAGCCGCACCTGCGACGACCGGAGCGTTGATCTCCGCAACCAGCTTGAGTTCGTTGACCGCGGCTTCGCCCGAGTCTGGGATCAGCTCGACGCGGACGTTAATCAGGGGGGCTTGGCCAAACTCGGGCATGGCTTGCAGATTGGTCAGCGCCAAGTTGACATTCAATGGATTCGGCGCGTTCGACATCGTGTTTTGGTAGTTGAAGTTCCCGACGAGAATCTGCGGCGTATTCGCGCTCGTAATCGAATTGCTTGCAAGGATGACGAGGCTCGGGTTTGACGCTACCGACTGCACTCTCCCGCTGACTCCATCCGCGTAGGCCTTATGCAGCCACCACACTGCGCGTGGCTGAAAGGTGGCGTCAGTAAGGAGACCATCGAGAGCGCCGGGCGGCACACACCCGCTGGCTCCTGTGCTATCGAGCCAACAACTGTGCGCCGCACCGTCTGCGCCGCTGATTTCGAGAGCGTTGTAATACGCCAGCGTACCGGCGGGTTGGGGCGTGAATCCCGGCCCCACAATCTCATTGACATCAATACGTTTGATCTTCAGCGGCGCATACCTTGGATTCTCGAGAAACGAGGTGCGTGCATCCTGGACATCACCTGGTAAAGCGGTAGCACACACTGAGTCGTTTAACTCGTGCCAAGTGAGCGAGTTCACCTCGCAGCCATTGGCCAGGCAGAATTCGAGAAAGTCCTGCATGCCTCGATGGTCGTAACTGGCGAAGGAGGGGCCGGCGACCTGGGAGTTGGGTCCAAGCACGGCCCGGATGGTTTGAAATGCAATCAGGTATGTTTGATAGAACTGCTCGGCGGTTCCGTTCCAGAATTGCGTGTAGGCGGTTCCGCCCATAGCCCAGGCAGCCCATCCGTCATCCGGCTCGTTCCAGGGCTCAAAGATCAGATCGGACGCGGGCGGCACGAAGCCGGCCAATAGCTCTTGCAGGGCTCCCTGATAAGCCGGCCAGTCCTGCCACGGCGGTCCATTCCCATCGTAGTTGCTGGGCGGATACCCCACCCCATCACTCAACACAATGTCGATTGGGATCGCTGGGGCAAAAGACCTGATGAATTGAAAAGCGGGGAGACTTGGCGCGGTGCGCCAATACTGCGGCTGCAACGGAGAAATCAGAGCAGCCGGTGACGGACTATTCGAGCTGAATGGGTTGCTTAGATCGAACCCGTGGAGGAAACCCAAAGCCGGGTTTACTGTGACGAGTGTTGCGAAGTCCACGCTCACGACGTCGTACTCCGTTGAAATGGATGCAGAGAACAGAGTGGTGTCGCTGGTGTCCATGCCGTTTGGCGCGACGGCAAAGTCAAGGAGGTCTCCGGGCTTCACTATGAGGTTTAGGGAGTAGTTCACGCCCGCGCTATCCGTCCCCTCTATGAACTGCTCATATACCAATTGATGGTCGCAGTAGATCCGTCCGTACACGCCGCTGCTCGCGGGAACTGCCGCGAAGGCAGCCTTGGCGAGGTGCCCGCGAACTATGATCTGACCTTCGTAGTTGCTCACCCACTCTCGAGCGGCCCATTCCACAATCCCAGAGTTAGCGCCATTCGGATGCATGGCGGAGTTCGCACCGACCATCGTCCATGGAGGGCCGAACGTCGTGTGTTGCCAGTATCCCGCCTGTGCGTTGTACACCGGCAACTGAGTGAACGCATCGACGTTCCCGTTCGGGAAGTATCCGTAATACCAGTTCTGCGCGCCTTGGGCGCCAGAAAAATCCGTGCTGGAATCGGCGAGCACGCTGCCGAAGCTCACTCGACTCGCCAGAATTGAGATGAGGCACGTCAACTTCACCAGCGCTGACCTTGGCATGCGGGTATCGTAGCGCACGTCTGCCTATTCCTGCGAAGTCGATCAATGAATTCAATCTGGTGGCGATCACTCTCCCGGGTTGATGTTGATCACCGTCGCAGCGAGGCGACGGTGGGCGTCCTTTTTATCAAAAAGTTATCGGTACCCGGCAGCAGAGTCAGTCCCTCGCCCGAGTGGATGGGATAAGCGGGCATGGGCCAGACATTGGGGCATTCGTGGTTGAGCCGGCAGCGTCAAGCGCCTCAGCGTAAAGTCAGGCGGAATCGTTAGCGTCATCTGCGGGCAGGCAATGGGAACCGCGCGCTCTTCCGGCGATTGGTGAATCACTTCATGGCCGTCCGGGCAGGTTCGGTTAGGCCATCGCGGTGAACCTCCGCGTTGGGCGTCGGGCTATCTGATGACGAAGTAAGCGGGCCGCGGAGGTCCGCCGCCCTCGCCAGCGGCGGCTCTCTCCTGACCACGCTGTTCGTCTTCGCATCGACGGTTGGGTGCAGGGCTAGCGCGGCGATATCTGGTGTTATCGGTATCTATACGGCGCGCGGGGAGGCCCACGGATGGGAGAGGAGGCTCAGGTAGCCCTCGCTGTCGCCGGTGGGTGCCGTTCGACTTCAATGCCAGAGCAGCTTCACATCTTCTATGAACCGCGGTCCATTCGCCCAGAGCGTGGTGCTGCGCTCCATGCCGGACTCCGGTCCCCATGGGCTGTAGTCTCCACTCATTCCAAAACAGCCCCGGCGACTTGCAGGCCGCTCACCAGCCCGAACCTTCAGGACATTGACTTTCATGACCCGCTATGGACAGCTTACGGTTGTTGACGGTTCAGCCCGCAAGGCGCATGGGATCAAAAGGCCCGCTTGTACGGCAATGGAGGCGTGATCTCGATTCCGAGTGCCTTCGCGGCGTGCAGCGGGAAATACGGATCCCGTAGGAACTCGCGTCCCAGCAGCACCATGTCGGCGCGCCCTTCGCGAATGATGCGATCGGCCTGCTGCGGTTCCGTGATCATTCCCACCGCGCCAGTCAATAGGCCCGTGTCGCGGCGGATGCGCTCCGCGAACGGGACTTGATAGCCGGGCCCCAACGAAATCGTCGCGTGCGGCGCCGACCCGCCCGAGGAGCAGTCGACGAGATCGACCCCGAGTGGCTTGAGCAGGCTCACGAGCCTCACGGAATCATCGATGGTCCACCCGCCCTCCACCCAATCGGTCGCCGAGATGCGAATGAAGAGCGGGAGCGAACTCGGCCACACGCCACGAATCGCCTCCGCGACCTCCAGCACGATGCGGGCACGATTCTCAAGCGAGCCGCCATATTCGTCGCTCCGGGCATTTGAAAGCGGCGAAAGGAACTGGTGAAGCAGGTATCCATGCGCGGCGTGAATCTCGACCACTTCGAACCCGGCTGCCAGCGCACGGCGAGCCGCAGCGGCGAAGGAGTCCACAATCCCGCGAATTTCGGACTTGCTCAGTTCAAGCGGCGGCGTCTCGGTGTCGCGAAATGGGATGGGACTCGGTGCGACGGTGCGCCATCCACCTTCGCTCTCCGGCAGGAATCCCCCGCCTCTTTCCGATGGCACATGCGTGCTCGCCTTACGCCCTGCGTGCGCGAGTTGAATTCCGGCGACGGCTCCTTGCGCCCGCAGGAACGCGGCAATGCGTCTCAGTGGCTCAATATGCTCGTCCTTCCAGATCCCGACGTCGCCCGGGGAAATGCGCCCCCGCGCTTCAACCGCGGACGCCTCCACAAGGATCAGCCCCGCACCGCCTACGGCGCGGCTACCCAAGTGCACCAAATGCCAATCGTTCGCGAAGCCATCGTCGCTGGAGTACTGGCACATGGGCGAGACGGCGGTGCGATTGCGGAAGGCGACATCGCGAATTCTCAACGGCGAAAACAGGTGCGCTTGCATGGATGAGGGTGCGGGCACGTCAACGATAGATTCAGGTCGTTCCATTCCCCTATGATGCGGCTTGCATGACTGGAAGTGCTGGTGCACGAGGTCGCAAACCCCAAAGAATGCACTCTTGAGTTTTGGATGACGGGCCACGCGTCGGGAATCGGCGATCACGCCGCCATCAGCCAGCCGTTATTTGATCCAGGCCCTCATGCAGAGCGCGCAGCAACTCTGGGAACGCTCGAAAGTAGTCTTCGAGAGTCAGCGGCGCGGTTCCGGTGAAACGGAGGACCGTGTCGCTTGTGCGCTGCAACTCACCTGCCGCGATCGCCTCGAACCAACCAACGGATAAATCGACGCGCCAAGCCAGTGGTTCGAGACTGCTCAACCGATCTCGTGCAGCTTCCCCGGCCTCATCCTCATATCGAAGCGGCCGGCCCGCCAGAATGGACAGCCGTCTGGCAATGTCGGCAACGCTGAGCGCTTCGGGTCCGGTCACATCGTGAATGCCTCCGGGCTGCCTCCGCAGTGCCGCGGCTGCGGTTTGTGCGACATCCTCCCGGGAAACGAAAGCGCCGCGTCCCTGCTGCGCCGGCCCGCGGACCACGCCGCCGGCGTCGAACTTCTCAAGGAACATGTCGATGTAAAAGGCATTGCGTAGCACGGTGCAGGGGAGGCCCGTAGCGAAGAGGTATTGCTCGCTCAAGTAATGATCGCGGGAGAACGGATACTTCGAGTCCGGAGCTGCTCCCTGCATAGACAAATAGACGAGGTGTTCTACACGCGCACGCGCGGCCGCTTGAAACGCATTCCTGTGCAACTGTGCGCGCTCCCCCGGCTCGCCAGACGCAGAAACCACGAGCGCCGCGCTCACTCCTTCGAACGCACTCTCCAGTGTCGCGGTTTCGGAAAAGTCGCCGCGCACCGTCTCCGCTTCCGGCAGCTCCGGTGCGCGCTGCGGGCTGCGGGTCATCAAGCGCAGGATATGTCCGTCGCGCGCCAGCAATTCGGCCGTGCGCCGGGCGACCCGCCCGGAGGCGCCAGTAATCAGGATCACACCGGGCCAGGGAGTCTTCATGTTGAGCCACCAATCTTATGGCGCCGCGTCAACAGCCATGGTATCGCGAGGCGGAGGTCAGGGCCTGAGTGCGCGCGGCGAGCATCGCTTTGCAGGACATGCAGCACCTGGTCGCGGGTGGCCCCGATGAAACAGTGAAGTACGTCAACTACCCTACTTTCGCGCAAGCCCATTCCACACAGAGTGTGAACGCCCGTTTGATCGGGTTTTGTTCCGAACGCACACTTGCACCTTTGAGCAGCGCAACCAGAATACTCGCCGACGGCATCGCCCTTCGACAAGGGCGTTAAGGGGTATTATCGGCAGCTATTCGGCGGGCAGCCGATATCGGACGATCACCGCTTTCTGCTCCAATCAAGACGGCGCCGGCGCCGCCGCCCTGGGTGCTCTTCCGCTGCTTCTCGTTCCTCCGTGGTCACTCTTGCGTAGGTTGGGGACCCATCCTCAACGTGCCAGCGGGCTGTACAATCGAAAGCGCCCACGCGGCTTTCCAGGAATCTGCGCAATGAACTGCTCCCGTCATCTGCTTCTATTTAGCACGATCCTCCTCTCCGCTCCAGCCTGGTGCGGCTCTGGAAAGACCACCACTGAGACCATCCAGTTCCGCGCTCAGTCGCGCAAATATCAACTCTTCGTGCCGAAATCGTTGCCTTCGACTGGCGCCATGCCCTTACTGGTGACGCTCCACGGCAGCGGTGGCAGCGGCGCCGGCATGGTCGAACAGTGGAAGGCGCTGGCGGCGGAGGAGCAGGTGATCGTGGCCGGGCCAGACTCCAGAAACTCCGCCTCTTGGAGCGTGCCGGCCGATGGCCCCGACTTGCTGCACGAGATTGTGGAGCGGTTGAAGCGGGCTTACCCGATCGATCCCCGGCGCGTCTACCTCTTCGGCCACTCGGCGGGGGCCATCTTCACACTGCAGATGTCAATGCGCGAATCGCAGTACTTCGCCGCGGCCGCGCTTCACGCTGGAGCGTTGAATCCATACGAGGCTGTCGAAGCGCTGTCGAGCGCCAGGCGCCAGATTCCTATCGCGGTCTTCGCCGGAATGTCCGATCGGATCGTTCCGATAGATGCCGTGCGCGGCACCTGCGCATTGTTTCGCAAAGGAGGCTTTCCGGTTGAGCTGATCGAACTGCCGGGTCATGACCACGACTACTACGGGAACTCCGCGAGGATCAACCGCCAGGTCTGGGACTTCCTGAAGCAGGTTACCTTGCCTGCCGAGCCGCACTACGAACCCTACCAGCTCGTCATCCCGCGAAGTCCAGCCGTGGCCAGCGAGTTCCTGGGGACCTGGGAAGGCACGCTCGCGGCTGCGGGACGGCCGTTTCAGCTCATCCTGAAGCTGGCGACCGACGACGGCGGAACCAGTGCGGTCATGTTCAGTCCCGATCAGGGCGCTGAGATCCCTGTCAGCACCATCGAGCAGCAGGGAACCAAACTGGTCCTGATGCTGAAGTCGATTGGCGGAAAGTTCCGGGCAGAGATCAGTCCCGATGGCACGCGGCTCAGCGGCCGGTGGTCGGAGTCCGGAATCGAGCTGCCGCTGAATCTCAAGAAGAGGAGGTCCGCTCCGCTGCGGCACTGACTTGCGCCGGCTGGTTGCCGGCCCGCGCCTGATCCACCCGGGGACTCGGTTGGATTGTGAAGCGGCGTTGTGGACGTGCAGTTCGGAAACGCACCCCCAGCGATTATGTCCAGTCGGGCATTTTTCCGGAAAATCCACTTGAACGAAGCCTTCGGCATCCGCGTTCCCACGCAGTTTGAGTGAATGCGACCATAATCCAACTTAGCGGCACGACGTGGGTCGGAGATGCCATCGGACCCGATCTCACTTCTTTAGAACGAATAGAACGACCACTATGGCGGCCACCAGGAATAACCCGCCCAGGATCAGGATGAGTGGCAGCGCCGATTGTTTCTGCGTCTTGCCAGCAGCGCGCCCAGGCGCGGGAAACGGAGCCGGCGTTGGAACTGGAGCAGGCGCCGGCGCGGACGGCCGGGACTGTGGGCCAAACATCCGCGTATATTCACCGGGACCGCCTGACGGTTGCGGTGCGGCTTGCGGTGCTGGTGTACCCGCGGGCGGCGGGAATTGCGGAGTAAACTGCGGCGGAGGCGGGAAGTTGGGAGCGGCGCTGCTGGCAGGAGGCGCCGCGCCGTAAGCCCCGGGCTGAATGGGGGAGGCGGGCGGCGCAGAGCCCAACTCGCTCTTGCCGAATATCCGTGTGAATTCGCCGGGTGGCGCAAAGGACTGCGGCGCGGTGGGAGCAGCCTGCGGGAAAGGGGGAGGCGGCGAGAACTGAGGCGGAGGTGTTGCAGGGCTTGCGGATGGGAGCGGCGACGAGAAGTACCTGGTGAACTCGCCCGGTCCGGATTGCGGCTGCGGCGAGTACGATGGCGCTGGAGGAGCGGGGTGCGGAACCGGCGGCGGTGAAGGCTCGCCGATGGGAGCGGGCGGAGCGCCAGCCTGAAACATGCGCGTAAACTCGCCCGGCCCGGCCTGCGGTTGCGACGAGTACGCCGGCGCAGGCGGTGCAGCCGGATGCGCAATTGGAGTTGCTGGAGAAGCGGCAACCGGCGGCGGCGCAGGTTCGCCGATGGGAGCGGGCGGAGCGCCAGCCTGAAACATGCGCGTAAACTCGCCCGGCCCGGCCTGCGGTTGCGACGAGTACGCCGGCGCAGGCGGTGCAGCCGGATGCGCAATTGGAGTTGCTGGAGAAGCAGCAACTGGCGGTGGTGCAGGCTCGCCGATAGGAGCGGGCGGAGCGCCAGCCTGAAACATGCGCGTA
>Ga0302270_10000138_pt1 | contig 77919 bp, 50 predicted proteins | sample III_Bog_E2_3_FD_198773 | JGI IMG/M metagenome (GOLD analysis project Ga0302270, IMG submission 198773) | Peat permafrost microbial communities from Stordalen Mire near Abisko, Sweden - III_Bog_E2_3 | ecosystem: Environmental > Terrestrial > Soil > Wetlands > Peat | place: Sweden: Abisko... | reverse complement strand
TCTCTGTGCGGCTTCCCGACGGCTGGGGCGCCCGCGAGTGCGCGGCGTTAGAGGACTGGCTTCGCGCGCCGCCGAAAAACATGCCGCACATGCCACCGATGGAGGAGGGTCTGGTGTCGGTTATTCCGCAGCGGCGGTCGGACATCATGCCGTACCTGCCTGATCCTGTCGCGCCCCACCGACGCCGCGTGTTTGACTCGGCGCGGATCTCTTGTGCCTCGCTAAGGGTGGCGGGTATCTTGCGCCGCCGGCTCGAGTTTGCCGATGTGAGCGTGTGCGGCGGTGCACCTGTGCGGCTGGCGGTGCGCGACGTGCAGCAGACGGACTACTGCAAGTTCATCATCGACACGGGCATCACATTCTCGTGGTTTAAACTCACGCTCGCAGCAGCCGCGATCAATGATGTGGACCGCGCCGTTCGGTGGACCACATGCCAAATCGAGGCCTCTGCACCGTTCACGGCGCTGGTGCCGGCGACTGGCGAGCTGGTCGACAGGCCGCCCCCAGAACCTGTGGACGTATGCCTCGATGGGGAGATGCAGGCAATGCGGTCTCCCGACGGCAAGCGCCGCATGACCAACGCCATGCGCGGCGACTTTAGCAACTACTGGGGCCTCTGTGTTGGTATGCGTGGGGCAACCGCTCCAGAACATTTTGTACGGATCGTGCTCGCCCTTGGCGACGTGCCCGGGGTCACTGGCGCTGGGATGCTCCCCGTCGATGCGCAGGGGAACGTGCTGCCTCCTGCGTCTGCTTCTGCAGTCGCTTGTGTAGGGGATACTGCAGTTGGCGCCAGCTCCCAACTCATCAATGTTGGGCTGCCGGCCGAGGCACTGCATGGCCCACAGACCGCCGCACCAGCCGCCATCTTTGTGCAAGTGTGCGCGACCGACATTGAGCTTGCAGAGGCGCTCGCCGACGCGCGCATGCGCATCGACGCAGACATGGAGACGACCTGGAACGGTGACAACTTTGACTACATTTTCTGGCGCCGCGCGCTGCAGCAACTGGTGTCTCCGCCACACCTGCGCGGCTCCGAGGTTGCCCAAGTGGCTGTGCGCGCCAAGCTCGCACAGCTGCTCGGTCGCCGGAATGCATTGCCGAAAGCGGAGACGCTTTGGAGGCGCGAATTCAAGCCAGTGCCGGCGCTAGTGCTAGCAGCTGCGCGGCCGCACGTCGGCACCGCGGGTTTTGCGGCAGCGATTGGACTGGAGCTGCGGCCGCCGTGGCTGCGCGCCCTCGTCAAAGTCATTGAAGACATTGTGGGTATACGTGATACGGCCTTCGTGCTCAAAGCGGCCACGGTGCAAGAGAGTATCGAAGCGGCTGCTTCAAAGCCGAAAGGGAGAGACGGGCATGCAGCAACGTCAATGGTCGGCGCCAAGCGCACCGCGGCGGCGGCTGGCCTGCTTCCCGCGTCTGCTACAAGTGAGCACGTGCCCGCCGCACGTGAGACGGAGCTGCCGTGGTCATGGCCGGCCGAGCTTCTCGAAGTGTACAATTCCCGCCCCGAGGTGGCGCTGTACGAGGTGGATGCAGCGCAGCTACGAGTGGCGCTGCGAAGGCACGCGAACCTGCCGGCAGAGCCGCGGCCGGCACCACTGCACACATTGCTTGCCGCGCTAACCCCCACCGAGCGCGAGGAGCTGTGGGTGTGGATTGCGCAGACAGTGGGCGAAGGCACTGTGCGGCTTCTGCAGCTGCCGCAGTCGCCACCGGGCACGCGCGCGTGGTGGGGCGGGCGCCTGCTGGGCCGGCCGGACACCTCCCTCAAGGACGTGCGCATGAACACGGGCGCGCGCGGCAATCAGTGGTACACCTTTGCCGTGCTGGAGGGCCGCGTGCCCGTCGACCTCATGACGGTGACCAAGGATGACTTGAGCTTGGGTCTGCGCGAAAACGGCCTGGAAAAGGTGGCACCCCTCATTTTAGCGCACTCCTTCCCGCACCTGGGCAAGCTCCACATGCCCAAGGACAAGATGTTCATCATGTACGAGGGCGAGCTGCAACCCCAAGAGGGCAACACGGGCACGGCGCCGGGCTGCACATCAAGGGGCGCCCCTCCCGGTTTTGTGCGCGTCTTTCCCGAGCGCGCCAAGATCGTGGCGTACGCGGGCATGGACATTCTGCTTCCGTCTCTAATACTGCGTGACCGCAAGTACCCGGCACAGTGGATGCAGGTGGCGGCGCTGACACGCACACCAGTGTTTGCCATCCGCAAGGGCGGGGCCATGGCGCTGACCTCCAACCAAATTGCCGTGAACAACGCGGACTGGGCCATGATGACGGGCGGCGGCGAGTCCGACTGGCCGCGGGGCGTGCCCATCAAGGGCGCGCTCGTGCTGCACGCACGGGAGGGCTTCTACAAATACCCCGTCGCAACCTTTGACTTTGCCTCGCTGTACCCCTCCATCATGACCCAGGACAACCTGTGCTTCTCCACGGAACTACGCGCAGCAGACCGCCCGCTCGTGGTTCGCGACCCCCTTGCCATGGTCCAATTTGTGGACGTCGTGTGCAGCCGGGCCAAGGTCACGCCATGGCAGGCGTCCGAGGACGCAGCAGACGACAGGATGCGGCGTCTGGTGGCGGACGAGCCAGAGCCAGAAACAGATGAGGAGCGACCTGCTGACGCTGACTCTGACGTAGCGAGCGCGGACGTGCCGCAGGTTGCGACGCAGGTGGCAACACAAGTTGGTACGCAGGTGGCGCCACAGGAGCAGCCTTTGGCGGCGCGTGCGGCGGCGCTGGTATTTGCAAAGGAGTGGAACAAGATCGGCCTGCCTGACGGCTTGCCGCGCGTGCTGGTGGAGGGTTCCGATGACAGGGCGCTGTACGAGTGGGTGGGCACGTCGCCCTCTGGAAAGTTCCGTGCGGCCTTCATGCAGAACGAGCCGTCCGTGCTATCGCGCAACCTCGAGGCGGCGCTGACGGCGCGCAAGGCAGCCAAGGCCGCCATGAAGGCGACGCGCGACCCGCACATGAAGGCGGTGCTGGACGCGCGGCAGGGGGCGCTGAAGATTATTGCCAACTCCATGTACGGCTTCACCGCGGCGGCCCTCAGTCCCAACGCATGCCTTCCCGCGGGCGCCGCCACGACGCACTACGCGCGGTGCTTCCTGCGCGCGGTCATGCGCTTCATCCACACGCGCAACCCTGAGGCCCTCATTGTGTACGGAGACACGGACTCTGTGATGGTGTTGCCGGCGAGTGGATGGACGCCTGAGCAGACCCAGGAGTGGGCGGTCAAGACGTGCTTTGACATCACGCGCGCCTTTGTGACCGGCACAATGCCGGGCATCGACTTTGGCGCACCCGTGTGGGCGGCCGTATCGGCAGGCTGGAAGGCACGCCTGGCGGCGGGCGCCGGCGGCGGGCCCGCGGATGCCCTGTTCAGTGCCCTGACGCAGCACCGCGGCGTGCTGCGCGACTTTGGGTACGCCTGCAACATCGTGTCCATCGTTCCCGAAAAAATCCTGTGGTACGCTTACTTCAACAAGGGCTGCAAGTGCTACTTTTTCCGCATGATGGTGCCAGCCGGCGCCACGCCGGGCGTGTGGACAATAACCACGGAGGAGAAGGGGCAAGCGTGCGCAAGAAAAAACCCGCCGCCGCTGGTGACGGATCTTGGCTCCGCCGTGTGCAAGGAGGTTGTTGTTCCGGACCCCGTCGATGCCGCCGAGATGGCGGCCGGGCGCGCCCGCCCCGCCGTGCTTCGCGCCAAGGCCATGGTGCTGGCCAAGGCGCAGGCCATTCTGGACAATACGCTGCCGCTGGAGGAGTTTACCATCACCATGGGCCTCGGGATGGACTACAAGGCCGAGCCAATGCACGCTCGCGTCGTGCGCCAGATGCGTGAACGCGGCGACACCAACATCCCCTCGGAGGGCAGCCGCGTCGCCCTCGTGGTCATCGAGCCGCCAAAGGATGCAAAGGCCGCCAAGCTGGGCGTGGGCGACCACGTCGAGCACGTGGACTACGTGCGCGCGGCTGGCCTGCGACCCGATGCAGTGTATTACCTGGAACAGCTGCGCAAGTCCCTGGAGACGCCGTTTCGTTCCATTGACCTGCCATGGCTTCATCGCGTGTTTGGCTGGGCCGACACGCAGGCGCGTCAGGCGGCCGCCTTTTCGCGCGGCACCAAAAACATTGGCTCCATAACGCGCGCGTGGGGCCTGACGACGCCGCGGCCGCGCACCTTTCTTACGTTAGCAGAGCAGGACGCGCGGTGGGAGCAGGCAGCCAGTGCTATTACAGTAACGCCGATCGCCAATGGGCCACTGCTTTACAAGGACGTGCACGATGCTGTTGATGACTTGGACGCAGCCGATCCAAAGCCGTCGCAGCAGCAAACCCCACAATACTCGGCCAATGCCAATGCCGCGCGCACCGGCAAGGGCGTACGTCCAGCCGGATTGCTGGCCTTTTTTGCACGCAAGGCTGGCAGCTAATGCGGCGAATGTTTATGCGCCCGAAAAACAGCAGCACTTCTGCGACTTGACTCGCCTCCGTACAACGGGCCCCGTTACCAGGTCAGATGTCGCCGTGCCTTGCCCAGCAGAAGCATGCGCAGCGGCAGCGGGAATGTCGGTTCGGGAGAAACTGGGTCCTGCGTTTTTGTTGGCCAAACTGGAAGTCGCAGTTGCAAGTAGGGTGCAAGCTCCGCCTGTTTTGGTTCCTTGAAGCGAAATGGATCGAGTGTACAGAGGTCCACTGTTTTTCCCGGTTGCACAGTGCCGCGTCGAAAAAAGTCGCAGGTGTCGAACGAGCACACTGCAATGACGAGAAGCGGCTCCTCTTTGACAGAGTGGTCGTGCGTCGCCCTGCGCACCGGAATTTTCACGCTCCCGCCAGGCTGCAGCGTGCACCCGTCGCAGGGAACGCCGCAGAATGCGCCCTCGACACGCAGCAGCACGGCGTGCATGTGTTGGTTGACGAGCTCCGTAGAACATGCCGACGCTGTCGCACCCATGGCCATCCGTTTTAATCGTGGTTACTCGTCCGCATGCTCGGTGGCCGCCGCAAATTCGGCGTCACCCAAGCACGCACACTCAAGAACGTTGGCGGCCTTGGCCCACGTGCGCATGATGGGCGGGTACTTGGCCGGCACCCCCCCTGACCAGACATCCGCAACAATGGCAGACCAAGGTCGCACCACGGCGCCCTCCAGCAGCCACTGTGCGCGCAGCGACTCGTCCTGCACGTACAAGGGCAGGCCCGCCGCCTGCGCCTCCAGCCCCACGAGGGGCATTGCCTCACTGAGCGATGGTAGCAGGAACGCGTCGGCGGCGCCGTACGCGGCCGCGAGGACGCCGCGGTCTGTGATTCCACCCAGGAAAAGAACAGGAAGTCCGACGACGGCGCTGGCGATGCGCGCAGCTTCGGGCCCGTCGCCTGCAAACACGAGCAGCGTGCGCACGCGTGTGGTATTTCGCAGAGCGCGCGCCACCAGGAGCACATCATCCCAGTTCTTTTCGGGGCCCATGCGCGCGACGCACAGCAGCACGCGCACGGGTGCGTCCGACACGTCTGCGTGAAATGCGGCCTGCGCTGTGTCCTGCTGTTGCCACCGTGCAATCCAGCGAGCACGAGTGGCTGCCGCCGCAGCTGCCGCAGCATACCTCCCAGCGGCCGTCTCCGGCGGCAGCAGAGCGACGTCCACGCCCGCTGGCCAGAGCCTGGCATTGCAATGCGGCGACAACGCCGCAACCAGATGCGGCGATACGGCGGGGTGCGCGTCAGCGAGTGGCGCCAGCAGTGCCCGCAGCACCCGCACGCACGCGGGCCACACGCCGGCACGCCACAAAAACGGCGCAATGTGCGGGTATGACTCGCCGTGCGTGTGGTGCGTCCAGACGATGCGGGCGCCCGACAGCGCAGCCAGCGGCAGCGTCAAGATCGACAGCGGTGTCTCGTCCACCAGCACCACGACGTCCGCGACAGCAATGGCCAGCCATAGGGCTGGGTGCACCGGAAACGCGATGCGATGGCCTGGGTACTGATGTGCCTCCAGTGACGGCAATCGGATGGACACAGCAGCGTCAAACATCGTTGGGTGTCCGCTCGCCACCACGAGAGTGTTTCTGCGGCTCAGCGCAGGCACCATGCGCAGGATGCACATGGTGACGCCGTCCACCTTGGGCGGCAACGAATCCGCTACCATGACAATGTAGAGTGGCCGGCGATCAGCGGACACGCGCAAAGCTCGTGCCCGTGTTAGCCACAGCGCCACGAGAAATGCAAGCGCAGCGAGCCATGGCGCAGACCCGTGGCCAGAGCTCCAGGATGACATTGGCAGGCCGAACGGGCCAACCAGCGTAAACACCCAGATAGACCAGCAGGCAAAGCCCACTGCCAGCTGCGCGCCCAAGCCAGCATGCTGCGCGACGCGTATGGTCCGCGCGCCAACTAGCGCCGCGAGCAGAGATGCTGCGACGGCCGCCGCCGTGGCCAGCATGCCGAAACCGGTTGCCGTCATTCCCAAGACTTTTCAACAGGTTGGGTATGTACGCGAGGGTGCAATGCCGGAATTCGGAGCAGCGTGGGGGATTCGTTTGATTTGTTTGTCATGAACGCTGTTTAATTCACGAGAGGAATGCGGAAACCAAACCCAACGTGGCCAGCGATCCAAACGAGGCACAGCAGCGCCGCGCGCGTTTCGTTGTGCAGCCACGCCCACTGCGCTGCGGCGACGGCGGCGGCGGAGACACACGCCGACTGCGCAACGACCGTCGCCACCAGCATGTCACAAAATTGGGCACGTCCCCACCGCACGCGCCAGGTTTCCACAAACATCCATGTCGCGGCAGCGCCTGGGAGCACAACGGACGCGACGACGACGCGCGCAACGGTGTCCAAAAGCCCTTCGAGCAACGCATCCAACCCTCCGCCAATGGCGCCGGCAGGTACACCGCCAACCCCAACGCCCAAAGGCATACACACGGGCAGCGCCATCCACAATAGCCCGAGCCACGCGCTGCTCAGGCCCGCGATGGCGGCGATTGTCATGCACACGCTGGCCGACAGCACGTCACCACGAAGCAATTCTGGCGCCTGTGAGACAGCCGGAAATAGCACAAACAGAGCCACTGCGGCCATTGCGTGTGCGGCGCCGGCAGCCGCGCCCCACCCAATGGCGCGCACAAACTGGACGCCGACTTCTTCTGCCTGCCGCAGGCACCGTGCCGGCGTCAGCAAGGCCAATAGCGGCCACAACAGCGGTGTCGTCGCAGCGGCAAGTCCGTGCGCACGCAAGGCGGTGGCCGTACCCGCCCCCATCGTGGAGATGCGGATGCTCACTAAGCCACAGAGCAGCTGAAACACTGAAAACAAGTCTGGCGCCGCCTCTGGCGCCAGCGGCGGCTCCAGATGCGGCGCCATTGCCGGTGCCGCCAGAACCTTCTGCGGGAGACGTGTTGCACGTCCCGCCATGTCTATCCCTTTTATTTACACACCAATTGCGTCCTCCACTTGCGCTGAGCCTGCGGATGCCTCGTGCCCGGCAAGAAACAGGATCGACTCGTCAATTCTGCCTTTGAGCTTTACAGCTTGTGCGTGCACGATGCGTGCCACTGCCGCGGCGCGTGCCGCCTGTTCGGGGGACGCATGTTCGGGGGACGCATGTTCGGGGGACGCATGTTCGGGGGACGCATGTTCGGGGGACGCATGTTCGGGGGACGCATGTTCGGGGGAGACGGCACTATACTCTGACGAGGCGGCAGAGGCAGAGGCAGTTGCAGCAGCGTCGGCATTCGTGCAAATGCCGGACAGTGTTTCCAGAAGCCGTGCCATCAGGTCGTCCCGCGCCAATGTCAGGGATTCGAGGGTGGTTGGCGGGGTGGGACGTGCCCAGCGTGGCCGGCGAGAGCCCGGCTCGGGATCGAATCGCACCACGAGTCCCTGCTTCTCCAAGCGGTACAGCTGCACATTCATATCGTGACACGAGCGCCCAGTGGCGGCTTGCAGCTCCGCCGCCGTGCGTGGCTCGTAACAAAGTCCAAGCGACGCGACGCAAAACTCCGGAGACAGCGCGTCTATGGTAGTGGCGGCCGACATTCCGTCGTTCAGTCGTCGTAGTCGACAAATGTCCTATCATTGGGCAAGCCAAACGTTGCGACGGCGGATACCTGCGCCGTGTGCGCTGCGCTGCCGCGGTCAGCGTCGGGGTCACCCGGTTGCCGCCGCCGCTGGCCAAACGGCACCAACCAATTTTGTACCCGGCGCACCACAGCGGCTCGCAGCGGCAGCGGAGCCGCTGTATGCCACCGCTGTAGCAGGCCAATGTACGGTGCGTCCCACGCCTCGCCGCGTGCCGCCGTGCGCGCCGCTGTTATGGCGCCGCGGTAGCTGCACTCGTCGGTGCGCGGCCGCGCGTCCCACAGGTGCGTGCCTGGCGCCAGCCACGCCGTCACGTGCGCCTCCGAGTTGCCGTCACCGAGCTCAGGCACGTCGGCGCACGCTGCCGCGTGCAGTGCGTCGTCGTTGCGCGAAAAGGCGGCAAGCTGCATGGCCGCACGCGTCTCGTCGGCACGGCTGAGGCTAGTGTCGGCGTCGGTGACGGCGTCGTGCGCCTGCCGCGCGCGCGGCCACAGGAATCCAACCACATCCAGCTTGGATGGCAACGCCCGGGCCACCGTCTCCAGTGCGTTTGCGGCGGAGAGGCCGAGCCGCGCGCCGGCGCCGCCTGGCCCGCAGGCAGCATCAAGAATCATAGCCGCGTCAGATGTGCGCGCGCACGCGGCCGCCATTGCCTCCATGGTCGTGTGCGAGACGTTATGTGTCTGCAGCGCGGCCAGCAGGGCACGCGCGGGGCCGCCAGCGCCGTACCCGCCCTCGAGCGTCTCGGGGTCAAGGGCTGCGCCCCCCACAAGCCGTGCCGCCGCCCGCCAAGGCCCTTGCTCGGCCGCGTCGACAAAAGGTGGCACGGCGCGGGCTTGGAGAGCGTTGAGAGGTCGGAGAGCGCCAGCAGCAGCTGCTGAGGAAGCGGAAGCGGAAGCGGAAGCTTTAACAATAGGTCTGCTTGGCTTTTTATTGACTGCACGACGCTGGTGGTGCCACGCTAGCGCGTGCAGCGCCGCGCGCGCGTTGCCGGCAGCAGGAACCGCAAACTCGGCAGATAGCCTTTGCGCGGGTAGCGGTGTCCACGCCATGCGACGCTCCGCGCGGCGCAGCACGGCAGCCACGGCGTCATTGCCGAGTGCAGCCATGCGCACACGCGCCGTTATTCTGCGCAGTGTAGCCAGGCCGCGTCGCAGCACTGTGCCGTTGTACGGGTCATCGCACACCAGGATCACTGGAACGTGCATTGCACACAAGCGGCCACCAGGACTTGCGAAACGCAACAGCCTGTTTACGAGCCCGTCCCACCCGTGGTTGTCCTCCGTGAAGCGCTCAATGCCGTCCAACAAGATAGCACGCCGCTGCCCCCCAGGGGGGTTGCGAGCCATGGCCAGGGACTCGAGTGCCTCCGCCGCTGCGCCCGCCGTGCCGTCCATTCCACGCATCGTGTCAATGTCTACGAGCGAAGCCCCGCTGGTTGCCGTCACGAGCCGGACCATGGACGTTTTTCCTACCCCGGAAGGGCCATACAGCAGCACAATGTAGGGCGGTCCCTCTGGGCTGCCGTGCCCACCCACACCCGCACACACACCCGCACCCGCAGCTTCCGCACTTGCACTTGCACTTTCGCTGGCACTTACGCCGGCATAAAGGCTGGAGTTGCCGCTGGAATTCAGCGTGGCTCCCGACCAGGCCACTTCGAGCACGTGCCGGAGCTTTTGAAAGGCAGCGCCATTTCCCACATGCTCGGAAAATTCAGCAGGTGCACACGTGCGCTCCACCTCGGCAAGCCCAGCCATGGTCTACCAAAAACGTTTCCCCGCACCCTGAACAAAAGACAATACACGTTGACGGCCCATCCCTCCCACGCTCCCCTTTGATCTCTATTCCCCGCCGCACACAGCACAATGAGCTGCCTCTCAGGTAGCAGTGTCGCATCAGTAAGCACACACGTGACCTCCGCCTTACCCATTACATTTGCTGAGTATGGGTTCACATGCGGCAGCGGCAGCGGCACCGCTGCGACAGCAGCGTCCTTGGTGGTGAACGGGCAAGACAGCATCAACAGCAACAACAGCCATTCTTGGTCGTTACTGATGCCCGTTTGCGACCCTACGTCAGGCTCGGGCTCCAACACAGTGTGCCCTGACGGTTACTTTGCGGGTTTAGGTAGCTTTCAAATGCAACCATGGGAGCAGGTGACAAGCGACGTCCTCGATCAATTCGCTTCCAATGCAAATTACGGCAAAGGTGTGTCTGTAACTTTCACTGCCGAGGATTCTGGCGTCAGCGGCAAGTGCGCCCCCGTGTCGGCGAACCCCATGGTAAGCTTAACAATGCAAGAGACAGTTGCTGTGTGCATTCCCACAACATCGGCGTGCTCTGCGGGGACAACGAATGATGTCATAGCCACGCTTGCAGCGGCAGAGCAAAGCGGCGTGCTCAGCGGCACGGTGACCATCCCCGTGTGCAGTGGTAGCGGAAGTGGCACGTGCAGCAGTGGTCTGACGAGCGGAACCGCTGCGGTGTCGGACCTCAGCAGTGTGCCGCTCCTGTTTTCTGGCGGTTACGCAGGCAATGGATCTGCGGCTACGTTCCAGACCCGATACGAAAATGCCTGCTTTCCTGATCCAGCCAGCATGACAGCGGCTTTCGGTGGCGATGGATCGGGTTCTGGCTATGGATCGGGTTCTGGCTATGGATCGGGTTCTGGCTCTGGATCGGGTTCTGGCTCTGGATCGGGTTCTGGCTCTGGATCGGGTTCTGGCTCGGGTTCGGCACCGGCTACCAAGCCGTTTCCCTTTGCCCTCGCGCTGTTCTTGGTGTTGTTTGTGTTCTTGATTATGAAGCTGGTGACCCATAAACCGCATTAAACTTTACGTGGGTGGTGGATGCGCGGTTCTGCAGTCTCGGCGAACGTCGTGGCAGTTCGGTTCCAGCAGCGGAAGCTTCCTGCGCGGGCAGCAGCTCTTTGGCATGTGGCGGCGACTCTGGATGCAAGGCGCCAATCAGAGGGACAATGGATGGCGTGGCTGCCATTAACGCACGCGTACCACCGCCGCCGCCTCGCGTCCACCGCATCAACACGCGGTTGGCCGTCGACGACCATAGAGACACCCGGCTACCGTCTTGGCGGTGTTCTTCTGGATGCGTCGGGAATGCATCCTCGCCATTGTCGCTGGCGTTTCCGCTCTGGCTTGCAGTGTTGTTGTGCATGCGCAGCGCCTCCACCACCGCATTCACCAGGAACGGCCCCTCCACGTTGCGCAGGTAAAACCGCTGGTACAGGTGCAGTCCCAGGAGGGCTACAGCAGCGATGGCAATGTGAATGCACTGCTTGACGTACCACACCTCAAAGTGCGCGTCAATGGTGGCACGGCACACATCCAGCACGGCGTGCGGGTCGTGCGCCTCGGCCCAGAAGGTGGCTGCCACCGTGGTGATGCGCTCGCAGATGGTGGCAGGTGGTAGGCCCGCCCACATGCCCCAATCCAGGGGTCCATGGAGGTAGATGTAGTGTATAATGGCACCGGCAGTGTGCTGCCACAGCGCTGCTGGAAGCACCCACAGCGCAGCCACAAGCGCGGCCACGGCGTGGTTGACTGCGACGGTGTTCATCTCTTTCGTCTTCCGGGTACAACAAACTGAGCGCACGCAACTTGTAAAACACGGCGCAGGCAGGAAAGAGACAGCGGACCACCGGAAGCCAATCGAAGATGTCGACGGCCCAGCGCGAGGCGCTCGACACCAAGTACCCCGCCACCGCCGCCCATTTGCGGAATGTTGCGGGCGTTGTGTGCTCCGCGCGCGTGTCGGCGCTCATGAATGACCTACAGCTCCTGGAGGTGCTGGCGGCGCGCCACGGAGAAACCACAAGCCAGATGCCCGCCAAACTCGCCATTTTGCTCGAGTACCTCGACACGCACGGCGACGTGTACGCGCCGCGTCTGCCGCGATTTTCCGCGGCACTGGGCGCTCCACCGCGCCACAGTGCTGGCGCTCCTCCAAGAGCGGGAGTTTCTGGCGCCTTTGGCGCGCGCGTGTAGAAATCATTTTTTTTTCAAGTCGAGCGTAGGTCTCTGGATACGCAAATAAATTGGGTGGCAGCAATCACCAATCGCAAACATGGGAACCACATCGAGTTCCACATCTCGCGCGGCCGCGTTATCTACCCGAGCCGCCGCGTTATCAACGTGTCCAATTACCGCAGCACGACAGGAACGCGATGCGGCCCGCGAGGCGCTGCGTGCCGCTCATTTTCGCACGTTGCAACATACTCTCTGGGCCTTCAACACAGTGGAACTCGCACCGAACGAAACGTCAGACCCCATCACACACGCACCGCATTCCAACGGGGACATTGTCTTTGCGATAAATGGCGTCCGGCGCTTTTACCAACGACAGACGCTGATGAACTTGCTGTGGCATCCGGCCCTTGGAGACCCATTCACACGGACACTTGTTTCTGTCGTGTCTGGCGGTGCGGTGCGTCTGCGCACACACGAGCAACACGCTCGCGCAGAAGCACCGGCATTGGAAGCAGCGGGGGAAGCACCGACATCGGAATCCGCGGCAGCCGCAATGGCAACAACAGACGCGGCGGTTGCAGCACTTGCAACCGAAGCAGCAGCAGCAGCAGCCGCGCAAATCAATGGAACCGCCGAGGTCCCCGAGGCGAATGCAGCCATGTGTGCCTGGCTGAGCGAACATGGCATCGATACGGACTCCTTTGTGCACCAGCTACAAGCGACGCAATCGGTGGTGTCTGGGTCCACCGCGGCGTGCATGCTGGGGCGCGCTCGTCGGCCCCACAACAACCGCCGTGCCGCCACAGTGCGCTGGGAGCCTGCGGACGTGGACGTCCTTGTGCCGCACGCAGCAGGCCTCGCGGCGTGGCATGACTGGGTCACCGCACAGGCCGCGGTTCACGGATGGCGCCGCGTGCGCTACCTCTCTGGCATCGACCCAGACTATCGAGGGAACCGGTTCCGGCAGTTTGTGAGCGCCTTTGCCGAGTGGCAACTGTTTGCGCCGCCAGTTCAAGCACTTGCAACAGATTCTGCAGACCCTGCGGAAGACGGTGCGCGCGCAGAGACGGAGCCGGCACAGGTGCAACAAGAGACGCCACGGACAAGCGCGGAGGTGCTTTTTACGGACGCGGATAACGATGGGGAGCAGGAGGAGGGAACAACGGCACGTCACGACAACGACGATGCGCGCCCAACCATTGCCATTCAGTTGATTGTCCTGCAGCCAGGCAAGTCGGTGCGGGACATGGTGCAGTCTTTTGACCTGTCCTGCTGCCAAGCATGGTGGGACGGACGCATGTTCACAACGCTGCACTCTGACGCGCAGTACTGGTGGCGGTCCCCGCACTTTGAAATGACGGCGGCTGGCCTGGCACAGTCTCCCAACGAGATGCAACGGTCCCTTGTGCGTGTGGAAAAGTACATGGGCCGCGGGCTGTGCCTCCGAAACGTCGCGCGCGTGCGGCTGGTGTGCCAGCGCATGGTCGATGTCGCCTCTGTCAACCGGATGCGTTTGGGGCCGCCGTGGACAGTCAACCGCGACTTGCTGCGCCTCCTCCTCGCGACGAGCAACGCTGCTCGCGCCATCGCATTGCCGCAAACACAACGGAGGTTGCGCCGCCAAGCCGCCGTTGCCGGGTGGCGGGCCTGGATGCACGCTGCTGCTGCCGTCCCAGTCGACATGCCAGTCCACCCAGAACCAATCGTTTCCTCAGATCCGGCTGTTGTTGCTGCCGTTGCCGACACGCCAATAGTGAACGTGGTGGTGTGAGTCTAACGTGCTGTTTTCAATTCCAATACGAGCCATGGGAGCCAAACACTCAAACATTCGAGGTGGCGGCCCGTGCAAGGGCCACCCACTCATCCGCAGACGCGGCGGCGAACGTGCACAGGCGCGTTTGATGCATGTTGCACTTGTAGGCGGCGGCCGTGATGACCACGTTTCCTGCGAACCCAAGCTCCAGCAACGCGGTCACGTAGTCACCACGGTACCGCTCGTGGAACACGGCGGCGACGGCCTCTGTCAAGGCGGCGTTGGTGTCGCTCGCATTCTCGTGCATCCACAGCCGGAAAAAGGTGGCGCCGCTCTTGTTGAACCCAATGTCCACAAAGGTGAGCTCACGCTGCAGGCAGCCAAGGAGGGTACAGATGCTCCGCTGCTGCTGCTTTCGCGACAGGGCAACAGTCTCGAGCACGGCGTCCGTCCGAAATATCATGGCGTTGAAGAACGGCGCTGCTGAAGGTGGCCCCGCTGCCGCATCTGCCGTCAGGGTCGCCGCCAACGTCACAGGGGGGACAGCAACGTCCGGAATTGCCAGACAAAGATGATCCTCTTCGTCACAATCCATGTCGGGAACGCAAGACGCTACCGCGGGGGCCTCTTCCACGGGAGCCTCTGCCACGTGAACCTCTGGCAAGGATACAGATGCGCTGGACGTCGAGATGCCACCGGGGGATGGTGCTGCAAGTGAAAACGCCTCGAATGGAGCAGCATCCAGTCGTGAAGCCTCCTGTGCGAAAGGGTTGTAGGTGCAGGTGGTAAGTGTCTGGAAACCAGTTGGCGTCAGGTCATTGGAAAACGGCGTGTCCAGGCGCATGACGTCCTCATCTGCCGGGAGGCAGAACCGTGGCGGGTTCCACGCGAGCCCAGTAAACAGGCCGGCTGCGGCGCACATTTCTGCTGGCGAGCACTGCTGTGTCGCCGTTGTTGCCGTCAGTCCAAACGACGTGGAGGAGGAGGAGGAGGAGGAGGAGGAGTTGCCAAACATTCTCTGCAGCGGCGGGCAAAAAAGAGCTGGGACGCATCTGTGTAAATCGCCAGACGGTCGATTTTGCTGCTGGACAAATCTTTCTGGAGCCAAACAAAACAGAGGGGCAAAGGATACCTTCGAAACACGCACCAAACAGCAGCAACGACTGCTGCGGACCTTAATGTAAATAGGCAGGCGGTGATTTTTGTTTGCCGCAACAGGCTACCGAGACCATGTCACTTGAACATTTTTTCTCACGTTGGCTAGTGGGCCAAAACACGATCATGTCGAACGGTTTATATGTATTGCCTTTTGCACACACATGCGCGTGCGATGATGGCTGGAGTTTGCTGCCCAAGAAACTACATGGATTCGGATTCACTCGAACGCATGTCTTAGTGACTGTTGAGGCGACGGTGCAAGCAGCCAAGGGGATAGAACGATCGACCATGGCGGCGGCGACGAGGCAACCATTTCTGCTGCTCTCTCCGCAGCTGCGTCAGCGCTCTCATGCACTGCGTCGGCGCCAGGCAGTCGCAGGGGTGAATCCATTGCATATGTCGGTGGGGGCAGTGACCATGACCGAAACAAGTGTGCCGGCGACGCGGGTACAGGCGACGCAGGTCCGCGCGGCGATGGTGGTTCACGCGTGGTTACGCCGAGCCTTTGTGAGGCTGCGTGTACCATTGGTGCAGCACTGATCACAGACTCGTTACAAAGGCGCTTGATGGGCTCCACCAGGACGGCGTTCTCGACGTCGTCCGCAGGTCCATACCCCTCTGTGACAGCATGCCTACAACGTCGTGGTGGGCGGCCGCGCTTGCGGCCAACGACGGTTTCTGGCAGCGATACAGCAGTGCCAAAGTCCAGACCCGCAATCGCACCATCCGCTACTTCATATCGTGGGCTACCGCCGGCTGCGGATGCATCTGCGACTCGTGATGTACCGGATCCAGTCGCTGTGCGGGTTTTCGTCACCTTGCTGGCTTTTGTGGCAATGCGGCCCCCAGTCCCTGCGCGTGCTTTTACGGCAGGTACGGAGGCAGCAACAGAGGTGCCGACAACGGGAAGCAGCAAGCGCGCGCACCGCCAGTTAAAGAAGGCATGTGCGTCCAGCGTCCGGTCGTCCCGCGACGTCTTACTTTCGGCGTTCTCTGCTTGAGCAAGCGCAGCGTGTGTGAGGCGCACGCCTCCGACAAAGTCATGGGCGGCAACCAGCACATCGCGGGGCACTGAAACAGACGTGACGTCGGGCTTAAACAAGGCAGAAGCGATGGCGGCGTGCAACTCCGTGTGCACCACGTGCAGCGCTGGCGTGTTGGTTGCTGGCGACCTGCTGCCCTTGTCTGTGAAACCCGGACACGTCAAAACGTCAACGTTGGCAGTGGTCTCGGCCCCGGTGTGGCCATTCACCGTCACGCACAGATCCCACACGGCACGCTGCAGCAGTGCGCGCTGCAGAGTTGCACCGAGAGCTGCGTCCATGCTGCACGCCGCATGGACTGCGTGCACCATCCACGACGCGAGACCTGCAGCGCCAAGATGCGCCCCTGCCGCGGTGGCTCGCGTCTCGGCATCGCCATCCGGGCCTATTTCGGTCAGCTGCGCCTGTGGCATACATGGCCGTGCATGCAGCACGTGTTGCGCGTGAAGGAGCTTCAGAAGGAGCAGCAGCAGCCCAGTGCTCATGATTTCGCCGCCGCGGCTACTTGGTGCATAGGTTGTGCGCAGCAGCGCAAGTGCAATGTCCGGGCCGGTGCACCGCGGCGGCACACGTGGCTGAAGGCCGAGCCCGCAGCACATCTCATGCAGCAACCGCGGTGCGGCGGCGCCAGAACTGAGGAGCGGCAGCACGGAATGCACGACCCCGAGCGGCAGCTGCTGTTGCGCAATGCGGCGATCCAGCAAAAGGGAAAGGCACGATGGAGCCGCAAGCAGCGCAGCCGACACCACCAAGTCGGCGGGTTGCCCATCCACCGACAGCGGCGCAAAGGCAGCGGGAACCCCGCTCGCCGCAGCCCCTGGGGCACTGGCCCACAGTGTCAGAGGCGGCACACACGGTGCAGGCATATCCGATGCCGCTGTGGTGGCGCAGACATCCAGCACCGATGCCAGTGCCACCTCGTCATCCAGCAGGAGGGCAATGTGGGCGGCGGAAACCGTCACCACGCTGGCTGCAACGCTGGTGGCAACGCCGGAGGAAACGCTGGCGGCAGTGCCTAGGACAGGTTGGAGCGCGGCGCACCATTGTGTGAGCGTCTCCAGCCACGCAGGTGCATGCTTTGCAACACCAGTCAGCAGCGCGCGCAACGCCGCGTGCCGCCCCGTGACGATCAGCGCCGCCACTGGGTGCGCCGCCCACCACGGCAACGGACTTAGCAAGGGGTTCTCGTCGCATTGCCATGCAACGAGCACGTTGCAATCCATGCCCCTGCATTGTGTTCCGGTGCTCCCGGAGATGCCTATACGGCTCACTGTGACACGAAGCAGCACGCCGTCCTCTGGCGTGTTGCGTGTCCTCGCCCAGTCGGCGAGGCGCGGCAGCAGCGTGTCCTCGAGCGCTGCCCAGGCAATGTCATTGGACGCCAGGCGGGCCAGCATACTGGGTGCTCCCTGCGCACCGCGCGACGGCAGGCCCAACGTCATCATTGCTGAAGGAAACGTAGTGTCTTTCACGACGGCAGCCAAAACATACAGCGCAATGGCCTGCAGCGGTGCACCCGGCGGACGTACTGCCGCATCCAGCAGTTCGCCGAACCGCGCTGCTGGCCACGCGCGGCCATTCAGTGTGCCCGTGCAAAAAAGCTTGCGCCAAGCCTCCAGGTCGTTGTCTTTGGCAGTGGCAGGTTCGGCTCCCACAAGCGCGTCATCAACGGCAGCAACGGCTGTAAAATCCTGCTGCTCAACAACTGCAACAGGAAATGGAGGCATGGTTTCGGTGGTCATGGTGTTTAAAAAAATACAGGCAGGAAAAAAAGGTTGAGCACGCTTGCTGCACGTTGTTGTTGCTGCACAATTTTTTTGGGCAACGGAAAGTAACGGAAAGGTTGAGGAACACCTTCCACGATTGACTTTTTCAAGACGCTCGAGGAATCGTTTGCGCTTCCACGACATGCAGCCTCGTGAAGCCAAGCGCCGCCGCCGCGAAGTCTCTCCGGCGCCGACGCGCTCGGAAGCGTCCGCGTCTTCGTCGTGGTCGGTGTCTGACGCGGCTCCAGAATTGCCAGCGTCCGAAACGCACAGACACTATGTTCCTCCTGACGTCGAAATCGCAAGCGTTCTGATTCGCCCCGTGAATGACGCGCCAAAGGAGCTGGACAATCTTGTGAGGCTTCCTCCCACACCTGCTGCATCCATCACAGCTGTGTTCGAAAAGAGGTGGAGCGAGACGCTGGATGCTGCTGTCGAGTTGGTTCTGAATCGGCTTTCACACGCGCCGTCGTGGAACCCTGACATGGCGACGTGGCACGAGGGAACGCTGCCGCTTCATACGGTGCTGTTTGAATGCGAGTTCCCGTCCAACATGGCATGGGCGCTGCAGGAGCGACTGCGCGTGGCGTTTGCGGAGCCCGTTCCTGGTGGTTTCGTGTCCATCCACGTCACAGAGAAGCTGGGCGGCGACTGCGACGTGTGCGCCTTTGTGCGTATGGCTGGAAATCCAGTGCCACCAGGACTGCCTGTCTCGCTTGCGAGCACGGCCTAGACCGCGAGCCGCCCCGCCACCGTGGCAGCCGTCTTTTGGCTCTTGATCCACGACTGCAGCCACAGGAATGCCGCGTGCAGCGCCGTCTCCAGCATGCTCCACGTCTCGGTGGGCAGTCGCGACGGCGGCACCGCCACAAACTGGGCGCTTGCCAACGTGCCCAGCACCGTGCGCTCCTGCGGCGCCGCTGCCTTGTACAGGCACGCGCCAGTGTCGGTCATGACCACGACGAACGCATCAGGGCCGTACAACGTCGTGGCACAGGCGGGTAGTCCCTTTCCCACCGTTGATGCCGAGGCGGAGGCAGCAAGTAGCGTCGCCACGTCTGCATCCACGGTGGTGCCAACAACCTGCACCACCACCCATGCGGCCAGCGGCGAAGCCTCGCCGTACTTGCCCCACGAGCCTCGCCACCAAGGCGGCAGCTCTGCGAGCGGCAGCGGCGCATGCACAACCCATCCGCCCGACTGTTGCCGAAGCAGCCCAGCAAGCTCCTGCAATTGCGCGTGTGCTGGCGCGGGAAGCAGACGGGGTGCAGCGGCCATGCTTGTTGCGCGCGCACGCGGACTGTGCCTTGCGACCCTGTTTTGCGACCGCGCCCCTCCCCTTGCCGTTGCCCCAGCAGTCCACAATTGAACATCCCGTGTGAAAAGTTGAAAACGTCAGCCAAAAGTGCAATAAATGGAAGAAACAGCTCGAACTTCCGAGATTCGAGAGTTTCTCGAGGTCTTCGACTATCGCCGCTTTCTCATTGCTTACTGTCCTGAGATGGGCTACACTTTCAAAGTACGTGCTGTGGATCGTTGGAATGCACGAAACGATGATGTTACTGTGTACTGGAACAAGCATCCCGTGCTCAGTTTTGGTCAAGTGTTGATGAATAAAGGGTTTCTACGATTCTCTCAAAGCTGAAAGTTGAGTAAAAAGCAACGAGTGCAGTGGTCACACACAAACCGTCACGTCTGCATTTGAATTTTCATGGCCCTCGTGACTGGTCGCGGCCGTGCCAGCGTCGTCTATACTCCACTGCAACGCGCACAATCTCCGGGTCCAGCAGTCGGCGCATTTGCGACTGCCGCTACCTCTGCATCCCTGTTGGAATCACAAAACGACCCGCTTCCCACGCCAGTGGTGCGCTACACGCGCCTGTTTGAAGCGTGCACGTATATTCGGACGTTTCTCGATGCGGTCTTGGCTCGTGGAGGAGATGGTGGCGCTGCTGCCGGCGGTGGCGGCGTGACGCCGGGAGGCCGTGGCCGCGCCACCCGCGAGCCGCCCGCACCGATCGTGTGGGATGTGGATGCGACGCTCGTGCTGTCTCCGGCGGCACTTACGGTTGGCGCCGACACCGCAGACCGCGCCGAGCGCATGGTGGTGCCTCTTGGGCCTGTCGTGTCGTTGCTGCGAGACCTGATCACGCGGTACGGTGCGGACCTGTCGCACCACGTCGTTACTGCTCGGCAGGATGCCGCAGATGTGGAAGCGTACACGCGGCAGCAGCTGGGTGTCCTTGGCATCCCCGAGTCGGCAATCGTCTCTGTGCGCCATGCCCCCGAGGCCGTACGCATCGCTGGCCCTGTGGCCATATCGCAATGGAAGGATGCACAGCGCCGGGACATCGCGGCATCTGCTGGGCGAAAAGTGCTCCTGTCGGTGGGGGACCAGCTCACGGACCACATGCGCGTGGGATCCATGGCGTACCTGCGCATCGCCACGGAGCGTCTCATCAGCGCAGACGCGCCTTGGATGGTGCTGCGGCTCTCCGTGCCACACGTGCAGTATGGCCTGCTTCTTGGCGGTCCTGTGCGGTAATTTAGTAGACCGATACAGCCACATGCTGTTGGTTACACTGCCCTCGCTGCGGTTCCGGATGATGTGCGTGCAAGGATGCTGGTGATGTGGCTGCAAAGGTTGCTGGAGAGGTGGTGGTTGCGTCAGAAACATTGGTGGGTGGCAACACCGTGAGCGTGATGTCGTCATGCAGCGCGCCAAAGACTGCCGCAACGCGCGCCGCAGCAGCGCCACGTAGCGCAGGCGGCATGGTGAGCATGTGCATCCGCTGCCGCAGCGCACGCGGCGGAGTTGGCGGCAGCGTAGCGGGCGGCAAAGCAGTGGGCTGCAAAGCAGTGGGAGGCAAAAAAGTGGGCGGCAAAGCAGTTGGCGGTGCTGTCCACCACTGCAATTTTGTGTGAACGGAGCTCCCGCAGCTGCTTGGCGTGAGCACGTGGGAAGCTGCAGGTTCAGACCAGCTGTTGTGTTGCAGTGGTGACTGCCAAGGCATGCCGAATGAAAACGGCAATGCGGACGCGGCAGGTGCAAGCCCCACGCCACGCTCGAGCTCCTCATGCATATCATGCAGACCTAGCCCGATCTCATCGTCGTTGGGACACACGCCCCAAGGGCTACAGCCAGAAGCCTGCTGAGTTTGCGCTGGATGCGCTTGATGCACTGGCGGCGGTGGCTGGGGGATATCCTCTGACGCTGTTGATGATGGCGCCTCCTCCAGAAGCGGCAACAGGCTTCCGTGTGCGTCCAGCCACACGTCAGCCGACACGGTGGGTTCGGCGCCAACGTCGGGGCCTGCCGTGGCTAGCCGCGGTGCGCGCGCGCCAGGGCCGGCATCAACACTTGCTTCCGCTTGCGACGGGGGCGAGCCTCCATGAAAGTAGTCGTTGCCATAGTCCACAAAGATTTCCGTGCCCGCAAGTATTGGCTGTGTCGACACGACCAGGCCATCCGGTGAAAACACCGCACTCGCCGCCGTTCCTGGTGGAGGGTGGTTGAAAAAGCGCGCCACGTTGGCAAACGCCGCATCCTCTCCGTCCACGTACATACCGCTCTCAAGCCGCAGCGCAAAATCGGCACGCGTGGCACGCCCGTTGCCATGGCGCTGGTTTAGCTGCTGCGACGTGAGGAGCTCGCCCTGGTACCAGCACAGCGGCGTGCCGGGCGCAGGGATGTCGGCGGTGGCAAACACTCCATCCCCGTGCACGGGGGACGACCGCACGACCAGATTGCGCAGCGCCGTTGGTTGCTCTGCCAACCTTTCAAATGTTGGGTACACACGCCGCACCCACGGTTCACCCTCCGGCAACGGCGCAACTGCAAACTTGCGCCGCGTACCAGACACTGTACCGCTCATCGTGCCAATGGAGGAAAATACACACGCAACACTGGAATGCGACGAAAAAGAATGCGGAACACGGACTTCAACGGCGAAAGTTTCGTGTGACACCACGTTCTCGACAACCGAGACATTCCGCACAGTTTTCGTTTTCGTTTTTGTCTGCGCGCATTCTGCATGCCGTTCACATGTCTACTCCCGCTGGTGATGGCGTCGCTTGTGTGCGCAGCAATCCTGGGGATACAGCAGCTCCCGCGGCGCCATCGGCGTGCACACGCATCGCTGGAATCACGCTCGGCGGCACCAGCCACCACGGCAACCCTGCCGGCAACACGTGCCTGGTACGGGCCTTTCGCGGCGTTGGTGGCTCCGATTGCGGCGGAAAAGGCGAGGGCGGCGGCGTGTCCATGGTGCAAACGCTGCACGGATGTGGCGCCAGCGACCTGCACAAGTGGATGGCATGCGTCCTGCGCAACGGCGCACCGCGCTGGGACATGTGCCACTATGACGGCGACACGTTGGCGGCCAGATTTCCTGATGCGCTGGAGGCCATCGACTGGCGCATGCCCGTGATTTTGACCACGTGGGTGTGGCCCACATCCGTCGCTCCAGAGCAGCGCACCTTTGCCACGGCGGCGGGGGCGCTGGTGTGGCACGAGGCGCAGCCGGCGCGGTCGCGCCTCGTGTTTGTTCCTGCACCCGCACTGCTGCGCGACGGCGGCGTGCTGCTCAAGGCGTGCATTTGGCAGCTTGCCATGCTGCCAGCGACGCCTTGGGGGCGACGCACGGCGGCTGCGCTCGACCTACGCGTTGGTGGCTTTTTGGCGTCTTGCCTCTGGTTCAGCGAAGACTTTCCAATGCGCTCGCCCGCCGAGGAGCAGGCCGCTGTGTACACGCAGCAGGAGATGCTGGCACGAGCCGTGCCCACGGACAAGGTGCCCACTGCCGTCGCTGGGGCTTGGGCGCGACTGGTTGCTGCCAGGCCATGGTTCATTTCTCCGCAGCCAATGGCACTAACAATGGCACTACCAACACAGGCGGAAACCCAGCCGCTGCAGCCCACGCCGCACTCGAAACCGCTGCTGCGCGCCACCAGCACCACGTCCCTGTCGTCATCCGACGCATCGTCATCCGACGCATCGTCGTCTGACGTATCGTCGTCTGACTCGGCAGAGACGCGGGCAGCAGAGCGTACTTGGGTTTCCGCGCATATTCGAGCACCTGTGCATTCGCCAAGGACCAGCGCACGCGCAAATACATCAATTGCAGGCGCACATGCGCAACAGAGCGAGCTAGAGCTGTGTGAACCTGAGCCGCATCGGCAGGAGCCTCAACCGCCTGCAACCCCACGAACGCCAATGACCCCGCTCCCGTTGGTCATCCCAGTTCCGCACATCCCAGACTATATTCGCGCCTTGTCCCACGTGGAGGATGCCGAGGCTACAATGGTTGCGCAACGACGGGCCTTTGCAGCACTTGCGCCCGATGCAGGCCTTGGGTACCTCTTGCCGGTGATCTCCACTCTGACGGGAACAGAGATGATGTGGCACGCATGTCACGCGCACGCCCGTGTGTTTGTGGCACAAGCAGCAGGCTCGGCTGCAGCGGCCGCGGAAGAAGCGGCACTCGTGGCTTTGACGTTGACCGAGGCGCAGCTTGAGCGGGACGGCGTTTTACTGCACCTCTATGGTAGCAGTGGCTTTGGACCGAGTCTGCTGACACCCATGGCTGTGGTGGCGTCGCAGCGGCCATGGACGGCTTGCCGTGACATGGTGCTGGACGCGTGAGAGGCAGAACCACAGTCAAGCAAACCTACGCACCCTGCTGCGCTACTTATCACACACTGTGCGGATGCCTTCCGACGCCGACTCGGTCGCCGACTCGGTCGCCGCTGGTGCAGACTCTGCAGCTACCCTTGGACCGGTGACACCGATACTTTCCCCTCCTGGCGCAGCTCCACCCACAGCAGTTGCACGCAGACAGAATCCTTTTCTGAAGCGCACACGCATCAACTTGTGGCGCCCGCCGCCGTTGCCTTGGCAGACGGTGGTGCCACTGCCATCACGCGACAACCACGTGTCGTTCCTGCGCATTGCTGGCGGTGCCCCAGAGTTTGAACTGAAAATAACAGCGGCGGAGGGAGACGGGTGCCGCTCATGCGCGGCGGTGCGCGCCGCGGCGGCGCGCAAGGCGGCGCGGCTGGACGGCGGTCCACGCATAACCTGGGAGACGGTTCCGTTTGTGGCCAAGCCGCCGCCGCGCCGTCGCGGAGGCACCGATTGTGGCGACGCCGGCGGCGGCGTTACCCTGTCTGGTGCAGAGGAGGCAGCAGCGGTAGATACTGGCTTTGCTGCGGCAGCCGCTGCCGTTGAAGAAGGGGTTTCGGAAGTTGCCGCTGCAGCAGTGGACGGTGACACCGAATCCGCCGCAGAGCCCACGCCGCACCACGTGGCGGTGGCCAGCATCCCTGCGCTGCGCGGCGACTTTTCGCACACGTCAAGGCCGCCTGGGCGGACCATACCTCTCTCGGCCTCAGCACTGCGTGCGGCGCTTGCAGAAGCCCGGACGCGGACGCCGCTACCCCACCAGGCCGACATTGTTGCGCGCGCGGCGTTGCGGGCGCCGATTGTGACGCACCTCAAATGGTGCATGGGCCTTGGCAAGACGGAAGGCGCGGGGCGGCTGACGGCAGGCGATGCCCTGCCGCACCGTCCGCTCCTCGTGTGGGTCACGCACAACTCGCTGGTCGCGGCGGCGGCGCTGGTCCTGAGCACAGCGATACAGCAAGCGCCAGGCACGTGGACGGAAGTGCACGTGGTCGGCTTTACCGAGTTCACCCGCATCTGCGCACGGGCGCCCAGGTGGCTGGAGGGTGCAACCGCTGTGGTGGACGAGGCGCACAACTTCCGCAACGTGACGCCCAGTATGGTGTGGGACCTCGAGGCGCTGGCGCGCGCCGACTTTGTGGTCCTGCTCACTGGCACTCCGCTGCAAAACGATCGGGACGACTTGCGCGGCTACCTGGCCCTGACGCGGCTGTGGACGCCGGCACAGGCGGCCAATGCGGCGCGGCCACTGCCAAGCCCCAACGCACTCCGTACAGCGCTCGCGTCCGCCGCTGCGGCCGGCCGCTTCTCCATCTCCTGCTGCGACCCGCGCAACGACCCTGCCTTGGCGCGCTGCTTCCCAGTGCTGGAGGACGCACTCGTCAAGGTGCCAATGACGTGGATGGACGCGCTGCTGTACGTCCTCAAGTCTGCCAAGTCCGTGACGTTTGGCCACTTGGTCATCATGGGAGCAAAGGCCAACTCGTTTGACATGCTGACGCGGCTCATGTGCAACACCTCCGCCAAGGTGGACGCCATGGTCGCTGACATCCCCCGCCTGCCCAAGCCGCAGACCATCTACTCCAACTTTCGGGAGCGCGGCAGCAACATGGTGATGACTGCGTTGGCGGAGCGCCTGCCGTCGCTGCGCCAGGCGGCCATCACTGGGTCCACGCCGACCGGAGAGAGGCAGGGCATCCAAGAACGCTTCCGCCGCGGCCTCATCGACGTGCTGCAGGTCAGCGAGGCTGCCAAAGAGGGCATCGACCTGCCCAACGCGAAAGCGTGCCAGATCATGGAGGAGCAGCTGAACGAGGCGAGCAAGCAGCAGCTGCGTTACCGCGTGCAGCGCTTTGTCGGTGTTGCCGACAGCGCAGACGGCACCGTCGGCCCGCCGCCCGCCAAGCGCGCGCGCAAGCTCGCCCCTGTCTCCGATGCTTCCGATTTTGGCGAGTCGGGCGTCGCCTCCGCCGCGTCTGATCCTGCAACATCACCGGCTGTGCAAAGGCGCACCGTCAAGATCGTGCAGTACATCTCCACATTTCCGGACCACCCACCCACTGCTGCAGAAGCCGACGCTCTCCGTGCGCACTTTCGAGACACGGTTCTGGGCGCGCGCAACGCCGCCTCGTGCTGCCCCGACGACTTTGATGTGGTCCCGCTGCTCCAGGGGCATATTTCAGCGCTGGGTGGCACCAAGGACGAGCAGCTCATGATGAACAACGCCCGCAAGCACGCAGAAATCCAGCCGTACCTGGACGTGCTGGACGTGCTGGCGTTGCAGCTGCAGCGGTGCGCGGTCACGCACGTGACATGCCGCGCAACATCCCCCAAAATCAGAGCGTTGAATGCGCCAGCAAGCGCGGGAATAAAGGTGGGCGAAAAGCGCCGTCGAAGAGACGTGTGACGTGACGACAAAGACAATTTGAAGATACCCGGTGGAGCCCGCTTCCACAAGAAACGAATCGAATTCCAATGGCATCCGCATACGATGGGGAAGTGACCAGGGGAACCCACGTGTTGACCGAGACGGTCAAGCGCATCGATGAAACAATACCGCAACGCCGTGACCGCGAGGAGTTCTTGTTGCGCTTGGCAGCGTCGCGATGCGGGGGCCACGTGCAATACCTTGCGCCGCGCTACCAAGAGGGAAAGAGAGATGCGTGGATGTGGAGCGATGGTCCACGCGAGGTCAGATTTCTTGACCACGTGTTCCTCCGCAACGATGGAGTCACAGAACAGACGTGCGATATCGAGTCATGCATTGCCTTGCGCAAATTCATCGACTTTGTTGCCAAAGCCAAAGCGATCGAGGGAGCTTTGTCAGTGTTTAAAAGTGAATGATGCATCCGTTCTCTACTCAAACGCGGAGTCCGGAAACACAAAGTCGTGAACCGCCGCGAGGCGGTATCCAAGCCGCATGTCCGCAACAGCTGTGCGCGCGGATCGAATCAGCGCATCCACCTCGGTACCCTCCGCCTCGTCGCCGTCATCCAGCGACGCAAGGGCAGCAACGTTTGCCGCGTCTCGTGCCACATCCGCCTCAGATTCGGCGACATCCGCGTTGGCCGCTCCTGCAAGTCGCGCTGCTGTCCAAGAGCGCGCATGAACGGCCTGGCCTTCCCGCGCCGACGGGGCCACAGTCTCGAGAGAATCCTCTGGCGCACGCCGCCGGCGCCGCAGCAGGATTGCGTCGTCATCAAACGACGACGATGCGCCGGTGGCAGCCCCAGCTGCAGCCCCTGCGGCCCCCGTGCTGGCAGAAACAGGTAGCGGAATGTGCTCCAGCTCGCGGCGCAGCGCCGCTAGCGCCTGCTTGGTTGACGTGGATACACGCCCCCCGCGCATCAGCAGCGCCAGTTCCAGCAGTGACTGCGCCTCGGCGCGCGGCAGACGGCCACGCTGTTCCGTTGTTCGCGGTGCAGGTGACAATTCCTCTGCAACACGAGCGGCATCCGGCGCGCCAAGGAAGCGTGCAATCCTAGCCACGGCGAATGGCGGCAGGCGTTGCGTGCGCGTCATGGCGGCCACCGCCAGCGCATCTAGCGACCACCTTGCTAGCGACTCTTGCGCGGCATCGAGTTGCATCCACCAGAAATTTTTCATGGAAAGCGTTATGTCGGCTCTGTTCGGTGACGTGAATGGCTCACGGCCGGTGCTGTGGACCCACTGAACCCCCAGCGCGTACGTTCCATTTGTCTCCATAACCTCGCCGTTTAGATTGCGTTCCGTGTCGTCTGTTACTGCTGTCGCGTCGTCCGTTTCGTCTGTTTCCGCAAGCGCCTCCGTCAGAATATTTCCACCGCCCGCCTGCAGCAGCGCGCCCCACATCTGCTGCACGCGCCTGGTCAGGATGAACATGATGTCGGGACTGCGCACACAACTTTCCATTGTGCGCGCCCGAAGCGCTGCCTCCGTGCCCATGAAGACGGCCCAGCGCACGCGCGCCGCCAGTGTGCCACGCACGCGCGGGGACAGAGAACGCACAGCCGTTCCGGGCGTGCCCAGCTCCCACATGGCGTCGAGTGCTGCCCGCCTGTCCGCATGCTCTTCCCCACCACGCGGCACGGCGAGCGCTGCATTCGACGCTGCAGCTGCGGCTTCGCCGACGGCTCGAGACGGCACTCCCGCAGCGGGGCCAGCGATCGTCGCACTACCGGAAAAGACGACAGCACGCGCGGCGGTTCGCTGCGCCTCGTGTGTCTCTGCACGCAGCATCAGCACGCCTGCCGCATACGCCGTCTGCAAGGCCACTGAAAAGCGCAGGGGTTGAAGGATAGCGCCGCCGCCAGGAACCGAAGAGAGTGCCGACCAGAAGTGCGCCCCCAGCCACTCGCGGCACCTTGGCGCGTCGTCGTCCATGTCTCGCTCCGTGCAGACGTGGTGAAGCCAATCTTGGCCGCCAACAAGTGGAATCCCTGGGCGGAACACCCGGGCCAGGAATACGCGCCAAAAATAGGAATCATCATATGTTTCTCTCTCTTGTACGCCAGGTACGGCAAATGCACGCTGTTGCTCGGCACGCAGCAATGTCGATGTCGCATCCTTGGTGTCAGGAACGTCGAGTGTTTGAAACATTGGGTCAACCCCAAGCATGATCGCAGATCGTTGCAGGCGAATTGTGGCACCAACCCACACGCCAAGAGGCCACCGCGGGGACGGCGAACACAAAGCGACAAGTGCGCGTGCGTACGCCAGCAAAGCGCGGCGCAGGTCAGGTAAGGACAACCATCCAAATTCTGCGCCTTCCATGAGGTCTTTATGCAAAATTCGGTGCTGGGCGGAAGACATCGGCTGCGGGAGGACATGCAGCCCGTGCCGTGGCGCCAATATTTCCTCGAAGTTGTCGTACGTTTCCATCAAGTCATCCGACGCAAGCAAATCCGCGGCGAGCCACGACACAGAAGTCAGCACCGAGATGCCCTGCATCATTTTTGCCAGTGACATCATGATGGCACGCGGTCTTGCGACATCTGCCTGCAAAGCGCTACCAGGAGCAGCAGCGGCAGCGCCGACAGACTCGTGCGAAATGCGCTGCGCACGCGGTGGCACCACAAATTCCACCACATGCGCCTCCTCGCACTCTGTAACAGCCTGCATGACACTGTCTCGGGCCGCATCGCGCAGGCGGCCCAGAGTTACCGCCACCAATAGGGAGCGCCGCTGCTGTGGGAGTTTCTTCAGGACCTCTGCAGTTGCGGGCGACGGAAGTAGGGTCATCGCGACATGCGCTACACTCCTGTTTGCATACCGAGCATCCCGCGCGTCCGCGGCAGGCGGCCCTGCTTCCGCTCCAACCGGTTCATGCACGCGCGCGGTGCGGAACCTGCCTGCGTCCAGCGCTTGCCACAGCAGTGTGATGCGCCTGGTTACAGCGTCCACCAACTCCAGTTCATGCGCCGCTTCCACTGCCAACTCGTCTTGCTCTTCCTCGGCGACGTCTCCATCCTCGCCGTCCGCCACCGCATCCATCTCCACTCCGGCCTCCGCTGCGACTGCAACAACCTCTGCAGCAACCTCGGCGGCTGCTTGTTCCGCTCGTATTCGCACCACCTCCGCTTGGGCTGCGTCAATTTGTGCGTCCGTCGCAAAGCGTGGTACGTGCACATTGGCGGGTGCTGCAGGTGGCGCGTCCTCGCCGTCCATTACGTTGAGTATGGCTTGTGAAGAGAAACTAGGACACCACCAGTGCTGCTGGTTTAGTTTGGTATCCGCACGACACATTTCAAAATGGACTTATGCATCCATGCCTCGTCGCGCTGCTCCACCCTCATCCTCGGAGCCAACCGTAATGCATGTTGTGTCACGCTCCAGTTGTTGCAAAGTTGTGGGATCCTCCGAAATGTGATCGATTGCGACGACGGGCGCGCCAAGCAGCGCAGCCACAGCGTCTGCCTCTGCGGCGGACACGACAGTGTAGCACGTATCACGCTCGTCTTTTGATTGCGGCTCTCCATGCTCCTCATCCTGCTGCTGATCATCATCCGGTCCATGCACGTCTACTGTTCCGTTTTGCGCGTGATGCAAATCCGTCTCCTCGTCGTGGATGCCAATGAACTCTTCTGGCGCGTCTGATACCGACCACAGGATGTTCACTCGTGGATGCGCTGGCAGCGCCAGCACCGCTGGAGCCAGCGACGAAGACGCCTGCGCCACAGACGAAGACGGCAAAGCGGGGAAACGCACCCGTGGCACCAGAGGACCCATGAAGTTGAAGAAGAAGGAAAACGTATTCTTTTTGGGGTTGGGAACGGCGAGGATGGCGTTCGGATTGTGCGCATCCATGATCGGCAGCAGCGCGCACAAGCCACGTGCGGCAATGTGCGGGACGAAGCGCTGTGCAAACCCTGTGGTTTCCTGGATGGAGATGCGCGCGTTCTTCAGAAACCAGCGCATGTACGCCTCCTCCCCGTCGCTGCCACGGACGCGCTCAATGTGGCGCGTGTCCCACGGTTCCGAACGCCAGTCGCGCGCAACGCCACCTCCAATGCTGCTGTGGTCGCTTGTGCAGCTTTCGCTGCCAACAGAGTCGCCAACAGAGTCGCCGACCGAGTCGCCGACCGAGTCGCCGACCGAGTCGCCGACCGAGTCGCCGACCGAGTCGTGATCCTCATCTACAAGGTCCGCATCACTGACCTTGCCGCCGGAACGCGCGCAGAAGAATGACAGCTCCAGCAGGCCGCCTGGCCGCAACATCGAGCCATACGCCTTGGAGAAGAGCAGGCGGATGTCGTGCAGCGGGCGAAAGAAGGCATTGCCTGGGAAGCCGCAGCAGTAGTCTCCAATGAAGCCTGCGAGAGGGCGCATCACGCACGATGTCCGGATGTCCCGGAGCACGTCGGTGGACTTTTGCGGCCGCACGTCGATGCGGCTTGCCCACTCGGCAGGCATCGACAACCGCATGTTCTCGCGTATCTGGGCGAGGGTGGGGCTGTTGTAGTTGGCGATAATGACCTCCTGCGTGCCGGCGCACTGGGAGAAAATTAGCCTTGTGGTGTTGAGATTTTCCGTGTCCAGGCACACCCAACGGTCACCGAACGGCAGCGCTTTGAGCAACGCGCTAAGAAAGGGGCCCTTGTCAGCTTTGGAAGGGTCGTAGTGGTCGCGCCGGGACCCGCCATGCGCCGCCGCCGAACCCGCAAACATGGGCCGGCGATCGGTGAGGACACGGTTCCACTGCGCGTGCAGCCTGCACTCCATGGCAAGTGCTGCTGTGGCTGCGGGTACAGAATTCACCGACGGCAGCAAGCCTGGTAGCACAGTACCGCCCGCCGTAGCGCACATCAGCGCTTCGGCGTTTGCCAGCCGAGCCTCGTCGGGGCGTGGTGCGTCTTGGCCTGCGAGGACGCTGGTGGCGCGCACCGAGCACACCACCGACGAGCGCTGCCGTCGGTGCTGCCCATGGCGGCGCTGCCGGTGGTCTAACGTTCTTGGCGGCGCGCCCATGCCGCACATGGCGCGGCGGATGCTGGCGGTCGTGCTTGCATTGCTTGTAGCATTGCTTGCATTGCTTGCAGTGCTTGCAGTGCTTGCAGTGCGTCCGTTGTTGCTGCTGTTGTTACTGTTGTTGCTTTGGCTGGTGCTGATGCCTGTGCGGCTGGTGCAGCATGACGGCATGTCGTCGTCGTCGTGGAAAGACCAGAGGGCTTCGCCTGCACTCTTCTCCTCCTGTTCCGCCTCTCCATCCGCCTCGTCGGCGGCGCTGTTGTCATCACTGTCGCAGCCGGCAAGGGAGGTGTGAACGCAGCGCCTGACACGACGAGAGTTGGCGCGTGCGGTGCCGCAGAGGTTGCGCTTCTCTCCAACGACAGACCGGTTCCTTTCTGAAAGTTGTTGTTGCTGCGGTTGGAGTGGTGGGAGTGTGGCTGCGATGTTTGACGTCGCTGACGAGGGGGCAGAGTCGTCAAAAACCCAGCCGATGCGCGCTTTGATCAGGCCCGTGATAACGGATTTGCAGCGGTAGTCCTTTGACCATTGCGCTCCTGAAACATCGAGGTGTGCCAGCTCATTCCACGTGGGGGGCACAATGCGGACATTGTCGGCTGCAGTCTGGAAGAAACGGACGGGCACTGTCAGCCGTGCACGTACTTGCATATACTCTTCGTCAATGTTCGTCTCGCCAGTCGTTGGGAGGCGTGGCCCATGTCGTGGTATCCGCACATTGTTGCTGAGCGTCACGGTCAGCCGGCGCACAATGTACCCTGGCTCACGTGGCAACAGCCCATTGCTTGTGTCGATCATGGGCAGCTCTGCTTCAACCCGTCCGTACCATATTCTTATTCCGTCATCTTGTGTGTGCTGCACAACTGCCACTGCCCGTCCTGGTTTCATACACATTGCTTCACCGACCCCCAGACGCGAACTACCAGCAGCGACTGCCAACGCTGCACGAGACGCTGCACCTCTATGCGATCCTTCTCTTGCCACAACCGCCATGTGGTAAAAAATAATATTGGCACCACACGAAGGCTGCTGTTGCCGTTCTCGTTGCAATTCCTGTCTACGCAACGGATTGCAATCACTTTGGGTGCACGATTGCACTTTCGCACGCACAAACACACACACCTTCCCCTGAATCCGCACATGTGGTGACAATTTAGGATAGAGGTATTGTCAAGCGCCTGATTTTCGGCGCGCGTGCGGAAAGCGCCGCCCAAACCACCACCAGCGCAACCAGCAGCAGCACGGCCGCAACGAGGCACGGAAACATCCAATCGGGTTCTCCTTCGCGCAATGGAGCTGCGGCCAACCGTGCGACTTCCGCATGCATGGAAGCAACAGTATGCGCGCCGTGCCCGTGCCCCAGCGCCAGGGCAGATGGGGCGGCTGTGGCGGGAGGCGGGTATGCAATGGGCGGCGGTGTGGCACCAAACACGTCCGTCAGTGTGCGCAGTGCCTCCCCCACGGGTACGCCGTTACACGTTGCATTCTCCGCAAACTTGCGCGCCAGCAGGCCAGGGTGCTTGTCCACCATCCATCGCAGCTCGTGCTGTGGCACGTCCACGAACGTTTTTGGGTGGTGCGCGGATGCATAGCGCGGCGGTGGCCACGGATATCCCCACACAATGTCTGGCCACAGCAGGAACGCAGGTGCATCCTTCATAGACACCAGGTTGAGCGGCCGCCCCCAATGCGCCAGCATGCTGGCGTACGTTACCTCATCCGGCGCGTGCACACGGGCAGCGTCCCACAGCGGGCGGTACTCGGCCTCGCGCCACGCCAACGCCGCCGCGTCCGTCGCCGTCAGAATGCACCACTGGTGCACAAAGAGGATGTGCTGTGTGGCTATGGCCGGCAGCAGCCGTGAGAAGCGCGGGAAGCGGCCGCCCTGGTTGAACAACACAAACGTGGACGCGTGCGTTGCCGCAAGCCGCGCGAGCATCCTGTCCCACCGCTTGATCGGCAATGCGTCGCCGCTCGACAGCATGACGTGCGTGGGAGGACGGGCGCCTGGGGTTTGTGTCAGGACCGCGCGAAGTGCTGCGTTCTGCGCCCATACGATCGAGGCGTCGCCCCACCGCGTCGGCTGCGAGGGGATACGTGCATCGCGGAACAGCTGCGTGTGAAGCTGCGTGGCGTCGCTCTTGGTGTGGATGGCCACGCGTGCCGTGCCCGCCGCCACGGCCGGCCCAAGGTACTCGGCCCACTCGCGCTCGTATGGAAAGGAATCCATGACAAGGAAGCAGAATGCGGGCACCACATCGCTGGTCTCGGTCGGATGCGCGGGCGGTGGCATCATGCGCGCGAGGGTGTGGGCGGGCGTATCGGGTGACACGAGTGGCGGCGGCGGTTTGATGACACGAGAGGCACGCCCGCGGTCATCCGTACCCCGTGCGTCCATGTCGAACACGCACACGCGAAAAGGAGGCCGATGCGGGTTTGTTGTGGGTTTGTTGTGGAGTGCGCGCAATGCGATTTCAAGCGCTGCCAAACCCGCCGTTTGCCGCCGCGGCGTCCGCAACCCGCTGCGTCCAGTACGCCAGCACGCCGGGGTCAACGGGGCGCGGTTGGATGGAATAGTCGGGCACGCGCGTGAGGGATGCCACTGGGACGTTGAGCGAGGCAAGGTCCCACCCCGTGTGGTCCGTGCGCGCAGCGGGCCCGACGGGCAATACTGACGTGAGCGATCGGGCGGTGCCCTGAATCGTAAACTCGGGCAAGCTTTGCACGTCCGTGAAGCCACGCGGGTCCGTGAGACCGCCCGTGTTGTTGCCAAACAGGATTGCCGCCGCACGCGTGTTGGCCGCGTCACCATGCGACGGGTCGGCGATGAAGCGGCACAATTGGTAGTTGTGGATGGCGGCGACGGTGCCCTGCGTCCCCGGCGGACCCGGGTGGTTGTACAGGCACGACACGCGGTTCCACGCGACATTGACGGTCTGGTCGTCGTTGACGTGCGTGACCACGCCCTCTGCGCGGAAGTTGACGTTCAGCAGCGTCTCGGGCAGCGGCGTGCCGGTGCACGTGCCGCCGTGCGCCGTGTCGCAGGTCATGCCCGAGTAGCAGTCCGTGTCCACCGCACACGGTAGCGTCGGGCAGGCCGCTCCAGGGTTGGTCATCACGCACGTCCCGGTGCTTGAGCCGGTCGCCGTATTGCAGTTGGCCACAAAGTTGGGCAGCTCGTCGTGTTGAATCACACACACGCCGTTCCAATGGTCGGAGCACGTTGCCACGGGTTTGCCGTTGGCCCCTGTGCCACCGCATTGGATCTCCATGGTGGCGTCCCAGTCTACAATGTTGGCCGCGGGGTCGGTTACACTCATGCCGCACGGCAGGTGGCTGAGCGTGTAGCAGTCCGCGTCGTTGGCACACGTCTGTTTGCTGAACCACTGCTTGGACGATGCCGAGCATAGCGTGGGTTGCTTTAGCATCCAAGTCAGGCCGCTGTTGGACGCCCAGCTCGAGAACAGACCCGCCGACCCGCGCACGTCGCAAAAGGCGAGGTTGACCTTGTCCTGGTTCGACACGGTGCCCATCTCCTCGCCGTGCACGCCCGTGAGCGCCACGCCCAGCATTGTGGGGCTGCCGGCAAACACCATTTGCACGATGGAGCCCTCGGTAATGGTCTTGGAGATGGCAACCGTGTAGGCGGCGTACGCGAGCACGCCCACAATGGCCAGCACCAGCGCCACGGAAATGAGGGACACGACGAGGCGCGCGGCAGAGCCACCGGAAGACATTGTTCGGGGTTCGCGATGCGATGCGTGGTTTGTTTTGCTGGTTGCAGTGGGGAGCACGGCGATGCGCGCGTGTGAATGCGTTCGTGTGTCTTCCAGTGCCGGAAACTGCAAGTGGAGGAACAGGAATTGCGTTGGAATGCCGGTGCTTCTGCGTTGCGCCAATCCACGTGCAATTCTGGAGCCTACAGAGAGATGTCTATGTCGCTGCCAGTGGGATGCAAGCGTCGCCGTCTGGGAGACGATGACTTGGGCCGCTTTTGTGAAGCGGCGGCGCTGACTGCTGTGCCTGCGTCGGTGCTAACCGCAGAGTCGACGTTGATTGACGAGTTTGCCATTTCCGCCGAGGAGCTCGCATTCTTGCATGAGGCGGTGGCGGCCGCGGGGGATAATACGGCAAGTGCCGCTGCTGCAGCGGCAAGAGTCGCCGCGAAGTCTGTCGCGCACCCGACGCCACCACCGCCAGCCAAGCGGCCCCACCACGTCATTGACTCCAGCCCTGGAGCCGGCAGCGTGAGCAGTGCCGTTAACTGCTTTTCTCTCTCTTCGACTGCAACCTCTAAAACAGTGCACGCTGCGCCGGTATTTTCTGCCGCTCCAGAGGCCGCCGTCGTGCGCAAGAGGGGCGATGACGTTGGAAAGAAGGCGCGGGCCGGCTATGCTGGCGGCGCGGATACGCGAAGCATCGGATCCGTCACCTCGATCTCGTCCTCCTCGTCGTGCTCCTCGCCCTCCTTATCCTCCTCCGCTTCCGCACGCACGTTGCCGTCCACAGCTCCAGCGCCACCACGGACGCCGCGAAACCAGACGCAAGATGCAGTTGACGCGGGCTCAGAGGGTATTGGGGCAGAGGAGGCGTGGTGCGGTGGCTACGGAGAGAGCAGCAGCAGCAGCAGCAACACAAAGGCAGGTGATGGGCTCTCACTCGAGCAGGAAGCGGGTTTGGCGCTGCTGCAATCAGGCGTGAGCGCCGACATTTCTGGCGCGGCAGGCGCTGGCAAGACGTTTCTGGGGCGCCGCTTTCTCGAGTGGGCAGAAGGCCGCAGCCACGCGGACTGGAACTCACACCCCGCGTGCTACATGCACGTGCACGACGACGAAGGCGCCGATACGCCGCGCTACCTCGTCACCGCGTACAGCGGCGTGGCCGCCAACAACATTGGCGGCCGCACGCTGCATTCCGCGATGCGCATCCCCTTTGGAACCGACACGGGCGCTGACCCTCGCGGCCACATTGACGGCATGCTGCGCAACCGCACCTTCCAGCGCACGTTGCAGTGCCTGTGCGTCCTGTGGATCGACGAGTGGTCCATGCTGCACTGCACAATCCTCATGTACCTGAACCTGCTGCTAAGGCTGGCGCGGCCGCGGTGGTCCGACCGCTGGTTTGGCGGCGTGCAGGTCATTGGTTGCGGTGACATGAAGCAGCTGCCGCCGGTGATGCGGGGCAAGGCGCCGGATGGGCGGCCGTGGAAGGAGGTGCGGCCAACATACGCCTTCGAGTGCTTGGAGTGGGCGGCGGGCATTCCGAACCGGGTGGTGCTGACGTCCAACTTCCGACAGGCTGGAGACGCCGGCTTCGCCGCCGCGCTCGACCGCATTGGCATCGGCGTCGCCACCGCCGCAGACATCGCAATGCTGCGCACGCGCGAGCACGCCGTCCTAGACACCGCCGATGGCGTCAAGCCTCTCCACATCGTGGCCACGCACGCGCGCGCGGACGAGATCAACACCTCCGCGCTGCGCGCTCTACCCGCGTCTGCCGCCACTCAGGTGTACGTGGCCCGCAAGGCATTGTTCATCCACGGCGGTGTCGCCTCCACAACTGTGTGGCTTCCGCAGGGCGGCGGCCACCGTGTGCCATTCACCGTCAAGACCGAGGTTTACCACAACGTGTTGAACGGCGACGCGCGGCGCGCTGGTAAGGCACCGCCCGCGCCTTTGCGGGCGGGACTTATCCAGGCCGCCGACAAGCTGGCAGAGGGCGCCGCGGAGGGCTGCCTGAACGGCGTGGACGTGGGGGCGCTGCCACCCGCCGGTGACTTTGGCAATCCGCCGCCCTCTATGCGCCTCACGGTGGGCATGCCCGTGTCGCTGTGCCACAACATGGACGCGACTGGCGGACTGTTCAACGGCGCACAGGGCGTGGTGCTGGGCTTTGCGTTCCCGGCGCCCGACAGGGCAGCCCGCGGCGGTGTGGGCGTCATGCCCACCAACGAATCTGCGATGGCCGCCGCGTTAGCCGCCCTGCAAGACCATCGGACGCTTGCTGGCGGCGGAGGAGTGGGGGCGCCGAACGATGCCGCCAGGGATTGCGAGGAGCTCGCAAGCAAGGCCGCAGAAAACGTGGCGTCATCCGCACGCCGTGCCGAGGCGGCAGCGCAGGCGGACGGCGCGGCCATGGACGCGTGGCATCCGCGCGCTCGCCAGCGCACATTTTACCCGCACATGCTGCTGCCAGTGGTCAAGTTTGTGGGTGTTGCGGCGCCGGTTGTCGTGCCCTTCCTTCGTATCTCGCAGCGCGCCCTCGGCGGCATTGTCACGGTTGCACGCATCTCGCTTCGCCCAGCCGCCGCCTCCACCGTGCACCGCGCGCAGGGCTTGACGCTGGCGCGCGTTGTCCTGGACCTGGCCGACTGCTTTGAGGACGGCCAGGTGTACGTAGCGCTGTCGCGTGCCGTCAGCCTGAATGCCATCTCCCTGCGCAGCTTCGACCCGCGCAAGATCCGCGTGTGCCGACGTGTCCTCGAATTCACGCAGGACGCCGAGCGTGTACGCGCGCAGGTCAAGGACGGGTCCTGGTTCCGGCGCCAGTTTGGTCCTGCAGTGGTTCTCAATGCCCCACCGCCTCTGTGCAATCACTAATGCGCCGGAAAAAAATAAAATCCGAACGGGAGCCAACGTTTCAAGTACGACGTTCACGCATGCATGCCTCATTAGATGGGACGCTCGTAAACGTCTGCGTACAGCGTCCGGCCGTTGCGCTTGAGCGCGTAGATTGCATCCAACCCAGTCACGGTTTTGCGCCGCGCGTGCTCCGTGTAGGTCACCGCGTCTTTGACGATCTTGTCGAGAAACGCCCTTACTAGGCCTCGCGACTCCTCATAGATCAGTCCGCTAATGCGCTTGACACCACCACGCCTGGCAAGTCGGCGAATGGCGGGTTTGGTGATGCCCTGTATGTTGTCACGCAGCGCTCGCCTGTGGCGCTTGGCATCGCCCTTGCCCTTACCATTGCCCTTGCCCTTTCCCCCTGCCGAGGGAGCGCTGGCGTTGCCATAAGTTTCAAACGCCATTCACAGCGCCTACTGTTGTTTGATGGAACAAAGATGTGGTGTTTGGCACGAATGCAGGTCTGGGTGCGGTGCAGTACAGTGTTTATTGTGGGTGGGAGGCAGGCGTGGGGTACGCTGTGTGAAGCTGGCGGAAATGGTGAGTTGGCACGCGCGCATCACATTGGCGCGACCGTCGCCACATTGCCCTGGCGCTCACCGTGGCACAGAAATCAGCGAAGCCCAGCGATCCCCGAACCGGGCTTGGCGAATGCCTTGTATGGGAAATTCGAGACAGCTGTGTGCCCGTGCGCGATTGCGTCTTTCCACAGTGCACCGCCGCCGCACAGAACGTTTGCGGCGGACTCGATCTCGCGCGTCGTCATCGTCTGCTTCTTGGTGGTAGCACCGAAGCGGGACGCCTCTGCCGCCACCCGCTCCAGCAGGTCGGTGATCATCGACCCGATCGCGCGTGTCGACTTGCCCTGAAGGCGTGTTGTTTTGCCGGCAATGCGCTTGATGTACGTGCGCCAAGACGTGTGGCGCCGCTTGTGGTGGCGCTTACCGATGCCGGTGCGCTTGCTTTTGCGTGTACCAGCATTGGTCATTTTTGGGGGGTGTGGTGTGGGAACTGGAGGGTAGTTGGGGAACAGTGTTGGCTGTGTTGCTGGCTCCTGTGGCAAGTTCGGGGTGCGTGGTGGTTTATTTCAGGAGGGGAGGCTGGCGTTGGTTTCCACGTGCAGCGTGTTCCTGCGTGAATGCGCGACTCACTGTGGATGGGGCAGTGGTGAACAGGAGAGTTGTGTGTGGATGCTGCCACTGTTGGCCCACTGCCCTCCACTGCCGTTCCACCAAATGCGGATGGGTGCGCAGGTCATAGCAACCGCCCTGAAATTCGCTTGGGGCCGCCATCCATCCTTGGCTGAACAGAGTCCCATCTCCTGATCTCTCCCTCGCCGATCTCCCTGTCTCGCCCTGCGATCCCCACTTCCGACGGTCCGTCACCGCACGCACGCACAGCGTGTGCGGTGACTTCCGTGGCACCCATCTCCCTAAAGATAAACACCACTCCACCGCACGCCTGCACCACTTGCACAGCGCCGTCTCACCCCACCATTCCCCCGCCCACCGCTGCAAAGAAATGGCCAAGACCAAGACGCCCAAGAACGAGGGGAGCGCGATCAACCGGGCCTGCGGCCTCATCCTGTCCATATCGCGCACGAGGAGACTCTTGAAGCGCAACAGCACGCTGCGCCGTCTCAGCCCAAAGGCGACTGTGATGGCTGCGGCGTTTTCCGAGTACATTGTCCGCGACCTCATTACCGCCGCCAAGACGGAGCTCAAACCCACGCAGACGTTCATCCGGCCAAGGCACCTGATGGCGGCCCTCCGCGGCAACAAGGAGCTCGCCCACCTTCTCGGTAGCGGCTCCTTCCCGAGCAGCGGCGTGCTGCCATCTCGTCTGCACCCATTGCAGTTGTCCAAGCGGCAGCGGCGCGCGTTGGCCAAGAAGGAAGGAAAGTAGTGATGCTGCGTTTCGAGATGGAAGCGTGAGAATGCGCTTGAATATAATTTAAAGTCCGTTCAGTAAAGCAGTCGCAAACACGCACGAATTCACAACCGCACTCTTCACGACAACGAGGTACACGCGTCGAGTGCTGCCGACGTTCGCACGGAGCCGCTGCCGCGCTTGTCTGCGAGCATTGCCTGTGCCTCGCGCTGCCTTTGGCGTGCAACCAGCGTCGGCTGTAGTTCGCGTGCGGCGAGCAAAAGGTGCATTGCCGCAGGCGCCCAAGCGAACGCGGGCTGGCGGAGGAGGGTGTCGTCTGCAAGCGCGTGGCATGCCGCTGCCCCAAGCACGCGCTGCACCTGCACCGCTGCCAGCGCCAACGCGGAAGAATCAGTGTCGTGAGACCCACGCATGTCTTGCACGGCAGCTGCTGCGTGCACGAGGATGCTGTGCAAGCTGTGCGTCAGCATTGGCGGGGAGGTTGCTGTGCCGTGGGTTGTCAAAAAATTAGCCAGCAGCGCCAGCATCTCGCGGGAATGTGCGGGTGGTGCAGCCGCTGCTCCGTCCATTCTCGGCAAAAATACGGCGGGTTCAAAACAGAGCGGAAGGAGGCGCACCACAGCGCACCGGGACCTTTGCAAAATGAGTGACACTTGTGTCAAGGCGTAACATATGGACCTATAGCCCCGTTTCCAAATCGCCACCCTCCAAAGCCAATTTTAAGCGTGTACCGTCCAGCAAAAGCAGTTGTCGCACGCAAGGTTCGTGGCATGCAAAACGGCTGCTCTTTGGCACTTTGGGGTTTTATACTCTGCCGTCTGGCGATTTACATGAACCTGTTTTCTGTGTCGCTTTTGCTGCTTGCCCGTCTGTTGCAGCTTTGCATCGCGCGTCTGCCATCCGTGCCACCTCAAGAAGGAGTGTCCAAGCGCGAAGGGTGCTGTGGTGTGTCGGCAACATTTTTGTCAAGTGACACTTCTGGTAAAGGCGTAACTGACGACCGCCCAGCCTGTAGAAATTGTTGTCTCAAAGCGCCCGGCATTCAAACGTCTTTCGCAGTTTCCTGCCGCCTGCGCCGAGTTTGTGCACTTCTCTGGTACGTGATGCTTTCGTGGAGCGCGCTTGGGCATTTTGATATCCCGCCGCCGTGCGATTTACTTGGATTGCTTTCACAAGAACGATTTGTGTTGTGATGATTTGTGTGTTTGCGCGTGCAGCAACACGACAACAATGAGCGCGCAACCTGCCACGCACATGGTCCGCCAGTACGGCGCCGTGGAGCGCGGTGAGCTGGAGCTTCTCTCACTTTGTGAGGAAGGCGAAGGCAACGACGCACGGCTTTGGGGCGTCTTTTCCGCACCGCTCCAGCAACCGGCGGCGGGGACAGCCGGGCCGCAGCCATCGCTGCAGAGTGTGCTCCCGCTCGACTGGGTCCTGCGCCGGGACCGCTGGCAGGCGTTCAAGTTCTCCGATGACGTCAGGACTGTCAACGCGCTTCGCCGTGCCGTGCGTGCTGCTTTGGGCAAAATGAAACTGGCGCCCAAGACGGTGGACGGAATCGTCGCAAAGCTGCGGCTGCTTCCTGGCACGGCGATGCGTGCATTCAGCGGCTCCATGGAGCTGGAGCTGCCGCCCCCGCCAACGGCTGCTGTGACCGCTGCCGTCGTGGCCGTGCAAGCGGCGGCGCGTCGAGTCACATGCGTCCCGCCAGTGTGGCGCAGTGGCGGCACGGCGCGCCTGCGCGAAAACAGCAGCTTGAAGGCCGCGGACTTGTACGCTTGGCTCGACAAAGACAGGCCGAAGAGTCTTGCGCAGTGGCGTGGCGCGCTTCTGCTGCAGGACGGCAAGGGAGGGCTGCGTGACTGCAACGCGCTCGTGCCTGTCGCGGCGGACGGGGGCATCAATCTCAGTGTCGGATTCCTGCTGGCCGCGCTCCTCATGCTCGGTGCGCCTGCGATGGACGTCCCGCTGGTGCCCATTGACCTCGTACGCCCCACCCCGCTCCCGCCACACACTGTGCGCCGCGTGCTTGCGCTGGGGATGACTCCCATGCCGGAGGATGCGTTCGTGTCGCCTCACCTGCGGTCTTCCCCAAACTGGGTGCCCGGAACCACCAGCGTTTCCTCTGATGACGCGGCTTCTGCTGCTGCTGCTGGTTCTGGTGGTGATGTTGCCGCCGGCCCGGCCGCGGCCAACGACCTGAAGGAGGGCGAGTGGCTGGTCGTCGCGCTGGTCGAGGCACTCGACGTCGACAACTGGGACGCGGAAGTGTCGGCGCGCGCCGCGGCATTCCTTGACTCGGGTGTCACCACTGTCACAGCCGCGGTCGGCGCCGACATGGCGGCGGTGCTTGCTGCAGCACGACCTGCGGGGGGCGGCGGTGTGCCACGCGTGCACTTGGAGTGGGTAAATGCCGCGAGCCTCGTCGAGATGCCGCCACCCGCTGTGGGTGATCCCGCTGATCCCGCTGCGGGTGCCGCTGCTTCGTATGGCGCCTCGTCCTCTGCTGGAACGCGCACGCAGGCGGACGCCCTCATCCTTGCACCGGCGCTTGCAGCAGCGTTCACGCGGCTCCCCAGCGTGCAGGTGCTGTCCGCGCAACCAGCGGGTGCCAGCTCCTTCCGCGGTCGCGGTCGCAAACATGCTGGCCAGTGGCCGCCACCAAGCGCGCTGCTTCCGTGGACCCCTCTGACTGCACCGACGGCTACCGACAACACTGCGCACGAGCTCACAATCACCACGCTGCCCCTCCGCTGGACGGCGTTCCTCGGTGCATTCGCATTCAGTTTCGCCCATTCTGCGCCGGCGGACTGGAAGGTGGTGGGCCTTGCATGCGTGGAAGGGGTAGTAGGCGCCGCCTCCGCCAGCGCCTCCGCTTCCGCCGCTGCCGTCAGCGCCGCCGCCGAACGCAGTGCGCCTGTGGCGGTGCCCGTCATTGTGCGGTGCCACACGCAGACGGGCCTGCTCGTGGTGCACGAGCTGTCGCAGGACATTGCACCTGGCGCACCCGAGTGGAAATCCATCTCGAGCATGCTGCTGCCGCCGGCCCGCGCACGCGCTGCGGCGTCCACATCTGTCTACGCGTGGATGCAGGAGAACCTCCTCGACCGTGTGCCCGCGTGGATGGCAGCAACGTTCATGTCGGACGCGCGCGCCGGCGAGTCCGTCGTCTTCCACATTGTCAAGCACGTCGACGCAGACGTCGGCATGCGTCTGCACGAGGGCGTGCTGCAGACTGGTCGCTTTGGCACCAAGATTGCCGCCCGCGTGCGAGAGCCTCCCGTGGCTTATTCTGCTTCTCCCGATCCAACGGATGCTCTGGCGGATGCTCCGGCGGCTGCTCCGGCGGAAGCTCCGGCGGAAACTCCGGCGGAAACTCCGGCGGATGCTCCGGAGACTGCGATGCCTGCCGCCGCCTGTGACGCTGTCTCTGCCTCCGACGCTGCCTCTGACGACGACATTTCCATCGACGCTGTCGCAGGCACGTTTCGCGTGCATGCGCCCCTGAGCTACGGGTTTTCCTTCTCCCCCGACACTTCCGACGTGCACCGCATCCTTGGCGAGTGCAATGCTGCGTCGACAGACGGCGTCGTCACGGTCAACCTCGGCGGCATACGGATGCAATTCTCAAACACCCTGGTGGTCTTCCTTGGAGCGGGAGGTGACACCTTTTCTGTCGAGCAGAACGGATACACGCTGCTGGAGACGCTCAAGGTGCAGCTACTCTCCATGTCTCTGCCTGCAGCCGTGCCAGCAGCCGCATCCGCCGCGGCACCTACCCCTGACGACGACAACTTGGTCGGCCTAGGCGTGGATCTTGGCGCCCTGGGGTTGCAGCCCGCCGACACTAACGCAGCAGGACAGAGGCGCAAGCGCTCGCGCAGCAGCTTGCGTGATGGTGGCAACGACGACGCGGACTCTGTTCGCATCTTGAGCCGGAGCAGCACCGACGCCTTCAGCGAGCGCGACGACAATGGTAATACCAACGGCAATACCAACGGTGACCACACGGCAGAGATGGCATCTGCTGCGCGAGCCCTGCATGTGCGACGACGCCGTGACAGTCATGATGAGGCGGCTGCACACGAGGCGGACGTCGAGGCGGCTGCACAGGAGGTGCACGACGAGGCGGCTGCACACGAGGTGCGCGACGAGGCGACCACTGCCAAGGCCGCACCTCCTAGCGGGGATCCAACGCCAGCAGTCTCCACCACTGTCGCCATCCCCGGTCGGCTTGGTCGCGTGTGGCTCAGCGCACCCGCCATCACCATTGCCATGCTTCACAATGTCGTCATTTCCCGCAGCAGCGACTACGCGGTGCTGGTGTGCCTCGTCACGGACGGCACCGCATCCTGGCCGGACGGCACCTCCGAGACGCTGCACGGGGCAGTGGTCCCGATCGACCTGCTGGCGGACCCAACCACGCACGTCTGGCCCGCCAGCGTGCGCGCCGCACTGGGCCTCCGCAGCGTGCGCGGCGCCCACGCGCAGCTGGCCGACTGCGGTGCGCTGCCCGACGGCGTCAACTCGGAGCTGTGGCACGCGCACGGCCGGGTCGACTGGACGTTCGATGCGGTGCAAACGCACTGGATTGCCGAGCCCGCTGCGCCGCTCGGAGACCTGCTGCTCCAGACGGTGGACCACGAGGGGTTCGCGGCGGCCGCGCGCGCGCACGCACGCGCATCCAAGCCGATGTCGGGTGCCGACCTGGCGGCGGCGCTGGTGGCCATGGAGGCGTGGACCGCGGCGCCCCTGCGCGCCATGCCGCTGCCAGCCTTGCTGGACCCCGCCGTACTGGACTCCACCGTGCAAGATCCCGACGTGATGGATGATGCACGTGCTGCTGCATGCCCGCCAAAACAAGCCGCTGCAACGGTTTCGGAGGCGCGACTCGCTCTGGCGGCCCCACACCGTGACGTTTCCGGTTTGGGAATACCGTCCTCATCCTACATGCGCGGCACGCTGTGGGGCGCGGGCTTTGGTGCGCTGGGCGCGGGCTTTGGTTCGCCGATCCGCCCAGTTCGCTCTGAGCGAGAGGACCTGGCAAAGAGCAACCGTGCAATGATGGCGGCCATTGCGGGTGCCACACCGTGGACGTGGGCGCTGAGCCGCACATGGGCTGCCGCCAGCGCGCAGTTTACGGTCGATGTGCACGGGCTCATTGCGCGGCGCCTTGCTCCTGCGCATGGCCCTGTCGACGCCTCTGTGGGTCAGGCCCAGGTACCGTCCGGCAGCTGCAGCAGCGGCAGCGGCAGCAGCGGCAGCGGCGGAGGCTATCCAGTGCATGTGCGCAGTTGGACGCCCGCCGATGCCGCGAGCCTCGTCACCGTCGACACGCCAGCATGGGAGCGGACGCTTGCGTGCACGGTCGGTGTCGCCACGACAGCGTCTGCTGACGCAGTATGAGTATGGTGTGTACGCATTTCCGGCAATGTGTAGGGAGACAAGAACCGCATGCATTTTCAAACCAGCGATCGAGCTTCAAATCAAAGCAGCAGAGCATGGAGTCGGGGGCACCGTACATGGTGCTCGTGGCGGCGGTGGGCGTGTCAGCCATTGACTCGCGGCGCGCCGAGGAGGTTGCAACAGTGCAGGCGCTGCTGCGGCAGCAGCCATGGCCGCCAAATGCGATCGTGCTGGTGGTGGGCCGCGACGTCCCCGAGGACCGCGTCAAGCGGTTGCTGGAGGCTTCGGTGATCGCGACGCCGTCTGTCGCCGCCAACGCCGCACGCCTCATCGTGCTGCCATCGCTGCTGGGCACGGCGCACCCTGTGGCGGCTGCGCTCACTGCCGCGGCTTGGGCAAAGGATGGCGCGCTGCAGCCGCGGCTTACGACTGCAATTCTCATTCCCCCGGCGTCCTCTCGCACCCTGGACCCAGGGTGGGCGGCGCGGCTGGTTGCCGCAGCGCACGAGCACGCGGCGGGCGCCTTGGATGGCCAGCCGCTGGTGGTGGGGACCGAGGGCTGGGTGGTTCCCAAACCCGATGCGGACCCCGTGCACGTGCGTCGTCTCGGCCGCGGAGACCCTGAGAGCACCGGCGCCGTGCACTGGCTTGGCTTACAGGCGGGCGCGCTGGCCACGCTGCCGGCATTGCGCCCTGTGCCACGCGCCGTCGAATTTGTCGCGTCCCACTTTGGCATTGGCCCCTCCACCGCCGTGCGCGATGTGCACGCAGACGCAGCGCTGGGCGCGTGGCTGCACATTGCGCACGGTGCCTTCCCGCGCGTGGTCACGCAGCCCTTGCTGGCGGGGCTGCTGACAGCGCCACAAGCCCCTGCGCCGCGTCTTCCGCCCTCCGTCGCACCTGGCGCCTTGCCGCTGTGGTCCGCCTGGGATTGGGCTTGGGTGGAGGCGCCTATGACGCCCTACAATGACGTGGCCGCCATCTGCGGCGTGCTCCTGGTGGTCATTGCCTTTGCGGCGCTGCTGGCCTTTTTTTCCACCGCCCGCCACCGCACAAGAATTTCTGCCGATCAACAACCCGCAAGTCGATTCAATTGAAAACATTCATGCACAAACTCTCAAAACAGGTCTGCTCCAAACTCGAGTTCGCGGAACTGCGGTGCGTAAGTCGGGTCTGGCAGCCGGGACCTCTGCACCCGTGGCGCTCCTGGCGCTCCAAACTCTAGAGGCTGCGCTGGTGCGTCTGTCCGCGGGTTGCCACCTCTGTGAGCTGCTGCTGCTTCCCCAGCACCTGCTTGGTGGGCTGCGCGCGCTGCCTCCGCTTCTCGTCGAGCAGCCGCCAGAGTCTGTTGCAACTCCTGAAGTTCAGCGACTCGCTCTGCAAGAGTTCTGTGCGCGTCGTCGAGACTTGCTTGTACTTGTTCAACGCGTTCAGCGAAGCGATTTCTTTCTGCCAACAGATCGTCATTCGAGGCAGCTCCTGTCGCCCCATGTGCCTGCTCGACCTGGGCAAGCCGCTGCCTGAGTTGCTCTGAAACGGCTCTGGCTGCTGCTGCCTCTGCTTCAGCAGCCGCTGCTGCTGACGCTGCTGCATTGGCTGCATCCGCGGCCTGCGCGAGGTTATGCGCGTGGTGTCCTGCAGCTCTGGTGAGAGCAGCCATTTGCTGCTGCGAGTCTCTGTGGCGCGCAGCCAAGCGCTGTACACTGGCAACGAGTGGATGATTCGAAGCGGCCGCCTCGTGTCCCCCCTCTCCAGGCGCAACCTGCATTTCCTGCTCCAGCGTGTTTAGCGCGGCTGCCGTAGAAGCAGACGCAGCCTCTGCAGTATCCGCCTGGGCTCTTGCTGCGTCCAGCTGGGCTGTTGCTGCGGTCAACCGGACGTTCAAGGCGTCATAAGCCGCTTCATGGCTGGCGTGCACCTGTTCAGCCGACACACGCGCATTATCCAGGACCCTGTTGTTCTCTGCGGTCAACCGGACGTTCAAGGCGTTATAATCCGCTTCATGGTCGGCTTGCACCCCTTCAGCCGTCACACGCGCATTATCCCGGTCCGTGTTGTGCTCTGCCTGCAAGGTCGTCAAACGTGTCGCCAGTGCTGCCAGCTCCGCGTCTCGTGCAGCAAGTCTTGCCTCTGCGGCGTGAAGCTGTGCAGTGGCTGCTGCAGATGCGGCAGTCAAACGTTCCGTAGTCTGTGTAGCAGCGGCGTTGAGAGCACCCTGTGCAGCATCACGGCCTGCGGCTGCTGCCAACAACGTGCGAGTTTCTTGAAGCTGGTTAGTAGTGGTTTCGAGGGCGGCGGCAGCGGACGCTCTCTCAACCTGAGATGCAGCAGCAGCTGCACGGGCTGCGCCGACCTCCGCTTGAAGTCCGGCGTTGTCGCCCTGATGTGTTGCTACAGTCAACCTGAGGGTGCGTAATTCCCCCTCCGCGTTGGTGTGGGCTGTAAGCATGTCACGAATATGTGTTGCGATTTCCCTACCATTTTCTATGCCTAACTGACTCCGCACACCGGCCATAAGAGTTTGCAGCGTGTCCAGACTGGCCCGTGCTTCTTGTTCTGCTGTATTTGCTCTCGTCGTGTTTTCGGTTGCCTCTTGAATCTGCCTATGTAGGTCGTTGGCTGCCGCTGCCGCATCGTGTGCCTGCTGCTGCCGAAGTAACGCGTCGTGTGCCTGCTGCTGCGCCACCGGTTCTGATGTGGCACGTTGCTCATCGGCGGTCGCTGCTTCCACGCGTTCCTCTGCTATGCGAGTCCCTGCAACGTCACCCGTAGAACGAGCCGCGGCCAGTTGCTCATTCGCTTCCTCCACGGCACGCTCCAACTCTGCAATACGGCGGGCACTTTCTTCCGCGGCGGCGTTGTGATCGTCTTGCGCCGCACGCAATTCTTCCTGCCGCAAACGAATGCGCGCCTGCGCCTCGGTTACAGCGGCGGCGGCAGCGGTTATCCGCGTTACAGATGTATCGAGATCAGTCACTATAGGATTAAGTAGTGCATACATGCCGACTCCGTCGACGCTTCTCCCCAAAGCTTCGCGGGCTTCCTTTCTCGCTGCTGAGGATGCTTCCAGAGCCGCCGATACTTTCTGACGCGCTGCATCAACTAACCCCTCTGCTGTCGTTGTCTCATCGGGGCTCGCAGCTTTCGCGTACGCGAACGCAGCCACCGCAATTTCATGGCCAGCCTCATTATTGTTACGTATTGCCCTCCGCAAAGAAGTAATCACGGAGGCGGGAGTCATATACTCTGGAGCAGCACCTGTCGCAGAGTCATTTGTCGGCAATACAGGAGGAACAGGAGGAACGACTGTACCACCAGCATCACGTGTATCAGCGGCGTCACCACGTGTATCAGCGGCGTCACCACGTGTATCAGCGGCGTCACCACGTGTATCAGCGGCGTCACCACGTGTATCAGCGGCGTCACCACGTGCATCAGCGGCGTTACCACCACCACCAGCATCACGTGTATCAGCGGCGTCACCACCACCACCATCACCACGCGCATCAACTGTAGCAGCGCCATCAGCCTGCAATACAGGAGGCAAGACTGCACCAGCACCACCCGCAACATGTGTTTGCATCGCCGCATAAATGTTCGCAGCAGCGACCCGTGCAGTGGCTGCTCCTTGCACTGCAGTGGCTGCTCCTGTACGAAGCCAAGACGAAATTGTCCCGGCCCAGCCGCCACCGGCACCTGCAGAATGCTCTGGATCGGCGCCGGCGCCACCCGCCAAAGCGAAAGCAGTGGCCCCCAAAGGTAGCACCAAGTTTACGGCCGAGGTGGTGACCCGTGTGGCATCCAGGCCGAAATATAAATTGGTCCACAGGTCTGTTGCAACACAGGTCAGGTTGGACCAGCGTCTGATAAGAATGTCTCTTGTGAGCATCAACTGCTGCGGCTTATCCCCCAAAGCATAAGAAAAGCTTGTATCGCTTGTCGCTAACCACTCGTACGGTGTGAGCGTTCCGCGCAGGGCTTGCGCACCGACTGTCTGCAACAATGCAAATTTGACGCTGTTTGGCGTGTACGCCTCAACATCGCAGTCTCTGTCCAGAAAAAAGAACCCGGCAGAATCCAGCAACCATTCTGTGGGGAAACCAACAGTCAAAATCCGAAACTTTTCGTTTCTGAACCTTAGCGCCAGCACGCTTCCCCACAACTCCATGTGTGCCCTGCATAACGCAATAGAGACAATTGTGTCGGCCTCACCAGCGTCGGTGAAAATTGCACGACATGCCTTCCGGATCCTGCGGAATTCGGCCGTCCCGAAATGGACGTAAGCACACTTGGATGCGGCATCACCTTCAGAAGATGACGTATTGTCGACAAGCAGCCAAGGCGCAATACCACCGTCAAAGGTGCGCTGCTGCCTCGCACGCCACGCGACGGCCGCGAACAGGTCGTTGCGGTATTTCTCTTTTTTTCTTTCAGGCGTTCCCTCAGTTTGAGGGAGCAATCGTCGATTCTGCATCAAATCCGTCCACCATCTTTTATGGAATGCAGCGATCTCCATTGTTCTGTCGCATTTTGAGTGCAACACGAGCGAGATGTACTTTGAGACTCGATCGAATCCGACATATGTCGCCGCTGGGTTGTTCCACAATGGATCAGTGTCGTGTGGACGTGAAGCAAATGCCCGGTCGAACACGTAAGACACGTGCACAGGGCGTATGGCACCCGCAGCATCCACGTCGTTCGCTGTAACACGGATGAATCCAAGCACTGGACGTTCAAGACCCGTATCCAGCATCCCACGCTCGGGGACAACGGGTAACAGGATGCGCGGCAACCGATAGTATTGCTTGCCCGCCGGTGCTTTCTCGCCGGTATTAGGGAACAATTGCAGCGTGCATAAAGCGGTCCGGAACCACACAGAGTTGTATATCTTATCAGGATCCAAGTCAGCGTCACAAATGCGCTCCTGCGCGTCTTTCATGGCCTCGAACGGCTCCAGTGTCGTCGCAAGGAACCACGCCACGAGTGCAAACCACTCTCCTCCTTCACGATACCTATCCAAGAGCGTCCATGGATCGTATAATTTCTGCGACGGATTCCCGGGGACAATGGGGACAATGGGAGCTTTAATAGCCCAGGAGGCCACCAGGCGGTTCGCTTGGTCGCACGCATCTGCGACAACCGCCCACGATAATGGGAGGGTATCTCTGGCACCCGTTGGTGATTCAAAAGTTCTCATTGGGATGGGGAACTCGCGGACATCCCAACGAATTGTGTTGGCATAGACGTTGAAATCTTGTTGATTTGGCGCTGTCTCTCCACATATTTTGGACTTGAGTATCGCCCAACGCAACAGACGTTCTGATGATGCGCTGGAGCAGTCCTTGTACATGGATTGCAGCAAGACCACGGCGTCAAGCTGTAACAATGTGAGCAGCGGTTGGTCCCGAATAAAATCTTCCGCGGGCATTGTTCCACGGATGAGTGTGAGGATAGTATCTTTGACGCTGTCTCCGCCGACGGGATAAAACTGAAGGGCGCGAATTATGTTGAAAATGGACGCACTGCCAGGGCGCGGGCAAAGAGTCTGCCGGACGTCTGTCTGTCCTTGTGCCCTTGTGTTTCGATTCGCAAGTGCCTTTGCACGAAGCGCGGGTGCGCTCGCGGTTGCTTGTACAGAATTCGTTGCTTCGATTATGCCTCTTCGAACCGGCGGAGCCGCTGATGCGCGCGGTCCATGTTCCTGTGTCTCTAGCCATTCTTGAGACGCTCTCGTTGCCATTACTCCAGCTACATACCTATCATGAGCCACGCGTGCAGTTGCGGGTATTTGTCGAACGCCACCGGAAGCGCCAGCGCCAGCCTCAGCGTCAGCAGTGCCAGCGTCAGTGCCAGCGTCAGTGCCAACGTCAGTGTCAGCGTCAGTGTCAGCGTCAGTGCCAGCGTCAGTGCCAACGTCCCCAATTTCAGTAACCGGTGAAACACCGGGTGCATATGCACTTGCCGGTTCGGGTGCGGCACGCATTCTGCGACCCGAGGCTTCCTGTGACGTTTGTCCCAAGGCCGCCAGAGATTCTGCACGTCTCGTTGCCTCTGCGTCTTGATTAGGAAGTGTTTGACGTGATGGTTGTGTTACTCTCGCGCCACCGCCAGCGCGAGCACGAGAGGTAGCGGCATCCCGAGCGACAGCCGGTAAAGGTTGTACTGGTGAATGCAGAGCGGCACTGTGACTTGACGGTTCTGTTGTTGACTCTCTTGCTCTTTGTGCAGCATACCCGTATCCTACTGGTACTTGAGTGGATAATCTTGCAGAACTACGACGTCCAGTTGGAGGTGCTGCAGCCATTCGCTTGTAATGAGGGATGCCGATCAGTTAGGAGTGCGCAGGCCTTGCGTGTTTACAAGAGACACACCGCTTGTGCGCTGTTCTGCGACACACGTCTGTGAAAGTCAGGTTTACTTGGTAGTATGATGCAGCCACGCGCGCAGTTCGCCCTGCGAACCGTAGCGCGCCAGCACCTCACCCGCACTGGCTGCGTCTGCCAATCCGACATCTGCGTCAGGTGTCCACGTCATTGCGCGCGCCGCCAAAAGCACCGCCGCCGTCGCGTCCCACTTTGGCGTTGGCCACGGTACCGCCGTGCGCGATGTGCACGCAGACGCGGCGCTGGGCGCGTGGCTGCACATTGCGCACGGTGCCTTCCCGCGCGTGGTCACGCAGTCCGTGCTGGCGGGATTGGGCGTGGGTGGAGGCGCCTCAATGATGTGGCCGCCATCTGCGGCGTGCTGCTGGTGGTCATTGCCCTTGCGGCGCTGCTGGCCATTTTTTCCACGGCCCGCCGCCGCACAACAAGTACTGCCTGGCAACAATCTGCACGACGCTTCAATTGAAAAAAAAACAGTGGCGAGCATACACAATTCTAAAAAAGGTCTGCTCCAAACTCGAGCTCGCGGAACTGCGGCGCATACGTCGGATCGGGCATCCGGGACCTCAGCACTGGCGCTGGTGCTCCTGGCACTGGCGCTGGTGCTCCTGGCACTGGCGCTGGTGCTCCTGGCACTGGCGCTGGTGCTCCTGGCACTGGCGCTGGTGCTCCTGGCACTGGCGCTGCAGGTGCCCGTGCTGCTGGCGCTCTTGCTCCAAGCACCGCCGGCCGTACGTGTCCGACGGCGCGACCAGCGGCTCCCGCTCCAACTGCAGCGACGCTGCGTGGAGCTGCAGCGCCTGCGTGTGCAGCAGCTGCTTCTGCGCGCGCGGCGCCCGTCTCGTTGCGGTGAAGTTGCTCCTGCTGCAGAGCTGCAGCAAGATTATGCTGAAGGTTCCTTATTTCTGCGGCACTTTCTGCAAGATCTGCTCGTGCCTGGGCAAGCTCTGCCAACATTGCTTGCTCTCGCACTCGCAGAGCCGCAAGAGCATTTGCCGCGGCGGCGGCAGCGGCCCCTGCCTCGCTGCCACCCGCAGCATGAGCTGCGGCTTGCGCGTTGCGAGCTTCGGCAAGATGACTTCGGAGTTCAGCAGCGGCACGGCCATTGGCTGCAACCTCTTCCCGCAATGCAACTGCCGCCGCACCAGCATCGGCAGCCGCTTGAGCCAGCCGCAAATTCTGGCCACCCTGCTGATCATGATCTTGTTGAAGCGCTTCCAGGGCCGCCTGGGTCCGTAGGTGGGTTGCTCTCAATTCTGATAACGCCGCAGTAGCTGCTGCGGCGTCACGGCCACTGGCTGCAGCCTCTTCCTGGGAAACTCCGTGGGCTGCTCTTGATCGTTCTAACTCCGCAGTCGCTTCTGTGTGCCGCAGATTTATTGCTGCCAAATCGGCAGCCGCTCGCACGGCGGAAGCCTCAGCAGCGCCAGCTCTATTTTCTGCGCCCGCGATTTCGTCGCGCAACTGCCTCTCCGTGTTACCTGCTCGGGCCAACTCACTTTGATGTTGTTCTGCGCTGCCTCTGTGCCTGACTGCATCCTGCTCAGCGTGTTGCAGCTGCTGTTGCAGACTCGTAAGTTGCCCTTCCCGACTGGCAAGATCTGACTGAATTCTGCCTATTTGGGTAGACAATCCTGCTGCACGCGCTTGCTCTTCCGCCAAAGCTCGTTCAGCATCGGAATCGCCACGTCTAGCAGCAGTCTGTAAATCTTGCACATTGCGACGAGCCTCATCAAGCGTGCTCTGGAGAGCAGCAGTAGCGGCGGCACTGGCAGAGGCACTGGCGTCTGCCTCTGCACGTGCTGCCTCAGCCGCCGTCTGTGCAGCTGCTACCGCTAATGCCAGTTCACCATTTTGTGTTCTCTGTGTGGCGGTCTCTGTCCGAAGCGCATCCAAGGCAGCACTGGTCTGTGCGTGGTGTTCCGCCAAATCTCTAGCTAATTCAGGGATATTGCCTTCGCCAAGAACGTGTCGAAGTGCCGCCAAGTCAGCCTGCGTTTGCAGCGCGGCTGCCTCAAGCGCCGCGCTCCTGGCTGTTACAGCCGCCATTTGGTTGCTGAAGGTGTTCACGGTGTTCTCCGCTTCTACACCCTTATCCATTGCAGCTTGAATCGCTTGTTGCTGGGAGGTATATGTAGCTTGTGCAGTTGCGAGCTGTCTTTCTGCTGCGGCAGCACGTTCGTTTGCCAACTGAATTTGTTGTTCAGAACTCTCACGGTGAGCCCTTTCAGACTCTGCAATTCGACTGTCGGCCGCACTCTGAGCCATTGCGACTGCATCTGAATCACTTGTTTCTCGCTCTCGAAGCTGCGCCCTCAAGTGTTGCAGCGCATCCTCCAACTCTGAAATCCGAGCACGCTGCGCTGGCGTCGCATCTCTTTCTGCCGCATCTGCCGCTTGCACCGCTGCGTCTGTTGCAGCTACGGCGTCTTCCAACAGCGCTGGCGCCCCTGGTGTCCCAGGATTTTGAAGGATATCTTGATCGTGACGCGCGGCGTCGTCCAGTCCCTCCACCACCTCCCCGGCTTGAGTTTGAGGCACTACGGCTACCGGCGCTTGCAGACGACTGTCTAGAAAAGGTACTATTCTAGTTTCTGCCTCGGTTACGGCTGCCGCTTGCAGACTGTCTACAAAAGGTGGTACGGTTGCAGCTGGTACACGCTCGTTTCGTCCAATGAGCCAGTCGGCAGCACTCTCAACCGCCCCCCTCACGGCGCCCGCCCAAGACGCACCAGAACCCGCGGAACTGTCTGGAAGGTAGCCCGATTCAGCCAGGCCGTTGGCCCCATAAGCACGTACAAAGGTGTTGCTGATTTCTAAATTGGTGGCGGACGACCATAGATCCCGCGCAACAGACGTCAGGTTCATCCAGCGACGGCGAAATGCTTCTTCGGTAAGTTGATGACTAGCCGAAATACGTCCGCGCTGCTGCTGCAATACAAACGCACCCCTAATGCTTGTATCCCTCGTCGCCGCCCACTCGTAAAGCGTGAGCGTGCCGCGCAGGGCTTGCGCGCCGATTGTCTGCAACAGCGAGTCCGTGTAGCTCGGCAGCGGCAGCCGCTCATCGAGAAATGTGCAGCCAAGCATATTCACGAACCACGCAGATGGCAGACCTACAAGGTTAATACCAAATTCTGGGTTCCTGAACCGAAGCGCAAGCACACTTCCCCAAAGCTCCACGTATGCAGTGCTTAAAGCCAACAAGGTGAAGTTCGTTGGGCCTATTGTGTCATGAGCCGAAGCAGCAGTAAAGGTGTTGTCACTTGCGGACGAAATCGCCTGGAAATCGTCCGAAACCAGCGAAATCTCCAAACACTTGGAGGAGGCGTCAACGTCGTCCGCGTCGGCGGCCGCGGTTGGCCTTCCTGAAGAGGGTAACAGCCACGGTGTCAAGGTGCTTCCGGTTCTTTGCTGCCGCGCCCGCCACACGACGGCTTCCAACATGTTCGCGAGTCTCTCTTTCGCCGTCTCTCCAGGTAAAATTTTTTCCGCAACCATACGCGCCCACCACGCATTGCAATCGACGCTTTTGCGCTGAACCGCCGCCGCGTGCGCGTCCACGACGTTGTCAATGTACGTCTTAATCGCTGATATGCCAATGTATTTTGCTTCACGTGGGAACCTTGTTCTTGTTAGAGCGTAGCTGCTGCCGGGTGCCGTGGAACGAACAACTTCGCTGTTTAACACAAGATTTACGTGCACAGGGCGAGTTTCATTTGCGACAACAGCATCGTTTGCGGTAACATACACGAATCCTAGTATTCTATTAAATGTGGCACCAGTCTCGCCTTCGGGAATTGCGTCCACGGTGACAAGGATACGCTGAAATAGAAGCGGTTCAGGGGGTGGTGTACGTCCTGTGATGAGACGATCTTGCCAAGTCTGTGGCGGCTGAATGGGGTACTGCTGCAGCTCGCATCCAGCGGTACGGCGCCATAAAGACAACGCCAGGCGCTCCTTGACGTCGACGCCTTCTTCGAAAATGCGCTGCCGCGCATCTTTCATTGCCTCGAACGGCTCCAGTGTCGTCGCCAGAAACCACGCCACAAGTGCAAACCACTCCCCATCCACCCTATACATCGCGTCGCTGAGGTCGTACACGTTGCCGAGTGTTGCTGCTACCCCATCACTCGCATTGAAACGCACCCACTCCTCAACAAGTTCCTTCGCTTTCACGCACGCAGCAGCAACAACTCCCCACGGATTCGTTTTGGCATCTCCAATTCGTTGAAAGGGCGCTATGACGAGAAGTTGATCGTATTGGGTCCAACGAATTCTATTCCTCCCGGACCTTGTTGTAGGGTAGACTACTGGTGGTTCTTCGTCACACATGTTGGCCTTGATGATGGCCCAACGCAGCAGCCGTTCTGACGCTGGCCCTGTGCAATCCTTGTACATGGATTGCAGCAATAACCCAATATCAAGTTGCAACAACTCGATCAACGATACGTTTTGTGTTTTCCAAAAGTCCGGTGTTGGCATTGCGTGCCCGATTATTTCGGCGATACTCTTGCGCTCTGCTGGTGTTGGCTCAGGTGTAGTTGGCTCCAAGCGAGACCCACGAAGGACGTCAACGATGTTGTAGATGGACGCGCTGGAAGGGCGCGGGCACAGACGAACAATATTCCCGCCAATGTGTACCTGCCGTGGCGCAGGATCTTTACGATGCCGGAGCGCGGCTGCTCGGAGTGCTTCTGCAGTCTCTGCCGGTTGCTGCCTCTGCCTTTTCACGTTTGCGCCTGCGGTTGCAGCAGCAATATAAGGATGTACACTTTGTCGGGGATGTATACCCGGGTTTGTGCGAGCAAACTCTTCCGCAGCTTCCGCATCTGCCACAGCAGCATCTACATCAGCTTGTCGACTGTTTTCTTCCGCCCGAAATGCCTCTAATTCCGCCACAGCTTCTTGGCCGCCAAGAAACATTGCCGCTCCTTGTGCGATTAAACCTGTCCATGTTCCTTTTGACAACGGAGGTTTCTCTGCTCTTGCGGAAGCAGGAGCTGCCGCAGGAGCTGCCGCAGGAGCTGCCGCAGGAGCTGACAAAAGAGCTGCCGAAGGAGCTTTCGCATAATGCGCTGCAGAAAGCTTTGGAGGAGTATAAACTGATGGACCTTGTCCCACCAGCTGAGGCTGCTGTTGCGATCCATCCGGTAAATCCTCCACAGGCTTTCCCGTTCGAGCTCCGTCGCCACGAGGTGCCAATGAAGCAAATGGAGACCAACTGCCTTGGCCGTAAGAAGAAGCAGCTGTGCTCGCAGTAGGAAACGCTGCCGTGGGCGCATAAGCTGCGGCGGAACCTGCTGCGGGCGCTGCCGCGGGCGCTGCCGCGGAAGGATACGCAGCGACTGCATATGCAGCTGGTAACTGTGTAGTGTTTTCTTTGGTACGCTGTTGGGAAGGTACACTCGCTGCTGAAAACAATTCGGCTGCTGCCCGGTTACTAGAAGCAGTCACTCTAGCCGCTGCATCTGCAAGCCGAGTACTAGCAGGTAATCGTCCTTCCCCTTGCCTCGCTTGAGCTGCCTCTCCGTAATTTACAGGTGGTACGTTTCTCTTAGGACGGCTTGACATTCGTTCGAAATTAGGATGTCGAGTGCGTGTGATTTGAGACGACACACAGTGAGAAGTCAGGTTTACTTGGTTGTATGATGCAGCCACGCGCGCAGTTCTCCCTGCGAACCGTACCGCGCCAGCACTTCACTCACGCTGGCGGCGTCTGCCAATCCAACATCTGCGTCGGGTGTCCAAGTCATGGCGCGCGCGGCAACCAGCGCTGCCGCCGTCGCCGTTGGCACAGGAGGCAGCGCCGGAGCTACCCCCACGCTTTGGTTTGTGCTTGAGTTTGTGCTGCCGCCACCACTGGCTCGTGCGGCTTCCGCCAAAGCTGCCGCACTTGCGGCTTCCGCCAAGGCTGCCGCCGCAGCCGCGCCTGCCAGCGCGTCCAGCGGAGGCCTCGCGCCCGCCTCGACGTGTGGCAATGCCGCTGTGTACCACTCTCCGACGCTGCTGCTGCGCTGCGCCAGCCACAAGGACTCGAGCGGCAGCGGCAACGCTGCAGGCACGGCTTCCAGCGCGCTTGCGATGGCGTCGTACGGTCCAAACAGCACATCCGTGCTGGGCCACGGTGCTGGCCCCGCCCAGCCCGCCGTAGCAAACGGCCGCACCGCCAGCTGCGGTAGGCCGTCCCGCGTGCCTTGCACGACCATGAACCCCGGCTTCCCGCCAGCAAAGGTTAGGGTCAACCCTGCAGGGTGAGGCTCCTTCTGCGGATGCTGCAAAGACGACGCTGCTGCAGAGCCAGCGCCGGCCGACGCAGCGGCGGTGGCGGCGCGCAGCGCGGCGTCCTGCGCCAGCAGCGCGACGTCCCAGTCGGGCGGCAGGCGCACGTCCGCGCGCAGCGTCAGCGCATAGTCGGCGGGTCCCGCGTCGTGCGCGTGTGCGCGCAGCAGGTGCGCCAGCGCCGCCGCAGGGTTGAGCGGCGCGCCGGGGGCGCCCTCTGCCAGCGCCGCCAGCAGCGTCGGGCTGTGCACGGCGGTAATGTGGCTGCCCAGCGCCGTCGACAGCAGCGCAGCGCCGATCGCCGCGGACAGCGCATTGGACGGCAGCGGTGGCAGCCGCCCCTTGTGTGTGACGGGGCCCAGCCGCGCCTCGGGCGTGAGGTCCAGCAGCGCCACCTTGACGCGCCAAGGGTTTGCGGCAGCTGCAAGCACCGCGCGCGCCGCTGCGCCGCCCGCAGCTGCGTCTTCCACTAGGATCAGCACCAGAATGGTGGGCAAGCCGTGCGGCCCCGCCTCGACCGCGCGCCACCGCGCCAGCTGCTTGGGCGACCACGGGGCGTGCGGCGTCAAAGCGGCCGCAAGCGCCCGCTCGCCCGCCGCCGCCGCCGCGGCCTCGGCGGCTGTCGTTGGTATCCGCAGCATGCTGGCCAGCAGCAGCAGCACGACAATCGCCACTGCCGCCCACAGCCACAGCACTGCACCTGACTTCATCTAGAATGGCCTCCCGTCCACGCGTCTCACGCGGGGAACGTAGAAGCGCGCGAGTTTGTTGAAGATCAACAACCATCGAAAGGCGTCATGTACACGCGCGCCATGCACGCAATCGCATTTGCGAGTGCCACCGCTGTGCGCGCGGCGGGTTCGGCCGCAGGATCAAACACAGGACCCATGGCGGACGCAAGCGGCAGCGGCATCGCCACCGGTCCGTCCGCCCACGCCTGGCGGCGCGAGATTAGGAAGCTAATGTCCAAGTCGGCCGGCGCAGTGCACTGTGCCGTCTCGGCGCCTCCCACTGTCTCTGCGTGCCACAGCTGCGTCAGTTCCACACGGCCTACAAGGAGTTCTCCAGCCGCCGTTGCGGCCAGGAGTATGGGCGGCCCCGTCCACCGCCGCGCAAGGCGGCAGTGCACCACATTGACGACGTCGGCAGGCGCTGCAGGCGGCGGCACGCGGCGCTCCACCACACTCTCCACGCCCATGAGCGGCCACGGCGGCAGGGCAGCCGAGTCGTGCCACAGCGTCTGCGCCACGCTGTGCTGCGCCGCACGGCGTCCGTCGGAAGGGGCGCTGCCGGAACGGGAGACGGCATGGAAGCCAGAAGGGGAGCCGGCAAGGAGGGCGCCGCCGGCACTACCGAGGGTTATGCGCGTGCGCACTTGCGCGCCACTGTTCCCAACGTGGTACACGTCACGCAGGTCATGCCAGCCACTCGTTCCGTCGGCGCCGCTGGCTGCCACCAGCCGTTGCCACGCGCCCTCGGACATGCCGCTGCAGCCGCCAACGTCGGGGTCGGCCAGCATGCGCACACGCAGCTGCGCGTCGGCGGGGGCGTGTAAAAAATATACCACAGAGAGGAAGAGGCTGCGCCAGGGGTGGTGATTGGGCACTGCACACGACACGAGGATTGGGACGGCAACGGCCGCTGTTGTGCTCGCACTTGTGCCGTCACCGGCGCCCGCGCCAGCTGCACCCGCGCCAAGAGCACCCATGTGTGCCGGCAGCACCCAAGGCTGTACCGATGCGTGTGGTGTTGGTGGCGGCAGTGCGTGTGGCACAATGGCAGCGTCGGACGCAGACGCCGAAGCAACCGCAGCCGCCGATGCAACAGCAGCCGCCGAAAGGTCGGGTGCGGCAAAGACGTCAATGGCGCCCGTGCCGCACGGTGGGTCGCCACCAGTGATGATGGCCTCCTGCACGCCCTTGAGCCCGTCTACCTTGCCAAAGAGGCCGGCGATGGTGATGGAGTGCAGTGGCTTTTCGTGCGCCGCCGAGGCGAGTACGCCGTTGCCAAACTTGGACCAGTTTTCGCGCGTCAGGCCGACAATCTCGCCGCTGTGCGCCTGCACCTCTGCCAGCCTGCGTGAGTGCTGCGGCCCAATGAAGGTCTTGGCGCCCGTCAGGAGCAGCCCGTGCATCTCACGGCCCTGGAGGCAGCACGCGACGTCCACGCCTAGCACGGCGGAAACCTCCTGGATGTTGTCACATGCGATGCCGGCCGCGCGCACCGCGGGCAGCCGCGCAAATCGCAGCATGTCGCGCTCGAGCCGCCGTTCGCGCGGCTCGCCGGCACGCACAAGCAGAACGCCTCTCCCGCCCCCGCTCCCTCCGACTCCGCTCCCGCCGCCACCGCCGACGGCAGGCGAGGGCTCAATCACTGCCGCCGCCACACCGTCCATGCCGCGCACCACGACGCCGCGCATCCGTGCCTGCTGCGCGGCGGGCAACCCTGCAGCCTCCGCTGGCGGGGCGCCGCGCATCAGCTCGTGCTGCAAGGCCGTCAGTAGCGCGGCCTCTGCGGCGCGCTGGATGGCTGGAGAAGCTGCTGCCCACACGTCGCCGTCAATACCAAGCCACCACGGCAGGTGCAGCAGGCGCAGCCGCACCTGCGGTTCCGGCGCCCACACGGGCGATGCGGCCGCCCACACCGCGCCCGCGCCGCCCAACACGGCTTGCAGGCGCGCGGCGACCGTGGCGGGCGTGATGTAGGCTGCCGCCAGGTCGCGGCGATCCAGCTTGACGACTAGCTCGGCGGTGGGCGTGCTCCACGTGTGCTGCCCTGGGCCATCGTCGCTGCAGGGCAGGGTGGGGTGCGTGACGCGCAGGCACGGCAGCGCGGCGCGGACGATGGCCAGCGCCAGCGAATTCCACGTCGGCGGTGGCGCAGGCTGGACAGCGGCGCTGGCGCCGACGGCGGCCGCCCACTGCCACGTCACCCACGCTGGCTCGGAGGCTGGCGGCGCGAGCACATGCCACCACGAACGCGTGCCGTCCATGGCGCCGCCACGCGCCAGCAGCGCGCCTAGCCGCACCGCTGCGAGGTTGCGCACCAGCGTGGCCACGGCGGGATCGCCCGCCGCCGCCGCGTCCGCCCACCCGGGCGCCAGCGGCAGCGCAAATCCCGCCGTGTCGGCCGTGTCGTGGCCGCCGATCAGGTCCATCCACTGCGTCAGCGCCGTCACGGCGACGTTGGCGGCGGAATTGCCCGCTTGCTGGTGCTGGCTCAGCCCCATCTGTGTCGTGGGCTCGCCCTGCGATGTAGCAGAGGTCACGCCGGGGCTGTCGCCCGTCACCGCAAGCGCGCGCCGGTACGTTACCGCCGCCTCCGCGACGAACGCGCGCAGTGCGTGGACGGACCGGATGCGGCTACCGCGCGCCACGGCACCTACCGTCAGGTGCAGCGACACGACTGCCGCCTGCATCGCGCCGCCACCTAGGAGGCGCGTGTGCAGCGCCGCTGGCATGCGCGTGCCACGGCGGTGGCAGGCGCCTATGCGCGCGCACAGGGCACGGCGGGCCTTGCCCAGCGCCGCCACCCACGCGTTGTCGGTGCTGCGGCCGGCAGGTGAGGACGCGGCGGCGTCATCCAGCTCCATGCTCCCGTCTGCAGCCGTCGCAGCCTCTTTGCAAGCCCCGCCAATCTCCTCGTGCTTGCGCTTGCAGCCCACGCTCGTGCGCGTCGCTTCTTCCGCGGCTGCTTCTTCCGCGGCTGCTGCGTCTGCGTCCACTGTGCCTGCTGCATATGCCCGAGCGCCAGGAGGATCGACTGGTGGGGTAAAGGTGGCGAGCAGCTGCCGAATGTCTAGCGGCAGGCGCACGTCCACTGCCGTCTTGCCGCGCGGCAGGCGGCTGCGCACATAGGCCAGCGCCGCCCGCACGTCTGCCCGCTGCTCGGCATTGACGGCGGCCAGTACCGCGGGCGACAGACCGGCTGCAGCGGGATCGTCGGCGTGCAGCACAGCGGCGGCCTCGGCTGCCGCGTCCGCCCCCGTCCCGGCGGACGCGCCCACGACAACTTTGACGGTGCGCAGGAACTGCTCGTTGTAGCCGTTGTCTGGGTCCACGAACGAAAACACGGCGTTGGAGGCCACACGCACCATGCCCGCCTCGTCCACTGCCTGGCTCGTCTGGCCGCCCACCATGCGCCGCTGGCCGTAGCCCGACGTCGGCACGGCGGCGGAATTGGAGACGCCAGCCTCGCGCGCGGCGGCGGCGGCGAACCAGTGCATAGCAGGGCGCACACCGCCACCCGCGTATCCACACGGTACCCACCCACGTGGAAGGGGGCCATCGTCACCATATGCATGGCAAGGCAGCGACCGCATGCCGTGCGGTCCCGCCATCATCGGCACACGGCGGCCAGCCAGCGAGATCTGGCCGACGACAGAGGTGTTGCTAACCAGGAACGGCTTGGAACCCTTGGACCCAGACGCCTGCACGCGGTACAGCGTGTTGGCGCGCCGGAAACTGCAGCCCCTGTCGCCACCTCCTGCGTCGCCGCTGCCGCCACCTCCTGCGTCGCCGCTGTCTCCACCTCCTGCGTCGCCGCTGCCGCCACCTCCTGCGTCACCGCCGCTGCCGCCGCCACGCCCCGCCAGCGCGTGCACTGCCACCTGCCCCGCGTGTACCACGCCGGCGGTCAGTAGCTGCGCGGAGCGCGCCTCCTTCATGTGCGCCGCCACGGGCAGCTGGCGCATGTCGGCCTCCTCCTCCAACGTGGCACGCACAATGTCTCGCACGGCGGCGGCGGCGGCGGGTGGTAGCAGCACGTCATCCAAGCCGACGGAGGGCGACGACTCGCCCACCCACTGCGTGCCCAGCCGCTGCGCGTCGGAAAGGAACTTGACCCCCGCCCACAGCCCGCCCAGCCGCGCCACCTCGTGCAGCACGCCGTGCGCCGCCGTGCCCAGCATGGCACCCTCCAGTACGCCGCAGCACAGCACGCCATCGCGCACCACCACCACCTTGTTGGAAACGGCAAAGTCGCGTGCGCCGCACGTGCACGTGCGCGGCGGCAGCAGGGATGGGTCAAGGCCCGCCACGACACTTGCAACCGTCGCGTGGGCCGCGTGTCCTGCCGATGTCGCTGCGCCCGCTGATGCTGCAGCCGATGTCGCTGCGTCTGCGGATGGTGATGCTTCTGCTGCTGCGACTACTGCGCTTTTTGTCGCGGCTGCTGCGCGCGTTGTCGCGGCTGCTGCGCGCGTTGTCGCTTCGGACAAGGCGCCGCACGTGCAGCGTCCGAGCCACGCGTCATTCCCACTGGGCAGCGACCCCTCGAGGACGGCGCGCTCCATGTTGAGGCGGGACGGCAAAAGCCAAGACATGACTTGCGTGCCCGTCCACATGCCCGACCCCCGTGGAAGCCCCGGCGCCTTGAGGATGGCGGGCGTCGGAAGCATGCGGCCGTCCCCGGCCGCGCCAACAAACGGGATGCGCCCGTCCGCGCGCTCTGCCGCCACCGCCTGCCCCCACCACGACACGAGGTCGGTGGTGTTGCAGCCGCGGTCTACGCCGCGCTCCCACGGCATCTCGTCCGCGTTCCAGTTGGCCGCGCGCGGCGCAAACTGGATGTGGTTGGCAAGGTCCATGGCTTCCGCGATGTGCAGGAAGCAGTCTCGCGCCGTGAGCGTCAGCGTGCCAACCAGCGCGTCCTGACAGAGGCCGAGGTTCGGCCTGCCCGACTGCGGCGAAAGCAGGTGGTGTGTGACCAGCATCAGCATGAAGGCCTCGGCGCGCGCGCGCTCGCTTTGTAACACGTGCATGTTAATCTCGTCGCCGTCGCAGTCGCCGGCAATGGACTTGAGCACTGCAACCGACAGGCGCGCGGACAAGCCCTCGATGCGCCGGATGCGTGCGGCAGACATGGAGCATGCGCGCAACGACGGCTGGCGATTGAACAAGACGATGTCGCCCTCGATGAGTTGGCGGTGCACGATGTCGCCGACGCGGAGCAGCGCGGCCACGCGGTCTCGAAAGTCGGCCGGCATGCCCTCGAGCGTCAGCTTGGTCGCAAGGGCGCCCATCGTCCACACGCCGCGCGCCGTGGATGCTGCCTTGGATGCATCCACGGACGCGTCCAGCACCGCGGAGGCCGGGTGCAACTCCACCTCCAGCGCACCGCAGCCTTGTCCGTCTGGGTGCGCGGCGCCGCGGCGCACAGCGGTACGCATGGCGGTGAGATTCAGCGTCGTGACGCGCTCGGGGTACGTGGCGGCGTCCATGGCGCTCGCGGGCACGTGCACCCACCACACGTTATCCATCGTGTGTGGACCCAGGAGCAGGCGCATGCAGTGGTTGACACGGCGCCCTGTCAGTCCGCTTCGGAAGGAGCCTCCCTTGCCAGCCCACTCGTACTTGAGCGTGCCCTGTGCGGGCTTGGGTCCCGACTTGGCGTTTCCCTTGGCGGCGCCGCGCCGCAGCGCGCCCGACTCGCGGTGCGTTGGCGGCAGGGCGCTGCGGATGTTATCATCTACCAGCGCCATCACCGACACCTGCAGCGCTACAAAGGCGTCTGCCTCGGCTGCGAGCGCCTGCTGCAGTGCGTCAGCCGCTGCCGCCGATGCAGCCGACACACGGCCCGCCGCGCCCAACGCGGCGGCTCCGACCGTCGCGCCCGAAACATCCACGTCGGTGTCCATCCTCGCTGCGGCGTCTCCGGCGTCGTCCACAAAGTCTGCATCCATGTCCATGGTCACGCTCGTGCACACGCTCGTGCGCACGCGTATGCTCTCTCTATCGCTCATGCTCGCGCGTATGCTGTTGGATCCGGTCATGTCGCTGCGAAACACGCCACCGCGGCCGCCGCGCCCTCCTCGTCCGCCGCACCCTCCTCGTCCGCCGCGACCACGTCCACGACCGCCCCTGCCACTGCCCTTTTTGTGGCTGCTGCGCTGCTGTGACAGTGTTGCTGCCTCTGCCGCCTGCACGACCGCCTCCAGCGGGACAGCTGCTGCTGCCGCGGGGTCCAGCGCATGCTGCGCCAAGTGCCCCGCGAGCGCGGTGCGGGCGGCGCGCACTGCCTCCTGCGCCACCCGCAGCACGGCATTGCCCCGGACAACGTCCAGCATGACGGTGGTGGCGTCCGACTCGCACCGCCGGCCGTTGCCACCAAGCGTCGGTGGACGGATGCATGGCGGCGGCACCGTCAGCGCCTCCAGGAGCATGTGTGCCGGGTGGGAAATGTCCGGCTGGAAGCCTAGCATGCGCAGCTGCGCGTCGGGCATGGCACGCAGCATATCGCGGAAGTCCTCGGGTCGCCATGGCCGGGTAAGTTCTGCAACCTCTGCGGGTGCCAGCTCCGGGGCAGACGTTAATGTCGAGCCGCGTTTGCCCTTTGCAAACACGTGCACGATTCGGGTGCGATCGGGGCCCTTTTTGCCAACCCGAAACTCGGGCAGCGGGAGCCCGCAACTGTGTGCTGCCGGCGGCGGGGTGCGTTCCTTGCTTTCACCACCGCTTCCGCTCCCGCTTCCGCTTCCGCTGCTGCAACTGTCGCTATCGCTGCCTGCGTCGCTGCACGAACCGCTGCTCCCACTGCCGCTGCTCCCACTGCCGCTCTCCGCATGGCTCTCCGCATGGCTCTCCGCATGGCTCTCCGCATGGCTCTCCGCATGGCTCTCCGCGTCGCTCGCGCTGCCCTCTCCACCAGCCTCGTCCTCGGCGTCGTGTGCATGTGCATGTGCATGCCGACCTTGTCGTGGTGGGTCAGTGAGTGGGACGGACCGCGGGCACCGCCGCAGCGACGACGTCGCATCCGCAATAGCCGCTGGCCGCGCCTCTGGCGCCATGTCCTCCAGGTGCAGCGGGCGGAGGTCTCGCAGCTCTGGCCACGCACGCAGCTCGGCCGCGTCCGTGCTGCCTAAAAGCTGGCAGCAATGCGGACAGGTGGCGTTGGCCACCTTGGAGAGCAGGTCCATCACCTGGCTGCATGGAAACATGGGCGACGCCAGGTTGATGTGTCCCACGTGTCCGCAGCACCCCGTGCCAGCGCCGTCATCCTCCAGGTACCGAAAGCAGGTGGCGCACTGCGCGCCTCCCGCCATCGGCCCCATGCGCCGGTCGTGCAGGCCGCCATCCGCAGGCGCGCCACGCTCGTACAGCTGCAGCCGCGTGACCTCCGCCGCCGAATTGGCCCGAATCTCTGCCGGCGACAGTAGGCAAAACTGGATGCTCTCGATGCGTGCGGGCGCTGGGACGGCCATCCTTGGCGCCGACGCAGCAGCATATGCCATCACCAGAGCACGCCACGCGCACACACACACTCAAACAAATCACCCCCGCCCCGCACGTGACGCCGCGCCGCGTGTGCGACGTAGCCGCAGAGGGGACCACAAAGTGAGATCCCGGCCCCATTTGCGTGGCGCCTTTCTCCGCCGTCCCACAACCCCGCATGCTTCACGCATTCACAGGGTTGGAACGGCGTGGACGGTCCACTACCTTGCCCAACGCACCGTGGAATGTCGTCAGTTTGCCAGGGTATGATGGGACGCCTGCCCCCAGCGCCTCCCTCGCTGTTTCGCCAACCGCCAGCCCAAACCCCGCAGCACTTGCCGCTGCCGCACGCAGGCAGCGCGACGTGGACGCCGCCATGCGCGTTCTGCAACACCACGGCGTGCCAGTCCTGCCCGTGCTGGATGAACCAGACATGTACGCGCCGCCGCAGCAGCAGCAACAACAGCAGCAGCAGCAACAACAGCAGCAGCAGCAACAACAGCAGCAGCAGCAACAACAGCAGCAGCAGCAACAACAGCAGCAGCAGCAACAACAGCAGCAGCAAAGAGTAGTGTCAGAACTTGCACCGCCATCGCTGTCGCCGCCCGAGCGTCACCGCATGTATCAGACGCCTGCTGGAAAAAACCGAAGAAGCTTGCGCCGAGCTGCGGTGGCGGCCGCAGAGGACGGCGACGAGGACGACGCCGACTCCTGTCCTCCGTGTATTTGCGATGCGGGAGAGCAGCGTGGACACCGCAGCAGGCGCGCCGCGGCGGCACGCCATGACGCGGTGCGACACGAGAGTCCTTCAGAACTCCTCATTCTTGCATTGGTCCTTGTTGTGGCGGTGGTGGCGGTGGTGGCGGCATTGTGGTTGCTGAATAGGTCCAATCGGGACACCATACATCTGCTCACCGCACTCTTGCAGCAGCAGCAGCAGCAGCAGCAGCAGCAGCAGCAACGACAGCGGCGGTTGGGTTGAAATATTTATAAACGCCACCGATTCCCCACAATGCCGACTGCAATCTCTCCGATCCTAATGGGCCTTGCCGACGCATTTCGCGCTGCCCGGGACGCGCTTGGCGTGGATGGTGGCGGCTTCGGACCCGACATTCTCCGTTCTGCCACTTTGGGCTCATTGGCCCTTGCTGCGGGCGAATCAACACCATCCGTCGCAAGCGCTGCCGCATCGGTAACCGCTGCCGCGTCGTCAGCTGCTTCCACCACTGCAGAGGCAACGGCAACGGCAGCCGCAGCAGCAGGAGCAGTGACGGTGGCAAATGCCACTGCAGCTGCAGTGTTCGCTGGCACCACGACAGCAACCAGTATTAACATCACCGCGCTGTTCGAGTCTAGCGCCGCCATGCAAACGCTCATGCTCCTGCCGCCAGGAGTAAAGATGATGGCGTTGGTGGCGGCCTTCTACTTGGCGATGATTTTGATTGGACTTGTTGCGGGGTGGTGGTTTGGCGGCAGCTGCGCGGGTTGCGTCAGCCAGAGAGCGCAGGCGTCACCGTCGCAGTCCACGCCACAGACTCCAGTGGCGCGTCACAACACTGCGCGCCACAGTCGCCTCAACGTGGGACCGGACACCGTGGTCGCGGGAAGCACCAAGCTGACCCTGGACGCGGCGCTGACGAAGACGACGGCATCCACAGCGGACTCGTTCGGAAAAGCGGACTTTAGCGCGTCTTCCGCATCCTCCCCGCAGAAGCAGGGGTCGGGCGATGCGGCGGCCGTTGCCGAAACGCTGCAGGACTTGACACTGATGTGGCGCGGCTTGCGCGACCTGCGTTCGGAAATGATCAAGGACGAGGTGCACGCCATCGAGACGCGCCTCAATGTGGTCGAGACGGTCCAGCGTGACATTTTGGCAGCGGTGGAGAAATCGCACAGTAACATCAGCGCGTGCCTGCAGGCATCGCACAATAACCTCGGCGCGCGCATGCACCGGTTCCACGGCGCCCTCCTGACTAGCACAGCCGAGGTGCTGGAAGCCGTGGAGACCCTTGGCACCAACACTATCGAGGGAGGCGACGACGAGGGCGGCGAGGACGACTGCAATGGAGGCGAGGACGACAACGGCGAGGACGAGGGCAGCAGCAAAGACACTGCCGAGGAGACGGGGAAGACGGTGGAGGAGAAGGAGGCGGAAGGCAATACGGCGCCGGCAACTGCCACCACCACCGCCACCACCACCTCGGCGTCTTTGTCGTCGTCTTCGTCGCCGTCAACATTGCCGTCGGCGTCGCCCGTGCGGCGCGTCATGATCATTCAGGACACTGCCAGCAGCAGCAGCAGTAGCAGCAGCGACGAGGATCATGATGCTGAAGAGGATTCCGAGGAGGCAGAGGACGATGACTCGGAGGACGAAGAGGACGCGGAGGAAGATGACGGGGAGGACGACGGGGAAGAGGAAGACGGGGAAGAGGAAGACGAGGAGGACGAGGGTATGGACGAGGTCCAGCGCCATGCCTTGGCGGCGTTGATGCAAGGAAACCGCGACATTTGTGACCAGCTGGCACGGCACATGAACCGCAACGCGCTGGAACTGGCGACGAGCATGTCGTGCCGCAAACGGCGCCCCGTCTGCGTCACCGACGCTGGCGCTGGCTCCGCTGCCTCTGGTGACACTGGGGACGCTGGCGGCACGACGAGCAAACAAACCTCGCGACACCGTCGTCGTGCCGCCAAACGTGCTGCAGCAGCTGCTGCTGCGGACGCTGCGCGCACATAACCCCAGTGCACAGTAATTCGTATTTGTGGCCACTGTTCAAATTTGACACACCACAGAAATGGAGACGGGGGGAGATATCAAGACGCGCCACACACACCCTGTTTTGTTGGCGGTAGTCGTCGTTGTGCTGCTCGTTGTCGTGGTGCTTGGCGTTTCGGTCGTGGTGGCGGCAGGCGGCGGTGCGTTTCAACATTCAAGACACGGAGCTGCCACTGCATCCAGGTGGCGGCCGCCCACAGTGCATGTGAGCCCTGCTACCACAGCTGCCGTTGCCTTGGCACACGGTGCCGCGGCGCACGGTGCTGCGGCGCACGGTGCTGCGGCGCACGGTGCTGCGGCGCACGGTGCCGCTGCGCACGGTGCTGTTGCGCACGGTGCTGTTGCGCAAGGGGTCGGTGGCGGCGTTGAACGCGGCGTGGACTTGCGCAGCACGCGCGCGCTGTCGATCGACACTGCCGCAGTGGCGGCGCAACTCGTGGGCACTGGGTGGCTGATGCAGCTGACGGCGCTTAAGCGAAGCAACGGGACGCCGGGCGTGGCGGTGGTGCGCACCACCTCCGCCGACACCCAGCCAGCGACCGTGCTGTGGGAGTGGCTGCAGACGGCGCCCAACGGCGTTCTGTGCGGCGCGGACGAGGCGGCGCAGGACGCGTGGGTGGCGGCGCACGCGCCGTCCTGGCCTCCGGGCAACGAGGCAGCGTGGGCCGCCACCGCCACGCAGATCGCCACCGACGCCGATGGCCACCTTGCGCTGTGGCTGACCATGTGGGGCCTGGTGATTGCACCGAGCGACCTTCCGGCGCGTGCCGCCGCGGCACGGCCAAGACCCGCCAGCCTAAGGTCCGTACGATCGATCGGCGCCGCCGGCAAAGAGACGGAGGAGGTGATGTGGTGCAGTGCGCGCGGCGTGTCCATCCCAGGGCCACTGGACGGCTGGACGGTGGCTGGACCCTTCCGAGAGGAGGCTGCCTTCACCACCCCGGCGCGGTGGTCCATGGACGCCAGCACCGGCACCACCCACGCGTCCCTCGAGTTTCTGGCCACGGGCGACCTCGTGGCGCGCGTGCATGACTCCATAGTGTGGAGCGCCTCCACAGACACGCGCAGCACGATTGGTGTATCGACGGCCAAGCTGAGCGGCTGTGTGGTGGATGCCACTGCTGCCGCCGCCAGTGAAGCGGGCGCTGCCACATTGACATACGTCGTTGTGGCGGGGCACCCCGAGCTCGGCGCATCGACGCTCGCGGTGCGCGCCGACGGCACGCTGTGGCTCGCACTGGCGCCGGCCTCGGTGCTGGCGTCGGCGGCCGCAGCTCACGCTGGCGGCGTGCGCGCGGTGCCCGCCTTTGCCTCAAGTGCTCCCGCCGCGGTCTCCCCCGCGCGTGGCGACATAAACACCACGGCAAACGCGGCCTGGCGTGCAGCGTTGGCCGAGCTGCGCGCGCAGGCGGCGGCCATCCCCAACGCGTCGCCGCCCACCGTAATACTTGCAGCGTACGGTGACTTGGTCCTAACATGGGACACGCTCGATGGCGAGCTGCTGCTGGATGCGGGCGGCGTGCGTGTGTGGTCGTCCGCCGCGGGCCGCTGCACGCCACAGAGTGTGCTGCTGTGGCCGCGCCCGGCGTCTGCGGCACCAGCGCTGAGCCCGGTGCCGCCGCCGCTGACGCCCGTGCCCGTGTCTATTGCGCTGTCTGCGGGTATCGCAGTAATATGGCAGCTGGCGACAGCCAACGGCGCCGCCGTCTCGTTAACATGGCCTGGCGGCGACCTGATCGTGACGAATCAGGAGGGCCGCGACACGTTCCGTGCCTCGGACGACCCGCGCGTCGACGGTGGCGTCTTCTCGTGGCTGCTGTCGGGCGTCAGTGTCGGCAACGCGGACCAGGGCACACGCGTGGGCACGCAGCTGACCCTTGACGATGCTGGCATTGTGCGGTTCTGGTGGTTCGATGTGGTGGATCCAACCGTCACGTGGGTGCAGTCACTTCTCAGTGACGGGGCCGACCTGCACTTTGTGCGCCGGCTTCTCTGGTCGTCCGACTCAAATGAGAATGTCTCACAGCAAGACGTGGAAGGGTACCGCGTGCTGGCGGCGAGCGCGGCGCGCGCGGTGCAGGAGACCACCCTCGCGTTGTCGGCGCCGGCCGCGCAGGCACGCGCCGCGTTCCGCACGATTGCGCAGTCCAAGACCTCGGGCACAAGCCCGGCTCCCGAGTTTGACCCAGTCACCGGCTTTCGCCACAACGTGCCAATTCGTCTGGCGCTTGTAAACGACCTGTGGCGAGGTGACCTTGCCATCGTGGCGGGCAATGTGGCCAGCGAACTCCCCGTCTTTGCCGAACGCGAACGCGACATCCTGTGGTCGCTGGGTGCCGGCGTGCTGCGCTGCGTCTCCGGTGGGGCACTGCGGTGGCCGCTGCCGGCGCCTCAACCCGCCTTCCCCGGTTCGCCGTTGTACAGCACGCCGGTGTCGGAGAGGCCAATCGTCACAGGCTTTGGTGGAGACATGGTCCTGGGCACTACGCCAAGCGGCCGTGCAAGTCTGGTGTGGTCTGGCTCTACTGGCGACCTCCGCTCCGTGCTGACTGATGGGAAAGTGGTGTGGCGCGCCTCGGGCGACGTACAACACACCGACGCCGGGCATGCGCAGCTGTGCGACGCCCCTCCCTAGCATGCCGTAACAGCACGCTGTTGAGATGGTTACGAAACTTGAATTGGTATGGTGCTGTCAGCCCCGGCCATGCCATGTGGAACCCGGTTGCGCGCACCTTCTAAATCATTATTCAATGGCAGCGCCGTCGGTGACCACTGCCGCCGCCGCCGCCGAGGGGGGCGACGGCCGCGCGGCGGGCACCGCGCTGCAGGTGGCGCACGCGGGCGGCGTTTTTCGGGGCCTGACTTACACAAGCAGCCCAGAAGCCATCGCGTGGAATTATGCGTGCGGGTTTCGGTGGTTTGAGGTGGACATTGTACGGCTGGGCGGCGACGGAAGCATCATTACCGCGCACGACGGCCAGGAGCCTGCGTACGGGCTGGCCGCCGTTGGCGACTTTGCGACGGCCCACCTGGCAGATCTCCGGGACGTGCGCACGGAAGGCGTGTCGTGGTGCACGCTCCCCCGACTGTTGCACCTGCTGCAGCGGCTGCCCGGGGCGCATTTCATTCTGGATGTCAAGGGCGATCGCCCAGAGGTGTATGCCGCCCTCGCTGCGGAAGCGACTGCCGCAGGCGTGCTGGACCGCGTGGTGCCGCAGGCGTACAACCCCACCTGCTGCGACGACTTGCGCCGGCTGAGGTTCCCGCGGTGGCTCCTGACCATGTGGGGCATGTTTGGCGCGCTGGACACAGCCGGCATGGTGGCGCTGGTGGCGGCGCAGCGGCCGCGCATTGTGTGGCTGTGGTCGCAGTGGTGGACCCCCGACCTGGACGCCGAGTTCCGCCGGCTCGGTGTGCAGCACGTTGGCGTGCACGGCGGCATGACACGCGACAAGTGTTGCGGCTTTCTGCGGGAGGGGGTCTGCGTCATGAACGACTGCGCGTTCATTGAGGACCCCCGCATCGCCACGCCGGCGCTGGTGGAAGCCGCCTACCGGGCAGTGCTTCACCGGGAGGTGGACGCCAGCGGACGTGCAGAATACACCCTGGCGATAGAACACGGCAAGCTGCCAACTGAACACGCGCTGCATGTGAAGCTGCAGGCCAGTGCCGAGTGCAAGCGCCGCCGCCTGCGCGAGGCTGCTCCTGCGGCTGCGGCCGCAGGAGCTGCCCCTGTCGCCACCGCCGCCGAGCCAGCCGCTGGCAGCACCAGGCACTAGCTGATCACACTTTGAAATTGCGGGCGGCAACAAGCTGTGCGGCACCGAGAGCACGTGGGGCAGGGTCGTGCGCCATCTGCAAGTGGCGCCCGCACAGCATCGACTCTGGCTCCGGTCAGCCAAACGCCACCAACCTCGCCGTGCAATGGTTTACGGCAGCACGTGCAGCAGCGTCGGTTCCTAACTGGTTTTCTGGACAAAACCCGCTGCCTACAATGCCGCCTTGGGAATACGTCTACGGCGCCACAGAGGCGTCGACAACTGGTGAAAATGGCGTGACTACGTTCACGCTCACCATACCGAATGTGAACCAATTCATGGACCACTACGTGTTCGCAGCAAAGATCAGCGAGGTGCTTTTGGACGGAAGTGGAAGCACTGTATACAGCTCCAGCGATATTGTCGACCTCAGCGTGACCTTACCGTGCTTCCTGCCTGGCACGCGCGTGCTGCTCGCCGGCGGTGCCACGGCAGCCATTGAAACGCTGGACAAGGGCGCGTTTGTCGCCACCGCCGACGGCCGCAATCTACAAACGTGAACGCGACATCCTGTGGTCGCTGGGTGAAGCACAAGCTGGCCATCGCTGGCACAGGAAACTGGCCGCTTGACGCGATGGCCGCGCGGGGGGCCGCGTGGCTCGTACCGCGATGTGCTGGGGCGCGAGGCGGACCCGGGAGGGCTGCACACATACATGTCCGTGCTACGGCGCGGCAGCACCCCCAGCGATGTTCGTGCGATGCTGGAAGCCTCGCCAGAGTGCGCAGCGCGCCGTGCCCGTGCCGGCGCAGCCCCGCCCGCCTAGCACTCCGCTTTCACCGTCGTGCAATTTGAAGGGGTGGGTTTGTATGTTTCTTTGTGGCCGCTGCTGTTAACGGTCCAGAGCGTCCAGTGCCGGAATGAGCATTGTCACCCAAACAGGCGCGCGTGCTGAGTGCACAGAATGGTCATGCACCGCTGCAGACGTGCACACGCAGGTGCACGTGGTGTGCAGCTCGGCCATTAGTAGAGATGCGTGAGCCAGTATTTCTCACAGGCCCCGCTTGTCCGCCGAACGCAAAGGCGTGTGTTGAAATAAACTACCCTCTGTGTTTTTTCCCCGTCGCACAATTTGTACAGACGACAACCATGGAATGGTACGACTACGTGCTGCTCGTGGCGCTGGTGGTGGTAGTGATGGTCGTCACGGCCGTCTCCAAGGGGCGCAAGAAATCCGCGTTTGACAAGGAGTACCAAGAGGCGCTTGTCGAGCTAGCCAAAAAGCCAAGCGCGCATTCCCCGCAGGCGACACAGGCCTTCGCATACCCAGCACCTGGATTCCAAGGCTATCCGCAAGGCTTTCCCCAAGGCTTTCCGCAGGGCTTTCCGCAAGGCGCCCCGCCTGGTTACCCGCAACAGCAGCCCAGTTCCCAACAGGGCTTTCCACAAGGCTTTCCAGAAGGCTATCCGCAAGGCTTTCCGCAAGGCTTTCCGCAAGGCTTTCCGCAAGGCTTTCCGCAAGGCTTTCCGCAAGGCTTTCCGCAAGGCGGCTTCCAACAGCAATGAGTTGGGAACTGTATTGCGGAGAAAGAGACGCCAATGTGCCACAAAAGCAGGATACACAGGAGCCGCAGCGCACGGACGCATGGCAGGCGGCGGCGCGGGCTGCGCTTTCGCGTGCGGCGGCCAAGGAGCGCGCCGCCATTGTGGCCGCCGAGGCGGCAGTCGCCGACCTGCAGGCGCAGCGCGCCCAATGTGGCTCTGGGCCCGTGTACCGGCGGCGCACGCTGGGATTGGAGGCGCGGCTGGCGGAGGCACGTGCGGAGCTTTCGCGTGCCAGGACCGCCGCTGGCAGCGCCGCCGCCGATTTTGGCACCTTCATGGCCACGCGTATGGGCGTACCTTGCAGCAACGTGGGCGGAGACAGCGACGAGACAGAAGGCTTGGAGGAGACAGAGGAGCAGCGTGAGGAAGAACCGGTCGGCGAGCGGCGAGGCAAGGTATGCTCCGGCTGCAAAAAACCACTGCTTGTGAGCAGCAACGAGGCGGCGCAGCAGTGCCCCGGATGCTACAAGATCCAAACGGGTTCCTCTGGCGCCATGCTGGAGGATGACGGCGCAGTGCCCGCGGCGGGCACGTCCTCCAGCTCCAGCAACAAGCAGAACCGGCACAAGGACCTACTGGATGGCGCGCTCGGCCTGACGTGCACACCCGTGTTGCCGGACCCGATGTGGCGGCTGGCGGACGCGCTGTACCGACGCTCCGCCACGGGCTTGGAGGCATTTGCGGCTGACATTGCTGCTGAGCGTGCATTGCACGGACCCTTTGCCAGCGTGGAGGACGCCGTGGCGCGCCTTCCTTGCATCCCTGACCTCGCGCACCGCCTACGCAGCATCACGCCGCCTATTGCGCTCGAGGGCCTGCGCCTCGCCTCTTCCGACTATGCTGCCACGCAGCGCGCTGCGGTTGCCTCTTCAGTTGCCGCTGCGACAGAGGCATCGGAGGCGGCAGCGGCGACAGCGGCGAGAGCGGCGACAGCGGCGACAAAAGGCCCAAAGAACAAAAAGAGCAAGAGCAAGGGCCGTGCCAAAGACGCGGTTGCAAAGTCGCTCAAGGATGCCGAAAACGGTCGGGCCAAGTACGCCGCGGGGCTGTCTGGCTACGCGCCGCTACAGATGTTGACATTACACAGGCAGCAGCTGTGCGCTCTTGGCGAGGTGCTGAAACACGAGAGCGAGGTCAACGGGCACCCGTGCGCCTTCCTCCCCAACCGTGCCCCGTTGCAGCTCCGGGAGCTCATGCGTCTACTGAGCCTGGACGAGTACGCAGACCACCTCTTCCCTCTGCCAGCCAGCGCAGGCAGGCTCAAGTCCTTTGCGCGGATCGAGGACGCGCGTAAGGCAGTGTTTGGCGGCGCTGGCTTTCAGGTGATTCCCGCGCTGACGCCCGCCCCGCCATTGGTGTGGCCAGACGGCCGGCCCGTCGAAATCTGGACGCCAATGCCAATGCTGAGCGCCGCGGCTGCCGCGACCTCCGCCCGACGGGCGTGTATAAGTGGTGACATGGCGCTTTCAAGACAGCCGCGGCAGCTGTCTGGGGCAAAACGCAGTCGCACAGCTGCGCAACAGGCCGTCTCTCTCCCCGCCAGCAGGCGCCACACCACACTCGACTTGGTACCCGACAGGTTGGTTTGAAATCTCCGTTGACATTTGCACAAGCAGGGCTTTCATTTTGTACACATGCAAATCCCGAGAGTCGAGTCATCCCTTGTTGCTCGCCTGGCCCGCTACATTTCTTGCATGTACCAACACTTAAAAAACGCAATTTAAATTCAAAAACTCCACAGTTTGTCATGCGTCGCGCGGACGGACGGCCGTGAGTTTTAAGTGGCACCACGGGAAAGCGTTTACGCCGGCGCGTCAGGATGCGAATCAACAACAAAGTGCTCGAAAATGCGCTGAACGACTGGCACCATCGCTTTGGGAGGAAACCACTCGTTCCGGGGCAATCCCTGGATTCGGAAATGAAACGCCCCGGGACGGTCTGGCATGCGCACGAACGACGGCGGAGGGGCTGCAGGATCTTCCGGTACGTCTTCACTGTCCTTCGTCTGTGCCTCCCATGTGTCCCCCATGCCAAAATCTCGTTCGATCCACAGCAGGGCATGGCCCGGGTGATGGGCCCGCAGCAGCGCGGCGGCATATTCCACCCGGTCCAACGTTTCATGCTTACTGCGATGAAAGTATGGACGTGGGCCCATGAGCACAAAGAGAGTGGGTCCATCCGCCAGCGCGGCGTGCCACCGGGAGACGCGTGCCTTCCACGACGGCACTTCCCCCGGGGACAGCGTCATTCCCGGGATGTGTGCGAAAAGCAGGTAGCCCCATTTGGGGTCCAGGACGCGTCCAAAGATGCGCTCCGGGGTAACAAAGTCCTCCCAGAACTCCTTGGGATGCTCCAGAGCAGATATCACCGTCTCCAGCCTGGAAAATACAATATCAAATGGGTACGCGCCGTCCCGCCACCCCTGTTGCTTCAACAACACCGCTGTGGCGCAATACACGCCCACGGAAACCGCCCGCTTGTACCGTGGGGGAAATGCGTCATCCATGGTGAGGGGACCAGCTGCAATAAAGTGCACCTTTGTTTTTATGAGCACATGCCCGAGTCCATGTTGAAAGTTTTTCAACTCGCGATCGCTGAAATTTGAATACCAGATAGCAATTCAACAATCACCACCCACGAGGAGTGCGTCTGCGGCCGCAAGCAGTATGCGCAGGCTGCTGTGCGACAAGAGCTGGCAGCCTGCCCAGGGTCGCGGGGCAAGGCGGCCGCCATTGTCCTGTGCGTGTGCAAGCTCGTGCACTGACAGCCATTCGAGGGCATCCATTTCCAGGAACGCCGTGTCCACGTCGTCAATGACCGGCAGCCATGGGCCGTCACGATCTTCTATCATCACCACCACGGAAGACGTGCGTGGCGGCGCCTGGGCCGCCGGCTGATGCCAGTGCCACCGCACGGACGGGTGGGCCAGCAAAAACATGCCGCGGCGGTGCACATCGTCGGCGAACACACCCCGTGCGTGGTCCGTCATCGCAACTTGATGTTTGTGACATGGCACTTGCACCTGATTCAGCCATGGCTGCAAGTGCAGCGGATTCCGTTGCTGCTGCACAAGCGGTAGCTGAAAAACACTCGTTAACCTTTGCAGTTATTTTTGACGATGAAAACAAAACGGTGTGGACCGACGCATTGCACGCGAATTGGCCGTTCGTTTCCCTTCCACAGCTCCTTGACGGTATTTGCACGCTTGGTGCGCTGACGGAAGAGGTCGTTGACTTGGTTGCTATTTTCCATTTGCTTGAGGCCCCACTGTTTCAAACCGCACTTCCTGATGACGGCGGGTTTCTACACGCGCTTGCGGATTGGATGCAATTTCCGAAACCCACCTGCACAAAACTGGAGCAGCATGCAGCTGCGCTACGCGTGCGTTCGAAAGCGTACACTGATGCGAATGACGCCCATGGAGCAATAATGGCGGAGATTGCACTAAAGCCATTGTGGGATGCGGCACTGCAGCCAATGCGTCGTTTTTCCACGTTCTGCGCGCCTGATTTTGGTGGACTCTTGGGGTTTCCAGACGATTTTTTGTCAAACTGGACACTAAGTGCAATCGCAGCACGGCGCATCGTGCGTGGGACACTCGACTCTCATTGTTCCATTGCCGCTGAGTACGGCCATTTGAGCGTGCTTCAAGGTTTACGTGCACAGATTGTGCCGTGTCCGTGGGGAACATACACGTGTGTGTGTGCAGCGAGAGGTGGTCATCTCGCGGTTCTGCAGTGGGCTCGTGCGCAGGGTTGCCCGTGGGATGAATGGCCGTGCGCGTCTGCAGCCTACGGTGGCCATCTCGTGGTACTGCAGTGGGCTCTCGCGCAGGGTTGCCCGTGGGATGAATGGACGTGCGCGTCTGCAGCAGGAAATGGCCATCTCGCGGTTCTGCAGTGGGCTCTCGCGCAGGGTTGCCCGTGGGATGAATGGACGTGCACGCATGCAGCAGGAAATGGCCATCTCGCGGTACTGCAGTGGGCTCGCGCGCAGGGTTGCCCGTGGGATAAAAGGACGTGCGAGTCTGCAGCAAAAAATGGCCATCTCGCG